>Ga0209174_10000743_pt1 | contig 23858 bp, 13 predicted proteins | sample JI91814BDNA_FD_187505 | JGI IMG/M metagenome (GOLD analysis project Ga0209174, IMG submission 187505) | Wastewater effluent complex algal communities from Wisconsin, to seasonally profile nutrient transformation and Carbon sequestration -... | ecosystem: Engineered > WWTP > Effluent > Algae...
GCCGATAAGTCGCTGGGCCACTGGCGTGAATTCGAGCGCTGCTAGGTTAAGGAGTTTGGCGTCGAACTAGCCTCACCATAACTTGCGAAGAAACGGCTAAAGCCATTTCTTCGCCAATGCCTTGCCGCGCCTCGTGAATGACTCTCTCGCGACGAATTTGATGTCGAGGGAGAGCTGGTTGCGAAGCGAATCGAAGAAGTCTTCGTGCAATCGGGCGAAGTGTTCCGGCTAAAGGTGTGTGGTGTGTCCATTGGGACCATTGCGGAGCATCCTTTCAATTCACTCTCGCGAGGCGGACAGCGGCAGGTGAGCTTGATGTCGGCGAGTTTATCGCCCCGCCTCCGGCGAATGGGTTGCTGTCGAATCGCTAGAGCCAACTACCGAGCACGCCACCCTCTACAACTTCCGCATCGCTGATTTCCACACCTACTTCGTTGGAAAGCGAGTTGAGGGAGTTGGGGTTTGGGCGCATAATTCGTATGCGAATAACTCCGCTGGGGGCATGTTTGATCCAGGACAAAGAAACAATGAAAAATCCGTTTATTCGAGTTGTCGCTACAGAATTTGCCATTGCTATTCAGGAAGAATACGGTGGTACAGAACCAGCTGACGAGTACTTTGATCCTTTCGCCAAGTTGTTGGGAAAAAATCCAGAGAGGGATGAAATCGAGAAAGTTTTACCTGGACGGATAAAGGAACTAACTGTTCTTTTAGAAAAGTGGCTTGAAATTGAACTTGATACGAAATTTGTAGAAAAAGTGTATACCCAAGCTCTAGCGAACTTCTATGGGCGCAAGGAAAAGTAATGTGATGGCTGACGGGGCGAGTTATGGTCGCACCTTTTTAGGCAAAATGCGGAACAAATCTGATAGCTATCTCAATCGTTGATTTGATTTCGCCGTACATCTCGATCGACCGGCAGCGGGAGATGAACCGCGAAAAATGCGAAAGTCGCGAAATAGGAAAGGCACTGCGAAGAAATGGATTTAGGTTGCTTCTTCGCAAGTTATGGTGAGGCTAGTTCGTGGCGATCTTATTAACCTTGTGATAATCGGTCTTATATCTGGGGAGTTGTGAGTTGTTGGCAACAGGGAAGTTGTGGCTGAAGACGTACAAGTGTACGTGTTAGTAAGAAGACGGATCTGCTTCTAAGTGTATCGCTCCTTAGCTCTGCGGTTTCTGCTTTGCAGGCGACGTAAATTAGCTCGGCGGTCGCGTGGTAGCTGGTAAGTCATCGTCCCACTGGCGAAATGCCAGTGGTGACGAGGAGAGAATCGCGCGGCCAAGCGTGGTAGCCGATAAGTCGCTGGGCCACTGGCGTGAATTCGAGCGCTGCTAGGTTAAGGAGTTTGGCGTCGAACTAGCCTCACCATAACTTGCGAAGAAACGGCTAAAGCCATTTCTTCGCCAATGCCACCGAACCGCAGTTCTTCTGCGTCTCTATCTCTCCACTTCGCCAATGTACTATCAACCCAAACAATCATCGCCACTGCCCCACTGAAACACTGAAACACTGAAACACTGAAACACTGAATCACTGAATCACTGAATCACTGAATCACTGAAAACTCGCGTCCTAATCCACGCATTCTGAAAGCGCCCTTCAGGATCAAACTGCTGGCAACGCTTGATAAACAATTCCAACTGCGGATAGTTGGCAGCGATCTGGGCATGATGATAGGGAGTGTATTTGCCCCAGTGACAGCGAGCATTAAAGCGATGGAACATCACCATCGCAAGAAGTTCGGCAAAGCGAAAGAAACCGTCGCGGTGATCGGGTAAATCATAGGTGATAAAACTGATCGCATAGTAATCTTCCGTCCCACCTCCGCTCATCGAAATCAACAGGTTGTCCGGCAAGACTCGTCGGACACAAATGGGATAATGATGCGTGTAGCGTCCAGCCGCCTTCTCAGCACAGCCTTGCAGATCATGGTTATCGATCAGACGCTGCGTTTGTGGGGGAAGCGTGGTCCCCGAATCTCCCCACGCCAAGAGTTGACGCGTAACTTCCAGCGCCTCACCTAAGTCGGACCGGCGTACAAAAAGCTCGATCTCCAAGTGACGAAAGAGCTCATGCTCCATGATGAGCATATCCTGCGAACGATCGACCACCCGCCAGCGTCGAGCTACCGTAAATGGTGCAATCGAACGAAAGAAGGTCTTGATCAAACGCCGATTCTTCAAGCCCTGAACAATCGCTTTGATGGCTAAGTGCAAGCCGATATCGATGACCAAATACCAGTACCAACGATAAAGCGGGGCCAGCCAACTCCGCGGTCGCTCGCTCTCGCGGCGATGTTGGCCCAGATATCGATCGAGCCATGGCAAATAGTAAAATTGTTGCAGCGGATAATCTGCTTCTTTTTCTATTACCTCCGCAAGCGTAGGATAAAATCGCAAGAACTCTTCGATTCGGAAAGCAGCCCGGGGACGCAATTCGACGGCTACGATGATTCCCATACATCCCACCGCACATTTGGCTGCGCGGAGCAGTTCTGGATCGCGGATCGCTGAGATCGTAGGAGCGGAGGTAAGTGGATCGTAATGCGCGATATGCACTGCCGTCAAATAATGGGACAAGCAGTGTCGTCCTGAACCATGCGTTGCCGTCGAAGTGGCACCCGCAATCGTTTGTTCCGAAATCAAGCCCAGCGCAGGCATTGCCAAGTCCAGTTTGGCCAACTCAGCTATGATTCGTTTGACTTGGCACCCACCGCCAATCGTTGCGATGGCACCTTGCTCGTCATAATCGACCTTGACATCGTTGAGCTTCTCAAGGCTGATCGTGATTTCACCGCTTTGAGCAGCCGGCGACCATGCATGAAGACTACCGATCGCTCGGATTTTGGATTGGGGATGTTTTTCTAGAATGTCCAGCAGTTCTGCTGTACTCTCGGGTCGGTAGAAATGCTTGGGCGTGAAAACGACATTCTCACCAAAATTTTTGATTTGAGTTGTTGTCATCTTCATTATTCCCGGATAATGATCCGAAGTCATTGCAGTTTTGCGAATTCTACTGTTGATGACTGTTGGACCTACGTTACATCCTCTCTGATACAACTCACGATTACAAGCGGATACGGCCATGGAAGAGTTTTTCAACATTCTACGCACGCAACTGGCCGAACACTGGATCAAGGTGGTTGTGGCGGCGGGCTTCACGGTATTGGGCTGGTTTGTCGGAGGCTGGCGGGCCGCCCGAGATTGGAAAAGACGTGAGTTTTTCAACCGCATCAATGTTTCATTGAACTCGGTTGTTCAAGGTAAGCTTCTCATTCGCACGGTTTTGGAAAAATCTTGCGAAGAAGTTTTTCTTAACAAAGTTGCGGTCGATCACCTGTTGCAAGCTGCCGCAAAAACCACGGTCGATAAACCGATTATCCCCATCGATAAAGATGACAGGTGGTTTTTCCTAAATGCCGTATTGAACGAACTCTCTGAAACGTTTGCTGGAGGTTTATTCAAACGCGAAGCGGGCCAAGGGCACGAGTCCATTCGATACCTCATTTGCCTGACCAACGAATGCGACGGCGAAATCAAAACACGCAAGATTCGCGCTATGGTCATCCGCAAAGATCTGCTGCTCAAATTAGCCGACGAGCCACCTCAGTTCGAAAGCCCCAATCATTCGATCCGTTGGAAAACCTTGCACGCCATGAAAAGCATGTATGCCAGCGATCCTACGCACTTCATCGAAGCCGAAATCATTGTTTAGAGGGCAACGCTGAAGGTGCGGACAAAATCTCTTCGGCTAATACGATGCGAAGTTTTCCAGAGCAGCCAACATTGGCTGCGCAACTTCCGCTCGCAATGAGCAAGCGACCCGAGTCAATGCCAACGATTCCCAAAGAGGCTTCGAAGTTGACACGTTGCAGGTCGTTAAAGTTTGCATCGGTCGTGATAAGCGATTTGGGTTCGCCATAACAACCAAACCACCAGCGATCGTGCGCGAACGCCACTGTTTGGATGCCCATCAACGTATAGCCGGATGCTAACGTGTGACGTTTTTGAAATTGAAAAGCGGAGTCATATTCGTAGAGGTAGTTTTCGTTGATGCCGGGAGCAAGTCCGCCCACTACGATGAATTTACCAGTGTGAAATGCCACGCCCCCTGCCCCATGGGTTACTTCGGGAATAGAAAATCGGCGAGTCTCTGATAAAGTCTCCGCATCATATTGAAAGATCCAATTATCGGCGTTTCCCGCTGGATCGTTGAACTTGCCGAGATTGACTGCCACATAGAGTTGGCCATCCACACAACAGAGATCTCCATGGTGATCGACTACGGGGATTTTCTTGAGAACATGGCCATTGAAATCGGTCTTGACCAGCTCGGTCGTGAAACTCCAGAAAACCGAGTCGTCATTTCCTAGACATACGCCCTGCAAATGTTTGGGATACTTCCCTTCGCACTCGATACCTTGTAAACGGTTGAAATGTTGAAGCGCCAATAAATCGCGCGGTCGGTCGGTGTAAATGCGGTCGACGCCGAGTTGTTTGAAACGATGTAGTGTCGCAAGGTCGTTGACAGTCCAGGCTCCCACTTCTAAACCTGCCGATTGAACTTTGTTAACGTTTTCTTGGTTGATAAGGGTTTGGTGCAACACCAACGACTCGAAGCCGCGGTCGAGGGCGATTGGAATATCGGAATCGAGATTGGCACCTGGAGGACGATCCCAAAAAACGGGAATGTTCGGAGCGAGCTGTTTTACCTCTGTCATCAAGGCTAAGTTGCCATCGTTGAAACCGCACCAAGGTTCTGCACCCAGTTTGCGAATGAGTGCGATGGCTTCTGGGACGCAAGCCATTTTGGGTTGAATCGACACGCGGGTTTTCGATTGCTGCATCACGCGCGTCAGTACATCTTCAAGCAATGGAATCGGCATCGCTGGAAGTGCTTCCATCGATAGTCCTCTTGCATTCCGAAAGTGGTGAGCAAAGTCGAGCTTCAATAAATCGGGATAGTTCGATTCCAAGACGTTGAGATCGCGATCTGCGACTCTGCCCGTTTGTTTGTCGTGCAAAACGACCAGTTTGCCATCTGCCGTACGAAAGATGTCGAGTTCAACCCAATCTACGCCCAGAGCAATAGCGCTATCGAGAGCCGCTATGCTGTTTTCGGGGAATTCGTGCGAGTTGCCGCGATGGGCGGTGACGCCATTGGTGAGGAAGGAACTGGGCGGTGTGGCGGGATGTTGTGCGAAAGATACAACGCTGCAAGCTAATCCAACACAGATCGCGAGGACGGAAGTGAATTTCGGTAAGAGGGGCATAAACAACTCCTGGCGCATTTGTAACGCCAGTAGTTGTAAAGCCCCGCGCGGCATTCGCAAGACGCTGCCGCTCCCCAGCGGTTGTTTCAGCGAATTACCACCAAAAATTCATGCAACTTGAACAGAGCTACCTAGGAAAGTTCCTCTGTGGCAGGATCGTCCAGCGTAAAGAGTTCCTGCTTCAATCGATTGGCCCAAGGATCCAATGGGGCAAACCAGGCCCAGAAGCCAGGATCGATTTCGGTCTGCTCGAAATGCGTTTGTTCGATCTCGATCAGGTTACCAAAGAACTCATTGAGTGACTCTTCTAGCGATGCGGTGGGGATATCGCTTTCGAGGGTAACCATATCCCAAAAGCAGGGCTCTTCAGGTAATTCAGGATTCGATCCCGTGTCATCGATCATCTCAAATGTAGCGTGCACCACATTCAAAGAGGCGATCATCATGAGGGCATCGCTAGGCAAGATCTTGCTGTCGCCATCGAAGTCGTAACGGTCCAATGTCTCGGAGGCAACGTTCAGCAATTCGTCGGAGTCTGCATCCGCATACGCGCGGTTGATATAGTTGATCACTTGCAAGATATCGATGGGCGAGATAGCGCCGTCGCCATTGGTATCCATAGGGAGATCGACTGGTGGGGTAAGCGTCGTGGTAAAGATCTCTTCACTGATCTCACCCCGCAGAACCTCGTCAATATTGCCTGGGATCGGTTCCGATGGATAGGCGATTTCTTCGGTGAAGGTCGGATTGAATTCAACACGCCAAGTCGTTTGGGTGATATCACTCCAATCTCTTTCTTCTAGAGCGTTGGTGGATATAACGGTCAGCGATTTTCCATTGGACACGCTGTTGGACCAACTTGATCCGAGTACCGCTTCGTCCGTGATGACAAGTTTCCCTGCTTCATCAATGGTTCCAACATGTATAGCCTCTTCGTAGCTCCAGTCTTCGCGGGTGGTAAAGCTACGCCAAGCGAAGTGGCCAGGCAGCTCTGTAATCGCAAACGCCTGGTCGAGCATCGTTCGTGGTTCAAAGATACGTTCATCGGTGACTTTACTGTTGGTCAAATCAACGATGACGATCGCACCTTGCGTAGGATACGTTTCAATCATGGGTACGATTTCAGGAATTCGTTCGCCCGTTTCATTGACTGGGATTGGGGTGACTGCAGTGAAGCCGATGAGCGCTACGTGAGTTTCATCAATGCGGACCACTTGATTGAGTTGCAATCGCTGTGAAAGTGGAAGCGTGGAGAGTGTTACATTGGCTGAATCACGGATGTCAAGAATTTGGACTTGATCCAACACATCGTAGGAGAGCAATACAATTTGTTCATCGCTGATCCAGCGTACTGAACCAACGAAGTTTTGCAGTGTATGAGATCCCTCGATCATCAAACCGTTGGGGCCCAGGCTGAGCCAAGTAAGTGTGTTCTTTTGAAGATAGGTTTTGTCATCGATAATTTCTTGTGAGGGTTGGCTCACAAGAAGTCGCGATCCGTCGGGGCTAACTTCAAAGGATTGAATGTATTCCCAATTATCCAGAGTGCAGGGAATCTCTACACTTTCCTGGGGTTGCAATGTTTGTTCGGACACTTCCCAACGTTGAGCGATGAAGACGCTCGAAGTTTCACTGGTTGGGGTCGCGATTTGACTAAACGCAATCAACGAGCCTTGAAACACCCCCAGGGTGGTCATAGTTTCGATAGATTGCCAGTTGATTCCAACAGCATCGGCGGTGGAATACAAATAACCAAGTTGATAATCGGGATACTTGGTGAAAATTGGCAATTCCAGGGGAGCTGCTGTTTCAGCATCGACTACTTCACCCGACATTGTTTCGGCAATCGCGTAATGAATCGAAGAGGTTTCGAAGGCGATGCCGGTTGGAAGTTCAACCGCTTGAATGACGATACCCGACAATGTCGTTTTGTATTTGATTTCACCGGAACTAGGATCGATAACGGCGACTACAGTTTCAGGAGGTGTGGCAACGCGTATCTCGGGTGGTGATTCGGTGTCGTATTTGCTTCCGAAAACCACAATCTCATTACCCAAGCGGAACATTCTTTCCACTTGGAACTCAAGTTGGAGTGTTGAGGATTCGGTTGCCGTCCCATCCTCTTGTCTGGAGAGGATATGTAGTTCGGTAGAGCGGGTTTGATAATTCAACCGAGCTGCGATCAGATGCGAACGGGTTTCAATGAGGAACGGACTTCCCATTTGATCAAAGCTACCAACTGCCATGGGGGCCATCATTCCCATAGGCGCGTCGCCAGTGAGCAATTCGCTGGTGGCCATCAATACCGGTTCAGCCGTGGTTGAGGTGGACTCGGTTATCTGTGTGGCGAGTTCCAGCGCAATGGCATCTTGGTCGCTGGTGTTGGTCTGAATGGGATCCAAATCGGCCACGAAAAGTCGACGGGCTTCGAGGGATTCGATTCTCAGTTTGCGAGCAACCACAGGGAATTACCTCGTTGACTAAATTGCTTGACCGTTAAAGTCGAGTTCTACTTCTTTTGGATATCGACCTTTTATGGCAACTTTTGGAGTCATTTGTTACAGAAACTGTTCCCCAATTACTCCATGCTAGCAAGTAAAGCTCCCATTTGGGTGGTATTTGTAGGGTGTGTGACGCGAATAGGGCTGAATACGTCCACCGAAGGCCAAAAAATTCGTCGAGCGGAGCTGTTCAAAACCGAACGGTTTGCAAAACACACCGAGGAGGGGCCGTTGGGTCGGCGAAAAGCTTTTTGGGCGAGAAGATTTGACTGGGTGTTGCCTGACGCGAATCGGGCTGAATACGTCCGCCGAAGGCCTAAAAATTCGTCGAGCGGAGAGGTCCAAAACCCAATGGTTTGCAAAACACACCGTGGAGGGGCCGTTGGGGCGGCGAAAAGCATGTTTGGCGAGGATGATTTGACTCGGTGCTGCCTGACGCGAATCGGGCTGAATAGGTCTACCGAAGGTCCAAAAAAACCGTCGCGCGGAGGGGTTCAAAACCCAGTAGATTGCAAAACACACCGAGGAGGGGCCGTCGGGTCGGCGAAAAGCATGTTTGGCGAGGATGATTTGACTCGGCGCTGCCTGACGCGAATCGGGCTGAATACGTCCGCCGAAGGCCTAAAAATTCGTCGAGCGGAGGGGTCCAAAACCCAATGGTTTGCAAAACACACCGTGGAGGGGCCGTCGGGGCGGCGAAAAGCATGTTTGGCGAGGATGATTTGACTCGGCGCTGCCTGACGCGAATCGGGCTGAATACGTCTACCGAAGGTCCAAAAATCCGTCGCGCGGAGGGGTTCAAAACCCAGTAGATTGCAAAACACACCGTAGAGGGGCCGTCGTGGCGACACGTCCAACGCGCGGTGTGTTACGCGAATCAAATTTTCGGCTTGTCGACGTTTGGCAAAATGGAAGAACAAATCCAGCGGCGCAATCGTCAAGAAATGATTCGCTCCACACACCCTACTTTGTCACAACGCACCCACTTCGATCGAGGATCGGTACTCGGGCGACCGAAGAATACCGATCGTCGCTTTCTCAAAATCTTCAGGTTTGGCAAAGTAGATGTTCGGCACGAACTTCTGAGGATTGCGATCGACCAATGGAAACCAAGTGCTTTGAATTTGGATCATCATACGATGACCTTTCTTGAAACGATGCAACACATCGAGCAATTCGATTTCTACTTCGGTAGGTTGACCGGGAACAAAGGGGTCAGGCTTCTCGAACGAATTACGAAAACGACCGCGCAACACTTCGCTGCGGAGCATGCCTTGGAAGTTCGGTTGATCCGCGGGATTGGTGGAATCGGGATTGACGTCGATCAGTTTGACCACAAAGTCCGCATCGGTATTGGAATTGGTGACCCACAATTTCACTTTGAGTGGACCAGCGATGACGGCATCTTCCGCAAACGGTTCCGTTTGATAAACGAGTACATCTGGACGTCGACCCGCGAAGCGTTGATCTTCCACCATGTATTCGATCGTCATGCGTGAAGTGACAACTTCGGTGTAAGGGACAGGTTTAGCAGGATCGCTGATATAAGTATCGGCACCATCTTTGGTTGTGGGGGCGGTGGTAGTCAATGAACCTTTGTCGTTGAGATACCATGTTTGCGGTTTCGTTTCGCGCGGAGGCCATTGATCAAATGTTTTCCATGTATTGGAGCCTGTTTCAAAGACGGTCGCTTCAGCAGGTGCAGCGAGTTCGGCATCTTTGAGATATTTTTCAAAGAAAGGGAATTCGATTTGTTCTCGATAGTGGACTGCTGTTTTGGAATTAAAGGATACTGGGCCGAGTTTATCGCCCGTCGTGCTGGCCCAGCCGCCATGGTGCCAAGGTCCGACAACGAGCACGTTGTTGACATTCGGGTTCTGTGATTCAACAGCTTGATAGGTCTTGAAAGAACCATAAAGATCTTCCGCGTCATACCAACCGGTCACTACCATCACATGCGGCGCGACTTTTTTAAGGTGCGGGAGAATGGCACGTTTTTGCCAAAATTCATCGCGATTGGGATGAGCCATCATATCATTCCAAAAGGGAACTTCACCATTTAGAAATTGACGATTGATTTCTTCGATCGTGCCTGCTCGCAGGAAGAGTTCATAACCATCGAGAGTTGGCAGAACCTTTGGTTGCACGCGCTCGGTGCTGGGTGTGCGGCGTTCTTGCGCATTGTTATTGAGCCAGCGATAGGCATGAGCCAAGAAGAAAGCACCGTTATGTAAGAAGTCATCAAAATACCAATCGCCTACAGGAGCTTGAGGCGAGACGGCGATTAAAGCAGGATGCGCATCGATCATGCCTGCGGAGCAATAAAAGCCCGGATAAGAAATACCGTACATGCCAACCCGACCGTTATGGTTCGGCACATTCTTCAGTAGCCATTCGATCGTGTCATAAGTATCCGAACTTTCATCGATATCTTTGTCGGTGCGTTTGTTGGTGATATGCGGTGTGACTTGTTCAAAATTCCCTTCCGACAAAAATCGTCCGCGGACATCTTGGTTGACAAAGATGTAACCAGCAGCAGGAAATAGATTGCTTGGGCCCAAAGAGTTTGGGTATTTGTCGGCACCATAAGGCGAACAAGAATACGGGGTGCGTTTCATCAGAAAGGGATACGTCTTGGACGTATCGCGAGGGACGAATACCGCCGTATGCAGTTTCACTCCATCGCGCATCGGGATCATGTATTCAAATTTTTGGTACGCTTGCTGAATGGCGTTTTCAGGTAGATTGGCTTCTTGAGCGGTTGCATTGCGCTCGACCGAGCCGACGTGAAAAGTTGCGACGATCAGAAGCGACCAACGGATCATGCGGCCGATTTGGGATGCGATATTCATGACGAAGCTCTCGACGATTTGCGGGAATTTATTCCCACAGAATGTAACCGATAAGCCACGCGAATGCACACATTTACCTCGTTGCCGCAGGCAAGACCACTGGCATCTACTTTGTCAAGTATCCAAAATGGAGACCAACAAGTCGATGGGACAGATACTAGGGCCGACACACCCGAGCGCAACCCGTCCAATAAGACTCATGTGTCGGCCCTCCGGGCCTCTTGGTTGCGGCAGCTTCAAAAACCGGTGGTTATCACCACCGGCAAAGGATGTACCAGCCCTTCGGGCTTAAGACCAAGGACCATTTGCAACAGCTCCAACATTTATCGCTCGGAAGCCTGGAGCTCTGACATGTCCTCTGCGTTCAGCAACGGGCTAAACAAACCAAGCGATCGTTGTTTCATGAGATCATTTCGATACGCCAGAAGATGTGTAGTATAACTAGGTCAGAGCCATGGGAACGAGGAGCTTCGCACGGATGGTTGTATGTATACTAATTTGTGGCAGCGCCACCATGGTACAATGACAAGGTCGGTCGAACCGCCGACGCTTCGCCAAACTCCCACCTAAATTGCTCCCACCTCATACAGGCCCCTTATGGTTCGAAGTCTATGGTTATGGACTGAACTCGGCATGCAACGTCCCGAGTTCGAAAACCGCATTTCAATATGGCGATTACGGATGATCTACATCCTGGTCGGCGCCTTTTCATTGATTGTGTTCAGCGGCATTTCAGCATTCGCGCAGTCAGAAGTTCCAACCCACAACACTCCGCATTTCGAAGCCGACATTCGACCGATCCTGCGAGAATATTGTCTCGATTGCCATGGAGCAACGAACAAGTTGGAAGGTGGCTTGGATCTGCGTCTCGTTCGCTTCATGCAGATTGGTGGCGATTCGGGTCCGACACTAGAAGGGACCGATGCTGAAGCAAGTCTGTTGTGGCAACGTATCTCCAAGAATGAAATGCCTCCTGGTGAGGCCAAGGTCAGCCCCGAAAAGAAAGAGATACTGAAACGTTGGATTGCAGCCGGGGCACCGACCTTAAGACCAGAGCCTGGCCAAATCGGTCCCGGTGTTCCACTCACCGAAGAGGAACGAGCTTATTGGGCTTATCAACCGATACAACGTCCTGCCATTTCGGTCCGCCCCCATTCCACCGCGCGAACGCCACTCGATGCGTTGATCGAGATTTCGATGCCCAGCGAGTTAACGTTCTCACCCGATGCCAATCGCTTAACTTTGATTCGTCGTGTGTATGTAGATCTGTTGGGACTTCAGCCGACGCCTGAACAAGTTCGCTATTGGAGCGAAAATTCGGGTGAGCATTGGTACGAACAAATGGTTGAGCAAGTGTTGCAATCGCCCGCATATGGTGAGCGCTGGGCTCGACATTGGTTGGATGCGGCTGGATATGCAGATAGCGATGGTGTCACGCTGGCCGATGCGGAACGTCCTTGGGCTTGGCAGTATCGCGACTATGTTATTCGCTCATTCAATGCGGATAAGCCACTCGATCGGTTCATTGTCGAGCAATTAGCGGGGGACGAGTTGGCTGGACCGCAACAAGGGGATTGGACCGATTCGCAAATCGAATGTTTGACGGCGACTGGTTTCTTACGAATGGCGGCGGATGGAACGGGGAGTGGTGATAACTCACCGGAATCTCGCAATCGCACCATCGCAGATACCTTGCAGATCATCGGCAGCACGTTACTCAGTTCGAGTTTGAATTGTGCACAATGTCATGATCATCGTTACGATCCGATTTCACATCGCGACTACTTCGCTATTCGCGCTGTGTTTGAACCAGCAATTGATTGGCAACAATGGAGAACACCCAACGAACGTTTGGTTTCGCTCTACACAGCGGCTGATCGCCAGCAAGCTGCGGTATTGGAAGAAGAAGCTCAAAAGATCGCTCAAGAAAAGAACGTCAAGCAACAAGAGTATATGCAGCAAGCTCTGACCAAAGAGTTGATGAAGTATGAAGAGCCTTTGCGAGCCGAGTTGAAGTTGGCGTATGAAACACCTGCGGATAAACGCAACGATCCACAAAAGATGTTGTTAGACAAATATCCGAGCGTGAATATTTCTCCGGGAGTTCTCTATCAATACTTGCCTGACGCCGCTGAGGATCTCAAGAAATATGATGCGCGCATCGCCGAGGTTCGCGCGAAGAAGCCGGTCGAGCGTTATCTGCAAGCCTTGGTTGAACCTGCAAATCATGCGGTGGTTACCAAGCTCTTTCATCGCGGCGATTTCAATCAACCCTCTGAGGAGGTCAAGCCTGGAAAGTTAGCGGTGTTAGTTCCTGAAGGAGAACCGACAGCATTTCCAGATGATGATACGAGTATTCCAACCACAGGTCGAAGATTAGCCTTTGCACGTTGGCTTACACGCTCCGACCAACCGAATCCGCTGTTGGTACGTTCGTTGGTGAATCGCGTTTGGATGCATCATTTCGGACGCGGCATTGTGGCTACACCCGGCGATTTCGGACGGTTGGGAAACACACCATCGCATCCTGAAGTTTTGCAATGGCTGGCAACCGAGCTGATCGACAAACAATGGAGTTTGAAGGATCTGCAACGCATCATCTTGACCTCTACCGTTTATCGACAGAGTTCGATGCGTCATGCGAATGGGGATGCGGTGGATCCCGATAACTTATTGTATTGGCGAAAGCCGATTAAGCGTCTCGATGCCGAAGTGGTCCGCGATGCGATGTTGCAAGTTGCGGGTGATTTGAATCCCTCGATGTTCGGTAACCCACTGCCGCTCATAGAAGATGACGCCGGACAAGTGAGCATCGATCCGAGTCAACCGCGGCGAAGCATTTATGCCAAATGGCGTCGCACTCAACCGGTTGCGTTGCTGCAAACATTCGATGCACCCGTGATGGGAGTAAATTGCGATGTGCGTCCCGCTTCGACGGTTCCTACTCAAGCCTTGATGTTGATGAATGGTGATTTCGCCATCGCTCAAGCCCAGAAGCTGGCACAAAGAATTCGACAAGAAGCTGCAGCCTTGCCCATCGATTCGAAGTGGCAAGAGTCATTGGGAACCATTGTCCCTCCACCACCGATATGGATCTATGGGACTGGCAAAGTGAATTATGAAGTAGGAGTAACAGAAAGTTTCCAATCATTATCACACTTTACTGGTAGTCAATGGCAAGGTGGTACCGCTTTGCCAGATGCAGCCATCGGTTGGGTCCTTTTGCACGCACAGGGTGGTCATCCAGGCAACAAGAATTATCCTACGATTCGACGTTGGACCGCACCAGCTTCCGGAACGGTTTCCATCTCTGGCACGCTGGGACATGGAAGCGAAAACGGCGATGGCGTTGAAGGAATCATTATTCACAACGGGAATGCGAAAGGGCGTTGGGTGGCTCAGCACTCCAATACTCCAACGGCTGTTGCTGGCGTTATGGTCAACGCTGGCGAAACGCTTGATTTTGTTGCTCATTGTCGCGAACACGAAACGTCAGATTCATTTACTTGGACGGTTCAGATCAATCTGGCCTCAACGGACGGTACCACCCAGAGCTTTACAAGTCAGGAAGGATTTCGTGGGCCTACCGAAGATTATTCGCAGTTAGCAGCACAGGTATTTGATGCTTGGGAGCGGGTTTATTTTCGGGAACCGTCCGCAGAAGAAATGGGGTTGTTGGTTCAGTTTGCTCAGCAACAAATTCGCTTATTGCAAGATGAGCCGCATCGAGTACCGGCGGGGTCTTCGGTATCGCAACAAGTGCTGGTCAACGTGTGCCAGACCTTAATGAACTCGAACGAATTTTTGTATGTGGACTGAGGAAGAGAAAATGGATTCGTCACCATTAGGAAATCGTAGAGAGTGGTTAGCGCACACTGGCATGGGTGTCGGTGCGCTCGCTTTGAATTGGATGTTGGCAGCCGAAGACGCGCGGGCAACGCCACCTGTTCTGAAAGATAAACCGTACAACGATCTGAAGCCTCGGCCTACGCATTTTCCGGCCACAGCGAAAGCGATGATCTCGCTTTTCCAACATGGCGGGCCATCGCACATGGATCTCACCGATCCTAAACCGGAATTGACGAAAAGGAGTGGAACAGACTACCCCGGCGACATTCACTTCTCGTTTGTGAATCAAGCCAGCAAGAAACTGTTAGGCACCCCATTCAAGTTTTCCCATCATGGACAATGTGGGATGGAGCTGTCGGAGTTACTTCCGCATACGGGAGAAATCGCGGACGACATCTGTCTCATTCGCAGCATGCACACCGGTGCGAACGGCCATGAAGTGTCGATTCGTTATTTTCATGGCGGTATCCCCGGAATCTTAGGACGCCCCACTTTGGGATCTTGGATGGCCTACGCGCTCGGATCAGAAACGCAAGATCTGCCGGCGTACATGGTGTTAACCGATCCGGGTGGGCATCCTGTTGATGGAGTGACCAATTGGTCCAACGGTTTCATGCCTGCCATGTTCCAAGGCACTGTATTGCGACCCAAAGAACCACGTATCTTTAATCTCCAACCTCCCCCTGCCCTCGCAGGTGCCTCGCAACGTCAAAACCTCGATTTGCTTCAATCGTTAAATCAACGGCACTTGCAATCGCATCCAGGTGAAAGTGAATTGGAAGCGAGAATCGCCAGTTATGAACTCGCTGCTCGTATGCAATTGGCGGCGACCGACGCCCTCGATATCTCGAAAGAATCTGCAGCGACATTGGCTATGTATGGCATTGATCAGGCGGAGACTCGCGAATATGGGACCCGCTGTTTGCTCGCGCGGCGGTTGGTCGAACGAGGTGTACGCTTCGTTCAATTGTTTCACGCAGGTCAGCCTTGGGACAATCACAGTGCCTTGAAACCAGGTCTTACATCTATCTGTAAGAAGACCGACAAGCCAGTAGCAGCATTGGTCAAAGATTTGAAGCAACGCGGTTTACTCGACTCGACCCTCGTGCATTGGGGAGGTGAAATCGGACGTTTGCCCGTAACTCAAGAGCATGGCTCACCTGATCAAGCCGGGCGCGATCACAATGGTCAAGGCTTTAGTATTTGGTTAGCGGGCGGCGGCATACGAGGTGGGATGGTATATGGAGCTACGGACGAATTTGGCCACAAGGCCGTTGAAAATGTCGTGACCCCTAACGATTTTCAAGCCACCATCATGCATCTGTTTGGATTACACTGGGACAAAGTTTTTTATCCCTACAACAATCAGAAGCAAATCATTACCGCTCAAAGGGCCGCACGAGTGGTCAGTGAAATCGTGACCTGATCGACGTACAGTTTTCGTTGCGACGGCGAGGAATACGCTTGAGACACTTTTCCTTTTACTCGTGCTTCGTACAACGCTGCGCTATCGCCTTAGTGATAGTGAGTCTGTTTGCCGTTGCTCGCCAGACGGTATCCGCAGATGAACGTGAAAAGTTTCTGCAAGAGTATTGTTTGGAATGTCATGGCCGCAAGTCCGCTGATGGCGGCCTGAATCTCGAAACCCTGTCATTTGATTTGAATAATCCCGCGACCTATGAAAAATGGGTGCGCATTTACGATCGCGTTGTTGCCGGAGAGATGCCACCTGAGTCCGATGGAAGCTTAGTACAGCATAGCTATGTGCAAGCGTTGGCATCTGCGCTTCACACAGCTCATCAATCCCAAAAGGGAACGGTATTTCGTCGGCTCAATCGGCAAGAGTACCAAAACAGCATCAACGATCTGTTGGGAACAAATCTAAAATTAGCCGAACGATTACCAGAAGATACCGAACGTCATGAGTTCAACAACATCGGCGAATCGCTCAGCATCTCCATGGTGCAAATGCAACAGTACATCGATTGTGCCACACTGGCCTTAGAAGAAGTTGATCGGCAAGTGAGTCGCGAGGTAGAGCCCAGCAAAATTGTGGCTAGTTATGCTAATACACAGAACGCGGAGCAATGGCTTGGAAAGGTGTGGTTGAAACGCGATGATGGAGCAGTCGTATTCTTTAAGAACTATGGCTATCCAACGGGTATGTTGCGTGAAGCCGGGACACAGAAAGATGGATACTATCGTGTGCGCGTTCGCGGCTATGCCTATCAAAGTGAAAAGCCGATCACTTTTTCGATCGGAGCAACCACATTCGCGCGTGGTTTAGAACAACCGACGTTCGGCTTTTACTCCATGCCCCCAGGTGAGCCGACTACGATCGAAGTGACTACCTGGATACCTGCTCGCTATATGATTGAGCTGACCGTTTATGGCATAACGGATCGCTTCGCGCTTAAGAATACACCGGTGGCAGAATACAAAGGAGCGGGCTTAGCCATTCTCGATATCGAATTGGAAGGGCCGTTACCAAGAGCTACCGAACGGAACATTCAAGCCGAGATTTATGCAGGTCTGGATCGACAAGAAATTCCACCACGCAACGCTCGCGACCGAAACCGAATCGACTATCTGCCCAAATATGATTTGAAATTGAGTCCTGATCGCCAAGAAGTTGGAACAGTACTGCAAAAGTTTGCGGAGAAGGCCTTTCGTCGCCCCGTAGAGTTAAACGAACTTGATGCCTATCGGGAGTTGTTTGAGCAGGAGTTGGTAGAGAAAGCGACGGCTGATGAGGCCTTAAGGACAGCTGTGGTGGCGATCTTATGTTCTCCCGATTTTCTTTACCTGCGCGAGAAAGAGGGTGAATTGAATGACTTTGAAATCGCGAATCGACTGTCGTATTTTTTGAATCGCACAGCGCCCGACATGGTGTTGGTAGAGTTAGCCAAAGCGGGCCAATTGCGAGAGAAAGCCAAGTTGGAAGAACAAGCTGAGAGATTATTGGCGAGCGAGAAGTTCGAGCGATTTGTGACGGACTTTAGCAACAGTTGGTTACAACTCGCCGATATCAATTTCACCAATCCCGATGAAAAGCTCTATCCCGAATATGATCCCTATTTGCAATGGTCGATGCTGACGGAAACGCGAGCCTATTTGCGACATCTCGTCGAAGCGAATAGCGATGTACGCGAGTTGGTCGAGAGTCCTTATGCTATGTTGAATGAGAGGCTCGCTGAGCATTACGGCATTGAAAATGTTTCAGGCCCAGACGTTCGAGCGATCAAACTGCCCGATGATTCTGTGCGTGGAGGACTATTATCGCAAGGAGCCATATTAAAGGTTTCCGCCAATGGAACGAACACTTCGCCTGTGGTGCGTGGAGCTTGGGTGACGGAACGCATCTTAGGCTATTCGGTTCCGCCACCACCCCCTGGTGTTCCAGGCGTCGAGCCCGATATTCGTGGTGCGTCTACGTTGCGAGAGTTGTTGGACAAACATCGCAGTCTCGATACCTGCAATGGTTGTCATCGCATGATCGATCCTCCGGGATTTGCTCTCGAAAGTTTTGACGTGATCGGTGGTTGGCGAGAACAATTTCGCACGACCGACTTGGGAGAGAAAGTGAATAAAGAGATTTTGGGTCGGCGCGTGCAATACAAGCTAGGCCCGAAAGTCGATTCCTCTGGTGAGTTGATGACAGGTGAGGGATTCGCAAGTTATGTTGAATTTCGCAAGCTGTTGGCCGAAAATCGTCAGCAATTGGCTCGCGCGTTGGCCAAGAAGTTGCTCACGTTTGCTACCGGCCGCGAGATGGGATTTTCTGATCGCGAAGAAATCGAGCGAATTGCAAAAGAAGCGACAGAGCCTGGCAAAGGGATTCGCGATTTGGTCAAACTGGTTGTGACGAGCGAAATATTCCGCAGCAAGTAGAACTGCTGGTTGTTGTCGAGTCATGATCTTGATGCGTTGTGCTGCGATAGACGTTTGAATGGATAAAGGGGATACCTATGCGTCATAAGAATCATCAAACCCAGGTTCCCCGTGTGACGCGTCCTGCGTTATCGCGCAGGCATTTCTTAAGAGGAGTGGGGGCGACCGTTATTGGTTTGCCGTTGCTGGAGGCGATGTGTCCCACGATGGTTCGTCGCGCAGAGGCCCATGCACCAGAAGTTCTGGCACCAAAACGATTTGTGGCGGCTTGCGCAACGTTGGGTTTTCACACACCCTTTCTGAATCCGAGTCAAGCGGGGGCGGATTATGAGTTGACTCCCTATTTGCAAATTCTTGAAAAACATCGCGAGCATTTCACCGTATTCTCTGGGCTTTCCCACCCCGAGCAACAAGGGGATAGTGGCCATGCTTCTGAAATGACTTGGTTGACTTCCGCTCAAAGGCCCGGCTTAGCTGGCTTTCGCAATACCGTTTCGTTGGATCAATTCTTTGCTGAGAAGATCGGCGCAGAAACTCGCTATCCTAGTTTGGTGTTGTCGACCAGCGGCCGCTCGATGTCTTGGACAGCCAGTGGCGTAGAAATACCCGGAGAAACTTCTCCGCTGCGATTGTTTCGCGGGCTGTTCATGACGGGCTCGCCACAGGAAGTGGCCCAGGAAATGCGAAAGTTGGAACGTGGACGCAGCATCTTGGATACGGTGCTTGGTCAAGCTAAGAAATTAGAGGGTGAAGTGGGAGCCCGCGACCGCAACAAGTTGGATGAGTATCTCTCTGCTGTTCGTGATTTAGAAAGTCGTTTGCAAGTATCCGAAGGTTGGGTCAACAAACCGAAACCACAAACCGATGCCAAAGAACCACGCGACATCGCTGACCGCAACGATGCCATCGGAAAGCAGCGGATGATGTACGATATGATTGTTCTCGCCTTACAGAGCGACTCCACTCGCAATGTTACGTTTCAATTGAGCGGTATGAACGCTGTGCCGACGATCGATGGAGTGAAGAACGATTGGCACAACCTCTCGCATCATGGGAAAGATCCAGAGAAGATTGCCGAACTGCAAGTGATCGAGGCGGCTGAGTTTACTGCATTCGACGAGTTCTTAACAAAGATGCGGACGATCGAAGAAAATGGCCGACCTTTGTTGGATCAGACTGCGGTTTTGTTTGGCTCGAATTTGGGTAACGCGAGCAGTCATGACTGGCACAATGTACCGACGTTGGTGGCAGGTGGTTCATTTCGCCATGGTCAGCATTTGGCTTTCGATGAGAAGAACAATTTGCCCCTGGCGAATTTGTTTGTGTCGCTCTCGCAGCATATGGGTATGGAAGTGGATCGCTTTGGAACCAGTACGAGCAGCGGCGTGACAGGCTTTGAAGTCTTGGGATCGTAATCGCAGCCTTGATTTATGGTTCGTAGGTTGAACAACAAGTAGCAGGATTTTTACAGCATGTGGTTGTATCGAACTTATCTGGCATTGGTCTTGGGGCTTTTATCCCTCACATCGCTTCGAGCTCAACAGGCTCCGTATGACATCTATCCTGAGGCGAAACCTCCCTACTATCGCGTCCGCTATGAAGCGTCGCAGGAAGCGGGGAAGCTGATTTTTGGCGTAAACTATACGCTGTGGATACCCGAGGGAGTGAAAACGCTGCGCGGTGTGATTGTGCATCAGCATGGTTGCGGTGAAGGATCGTGTAAGTCGGGTTTGACAGGAGCTTACGATTTACATTGGCAAGCTTTGGCGGCGAAGCATTCTTGTGCTTTATTGTCTCCCGCATACGAGCAACCGGAAGGAGCTGATTGTCAAATGTGGTGTGATCCGCGCAATGGATCGGGGGCTGCATTTCAGCAGGCGCTCAAAGATCTGGGGGCGATGAGCCAACATCCGGAACTTGCCGATGTACCTTGGGCATTATGGGGACACAGTGGCGGAGGACATTGGTGTGGAGGGCTGACGCTTCTGTATCCCGATCGCGTGGCAGCTGCTTGGTTGCGATCCGGTGTTCCTTTGTTGAAGGCAAATGAAAAGTCCACTGCTATCAAGGCGCATGCGCTTACCGATAAGGCTTTGCAAGTTCCCATCATGTGCAATTTGGGTACGAAAGAAGGTGTCACCGATACAGCAGGCCGCTTTGCTGGTGTGTGGCCCGCGAACCAAACATTCTTCAATACCATTCGCAGCCAAGGTGGTTTGATTGCCGTGGCCATCGATCCCTTAACGAGCCATGAGTGTGGAAATCAACGCTACTTAGCAATCCCCTGGCTTGATGCTTGTTTGGCAGCTCGCTTGTCGACGGATGGTTCAGCGATGCTGCGATCGATTGTTTCTGATACCGCGTGGTATAGCGAACCCAGCGGTACTTCGGCGGTCCCTGCCGAGAAGTTAGCAGGTGACAAACTCACTGCAAGTTGGCATCTCAATGAACATGTTGCCAAGTTATGGGAACAATATGTAACGGACACGAAAGTGGTCGATACTACGCCTCCACCGAAAGTGACGAACGTTACCGTGGATGGCAAGAAGATTCAGTGGAAGGCTGAAGGCGATTTAGAAAGCGGAATCGCAGCTTTCGAAATCTATCGCGATGGCGAGTTGATTGCGACCGTGGGAAGTAATGGCAAGAATCCATTTGGACGAGCTGTCTATCAAGGCTTGCAGTATAGCGATACGCCACAGCAACCGTTGCAAGAGATGAGTTACACCGACGACAAACTCGAAGAACCAGTTCCTGCAGATCGTTACAAAATCATCTCAGTCAACACTGCGGGTCTGAAGTCGTAGCGAGGTCCCTCCTCGACCGCGATCGTTTAGCCCGTGTGCCGCCAGGCTAGGCGTACTACCGTTTGACGCTCGGTCGGAGTGGTCGGACTCAATAGTACGTATACCATCCACCTTTACTTACTCCTTCGAACGGAGAAACGCAGGACCAAGTTTGCTTTCGCTTTCCCTCTTTGATCGGATTATTTTCGACGTAGGCTATCGCATTGTAGACCGCTTCTTCAGAATCCAAATACTGAATCCATTGTTTGCTATTTCACATGCACGGTAGTTTTCCGTTTTCATCACGATGATCAGATAAAGGATGTAGCCCCGCTTGAGTCAACTCTCGTGTTGCCGCACCCTTGAGCAAGTTGCAGGCGTACTCCATCTTATATCGATGTCGACCTAGCACTAAATGCAAATGCTCTGGGAGAATCGACATAGCCCAGATTGCCAGTTGATTTCGATGTACGAATTTACCAATGCCACGTGCAACTTCCCGTGCCTGGATACCTGAGAGCGACACCGCTGGGTACTGCAGAGAGTTCCTCGCCACAAGTTTCCATGTATCAAGCTCACCCCTGTCGGTATTGGATTTCTCATACTGCTTTTTCGCATCGCCGAACCGGAGAAGCTCCCAGCTATAAACGAAATCAGACCAACTGCCTCTTGGGTCGTTTGGAAGCCAGAAGCCATACGTCCCCCAAATCACGTGATAACCATGAATCATGTTTGGAACTCCGTTGGAATACTCTGTATTTGTTCATGTGTTCACTGTGGTGTTGTGATGCGAGGATAACAACTGGGGGCCCTGTTTCCCTTCCGAACCGATCCCACGCTGTGCTTTTTTCGTTTAGCCCGTAGCCGCAGCGCATGCGGAGGCTAGGCGTCCAGCGGTACCCGTCCAACATCGGAGTGAATCCCCCAACCCGCGGCGGCAGCGTTGTCTTGATCGCGATACCAAACGGTAGTATGCCTGGCCTGGCGGCACACGGGCTAAACGATGCTCCGCGGTTCACCCAGACAGGGAGTCCTCACTTGGATCGTGAGCTGAAATCTCCGATTTTTGCCAAAAATCGATTGAAATGGGACGGTTTTCGTGAACTTTTCACAAGCGAAATGGTCCACAATTCTAAGGCTTCGGACGCAATTAGGGAGCGATTGCGATTACGCCTTTTCTGGGCGACTTCTTTTTTGTTTGTAAACATCTAGTCGTGAGTTCGTGCGCATTTAACGCATGAATCAAATCGCGACACCAATGGTCTTCGACAGCAGTTGAATCAAACGCGTTAGCCCCTGCGCTTCTCGTGACGGGGTGATTGGTATAGGTTCATTCGAATCGATGATAGGGAGAGAAGAGTATGAGCCAGTTTCAAGGACAACCTGAGGATTTTTCGGCCAAAGATTGGGAGCAAATCTACTTTCAGTCGCCCGATGAAATGGCGACGCCGGGGACATTAAACGTACCGAATGGGCCGTATGGCAACGCCCGTTTAGCGACTCGCAAAGAGTTGTTGGATTTGAAAGAAGCCGCCGATAAGAACCCGGAAGAATATGTGCAATTGTTTGAAACGCGAGCGATGGCCCATGATCCGCAGGTGAACGCACTCAAGCTTGATGGATTGCCAATTCCTCTCGGAAAAGACTCGCCCAATTTATTAGTGGTTGGTCGAGCAGGAGCAGGTAAAACTCAGAAAGTTATATTCCCAGCCGCCTGTCATGCCATTCGTGAAGGCTGGGCGATGGTGTATATCAACATCAAAGGGAAAGCCCAAACGCACCTGCTGCGCAAAATAGCGGAGGCTTACAAACGTGACCAAGAGATCACGCTTTTAGCTCCACAGAAACCTGACCGCACGTTGGCTTGGACAGCGATCGAAGGTTGCGCGGATCTTTCGAAAGCGGGGCAAGTGGCAGCGGTGTTGGTGGGTAATGCTGCCGCGACATCGCGATATGGAGAAGGAGCGTGGGCTTACAACCAAGCGGAAGAGTGGTTGCAGCACGCCATCGCGGCTGTTTGTAAAGACAATCCAAAAACTCAGCAAACGTTGTGGGAAGTTCGCAAAGTTGTTTTGACAGGCGAATATGGTTCCTTCGCTGACGAGCATCCTGATTTTCCCGTGTTGCTCAAGTTTGGACGGTATGTGGCGAGCGCTAACAAAAACGCCGACACAATTACCGCGACGATCAGCGAAGCGACATCGTTTATCGATGAGATTGCGCCGTTTTTATCGAAGCCCGAACTCGATCTCGATAAGTTTGCCAATCAAGGTGGTATTCTGATTGTGGAGATCGACGAAGATGCGGTGAAGAAGCTGCGGCCAGTCATCTCTCTCTTTTTGAGTCGGCTCTTGGCGACGATCCAGCGCAAGGCGTGTGATTCACCCTCAGGACAATTGCCAAATAAGACGGTGATCCTGATCGATGAGTTAGCGGCGTCGGGACCTATCTATGGACTCGATACGTCGTTGCATACATGTCGAGAACGCAGATACTGCTTCATTGCTGGCGTACAGTCGATTTCGCAAATCCCTGCGATTTATGAAAAGGATACCAACGTGGTGCTGTCTGGATTTCAAAGTCAAATTGCGCTCTCGGGAGGGCTAGACATCGGGAGCGCCGAGTACTTCAGTCGCCGTTCGGGGATTACTACGCTCGCTGTTCCAGCGGATATCGAGAAGCCGGATCCAGTCAATGACAATG
>Ga0209174_10000746_pt1 | contig 23786 bp, 27 predicted proteins | sample JI91814BDNA_FD_187505 | JGI IMG/M metagenome (GOLD analysis project Ga0209174, IMG submission 187505) | Wastewater effluent complex algal communities from Wisconsin, to seasonally profile nutrient transformation and Carbon sequestration -... | ecosystem: Engineered > WWTP > Effluent > Algae...
CGTCGGTGGCTACCTCTCTAAGTGCTCAATTCGAGTCTCCCAAACTGTCCGGCAGACCGGATCTCAGACGGCGTACCGGATTTGTGACCAGGTGAAAGGCCATCGTGAAACGCCAGGCATGCGACCCAACAGCGAGGGCTGAGGTTCGGTTCCGACAGAATGACTACAGATCGATGCTTCTTGTCGTAATCACCAAGTTCTCTTTTGCCGTAATCCGTACATTGTGCCGCCTCTGTACGTCCAGTTGCTTTTCCTGGGCCCCCCGCACCTCGCGACCGTGGGCGAGGACGACGAAGGCAAAGATCTTCATATCCGCAGCTCCGCGCCACGTAGGCAAGCTTTTTAGTCGCTTCAGCGTCGAATCGATCTGTGTCAGGGCCTTTTCGAAGTGCCTGCCCTTCAACTCGACCAAGACCGCTCGCCGAAAGCCGTTCCCCTGGCGTGATGCGATGGAGAACAGGTAGTCCACCCGCTCCGGGTCGCCATCTTTCCACCAGCATCCATCCACTTTGGCGCGTTCCACAGTGAAGTGGTCAGGCAAGTCCAACCGGGTCCGACGGCCATGTTCTGATGCCTGTCGTTCCCCGCTAATGCAGCCAGCGGGGATGCCAAGCCGGGCTAGAAATGTCATGGCTTGTTCTCGATCTCGTACATCACGTCCAGCATATCGCCGAACGTCGCGTTCAAGCGGCCAGCGGGATCATCTAGATCCTTCGTATCGATCAATCCAGTCTCCGTTCTTAGGAGCGACTCAGCGGTTCCATCGGAAGTGAATCGGTAGGCGCTGACCTGCGTGTGCCGTAGCGCCGTGTCTACCACTGCCGACGCTGGCAGCTTGCCGCCAGCATCCAGAATCTGCTGGGCCATAAGGAAGTTGTTGAGAGCGTAGACGACATACGGGCTATGGGTAGTAATCACGAAGCGGAGGTTCTTCCGGGTCAGTCGGGCGATGGCCTCAATCAGCGCGATCTGCGCGGTCGGGTGGAGGTGGGCTTCCGGTTCTTCAAAGAAGAGGCGAAAGACACTGTCTTTTTCTTGCAAGGCAGTGGCAGCTAAGGCCCAAAATGGCCATTGCTCCATCTGGCCTGAGGCGAGCTTTAGCTGGTCGAACGCAAACCCCTTTGAGTCATAGCCGTCTTCCTTCGCAAATTTGTCCGAGGTTGAGAAGAATATCTTTTCACCGGATATGAAGGGCGTCCCTCCCAGCACTTGGCTACAGAACTTCTCTGCCTCATCCCCAAGACGCATTGGTGGTTCAAGCGATCGCAGCGCGGTCTTCAGTTTTGCGCAAAATACATTAATATATCCAGGCCAATGGAGATCTTGCTGTTTCTCGGAAAGCAAATACCAGGTCAACTTTGGTTCAAGAAACGAATAGATAATCCGCCCTGCCGGAACATAGATCTGTTTCTCATTTATAGGGCATTGACTTGGCACTGGCCCAAATAATTGTTCAGCTCGCCGTAGAGTCGCCTCGCTCAGCGTCACCCCTTGCTGCGTGTCGATGTCTCCTGTCTCAACGCGATCCTCCCGTTGAGTATCCCCATCGCTCAACGACCAATCAATCAGCGTTCTCTTGTGCCAAGTGCTCCCGTTACCAAGCCAGTTCGCCAGAAGCCCGGCCAGTTTGCCAGGCATCTCCTGGCGTGTGATGAAGCCGCTCCCAGGGATCCGTCCGCCGCCCCAGGCGTCATTCACCGCAAGTTCCTCCATGCCCCGCATGAAGTACAAGAGCTGCGCGGTGAGGGACTTCCCGGTAGCCTGCTGACCGATGAAGACCGTGATGTCTCGGACCTCGATGTCTGCTTCCCGAATGGGGCCAAAGTTCTTGATATGCAGGCGTTCGTGATGGGGCATGGAGGCTAGGGCAGCCTAGGCCCGCGCGGGTCCCTTCGTCAACTGTTCCACTGGGAGGTAGATTCATCGCTGGAATCCACATCCACCTTGACCAGCCGGTGCGAATCGGTATGTTGTCGCCGTTGGCAGCCCATGCCTGCCTGCGCTCCCACGTCGCGAAGCCGCTGTCGGCAAGCATTCGAGTCGATCTAGCCTGACGATTTCCTGAAGCCGTTAGGTGGGTTCTTGTGGGAGAGGGCTCAACTCGCGGCAGGTTCGGAGATTGGTCATGGGTAGAATCATCAGCCAGGGTTTCGTCGATAGCCTTAAGCGGAAGGCCAAGCGTCTGGAACGCGAGCGCCGGGAACTAACGCATAGCCAGGCACTTGATCTCATCGCCCAGCAGGAAGGCTATGAAAACTGGTCGCTGCTGGCCCGCAATGTCGAACGGTGCACTAGCATGAAGCGAGTCACGAAACAGTTCCCGTATACGATGCATCTACGCGGTATTGCGAGCGATTCCAAGCGCGAGCTGATCATACGGCTATCATCGAAACATCCAGCGGCTCACTATGAGAAGCAGCATTGGATCCATTGGACACTCCAAGGAGGGAGCAGGCGGTCTGATAGCGAAGCAACGGCGGTGATGACTGATCCGGGCGAACGTAATTTGTGGCACCGACTGGTCCGTGCGCAGCGAATGGTCTCCTTTTTGGATGCGACGGACCTTCGAGCGTCTCGATCCACGAGGGCGGTATATGGCTCCCATTCGATTCCTGGGTGTTTTGACCATGACTGCCTCTGGAAAGACGCAGAAGGTCGATACATTGTGACCGTAGAGCCCTATATGCGTTGGGGACACCCTGACGAGATTCGGAGCCTCTGCGATAGCAACGAGTGGCAGTATGAACTACTGCCAAAAGGCTATGGGCTCTGGCTGCCGTGCGATGCGTCGTGCGGCCCCGAATGCGAGAGCCACACCCGGATGTTCGTCATCTCCCCGAAGCGCCAAGGCGGTGATTTGCAGGCAACAGTGCGGGCGATTCTCTCGATGCCTCGTTTGTGGCCGGACATTGTCGCCGACACTGCGCCGTGCCTCTCGGTCTGATCCGCTGTCGACTTACAATAGGCTCGGCCAGTCCAGGGCTGTCGGACTTGGGCCGATGGTTCCTTTTACTGCAACTGCTTCGTCTGTTTCTTCTGGAATAGGAAGAGGCCGCGAGGGCGGGTTTCGGAGCCGGTGAAGGGGAACATGCCGCAGCTTTCCCAGCCGAACTTGGCGAGGCAGCGGATGACGCTCGTTGGTTCGTAGCGACGCGATTGGATCATGCAAAACTCCTTGGTGCGCTTGCCGGGGAGGCCGACGGTGGCGATGAACTGGAGTCCGTAGCTGCCCGCGATGGGACGGTCGGTGTCGATGCGATACGAAAAGCTGATGCTCTGCGCGTCGTGACAGTAGCGCTGAATGGGGCCGCCGAGAAATCGCTGATGCAGATCACCAACGGGCTTGTGAAGAACCGGGTCTTTGCGGCGGATCTCATCGGCATCTGCGACGGTCGTATAGCCAAAGTCCAGGTCAAAGAGCAGCAGGTCGCCGACTGCCGCGCCGGAGAATGCGTTTTGGAAGAACAGCGGCTCGTGATCAAGGTTGGCGACCGTATTCCCCAGCATCGTGTAAATCCGCCGACGATGTGAGCGCGCGGGGGCGTAGTGAAGCTGGGCGTAGCGAGGCAAGTGATGGAAGTTGCCTTGAATCCCGCAGACGAAGACGCCAGGGTGATCGTTGAAGGTATCGACGGCGTGCTTAAACGCTCGACTGAGCAGCGGCTGGCTGATGTCCAGCAGATAGAAGCGGATGCTCGGCGCGTCGTACTCGCGGAGGATGTGCTGAACGAGCCGAACCTCGCTCTTGCCGTCGCCCGGCCCGAGTGCAATCAGATCCAGCCCGACCGGACCGAGCACCTCACGCAGCGTCTTGGCGAGTGACTGACCTGGGAAACCCTCGCGATAGCTCGTCACATAGGCGGGCGCGTTGCAGATCTGAATCCAGTCGAGCGCGCTCTTGTGATCCAGATAGACAAAGGTCTGCTCGACGGAGCCGCCGCTTCCGTTCATGAGCTGCGCCAGCTCGTCGATCATCGACACAGAGTCAAAGCCGGGCGACACATACCAGTTCGGCGCGTGCCGATGGCTCGACTCACGCACGGCGGGAAGGGTGGTGACTTCCGTCGGCACCAGCTTCAGATCAGGAACCGAACACAGCGCGAGCACTGCCTTGCGCGCGGGCGGCTTCCGTCCCTGTTCCAGCTTGCACACGTAGCTGAGCGACAGACCGGCATAGTCCGCGACCTGCTCCTGGGTCAGACCGGCAGCCAGTCGATGCTGCTGTAGCACTTCGCCAAACTGCTGGATGCCACTCGACTCGCCCTCCGGCGCAAAGTGGACATGCAGCAGCTGCAAAACCTGCGTCTGCATCCTGACGAGCCGCTCCAGCTCGCGCCGCTTGGTGTCATCGGAGCCCGGCGACAGCGTACTGAGCGCATGGAGTCCTTGCCGAAGGTGAAACATCGCAGCGCGGTACGGTGAAGACGCCAGCGCATCATCCCCATCATCGAGCAGAACCGACGGAAACTCAGACGAGACAGCAGCTTGTACTTCCATGGCAAGGCTCCGAGGCAGAAGAAAACAGACTCATCAGTAGCACTAAAAGGTGCCATCTAGGTGCGTGTGCTTTTGAACACGGCCCCACAGAGACTGCAAGGGCAATTCAGGGGTAATCGGTGGACTGATTCTCAGACGGCGATGGACCCTCTTTACCGCTTACTCTCGGAGGCTCTATGTTCGCTGCTCAGTCGTCCCCCACCGTCGCAAAACCGTGCTTGCTGACGCGACTTCATCGGCAGCTTCCTTCGCTTCGGCATCCGCGTGGCTTTTACCTGCTGTGTCTGGCAGTCGTCTGTGAGCGCTGGGCGGCACTCATCCTCGCATCGTCGGTGGTGCTGATGCTGTGCGCGCGCTACGGCTACACGCGAAGCGACGCACTGCGCCTCGCGGGCCTGTTCAACGCTGCGAGCTACCTGACATCGCTGCCGGGCGGACTGGCGGTGGACCGAGTACTGGGCTCGCGTCGGTCGCTCGGACTGGGAATGCTGCTGCTGACGCTGGGCTATGCGACGCTGGCGCTGCCTGGTCGTGACGCGCTGTGGCTTGCGCTTGCGCTGCTCGTCCTGGGGCATTCCCTGTTCAAGCCGAGCACACAGACGGTGATGGTCCGGCTCTACGAACCACATGACCGACGGCTCGACGCGGCGCAGATCGCGTGCTACCTCGCGGTCAACGTCGGTGGTGCGGCTGGGGCGCTCTGTGCTGGTCTGATGGCCGCTGACGCCAGCTTGTTTCTGCTCGCGACCGCCATCCTGCTTGCTGGCTTGCTGCTGGTGATTCTAGGTAAAAACTGGCTCGCACTCCGTCCCAAGCCACAGGTATCCGTCGGCGCAGTGGGCGCGGCCCCTCATCCGATGTCCCCGCTTCGGCGCGCCAAGACCATCGTCGCGCTGACGCTGGCCATGAAGATGTATGCCGCCAGCTTCGGTCAGGTCGAGGGCTCGCTGTTGCTGTGGGCACAAGATCGGACCGATCGAGTGCTCGTCGGCTGGACGGTTCCCGCCGCTTGGTTTGTCGGCTTGCCCGCGCTGCTCGTGCTGCTCCTCGCACCGCTCCAGCTCGCCCTTCTACCGAGGCTTCAGCGCCGACTGACCACGCCACGTCTGGTCGGCTTGGGACTCGTCGCGACGGTGCTTGGGTTCGCGGTGCTGATTGCGCCTTCGCTCCTCTTCGCGGATCAGCGCGTCAGCATGCTGTGGCTTTTGGCCTGCATGACGCTCCTTGTCGTCGGAGAGCTTCTGATTGCACCGCTTGGTCTGTCGCTGGTGCTTCGCCTGGCCCCACCGCGCTTCGTCGGTGTCGTGGTCGGCATGTGGTACGTGGCAGGCGCGATCGGCTGCTGGCTGGCCGGGGAGCTGGGCGCGCTGTGGATGAAGTAGCCAGTCGTCATCCCCCGCCAGACCTCGTCGCCACCTCCTGTTTCAGTCGCGTCCTCCAGTCGGGACCAAGCGCCGCGCTGAGCAGTCCAGCCTCGGCGGAATATGCCCGACCATCCCCGTCCTCCCAGCACAGGACACCGACGTTCTCGACGAAGCCACAATCGCCCGGCGACTTCTGCGGATAAAACTCGCGCCACCGTCCCGGCTGACCTCCGAGCCCGCGCCCTTCCGATGGACCCACGCCAAGCACTGTCCGCGCCAGGAAATCGACTCGCCACTTCCCGTCGCGATAGCGCGTCGCTGACTCGAACGTCATCCCGTCCACGAGCGTCCACAAAGTACAGCTCGACGGTGCGCAGCGCTGGCTCTCTCGACTCCGGTCTGAGCTCCGTGGGAACTTCGACAGCGGCAGACTCCGCGTTTTGAGTGGAAGCAGGAACAGGACTCGTGATTTCTGCGGCTTCAATCCTTGAATCTGCCGGAAGGTCCGAGGAAATGGCATCGTCAGCGACGATCGCTTGGATCGGTTCGGAACGGTTCTGGTCCACCTCCGTTGCTCCCGGCATAGCCGCTGACGAAGATGCGCTGTCGTTCACAACCACATCCGTTTTTTCGTTGCTACTTGCCAATTGGATCGGTTCCGAACCGTTCCCATCAGTCGCTGGCGGCAAATCGATCGCGGACGTCTTCGCTTCGGTTGATCCATCGGTCTGAATCGGTGCCAGGTTTGCAACCTGCGTCAGCGTCGGCAACTGCGTCTGCGCGGTCGGCTGAAGCGGTGTCAGTTCCATCAGCCACCGGCTTCCGTCGGGAAACGAAACCACCACCGACGCTTTGTTTGCGCCTTCCGGCAGGGGCTCTGTCGCGGCCCGCTCCTTCCTCGCCAAAAACGCCTCTTTGCGACAGCGAGGGTTTCGACAATAGATCGCGTCTCGACGCTTGCTAACGACCTTTCGACTACAGACCGGGCACTTCTTCATAAGTCGAGTCTATCACGAATTGTTCTGCTCAATTTGGATCTGTTCACTGAACCGATCTGCCTGAAGCTAACAGCTCAATCATGACGGGAATCAATCAGCTCATTACCAAGCAAAAAATCCGCAAACCATTGAGAGGCATTCCTCTCAACCAAAAAACGTTCGATTTCGTCGGTAATGAGAAGATTGGTTCTCGTGAAATTTTTGAAGAACGACTTCGACTTGGGAAATTTATTACTCAATCAAAATTTTTAAACAAAACAAAGTCAAAAAGTTACGCGATCAGCGATTCCAGGTTCGTCGCGATAAGTTGTGTGTTTGTGCTAAGATGAAACATCAATCGAGATCGCTCATCGCGATAAAAAGGCGGATCTTTTGCGAGACGTTCATTTTTGTAAAACGTGTGATTTTCGCCTACCTTTTTGTGTTCGTACAGACCGCGAGTTTTGCGGCAAGCGATGTCGCGTGTGGTGGTATCGACATCCGGGGGTGAAGCGCCTCGATTTCTCTCCTGGTGAGGACATTCCATCGCGACGGCGGCGCGGTCAGCCGAAGACGCTTGCGGAAGCGCTGATGCTGCTGGCGCTGGAACGAGCGCGGGCCGATGAGGCGGAGGCGGCGGCGAAGCAAGCGCAGACGAGCGAAGGAATCCTGCGGAATCAGCTTGCGATGGTACGCGGCGAACTTTCCGAAGAACGGAAGAAGAATGCGACGCTGCGCGACGAGCTGGACGATGTTCGCGTTCAACTTGCGACGGTACTCGCCGAGCTTTCCGAAGAACGGAAGAAGAATGCGACGCTGCGTGACGAGCTGGAAAACGAACGACGGAAGCACGCGGAGACGGAGCTTCTGTGTCGGAAGGAAGAGAGCCGGGCCGACAAGATGGAGTCGCGATACAACAGTCTCTCTGACGATCTGGAGAGAGCCGAAGCGTACTCGACGGAGCTGGAAGAGGAAGTCGAGAGGATGCGAGGGCATACCGAGGACGTTCGCTTCGACTTGGAAGTGAAAATCGACCGGCTTCGTCGGGAATCCGAAGAACATCGGGAGTCGAAAGAGCGCGTTCCAAAGGAGCATGAGGGGCTGAGTCGGAAATACGAGGAGTTGTGCAGCCGGTTTGACGAGAGTGAGAGGGCTCTCAATGCTCGCAACGGTGAGCTGACGAAACAGAAACTGAGTTTCACCGCGTCGGAGCGGGCGCATCAGGAAATCCACGCGACGGCGGACTCGACGATGCGGAGTCTTGTGGAAGAACGGAATCGGCGCATCACCGCCGAGCGTCACGTCGAGCAGCTTCGTCAGGAACTGCGGCGGCTCATCATGACTCCTCCTTCTCTGCTTAGCGAGGCGCAGCGGCTGGCGCTGCTGGACTTGCATCAGGACTTGCTTGCAACGGAACTTCGGGAAGTGAAGCATCATCGCGACATTGCCGTCGAGGAACAGGCGAGGCTCGCGACGCGGCTGCTAGAGCTGATGTCACCGGGACGATACCTCGAACATGCAACGGCGGCGGGTTACGACATCACGACGGACCCTCTCATCAAGCGGATGCAGGAATCGGTGCTTATCGAAGGACAGCTGGCGCAGTGGCAGCGGGCAACGGGAAAGCGGCAGCGGGCGCGTGCTTTTGACAACCAACAGACCCTCGTTGAGCAGGCTTACGCGGCGGCGATCAAGGAGCGCTGGAAGCACATCGATCATCCACACAAGTCGTTCCGGAAGACTCCCTACTGGCTCGCGACAGGAATCCTGCTCGACGAAGAGAGCGAGCGTCACCTGCTGAAAGTAACCGAAGACAGAGTCGCAGTGATGCAGCAAAAGATTGGAACAGGAATGCGATAGGAATCACAAAAGGAGGGCAAGCGGAGTCAGGACACTCTCCGTCGCTGTCATGAAAGGAGTTGCTTCCCTACCGACATCACTCGAACGCCGCAAAATCGAGGATCAGCGCAAGCGTCGCTCCACCGGCATCCAGCGCCCAATGGGCCGAGTAGAAGTGATTGCCATCGGGGGCCGGACGACAGACGACGGCATTCCACTTTCGGACGCGCGGTAGGGAGACAAGCGCCCCAGAAACATCCGGTGGAAGCGACGAGAGCAACGACAGACGCTCTGTGCGAATCGGGTCGAGTTCGTTCACCTCGTTGTAGTCGAAGAGAGCCACAAGTCCAGACTCGACCCCGTAGCGCACGGAGTCAGCGAACGGCCAGACCCAGGTGGCTCGCTCGACGGAGGCGACATTACCTTGCGCGATGGAAACAAGGACCGCCCCGACCTCGCCGCCTTGGGTCATGCAGAGCGAAACGGGGTGCTCCCCCTTCGGCGCGCATCGTGAGAGCGGCTGCTTGTGCTGGTGCGCGATGGGGTCCACGACCGCGAGGCAGCCTGTCGTCGTGCGGAGAGCCCCCAGCTCGCGGATGTCAGCAAGCTGCGGATGGGCTCGTCGCAACAGAGCGGAAACCACCGTCGGCATGTCCCGTTTGTCACTCAGCTCCCCGGTTTCGGGATTCACTTCAAAGACTGTTGCGTGCGCGGACATGGGTCAGGATCACGCCGCACTCGTCGGGTTCCGTCAAGACCCAGCCGCGTTTCGTGTTCGCAGGGAATCGGTATTGGGAATCCGTAGCGCCACGTCCAATGACCATAACATATAAACATAAACACAGTTTCGATATCGGCATAATGGAGAGCCCAAACGGGCAGTCCGAGTAGCCAAGGTAGGCAATCGCCGCCAAGGTAGTCAGCGCCTGTCGCGCCAGCATCGGCAAATCCGGCCAGTGACCGGACCACTCCCCAAGCGACCGCCATCCCAGCCAATCCGGTGAGCCCCCAAACCTAAAAAACGGCACTTTTACGACCCGCTGGATTAAAAGTACTCGACGGTACAAAAAAATAGCTTGATCTGTCCGTGTCCAGAACCAAATGCGCTCAGACGGTAAAATCGTAATTACGCCATCGGTATTCCTGTCATTAGTCAAATGATTCATGTACGAGAAACAACGATCTGTCAGTTTCCTCGGCCAGAGTAGGAGTCCCCCCTATACGGGCTGCGGAAGGCTCTGCGGACTGATAGGAATCGCTCGCTGTGCATTCACAGGAATCGGAAAGAAATCGCACTCCCAACCGCGTGCGGATCGCTTCCGCAGAGTGTGGGAGGGGAGTCGGATTCCTGTTCGCTCTGCTACTGCTCCGTTATCGCTCGGAGTCATCATTTCGTCAGGTGGTCGTCACTCCTCAGGCCTTGCCATCTTCGACGGTAGCGCGATCGCCCTCCTCCCATTCACTTTCAGCAGATGTCGCTCGCTCTCAGCATCGAGCAGGACACCCGTTACCACCCAATAGGGAGTCCCCTTGAAGGATTTGTTCGGCTGGTTGATGTGGCTCCATCGCTTGGTGATGGCTGCCGCATACGCTTGCTCGACGAGGGTCTGGTTGAGATCCCAGCGTCGCGCGCGCTGACGTGTGCCGTTCGCCTTTTGCCACTGTGCAAGCTGCGCCTCGGCGATCACCGAGAGCTGCATCAGCTTGATGAGCGGGTCGGTCGTGATGTCGTATCCCGCTGCTGCCGCGTGCTCGAGGTAACGACCCGGCGACATTAGGTGCAGCAGTCGCGCCGCCAATCGCTCCTGTTCCTCGACGGCAAAGTCGCGATGTCGGCGCACATCCTGAAGCTCCGTTGTGAGCTGACTGTTGTGCAGATCAAGCAGCGCCAATCGTTGCGCTTCACCGAGCAGAGACGGCGGAGTGCCAATCACTCGCCAGAGTTCCTGCCTTAGCTCCTCAACGTGACGCTCGGCGGCAATGCGTCGATTCCTTTCTTCTGCGAGGCTGCGAACAATCGAGTCCGCCGTTTCGTGAATCTCCCGATGCGCACGCTCTGACGCTGCGAAGTCCTGTCTCTGCTTGGTCAGTTCCCCGTCGCGCAGCATCAATGACTGCGCGTTCTCCTCAAACCGAATTCGCAGCTCCTCGAACTGTCGATTCAGCTCCTCCTGTTCAGCGGAAACGCGCTCTTTCGATGGCCTCTGTTCATCCAATTCTCGACGAAGCTGCTTGACTTCCTGTTCCAAATCGTAGCGAACGTCTTCGGCCTTCCGTCGCAAGCTTTCGATGTCCTCTTCCAGCTCAGACGTGTACTCCTCGGCCTTCTCCAGATCATCGGTGAGACTGTTGTAACTCGCCTCCAGCTCGTCGGCTCTTTCCTCGGCCCTTCGCCAAAGCAGGTCCGTCTCTGTCTGCTTCTTTCGCTCGTTGGACAGCTCGTCACGCAGCGTCGCAAGACTCGTCCGCTCCTCAGTCAGCTCGTCACGCAGCGCCCTAAGCTCATTCCGCAGGACTCCTTCCTGCGTCTGCGCTCGCTTCGCGGCATCTTCCAGTTCCGCCGCTCGCGCACGTTCCGCTTCCAGCAGAACCAGCGCTTCCGCGAGAGTCTTCGGCTGTCCATTCTTCCGCCGCGCCGGAATCTCATCGCCCGGCGAAAAATCGAGCCGCTTGTGACCCGGATGCCGGTACCACCACACGCGACAGCGCGTCCCGCAGAATGCGCGATCGGTGCGAACGCAAAAAGGTAGGCGAAAATCACACGTTTTACAAAAATGAACGTCCCGCAAAAAAGACCCGCCTTTTATCGCGATGAGTGATCGCGATCGATTCTCTAACATAGTACAGACTCTTCACTTATCGCGACGACCCTGGAGTCGAACATGACCTAAGTTTTTGACCTTCTTCCGGTTTAAAATTTTGGCCAGTGAGCCTATCTTCCCAATCTCGTAATTTTTCAAACAATCCAGTGTGAGCCAAAGCTCCCAACGCGATGCAATTGACTGTTTTGATGAATGGAGCAGATTGATTCCCAAAATTCCTGGCCGGTTTTTTGGATTATTGCATAATCCGATGAGCAAATTAGTTCTCAATTAGATCCGCAACAATTATCGCAAATAGCTGTTCTAGATCTGTCCCGAGTCATTCACAATGCGCTGTGCTATCATGGATTTATGAAGAAGTGTCCGATCTGTGGCCGCAAAGTCGTGAGCAAGCGCAAAGATGCGATCTATTGTCGAAATCCGCGCTGTCGGAAGAAGGCGTTCTTGGCGAAGAAGGAGCAGGCTGCGAGTGCGCCGCTGCCGATCGGCCCAAACAAAGCGTCGGTGGTGGTGACGTTTCCCGACGGAAGCCGCTGGCTGATGGAGCTGACGCCGCTACAAGCTACGGAGAAGGTGCAGCTCCCGACGCTGACGCAGGTTTCGAGTCCGATTGATTCGATGAGCATGGACGCCTTGCCCCAACTTGAGAGCGAGGTGAAGTCTCACACCTCGACGAGCGAGAACGGTTCGGAACAGATCTCTGCGGTTGCTTCTGACGGTGTGGAGGATGTTGGAACGAGCGAGGGCGGAGCGGCTGATTCAACGTCAGACGAAGCCTTGATCGGCAGTGAGAACGGTTCCGACAGTGTTCCGTATGTCGTCGCTGATATGGCCGCTTCATCGGCTTTCTCGGCTGTTTCAATGGTGGAGGTCGCAGAAACGTCTCCGCTTGTTGCGGAAGATGCCGGACGCGCTGCGCCTGTTGCCATAGAAGTTCCGACGGAAGCGAATGCAGAGTCGAGAGAGCCAGCGCTGCGCACCGTCGAGCTGTACTTTGTCGATTCGGCTGGGTACAGACTCGCGTTCGACTTGGCGGTCCGCTTTGATGGCAGGCGATGCCGTGTCACGGGTGGGGCGTACGCGCGACTTGGACTTGCTCCGTCGGAAGGCGTCGGGCTTGGCGGAACGCCGGGCTGCTGGAAAGACATGTATCCACACAAAGCACCGAGCGATTGCGGCTTCGTCGATAACATCGGCGTGCTGTGCTGGGACGACGGCGAAAGGCGGGCGTATGCCGCCGAGGCTGGGCTGCTCTACTCGGCCTTCGGGGGACGGTGGCTTGAGACGATTCGGGAGTTTGTGGCGGGGAGGACTGCGGATGACAGAGCTCGGACTCCGTAACGATCGTCACACTCCTGTCGCCGCGCGCGATCAGCTTCACCGGGTATGCGCACGCTCGCTTTCAGCACGCCGCCCTCCGCCCGCAGATAGGGGCTGACCAGAAGCGCGTCAAGGGCAAGCTCGCGTCGCGAGTGCAGCCGCACCCTTGACCCGCTTCTGGTCAGCCCCTGACATGCAGCATCCATGGGGCGGCATGCTGAAAGCGAGCGCGCGCACATGCTGAAGCTGTGCATGCGCTCTGACACTCTCCACGGTAGAAGTCGTCCCAAGCGAGCTTTCGCCTGGCCGCTGCACCTCGTAGCGCAGCTTCGTGATGCCGCTCGGAAAGGCGTGCGTCTCGAGCAGGCGCAGCGGAATGGACTCGGTGTTCTGCGACAGAAGCGGAATCCCTGCCCCCCGAGGAGCGTGGGAATGACATACACTTCCAGATCGAGGACCAGTCCTGAAGACAGACACTCCCTTGCAGTCTGCCCGCCGCCGACAATCCAGACATCGCGGCTCGACTCGATGCGGAGCTTGGCCAGTGCTGACGGTAGCTCAGCGACGGCTACGGTACGGACCAGAGGCCGCGAATCGGCTCCAGCGAGTGGTGCGGATCGAGCCAGCCGACACCGCCCTCCTTATCGGCGCTGAGTCCATTGACGCTGACTGCAATATAGTGGACCGTGCGCGGCATCCGCCGAGTCTGCCCATGCGGACGCGATCGCTGTCAATAGGGGACCGTCAGTGGCGATGGAATCGGCAGGTTCGGCTCAGATGTTGCTTGCGTTCTCTGGTGAGGCTGGCCTTCACCGCAAGGGTGTCGAATAGGACGCACCGTCGGGATTGTCAGCGACGAGGACTGCAAGCGCCCTCTTGGCTGCCTTGGCGCTGGGGTACTTGAGCCATGACAGAGCTTGCTCAGTGAGCGAGAGCGTGACAACGGAGTACCGATCTTTCGCAGGCACCCCATCGAGCCATTGCACAGCAACGAGCAGCGCGGCATCGTCGCGACGGATGGCCAGTGGACGCCAGAAAGCTTCCTTTCCCGTCGATGCGCGGCGCAGATAGTCTTCTGCCCATGCTTCGCCGGGCTTGCTCAGGTCGAGCTTGGCGGCAATGGTTGGCGGACGCTTCGGGTAAAGCGACCGACGACGAGAAGACACACTTGTGGCAGGGACGTGGCAAGGCATACAGTGCCGCCCGTCGAGAAATCTGGGAAGACTTCCCGTTTACTGAGAGTGAACGGCGGGGAAGTGTAGCCGACTCGCAGTTCTTGCCTAATGGACGTCGTCAGAATGTGCGAGTGAGCCTACCAAACTCAGCTTGAGCGATCGGGCCTCGTCAGATCTAAACTTCTTTGTGTGACAGAAGAATCCTTATCATCTCGCACGCCGTGCATGGCCGAGTCGTTGGCTTGAGTGCGTCTCCATCTGGCAGAATCGCCAACGTTCAGCTGACGCTAAGCCGCTGTTGCTCTCAATCCGTTCGAGATGTCCCCAGCGCCAATGCACACTCTCTCAGAGCAGTCCTGCATTTGCGCCAAGCAAAGCCTGGGCAAGGAGGATGATTGACGTGAAACTTGGCGAAGAAACACTGCGGGCGGGTGACCAAGCCCGCCGAGCGAAGCTGGCCAAGCGGCCGGAAGCGAATCTTGGGTATTGCGCGGGGCTACGAGGCGTAGACAGAGAGGGGGCGGGCTGTGAGATGTAACCCAGCAGATGTTTGCAGCGAGAGTTGACGCCATGCACAGCGCGGAAGACAACACCGAAGCGGGAAAGAGTCCGGGCGCGGGGCCCGCCGAGGCCGAAGCGCAGGGCGCGAAACCATGGGTCTTGCAAGAACCTAGGAGACCTTGCCATCTACGCGGAAGGCCCGGTTGCCCCAGTGAAGAGGATGAACGAGGTTCTCAACGAGGTGCGCCGCAGCGGGCAGAATCGGCTGGAATCCCAAGGCAAGCACGGCCTCAAAGGCGGTCGCCATCTGCTGATGCGAAATCGCCATTCCGTCTAGCAGAACCCCGCTGACTGCAGTCGCCTGGACCAACTGTTCCGCGCCAATGACACGTTCGATCGAATTTATCTGCTCAAGGAAGAACGCTGACTCCTGTAGGAGAAGCCCACCCAGATGCACGCGCACTGGTTGCTGCCGAAGTGGCTACGGACCGCCTGCGAGCTCTGATTCTTACCACTCAATCCCTTCTGTCACACGCTCGAGCAAGCCCAGGACCGGATTCTCTCTTGGTACTTGTGCCCGATCTGACCGGCCCGCTCGAAGGGGTGAACCCAAAGATCAAGGTCCTCAACCGGCGCGCCTACGGCCACCGCGACACCAAGTCCCTCGCCTCCGCATACTCTTCATCCACGAGTCCCAGCTCAAACTCACCGGAACCTTGCGCACGAGGCCGAGGTCCGCCCTCTCAAAGCAACCGCAACCATACCTACGCGGGATCACGAGGAGCCGAGACTGCGCAGCCCGGGATGGGGGCATTTCTTATTGTTGTGTATGCTAACAATGTAAGAATTTCTGCTTTCCTTGCGTATAGCTAGAAGCTATATTGGCTTAATAGACTCGGCAGAGAGCGATCGCGCACTCCTATTGGTCATACCAATTCTGCGGCTGAAAGCATTGCCCCAATAGCGGACTCATCCTGAACGAAAAGGGAGTGGCTCATGATGGCGAACTCGTACCATTGCATGGGTATGTGCATTCGGACGTTGCTGCTATGCCTGCTCTCTTTTGGCTGTGTTTCCTGTTTTCCGCTCAATGCTCCATTCCTTGAAGGCACGGAAGTTCTCACAAAAATGGAACGAGGCACTGCTATTGGCGGAATGCTCGGCACGGAGTTGGTTCCATCAGCGAAGCCCATGTCGAATGATCTTCAAGTCATGCCCGCGTTTGTTGCGGCCAATCGAGTTGGGTTTGGAATCGGTTTTAGACAGGAACTGCGGGTGGAAAGTGCATTCTCCCTTCCGCCGTTCACTAATACTATGATCAAATTCTCATGGAAATGGCAAGCTAAGGATTGGTTGGCGTTTATTGCCGGAACGGGCCTTCACGGCGGCCTCATTAATAGTGGATGGTATATAGGAGGGGCCGCTGGCATCTTTGCTGTGCAAGATATCGGAATGATCCTTTCAACAGGAGTCGCCGAATACAAGCCAGGTAAACGATTAAGGCCCTACATCGGTTTGAGAATGACTTGGGTTCCGCGATTGTCCTGCTGGGACGGTATGTGTGATCATTCATTGGCACCAAATGCATCGCTCGGATTTCGGATCGCAACCTCGGCACGCACCGTGGCTTCCTTCGAACTCGGCTATTCTGGAAGGTATCGAATTGAGCTACCTGGCGATGCTCCTTTCCCACAGAGTCCGTCAGACAGGTCTCTACCGGCGATGATGCATAGTCTGTTTCTCGCTGGCGGTGCATCGTGGCGATGGGATCCTGCTGCGGATCGCGCTGTGGAGCTTGCCAGGCTGAGGAGCGAGCTGTTTTCCGAATTGGTCTCGCGAGCTGACCTGGCCATGGCACATGGGGACTATGATAGCTCGATAGGATTCTTTGAGCGAGCAAAAAACGTAGAGGACCATGCATGGCTCCTATGCAATATAGGAGAAGCGTACCGCCGCAAGCTGGAGTGGGGGCAGGCTAAAATAGCTTTTCAACGCTGTATCGATCGTGATCCAATCGCGCAATACGTGGATGCAGTGAAGCAAATTTTACGCGAATTCCCTGAGGTGGTGCCATGATGGCTGTTCTGCTCTTGCTCTTGGTTTTGTCTGTGCTCCTGTCGGGGTGCATGTTTCCAGCTGGCGGGCGTTTCCTGGAAGGAACAGAGGTGCTGGAGAAAGGAAATAAGAAGCTGGCCGTTTCCGTCATGGCCGGGGGACCCCTGGCGGCCGGAGACGTAGGAGTCCGAGCCCGGATCGGAGTGGGCAATCAGCAGGAAGTCCGTGTTGAGGCTTCGCTACAGGTGCCAAGGCCGAGTGGACTGGTCCGGTTGTCGTGGAAACGCCAAATCAATGAATATGTTGCCGTGGTCCTTGGCGCTAGATCCACTGCAGGATTCGTCTATCATCCAGATGACTATGCGTATTCCACCAATTTTGGATCCGATGCTGCTGTGATATTATCGACTGGTATTGCGAAACCTTATCCGTCTCAAAGAATTCGCCCATATCTTGGCCTGCGACTTGGAAGCGAATTTAAGTTATGGGGCGGCTCCCAACAGTCGCCGCTTGTTGCTCTCCTTCCTTCTATCAGCACAGGTATTATTCATGCAGTGAATCCGTCGGTGCGGCTCTCATTTGAAATTGGCTATGTTCCATTAATTGGCCTGTTTAATGACGTGCATCGAGATTTGGATGTAGCTCGCGGTGAATTTGTCGAAAGTATTACTCAAGCATGGGATTCCATGCATTCCGCTTATGCTGGAATCGGAGTGGAATGGGGGAGTCAGCATAGATCTAACCTGGAACGACGAGAAAGCACTCTGTTCGATGAACAGATACGTGCTGCTGATGCCGCGATGAGTAGAGCTGATTTGGACGAAGCGATTGGTCTGTATGAGCAGGCCATGTCGTTGCGTGGCGACACTTGGATCATCTGTAACATCGCTGAGGCCTATCGCAGAAAGCTTGAATTCTCTGCGGCTCGGAGTGCCTTTTTACGTTGCTTGGAACTTGATCCAAAGGCGCACTATGCCGATTCCATCCGGCTGATCCTCGAAGAGCTGCCGAAGTCAATACCCTAACCCGGACGTTTCAGCGGAGGACTCATATGACAGCTTGCTCTGTCCGGAATCGTCTACAACAGGTTCTTCCTGATGCAGTCTCGTTTGAAGCGTTTTGCTGTGATCACTTTCCGGCTGTCTACCGGCGCTTTGGTGCCGCAATGGATCGTCAGTCGCAGACTACGTTGTTGCTAAGCCACCATTCGCCGCAAGAGATCGGGGCAGCGCTCCTGCGTTGGCAGCAGGGCCGCGCCCCCGTACCGTCCCTCCAGTGTCAGGAGCCGTCGCAACGGCTGAACAGTTGGAAGTTGCTTGTTGCGATGGTTGCTACGACTGTTTGTGTCGTTGGGATCTTGCTTGTCCGCTTGGGTATGGCGCGACACTCAGCTGTTGTACCTCCACAAGTGACCGCGGATTCCGCTGCGATTCCTGTCGTAGACATGGTGGCAGCCAGTGCATTCTCACTACAGACTGTCACAGAACGCAGTCCTCCAGAACAATCGCAACAGGTGGTGACTGGTACTGTGCAAGCACAGGGGTCCTCTACCATTGTGATTGGGAATCAGAATCACGTGTCGCAGCGCGTTTTCCGGGCAAGAAAGTAGGAATTCATGACTCACCGAGTAGATGGGGTTGCGAAGATGTCGTTTGTCAGCCCAAAGAAGAAGGTCTTGCTGCTGGTGTTTTCTTTGCTCACGGACGCAGAGGCTTGGGCTGGGTCACACGGTCGGCCAGTTCACTTGCCTGCTGCATGCCGCCCGGACTCGCTTCCCACAAAGGACTCGAAAACGCCCGGCATTCGCATCGTGGTTACCCAGTTTGCGAGCGAGGCGAAAGCGATGGCAAAGTTTTTGCCGATGCTCAGTGACAAGTATGCGGAAGCGGTTCGCTTGACTCTGAAACAGTCAGTGCTTCTGCGTCAGGATGGTGGAGCAACAAAGCAGCAGGGCTGGCAGGTGCCTGCTTTCGTCTCTCTGGTTCCCTGCTCTATTTCTTCACAGGAGGTTGCGAGTCAACTCGCCAAGCTCTGGCAAGTGGAGGCGGTCCTGTGGGGACTCGTTGGGGTGGAAGAATCCTCGTCACTGCATGCTAGGCAAGGCCTGTCATCGGAGGTCGGAGGTAGTTCGCACACGGGAACAGGAGACGTGTCCGTGTCGGGCACTGTAATTACCAACGGGAGCAGCTTGGCATGTATTGGTAATAACAATGACTGTCGATTCTACATGTTTCAGGCACACGGACATCCTTTGCAGGAGCCAGTCATTCCCATTCTGACCATGCGACAGCCCGCCGTTTCCCAAGAATGGGATCACGACGATACAATCAAGTACGTCGTCTCTGTGGCAAAATCTGACACTCCTTCCGTATTGAGCCGAGTCCAGCGGGCCATGCTTCAGGTCTTGGCCGCCCGTTTGGCGATGAAACACAATAGGCACGATATTTCCTATCAGTTCGTCGAAAATGCACTAAAGAGCCTGGAGCAGGATGAGCGAATCCCATTCGGAAACGAGCCAATCCGACTCCTGGCAGAGAGTGCCCTCGCACTGGATAATGAGACGACGGAATCGCGAGCGCTGGGGGCGTTGGCGCGCTGCCCTGAACAAGATATGCCTGAGCAGCAATGTCGGTCGCCGATTCTGCGAGCGCTCGCAAAGCGAGCGGAGTTACAAGGGAAGGTTGGCCCTGCCAGAACATGGTATGAAACAGCCCTGGAACAATGGAAACTAGCGCATGATATGGAGGGGGAAATCAGTGTGCATCGGCGACTTGCTTGGTTGGCGATCCAAAGCGGACAGCCGGAACGAGCCGAGAAGCACTACCGAGAGGCGCTGTCCCTACTTGCCGGGCCCCTATCCGAGGACGGCAGTTCCGCCGTTGTTCGCAACGATCTTGGCTTGCTTCTGGCAGCCCGAGGCCGTGCGGACGAGGCAAAAACACTGTTTGAGCAAGCCATTGCCATGCACGTTCAGCGCCAGGACGCCGCCGGCGAGGCAAATGCGCGCTATAATTTGGGTTTTCTGCTTCGCTCACGCGGGCAGTTCGATGCAGCCAAGAGGGAATTTCTTAGCGCCAGTGCGTGCTACGAACTTGTACGGCCAGCAGCACTGCAACAGGCTCTAGAGAGCGTTGTCGAGGCCGCATACTTAAGTAGGCGGTTCGGCAAGGAGAGTTCGGACCCGACAGTCGAAAAAAAACTAGTCCAGTTACGTTCTACGTTGGCGCTGAATCCTGAGTCTTCAAAGTAGGGCGATCGAGGCTCTGCACACCGTGAGAAGTAGACACGAGCGTTCGTGTCAGCACGATGGCATTCCAGGCCACTCACCGAAGTTTGGTCTACGTCGGACTTCTTGGCCGAATGTCGGTAGTCAAGGCTACCCTCGTTGATGCCTGGTCTTTATCTCCCTTCTGGCAGCAGAGCCAGCAAATGACTCATTGCTTCAACGAGAGCACGTTCGGCTTCCTCATCGGTGCATGCTTTACAGTCGGTCGATTCTTCGCCTAGGCGCTTGTCCACCGATACGTCGTAGAGAGAAAGCAAGAAGCTCCAATTTGCTGACGAGACCGTCCTTGGCTTCAACTCACCAGCTTGAGTTAACACTGTCTCGCTCGCATGTTTGTTGCCAAAGGGGGTCTCCGTTGGCAGCGACGCAGATGTTGTTTTTGCCCACACAATCTGTTCGCGAGTGACGGACCACGTCACGAGATGTCCAGATTGCGTCTTTGCGCCCTGCTTCATCAGGCACTCAGCATCTGCACACGGGCTTGTCTTGTCGACCGGACTTACCGGTCGACAAGTCGCCGTGAATCCCCGTGCAGACAGCACATCGACGAGTGCAGCATCCAGTCGTTCTTGTTGCTCAATGGCGAGGAATCCCTTCGTGGCTGGAGTCGAGATGAGAATCTTTTGCCGGTCCACGCGAAGCCGAGAACAGGAAGCAAGCTGAACAGTAACCAATAGCATCCCAGGCAGGATGCGAAAGACATGATTTCTGACCATGAACGCGACCTTACTTCGTTGGACCGAGTTGCTCAACAGCAAGACTTGCGCCATTCTGGCGATTCGGCGTGGCAGACTTACTGTCGGATGCCGAAGTCGTTTCCGCTCGTCATCTGGTGCTCGGCAACTTGGGCACCGAGCATGAAGCGCTGGTGCTCTCTACGCATCGCGCGCCCAAGGAGTTGCAGGGCTACGTCGAGCAACTTGAGACGAGCGGAATGCGTGCAATCATCGCGGTTGCGGAGCTTGCTGCTCACTTGCAAGTGGATGATCGTGGCGCACACTCAACTGCCTGCTTTGGGAGTACCGGTTCCTTCTGAACCGCTGGCGAGCATTGATGCGCCGCTGTCAACCAGGTAGCTACCGATGGGTGTTCCGGTGGGCTTCCTTGAACTGGCTACCACAGGCGCCAGGAACGCAGGCTATAGGGTGGCTCAGATTCTCGCGCGCTCTCTTTGCGACCCTTGGATTCGCGCACCCCTTGCGGAGTTCTCGGAATGGGAACGCCCACCAATGCTCTCTGTCCCTTCGTCCGAGACGGCTCATCGGAGCTTGTATTCGTGATTGCAGCCGCAGCCTTGCTGATTGTCCACGAGCGTGGCCATCAATGGCGATCCCATTTTGGTCACCGTTAGGATTCCGCGTTCCTGGTAGTTGCGGCTGCCGCACGGCTGCTCAGTACAACTATAGGTTGTTACACCGCCTCCCTTAGACTCGAGGCTCAGTACGAGCGAGGTTGCGCCAGCAGCGGAACCCAGGTCACAGTTGAGGACATTCTTGCCAGCGACAGGAGTGCAAAGGTCCTGCGTCCAGGCGCCAACGGGCAAGAACATACCATTGATCTTCAACGAGTCAGTGACAACCAGAGGACTCTCATACTTGATCGAGAGCGTCGAGGGACCCGGTGGGGGCATCGTCATATCAGACCCAGAGCTGGCCATATCGGATTGAGGTGATGGTGGCGGACCGTTTCCTCCACATGCGACCGTGGAGGCAAAGTGCAGCAGAACAGTAGTCGTCAACAGCGGTTTGGTCATGGTGATCCTCCAATAAGAGCAGCAACGTCCGTGCAGCCGCTGACAAGAAACGCACCATGCATCCGTCTGCAGCCGCATCGTCCGTCAGTCCCGCGAGCTAGCGCATGGTCTGATGAGTCGTGACCAGGAGTTGACGACTCAAACCGACCAGCGCTCGCGGTCGCTCACATAAGATGACGAACGCGATGCTTACTTTTCCCGGATACGAATCAGCGCTTATGCGCTCACCGACGGAACCAGTACTCGATCCGATCCATCTCGCGTCCAATCGTCACTAAAGGTCGTACATTTTACCGCTCGACTTTCGTGGCACCTTACTTGGGATTCAGCGTGAACGCTCCTTCCCTTGCTTCCGAGCCGTGTACGGAAGATTCCGAGCCGCGAACCGAGAGAGCCAGTGAGGCATTTGACGACATGCCCAGACTGCGGCTGGCGAGGAGCAAATTTTCTCGACGCATATGGGTCGCTCGTAGTCGCTCGGTCAAGCGATCCATATGTGGTGCCGCGTCTTCACTAGCATGACTGAAACATCGTTTCGCCTGCCGGAGAATCCATCGGAGTGCGAGCGCAACTCGCCACGACTCGGCATCGTTGGGGGATACGGCCCATTGACAAGTGCGCTGTTCTGCCAGCGGGTGGTTACCTATGCACTGCACCGGTGTCCTGCGCAAGCACCGGCTTTCATCATGGACAGTAGGCCCGTGCGCTTCGCCGATGTGCATGACTGCATCTGCGGTGAGAAGGAGGCCACCAGGAGGCTAGTGCGTCTAGCAAACGCTGGGATACGGCGGCTGGCAGCATTCGGTATCCAGCGCATTGTGATCCCATGCAACTCGGTTCATGCGCTCTGGGAGGAGTTCGACGTCCCAGAGGGTGTGGACCTGCTCCACATTGCCGATCCGCTGGTCGCTCGTCTTGCGAACCGCGGCTATCGGCGGATTGGATTGCTGGCTTCAGGCATGACGATGGAGCACGATGTCTATCCCAGTCGATTGAAACGAGTAGAGATCGAAAGCATCCGACCATCTGCGCAGTTGCAAGAACGGCTCAACAATGAGATCGCCGCATTTGTCCAGCATGGCACCGTGTCACATATGGCCAGGGAATTACTGGACGATTTGGTACGTGAATTCGACGCACAGCAGGTTGAAGTGGTCGCCCTGGCCTGCACGGATCTTGCGACCATACTGGAGCAAGGAAGGTTCTCCCTTGCGCTGCCGATAGAAGATTCCATGGATGCACTGGCCGAGGAATGTGCTCGGTATTGCACTGGGTGTCCGAGCGAATGATCCGAGTCCCTGGGAGTCCCCTAAGCTGGGGCGATAGATATGCCGCGTACGGAGGCATACATGTACGCTCTCCGCTGACAGCCCTGAGTCTGAGCGCAATCTGCGCCGCGATTGCTCGACGGAAGTCTTTCAGCACGCACTGATTCGGTGGCGAATCCAGCGTCCCTGCTCGTCGTAAGGCTAGATGGCTGTAAGAATCGATCGCAGACACCAAGTCAGTCATAGGGAGTCAGACATGGGCATGAGGTCACAGCCTGACGAGAGCACCAGACGTTCCGACGAATGGCACAGTCTCAGACAGCTCAGCATTCAGACCTCGCAAAAACTCTCCGAATCACTCGTTGAGGCAGAGGACATCGCCCAAACAGTCCTGCTCCGTCTTTGGGAGAAACGACAGACCATCAACCAGTGCGCTGGCTGGGTGGTGCGAGCAAGCCGCAATGAAGCGCTGGACCGCAAGCGTCATCGGAAACGCTGGCAAACAGAGCCGCTGGTCGAAAAGGACCAGCCTGCACAGGACTCAGCCGCTCCCGTCACCGCTTGGCAGGATATTCTATCCGAGCTGGAGTCGTACCTCGACCGTACGGACCCGGATGGAAACACCTTCCGAAGCGTGTTCGGTCTGGCTCTCCGATCCGAACAGCCGGGACTTGGCGGACCGTGCGCCAGCAAAAACCGGTAGAGAGTAGAGGATGAAAGAGCCTCACATCGAAGGAGTCGCGACCCACGATGGCCCCGAGTCATGCGGGTGCATCCTGCAAAGGAGTGCTCGAAGCGTTGACAGGGGGAGAGGCGGGCTGGTTATTGAGCCTCGAAAACAAGCAAACCTGGGTGCCGACGGTGTGATCCGAACCGGAAGGCAACACGGGCAGGCGCAAGAGCGCGAGCGTCTGTCCGGCCCGGCGTGG
>Ga0209174_10000748_pt1 | contig 23714 bp, 23 predicted proteins | sample JI91814BDNA_FD_187505 | JGI IMG/M metagenome (GOLD analysis project Ga0209174, IMG submission 187505) | Wastewater effluent complex algal communities from Wisconsin, to seasonally profile nutrient transformation and Carbon sequestration -... | ecosystem: Engineered > WWTP > Effluent > Algae...
CCTATATTTTTCCCCGGGGGGACTTTTAGCACAAACAATTCGACTTTCCAGGGGGTAGAAGGGTGGGCAACTGTGAGTGAACATTCCGATGACGTCATGGTTGCTCTTCTGCCAACCACTGATTACTGGTGTAGAATAGAGTTACCACATGTAACTTTGGTTTATGGTGGAAAGATTCCTGATCTTAAAGAAACGGTCCGCAATGAATTGGCAAAAGAAACCATTTCAATAGCAATGGACTTTGCTCCATTCAGCGTTGAGGTTCTTAGCGTTGACGTGTTCGGCGATGAAGAGCTCGTTAATGTCTTGAGACTAGAAACCGTATCTGAACTAAGAGCAATGCGCAAACGCTTAGAGCCTTGGGACAAGAGTCAGTTCACAGACTACAAACCACACGCCACAATAGGTCCCGTTGATTCTCCAATGGAAACCCCTCCCGTCCGACTCACTTTTGATCGAATTCTTTTTAGCTGGGGAGATTCGGAACTCATCAGTGATCTCTTCTAAGATTTGAAAGGAGTAAGATGGCCTCTCGAGGAAGACCCCGCGGGCGATTAGCCATGACTCCTGAGGGTAGAGAAAACCAACTGGTTGCTTTAGCCACAGACCTTGCCGAACGCCAACTCATAGAAGGTACGGCGTCAGCACAAGTCGTTAGCCACTTTCTCAAACTCGCAACCGTCAGGGAGCAGTTAGAAAGAGAAAGATTGGTTTACGAAAACCGTTTGTTTGCCGCAAAGATTGAACAGATGGAATCGGCAAAGCGCGTTGAAGAGTTGTATGAGTCGGCTCTTAATGCTATGCGAACTTATGCCGGCCAAGAGGTTGTTGAAGAAGATTACTATGACGATTAGAACCTATTCGGAGCTACAACAACATTCCGAGTTTATAGATAGATTTAACTATCTTAGACTTGGCGGTGGCGTAGGTGTTTCTACATTTGGATTTGATCGCTATCTAAATCAATCTTTCTATCGATCGTCTTTGTGGAAAAAAGTTCGCAATGACATAATTGTTCGAGACAATGGTTGTGACCTTGGTGTTCCAGACTACGAAATTCACGACTCAATTCTGGTCCATCATTTGAATCCAATTGCAGTAAACGATCTTGTTGATTACGACGATTGGGTTGTTAACCCAGAATTTTTAATAACAACAACACATCAGACACATAACGCAATTCATTACGGAGACGCAAATCTTTTAAAGCGACCGTTTGTTGAAAGAAGACCTGGCGACACAAAGCTATGGTGAGACTAGGAGAACGTAATGTCTGAAAGATTATACCCTATATTTTATGGGACGCGTTTAGTTACACTCGATGTTATTATAGAGACGTTTCAACCATATGCACACCCCGAAGCTTTTCGGAGACTTTTAAATTTTCTAATCCACCAAGGTGGAAAGTTTGGTATTGGTGGAGGCTATCGTCCTCCTGGTACCCAACCAGAAAACAAACCGGGCTTTGCCCCACCCAACAAATCCTTCCACGAAGGTCAAGTTTTTCCCTCGGGAGTTTTTTACTGTGCCTGGGATCTTGTTGTTGTCAACCCTGGGTTTTCACACAGAGCTCCTTCTTGGGGCGAAGTTCCCGTACAAGGTAGTCAGTTAGCTTTAGATTATGGTCTACACATGAATGTTGGTAGCCCTGCTATAAAGGACTCCGAAAGTTGGCATCAACAGCCGTTTGAAATTGACGGCTGGGACACTTGGGTTAGAAAGGGTCGTCCCGATCTCAGGTGGAATTACCCACTAAAGATTGTGTCACCAAGACCCGAGATCCCACAACCACCTGTTCCGCCAACTCAGCCAGATAGTAAGGAGATAATCGTGGAGTTCAAAAGTAGAATTCTTTCCGAAGGCGCAGTTGGTTCTGACGTCAAATTTTTCCAACGTATTTTAAATGATGTCGCTGGACAAGGTCTTATTATGGATGGTTATTATGGGCCGACTACAGCAAATGCTGTTCGTAACTGGCAAAGATTTTTTGGCGCCGCGGCCGGATTGACTGTTGATGGTGTTCTTGGACCGAAAACACAGCAGTCCTTGATCGAAATTTCTCTGCAGGTCTAACTATAGGAGCTATTATGGAAAGCAGTATCCTAAAAAGCACAAAAAAGATTTTAGGTTTGTCCGACTCTTATGTTGTGTTTGATTTAGATATTATTACACACATTAATGCTGCTTTCTCTGTTGCTAATCAGCTTGGCGTCGGCCCTATAAATGGTTTTATGATTGATGACGAAGAAGCAGAGTGGGCCGACTTACTTGTTTCGGATAAAATTCTAAATCTACTTAAGACATACGTCTTCTTAAAAGTTAAGATGTTGTTTGACCCCCCGACAACTTCCTTTCTTTTAGAAGCAACAAAGAATCAACTTCAAGAGTATGAGTGGCGACTCAATGTCTTAGCTTCAGAAACAACACCATAGGAGGTTTATATGAACATTGAAACAGAAGATTTCCTTTCTCACTATGGCGTTAAAGGTCAGCAGTGGGGCGTTCGTAAAAAGTCTTCGGGCCGTTCTTCTTCGACGAGCGTGACAAAAGCGAAAGCTAAGCAACTCACCGATGATGAATTAAGAACTGCGGTTCAAAGACTTCGTCTTGAAAAAGAATATGTTCAGATTAGTAAAGAATTGAATGGATCTTCACCCGTCGATTCTTTCGTCAAGAAACATTCTGCGCAAGCTATCAACATGGCTATGAGTAGTATTACTACAGCTATCGTTGGGGCCGCTGTCGCTAAGGTTCTAAAAAAGAGTCCTGGAAAATAGAATAAAACCAACCCTTTAAAGGAGTACATATGGACGAGCAAGTAATTGCAAAAACAATTTATCATCCTGGCGGTCCACTTACAGATCAGAACCAGTTGCTCGGTCGTACTTCTTTGTATAATGAAGATGGTACTCCTCTGAATGTTTTGAGTTCGGATCAAATGGGGTTAGTTGTTACTTCAGCCACTGGCGACGGAACTACTAACGATCTTGATCAGTTTCGTCTTGATCTCGCCGATTCAGCCGGTGGAAAATTTGTGGTCCCCGCAGGAAACTTTCGTTTGTCCGTGTCTAGTGTCAACGAACAACATTTTGCTCCGGAAGCAAACACTCATATTGTTGGTGCCGGACCGGGCCGAACTGTTTTAGAATTTGAGGCAAACGATACGGGGTATCATCCTTGTGTTGGTCTAAACGCAAACAATGTGACATTTGAAAACATAACATTTCGACGAACGACCGATTTTGATATGGTAATGTTCAAGTACGGAAGCGGTTTAACCGTTGACAACGTAAAGTTTATCAACTGCACGTTTGACGTTAATCGCACCGCCCTTCCAGCAGCTGCGTATGCTCATGCTTTAGAGTGGGCTTCAACGGGCACGTTTACCAACTTGAGTCTAATCGAGTGTTCTTTTATAAACGGAAGTGGACTACTCAAGGCAAACATCTCTACGTCAACCGTTCGAGGTTTGCGCGTAGAGCGCTGTCGATTCAATGAATCCGGCGTTGCAATGAATGCCCCAAACTCGACGTTCGAAGATGTGGTTGTTACCGGATGTGTTATTGAAAACTCTATGTTTGGCATGGATCTTGCCCACATTGAAAACGCGGTTCTCTCCGACAACATTATTCGAAACTGTGGCGAAGGACTTCATATTGAAGACTTTTCATCTGGCGTCACAATTAATGGTAACGTGTTTGATGGATGTAACGTGACGGTTGGTCCTCACTATGGCGTTATAAACATAATGGATTCAAATACCATTGCGATCACCGGCAATACGCTCCTCAACCCGACAGCCATTGTTTCCGAAGCCATGATATTTATTAATGGGTCGGTTTTAACAACACCGACCGCGGGTGGTCGTAATCCACAATACGCAACCAAAGACATTACAATAACAGGAAACACCGTGTTGGCTGGGCCAAACCTTGCTATCATGCAACTTCAAGCGTATGGTGTAAACATCGGCGGAAACTTGCTTAGCGGCGATTTGTCGATCAGCGACACTTATGTTGAGTCTGGCGTTCAAACAAAGTCTGGTGTTAGCTTGTTTGGTGGTGCAGATGTCAACATTTCGGCAAATACTATAAAGGGTTTCCGATATGGTATTGGACGACTCCTTACATCTGCAGCGAAGAACTTTTCTCCAGGCACTGTTATCGTCGGAAACGTCATTAGTAACTGTCGCGTTGGTATTCAAGGTAGCAATCCAAATCAGTTTGTTGCTTCGGCTAACACAATCAGACGCTGTATTACACCCGCCGTTGTTGGCGCCTCGAGATCGGGTAGTGCTGGAAACGCTTTACCATATACCGTAACCAACAACAACTTCCTTGATAACAAGACTCGGGCGGCTATTGATGGAGTGTTGGTCGTTGTTGCAACCGGTTCGGCTACCATTGGAACCGGTGTTACGTTAAATATTCTTCCAGCTTTCTGTGAGTTTGGCACCGCCGTTGTTCGATTTTCAGGTGGTGGAGTGCTTACCCCAACCGTTGGCGTTGCTGAAAGCGACACATCGATTACTGGTAATCTTGCGACAGCGAATATTGTAGCTGGTGAAGTCGGCGTTATTGTTGGGTGGCCTGATATTCCATATACCACTCCATTCACACTTAATAACCGTATTGTCAAAGATAATATCGACCCGTCGGCGCCAATTCCCGTCTATGATCGAGTATCTATTCCAATTTACGTCGGAAACGATGACACTCTTGTTCCAACGGGGGTTGCTTCAACATTCCGGCTTCCTTTTGGTATGCAGAACTGCGAAATTAGAGCTTCTCTTGCAACTACGGGGTCTGGAGATGTGGTTTTCCAGCTTCTCCGTGGTGGGACAGACCAGTTTGCAAGCAATATTACTATCTTTGCCGGGCAGAAAACGTCCCTTGCGTTTGGACTCTCTTCCCCGGCATTTATCAATAATCGATGGAACGCCGATGATGAAATTACTGTTTCGGTAAGTAATGGTGGCACGACCGCTCGCGGTTTGAAAATATGGGTTACTGGTAATCGTCGACCGTAATAATCGACACAAAGGAGGTAGTATGGCTCTGTCTAATACAGCAACGCCTAAGTATTACGCAGAGTTTCGTGCTTCCGTCCTTAGAGGCGAAATTCCTGTCAATAGAGAAGTATCATTAGAGATGAACCGGATCGATGATTTGATTAATGATCCCAACATCTACTACGATGACAAAGCGGTTGAGGGGTTTATTCAATATTGTGAAAATGAGTTAACACTAACTGATGGTGGCGATCTGCATTTGTTAGATTCGTTCAAAGTATGGGCCGAACAAGTTTTTGGTTGGTACTACTTTGTTGAAAGAAGCGTTTATATTCCCGGAAGAAATGGTTCTGCGGGGACATACACAAAAAAGCTAATCAAGATCCGATTAACAAAAAAGCAATATCTTATTGTTGCTCGAGGCGCGGCCAAATCTATGTATGCGGCTTGTATTCAGGCGTTCTTCTTGAATGTCGATACTGCTACAACACATCAAATCACAACAGCACCAACGATGAAACAGGCCGACGAAGTGATGTCGCCAATTCGTACTGCCATCACAAGAGCTCGTGGGCCGTTGTTTAAGTTCTTAACAGAAGGCTCTCTTCAAAATACCACAGGATCAAAGGCGATGCGTGTAAAATTAGCATCGACAAAAAAGGGTATTGAAAACTTTCTTACCGGTTCGATTCTTGAAGTCCGCCCAATGGCGATCAACAAACTTCAGGGTCTCCGACCTAAAGTGTCGACTATTGACGAATGGCTTTCTGGCGATATTCGTGAAGATGTGGTTGGCGCAGTCGAACAAGGCGCATCAAAGCTTGATGACTATTTAATTATAGCTATCAGCTCTGAGGGCACGGTTCGAAATGGTTCTGGCGACACTATAAAAATGGAACTTGCCACTATCTTAAAGGGTGAGTATGAAGCCCCACATATTTCCATCTGGCACTACAAACTTGATGATCTCGAAGAAATCAATGATCCATCAAAGTGGGTAAAAGCTCAACCAAATTTAGGTAAAACAGTAACATATGATGTGTATCATCTTGATGTAGAAAGAGCAGAAAAAGCTCCGGCGTCAAGAAACGATATTTTAGCCAAAAGATTCGGTATTCCGATGGAAGGCTATACATACTTCTTTACCTACGAAGAGACGCTTACACACGCTTCTAGGGACTTCTGGGGGCTTCCTTGCGCTCTTGGTGCCGACCTTTCTCAAGGCGACGACTTTTGTGCTTTCACTTTTCTTTTTCCGATTGGTAATGGTTCTTTCGGTATAAAAACAAGAAGTTATATTTCATCACTTACTCTTATGCGACTTCCTGGCGCTATGCGAGCTAAGTATGAAACTTTCATTGCTGAGAACAGTCTTCATGTTTTAGAAGGAACGGTTCTGGATATGATGGAAGTCTATGACGATCTTGATCAATTCATTCAAACAACAGAATACGACGTTCGTTGTTTAGGCTTTGACCCGTATAATGCAAAAGAGTTCGTTGCTAGATGGGAAGCAGAAAACGGCCCTTATGGAATTGAAAAAGTTATCCAAGGAGCAAAAACCGAATCGGTTCCTCTTGGTGAATTAAAACTTCTTAGTGAAGAAAGAAAATTGATCTTTGATCAGGATTTAATGACCTTTGCTATGGGTAATGCGGTGACCTTAGAAGATACAAATGGAAACCGTAAATTATTAAAGAAGCGTAAAGAAGAAAAGATCGATAACGTTTCTGCTCTTATGGATGCGTACATTGCATATAAAGCCAACAAGGAGGCCTTTGAATGAATGATATTTCTAATCAAGCGAACGTTGACGCGTTCCTTTCTCACTATGGCGTTAAAGGCCAACAGTGGGGCGTTCGAAATGAAAGAAAACCAGCAGGAACCGATCGAAAGCAGGACCGGCAAGACACACAGGCGATTGGTAAACGTGCTGGGGAAATTATCCGAGAAGGACAAAGAGCCGAAACTCCATCGGCAAGACGTGCTGCGGCCGACAAATACAAAACAGAAGTTTTAGACGTCATTAAATCACCAGATTTTAAAAATGCTTATAATAATGCGAACAAGGTCACAAAGGGAACGATGGCCACACACGTTCTTTTATTTGGTGTTTTGGCGCCGATAACAATTAAAGCCGCTAAAAATGCTGAAAAAGCGGGTTATGATATGGAACTCGACATGGCACACGAAGTGTTTAGAGAGCTCAGAAGAACTAATTAAATCATTAAAGGAGGTGACCGACGTTGGCTATATTTTCTAAAGTTAAACAGGCGTGGAATGCGTTCAGGTCGAACGAGGAAAATTTTTCGGCTCACACAGCCAATGTTGGACCTAGCTCTAGCGTTAGACCTCATCAGCAGCGTTTAAGATATTTCAACGAGCGATCGATTGTTTCGGCAATTTATACCCGAATTGGAATTGACGTTGCGGGAATAAATATTAGACACGTTCTTCTAGACGAAAACGATCGATATTTAAAGACGGTGGATTCGGCATTCGATCGATGCCTCTCCTTTGAACCAAACTTAGACCAGAGTCCAAGAGCGTTTAGGCAAGATATTGCAGCAACTCTTTTTGATAAAGGTGTTGCCGCGATTGTGCCGGTCGATACAGCATTAAATCCAGCGGTCAACGCGAAGTTTGATATTTTCTCACTTCGAGTTGGTGAGGTCAAAGAGTGGTATCCAAAACACGTCAAGGTAAGTCTTTATAACGAAGCTAAAGGCGTTCGTGAAGACATTACTTTAGAGAAACGTTTTGTTGCCATTGTTGAAAATCCGCTCTATGCGGTAATGAATGAGCCAAACTCCACATTACAGAGACTTATTCGGAAACTACATCTTTTGGATGCTGTTGACGAACAAACAGGGTCTGGTAAATTAGATCTTATCATTCAGTTGCCTTACGTTATTAAGTCTGAAGCTCGAAAGCAACAGGCTGAACAACGCCGAGCAGACATTGAGTTTCAACTTAAAGGTAGTCAGTATGGTATTGCATATACTGATGGAACCGAAAAGATTACCCAGCTTAACCGACCTGCGGAGAATAATCTCTTAAAGCAGGTCGAACTTCTTACTGCTATGCTGTATAGTCAACTTGGTATAACCGAAGACGTTATGAATGGCACAGCCGACGAAAAGGTTATGATTAACTATTTTAATAGAACGATCGAACCTTTATTAGATGCTATTGTTGAAGCCATGCAGCGGGCGTTTATAGGACCACTCGGTACCTATAAAAGAGAGCGTGTTAGGTATTTCAGAGATCCATTCAAACTGGTTCCTCTTGCACAGATTGCGGAAATTGCTGATAAGTTCTCAAGAAATGAGATCTTGACATCAAACGAAATTCGAGGTTTTATGGGGCTTGCTCCATCTAAAGACCCGAAGGCCGATCAACTTATTAATAGTAATATGCCGCAACCAACCCCAGCTGGACCAACATCATCACCAACTCCTCCAAATTTTGAAGAGCTAGACTCGGTGATGAACGAAGTCTTTGATGGGCTAGACAACGACATCGACTCGCTCTTGAGAGATGTATGATGAATGATGCAGATAGGTTTATCGAAAACATTCTGTCTCATGAATCAAAGTATTACGATCCCGTTAAAGCACATGAGTATTATCTCAGAACAAGAGAATTAAAAGGGAAGCGTAATAAAAACGATTTAAAAACCGACAAGAAAAAAGAAGCTTGGGATTACGTTCAGTCTGAACTTAAAAACGCTAAAAAGAATGAATCTGATGCAGCGCAGCAAGCTTTAAGCGACTTTATTGAAGGTGCTAAACAACAGGCTTTAGCTAAAAGAGAACAAATAAAAGCCAAGTTAACTAAATTGCTTGAGACTCTGCAAGATAGAGAACAAACAGCAACTAGAAAAGCAGCTCGAGAAAAAGCTCGTGAAGAAGCTCAGCAATTAAGAGAAGAATTGAAACAAACCGTGCAAACAGCTAGAGATAATTACAAAAAGTTTAAAGAAGATCTCACCGCAAAGTACGAAGCCGAAGCTAATCAAGAGTTCGAGGCGATAAAACGAAATGTTTAGCCAGATCGAAAGGGAAACAGTCAAAATGGAAGCAGATTTTAGCGGATACGCTACAAAGGCTGGCATTAAATGTAGTGACGGTCGTACCATCATGCCTGACGCATTCAAGCATCAGGATGGGGAGACGGTTCCTCTGGTTTGGCAGCATGGTCATAACGACGTCGAGAACGTTCTTGGCCACGCTGTTTTAGAAAATAGACCAGACGGCGTTTATGCCTACGCCTTCTTCAACGATACTAAGAAAGCTGCTCATGCGAAGAGCCTTGTTCACAACAAGGACATCACAAAGCTTTCTATTTGGGCAAACAAACTTATTGAGCGTTCGTCTATGGTGCTCCATGGCGCAATTCGTGAAGTTAGTCTTGTTCTTGCCGGAGCAAACCCGGGCGCAATTATCGAAAATGTTGCCATTCAGCACTCTGATGGTGGCGAGCAGATTCTTGACGATGAGGCCATTATTTATAGCGGCGTTAATTTAGAGCTGGCTCATGCTGATGCGACTGTCGAAACCACAAACAGCGACGAGGAAACTCTTAAGTCTGTTTATGAGTCCATGACAGATTCTCAGAAAACAGTTGTGCACTTTATGGTGGGTGAAGCTCTTTCTGGAGCAGAAGCTGTGCACGCCGACACCATGCCCGATAACCCCAATGAAACCATTGAGGATATTTACAATTCTATGACCGAGAAACAGAAGACGGTCCTCCATTATATGCTTGGCGAGGCTCTTCAGGATGCCGCAGCTCATTCAGATACAGAAACCAATGATGACACCGCCGTTCATGGCAATCTTAACCCGGAAGGAAACACAATGACCAACGTCTTCGAACAGGGCAAGGGCTCGGAGGGCACAACTCTGTCCCACGACGATATCAAGGCAATCGTTGCTGATGCAGGCAAGTTGGGCTCGCTCAAGGAAGCTGTGCAGGGGTACGCTCTTTCGCACGGTATCACCGACATCGACGTCCTCTTCCCGGAGGCTCGCTCGATTTCCGACGTTCCTGAGTTCCTCAAGCGTCGTACAGAGTGGGTTGGCGCCCTTATCGGCGGCACCCGCAAGAGCCCGTTCACTCGCATCAAGACCATCTCGGCCGACCTTACCCACGACGAAGCTCGTGCAAAGGGTTACGTCAAGGGCAGCATGAAGAAGGAAGAGTTCTTCGGCGTCTCCAAGCGAGTCACGACCCCCACCACCATCTATAAGAAGCAGAAGCTCGATCGTGACGACATGATCGACATCACCGACTTCAACGTGGTCACCTGGCTCAAGGGTGAAATGCGGATGATGCTCGAGGAGGAGCTTGCTCGCGCCATTCTGATCGGTGACGGTCGTGATGTGGCTCACGAGGATAAGATCAACGAGCAGAACATCCGTCCGATTGCGAAGGATCACGAGCTCTACACGACTACGATCAATGTCAACATCGATGATTCGAACTCTTCGGTCAGCGAAATTGTCGACGCGATCATCCTCAACCGTCGCTACTACAAGGGTACGGGTCTCCCGACCATGTACACGACTGAGACGTACATCGCTAAGTTCCTTCTCCTGAAGGACAGCACCGGTCGTCGTATCTATAGCTCGCTTGATGAGCTTGCTCGTGAGCTTCGTGTTGCTGCTATCGTGCCGGTTGAGGTTATGGAGGATGAGGCGAACATGATCGCCGTCATCGTCAACCCTGTCGACTACGTGATCGGTGCCGACAAGGGCGGCGAAGTCAGCATGTTTGACGACTTCGACATTGATTACAACCAGTACAAGTACCTCATCGAGACCCGCGTCTGTGGCGCCTTGGTCAAGTTGAAGTCCGCTATGGTTGTGATGAAGGTTGCCGTCAGCCTTATCGAGGCTGTCCCGACGGAGCCCGGCTTCAACCCCGCTACTGGCGTCATCACGATCCCGTCCATCACTGGCGTGGTCTACAAGAACGGCGCGGGTACCACCCTCAGCGCAGGCGCTCAGGCGGCTCTTGCCAGCGGCGCAAGCCTTGTGGTCAACGCTACCCCGGCCGTGGGTTATTACTTCGGCTCGAGCGAGGGCGACAGCTGGACCTTCACTCGCGACGCCTGATTCTTTAAGGAGGAATAGATGGCACGATTTTATGGAGAGGTTGGATACGGTGAATCCGTTGAAAGTCCGCCCGCTTCCGGTATTTGGGCCGATATAATCACAGAATTTCCATATTTTGGAGATGTGATTAAAAACACTCGAAAACTGGAATCGGTCGAAGGCCTCAACAATAATATAGTTGTCAATAATCTGATTAGTATTGTGTGTGATCAGAACGCCATCGATAACTTCTTTAAAATCAAGTACGTAAGGTGGGCGGGGACTCTTTGGAGCGTTTCGAACGTCGAAGTAAAGAGTCCCCGCCTTATATTAACTTTGGGAGGGGTGTACAATGGGCCAACGCCAGCAACTCCAGACAATTCTGGTTGACATCCTTGGTTCGAATAATGTATATTTTCAACCACCCCCTTCAATACAGCTGAACTATCCGTGTATAATCTATAAAAGAGATGACGAAAGTAATCAGTTTGCTAATAACAAACGTTATGCTCACAAAAAGAAATACTTAGTGACTGTTATAGATTCAAACCCGGATAGTTTGATCCCCGACAAAGTTGCTGATCTACCGTTGTGCGCCTTCGACAGGTTTTACACGGCAAACAATTTAAATCATGATGTCTACAATCTTTTCTTCTGAAGGAGATAAATAAATGGCTATCCTTACATGGGACCAGTCGGGCCAGCGTTATTACGAAACCGGTGTTGATCGTGGTGTTCTTTACATCCCGAACGGCTCTGGCGTTTATGACGACGGTGTGGCTTGGAACGGTCTCGTCAGTGTTACTGAGACTCCTTCTGGAGCTGAGAGTAACGCCCAGTATGCAGACAACATCAAGTATTTGAACCTTCTTTCCGCCGAAGACTTTGGCGCGACTCTCGAGGCGTTCACTTACCCCGATGAATTCAACCAGTTTGATGGCGCAGTTATTTCTTCGCCTGGTGTTATTGTGGGTCAGCAGGCTCGTAAGAGCTTCGGTCTTTCGTATCGTACCCGCATCGGTAACGATGTCGATGGCGATTCGCACGGCTACAAGCTTCACCTTATTTATGGCGCAAGCGCAAGCCCGTCGGAGCGAGCCTATCAGACCATCAATGATTCGCCCGAAGCGATTACGTTCAGCTGGGAAATCACAACGGTTCCGGTTGCGGTCACTGGTCTTCGTCCCACCTCGATCATCACAATCGATTCGACGAAGGTTTCCCCCGCTGACCTTACGGCTCTTGAGGATTTCTTGTACGGAACGGCGGGCACTGATCCTTCGCTGCCGACCCCCGATTTCGTTCTGACCCTGTTCTCGGGCAGCCAGACTGTTGTCACCCCGACGACACCTACGTTTGTTCCCGCAACCGGCGTCATCACGATTCCGAGCGTCACCGGCGTTCGTTACCGTCGTGCAGACACCAACGCCGTCGTCACCGGTACTGTTACCATTGGCGTCGCTGGCGCAACCCTTGTTATCACGGCTGAGCCTGTTGATGGCACCTACGTGTTCGCTCCGTTGAGCGATGACGATTGGTCTTTCACTCGTAACCCGTGATATTCATTCACGACATTGTCAAAAAAGAGTAGAACTCTTGACATATTTCAACATTGCGGGAGAGACAGAGAAGCCTACAAAGCTTTCTCTGTCTCTCCCGCGAGGGTTATGTTTTTTACAACTAAGATCTTAAAAAGGAGGCTTAAATGCCTTGTACTATGACTAACCGAGGGTTGCATACTCTCTTGAACAGTGCTATTTCTGGCAGCACAGACATTCGTATGGCGGTCTTTAAGGGTGCCGTGCCTTCTGTTGCTTCTATGCGTGACATGAACTTTTTAAGCGAGTTGACCGCAGTTTCAACCGAAGCCGCCGCTGTTGGATATTCTCGTGCAGACCTTGCTTCTGTTACTCTTACGGAATCCGACGGTTCTGATAACGTTACTTTAACAGCAGCGGCTCCTTCTTGGACCGGTGTTGCTGTTGGAGAAACTTGGACGCACGTTGCTTATTATATTGAAGGGGCAAGCGACGCCGCTCGCATTCTTCTTTGCGTTGACGACCCCGCATCCGACCTTGTTACAAACGGTGGTAACGTCACGGGCCCCGCGCTCTCTATTACAGTAACGGGTAGCTAACATGGCGGGTTTCGCATCAAGAGATGACATTATCTCCGAGATTACGACTCTCGGTAAAGTTGATGCTTGGAACTTTGTGAAGACGGCTCCTGCTAACGGATTAGCTGGTGTGTGGCAGTCACTGTGGCTTGGTGCTGGTAATCCGGCAACTGGCGCTGCACCTGCCGGTACCCCGGGTATTACGTACGCAAGCGACGCGACAGCTAATGTTAACGGGACTATGTGGTTTCCTGATCGAGACCCCGATTTTCGACATTTATTGAGCATTGGGGCAGCAGCAACACAAAACTGCACTTTAATGCTTTATGATCGTCTTGCTGGTGTTGGTGGTATTACACTTTCCACCACGGGAACCAGAACCGTTAACAGCGCTGCTCTTCCAAGATATTCTGGAACCGATGCTATTGGTAATGAAGCTTGGTTGGAAATCACAACAGCCACAACTACCACCGCTCCTATTGTCAACTTAAACTCGTACACAACTGCCGATGGAACAACGGGTAAAACTGGCGGTAGCGTCACTTTTCCGGCCGCGGCCACCGTTATTCACTCGATGATTCATTTACCACAAACGCCGGATAAAAGAGGAGTTCGTTCGGTCGAAGCCGGTCTTAATGTTGGTACTGCAGCCGCTGCTGGTGCTGCAAACTTGGTTATTATTAGACCTCTCGCTCGAATTCCATTGCTTGCCAACATCTGGAATGAAGTTAGTTTCTTGGATGACGTCTTAAGTCTTCCTCGTATTTATGATAATGCGGCACTTGGTTTAGCGCTTCTTTGCACTACTACAACTGCCGTGACCGTTTGGGGTTCTATTAACTGCGCTTATGGGTGATTGGAGGTGAGTCATGGCTGGACGTACTTATGGACAAAGACGGTCGCAATTTAGACGTTTAAATCGTAGAAACAATAAAAACTTTCGTGACTCACTAAATGGATTACCAATTCAATCAAATGCGCTTCCGGTTGAGGGTGTTTATACAGCACCTACACTCCCTGAGTATATTTCCTCAAGTACAAGAGTTTCGTCAACTCCTTATGGCGCATTTTCTATAGATCCTTTGGTTCCGGCAGGTATCCAAAACGGCGACTTAATGATAATGTTTGTCGTCGAAAAGGATTTCCCGGCAGGAACGGCAGCTGAACCAACGGTTGCAACGCCATCTGGGTGGACAAGAGTAAGATCTCTCACGGTAAGCGGCGACACCAATAACTGGTTAGTTGGTACAGTATTTTCGAAAGTTGCCGGCGGATCAGAACCTTCTTCATATAACATAACGGGCTCTTCAGCCGAAGTTGAAGCAACAATTCATAGAATTCAAAATTCTGATAGAGTAGATGCTTCATCTGTTTATGTTACTCCAAACTGGGACCTGGGTCGACAATTTTCTGCAATTGGCGTTTCCGAAGACAACATGCTTATGTTGTCGTTCCTTTTTTGTTGGGGAGCGCAATCAGATTCACCAGCGCCATCTGGTTGGACGTCTGAGTACAACTACTCTGATATAAACTCTATTTGGAGTAAAGCACAAACTACCCCAGCACTTGTCCCAGCCACAGTCTTTAACCATGCGGTAAACTATGAGCTTCGTGGCGCAATCACAATTGCTTTAAGTGGAACTGTTGTACTAGCCTCAACTTGGACTGGGTCTGATGGGACTGCGACAGTCACTACTACATCCGGAACTTTTGTTTCTGATCAATCTTGGACCGGCTCAAGCGCAACGGCAACAATAACGAGTACGTCTTCTAGTTTTACATCGTCTGCAACGTGGACAGGCTCGAACGCCACTGTTACTGTAACCGCTGCTTCAGACATATTTACATCGTCTGCAACGTGGACAGGCTCTAACGCCACAGTTACTGTAACCGCTGCTTCAGGCATATTTACATCGTCTGCAACGTGGACAGGCTCGAACGCCACTGTAACAGTAACCGCTGCTTCAGACATATTTACATCGTCTGCAACGTGGACAGGCTCGAACGCCACGGTTACTGTAACCGCTGCTTCAGGCATATTTACATCGTCTGCAACGTGGACGGGATCTAACGCTGCCGTAACACTAACTGCTGCTTCATCTGAGTTTACATCTGGTAGCGCCTGGATTGGTTCTAGTGGAACAATAAGTGCCACAACAACATCGGATATATTTACACCCGGACTCTCTATCTGGAACGCAACCAGCGGAACCGTTAATATTAACGCTACCTCCGGTTCTTTCTCAGGTTTGTTTGTTTGGAGTGGATCTTCCGCAAATGTCAGTTTCTCAGTAAATTCCGGTGAGTTTATTGGTGATTCAATATGGTCTGGTTCTCCCGTATTTGTTAATATCGTTGGATCGTCGCTTGAGTTCACGTCAAATGTTACTTGGAACGGTTCTCTTGCTTCCATAATTTTATCAACAACAAGTGGACTCTTTTCCTCAGACGTCGTTTGGTCAAGTGGTTCGGCTTCCATCCTTATTTCCCCAGAGTCTTCGACATTTGTTGGGACTGAAATCTGGATTGGATCTACTGGCGAAATCTTCATAACGACAATTAGCGGAGAATTTGTAATTCTTGATTCTCTTTGGGTTGGCGGAAATGCATTAATAACCTTTTCCGGAAATTCTAGTCTCTTTTATGAGATAATTGTAACACCGGAGCAAATACTAAATTACTACGAACCAAAACCGACTCAATATAAAGAGAACGCTTTATTTACACACTATGAGATTAGACGTCCACTCATTGAAGATACGCCTATTTTCAACTACTTTGAAAACAGTGAATTACGCTTAAAAGAAGGAGATCGAATTTCATGAATGTCATGAATGTAATTACCTATAGAAAAGACGCCGAACTTCCTTCGTTAAGCTTTGCCTGGTATGACAGTAACGGTAATCTTATTGATTTCTCTACCGGGTATACGTTCGAATTGAAGTTAGTTTCAAAGAAGACCGGTGTCGCCGCTATTACTAAAGTTAGTGGCATTATTGGCGACGATGTTAAACCAAACGTTGTTGCCAACTGGGGATCAGGCGAATTAAATCAAACCCCGGGACAATACTTTGTTCGATTAAAAGCAACAAACGTGATGGGCGACCGTTACTTTTCTCCAGATAATGAGCCAATTATCAAGATTATCGGTTGAGAGGGCTTATGTTAAGGATTATTGTTCCTGGAGAAGAAGTTTATGACGAAAACACAGAGACCTTTCTGACCATTGGCGACACTGTTGTCGAACTTGAGCACTCTCTTTTGTCATTGTCAAAATGGGAGTCAAAATTTGAAAAACCCTTTTTGTCAACCAAAGATAAAACGACAGATGAAACACTAAGTTATATAGAGTGTATGATTCTCACTCCAAATTTCTCTAAAGAGTCATTCAACCTCTTTTCTAAAGAAAATTTTGAAGCAATAAACGATTATATTAACGCTAAAGAATCGGCAACAACTTTTGGTATGATGCCGGAAACTAAAGGTAAGGGCGAAACCATTACATCCGAGTTAATTTATTACTGGATGGTTGCGTTTAACATACCTTTTGTCTGCGAATCGTGGCATTTAAACAGACTCTTTTCTTTGATTAGAATCTGCAACATAAAACAATCCAAACCAAAGAAGATGAGTCGAAACGAGTTGGCGCAAAGAAACGCTCAACTAAACGCACAACGAAAAGCTGCTTTGGAAACCTCGGGATAGGACAACACAATGCAAAGTAGTCATCACACAAAACAATTGATTGTAACCGATCAGACAAAACTAAAGAAAAACCAGAAACCCGAATATGTCGCGTTATTTGACGCTAATGGACAGCCAATAAGTGTTTCGGGTGGCGGCGTTGGCGGCGGAACCGGTCCCACTGGTGCAACAGGTCCTCAGGGTCCTATTGGTCCTCAGGGCCCCCCAGGTCCTCAGGGTCCTACGGGTCCTGCCGGTGCTCAGGGTAATACTGGTGCCGCTGGCGCTACTGGTTCCACAGGTCCTCAGGGTCCTACCGGTCCTCAGGGTCCTACAGGTCCTGCGGGTGCTGCTGGTTCTGCCGGAGCTACCGGTTCCACGGGTCCTCAGGGGCCGACTGGTGCAACGGGTCCAACGGGACCAACCGGAGCAACTGGTGCTGCAGGAACCCAGATCCTTCAAGGTAATGGTGCGCCGTCAGCGGGTTCTGGTGTTCTTGGTGATTATTATATCGACAACGCTTCTTCTGGTGTTCTTCTTTACGGCCCAAAGACTGGTGCTGGTTGGGGAACTCCTGTTGAAGTTAAAGCCCCATCGCCTGGTGGTGGAGGCGGAGTTGTTATCGGTCCGTTTGGCCCAACACAGGACTTTTCGGCCGGCTCCACGTTGTCTTCTGTCGGTATGGTACAGGATCGAGGGACGCTTTCTGTTGTTTCTGGCGCATTAAGAGCTGGTGCCGCATCTACAGAGTGTGTTGGGTATTACGACTACGACACTCAATCTAATGACTGCTTTACCGAAGCTGTTTTTACATTTACAACAACTACCGTTGGCACTTATGCCGCAGTTGCAGCACGTCATAACACATTAACACCATCCTCTTTCTATATGCTTCAGACAAACGGCGCTGGAACCGGCGTTCGCCTTGTTAAGTCTATTGATGGTACTGACACACAGTTGGGTTCAGATGCAATTATCGCCTTGGCTTTGGCTACTCCTCATACTTTCCGTATTGAATGTGTTGGTACAACTATTCGTGGTTTGGTGAATGGTACTGAAGTTCTTTCGGTTACGGATTCGTCCATTGTCACCGGGCGTTTTGGCGCAATTAAGTTGTTTGTTCCAACAACAGTGGCAAACGCCACACTTGATAATCTCACAGTCGGAGTCACTCAGTCTGCCATCACAGAAACTTTTGTTAGTGGAACAACAGCAGCCGATGCCGATTTTACAATGGCCACCGGTTCGCTTGTTATTGATGCTGGTAGATTAAAAGTTGGTAGCATTGGTTCTGTTGCTCTTGCTGCACACACAACGGTGTTAGCATCTTCTAACCACTATGTTCAGGCCGACTGTGTTATTGGCGCAACTGATACGGGAGCCTATTGGGGAATTACTGCTCGTCAGTCGGTTGATAACGGCACGTTCTATTGTGTTTGGACGCAGGGTAGTCGAGGTGTTGTCGAGCTGGTTAAGAGCGTTGCGGGAGTCATCACAAGTCTCGCGACATATTCTACCGGCTGGGCATTAAACTCGACACATACAGTTCGTCTTGACTGCAACGGAACAACCATTAAGGTGTTCTTGGATGGCGTCCAGAGAATTTCTGTTTCGGACAGCGCTATTTCCACAGGAACTAAGGTTGGGGCTCGAATTACTGCCGCAGCTAGCACCACATCAATGCAGTATGACAACTTCCGAGCTGATATTGTCGTCTCTGGCGGTGGTGGCGGTGGTGGCGGTGGAACTCCGGTTGGTGTTGTGTGGTCGGACGAGTTCAACTCCGGTCCATTTGAAATGTCCAACCCCGGCCAGACTCGTCTTTGGAGACCAAAGGAAGATGCAGATCTTTCGGTTGGTTATGAAGATTATGCCGGCCAGAACTGGAACATCAACCCATATCAAGACCCTGGGTTTAGTCCGTTTAACATAGTTACCGATGGGCCAGACACATTCCTCCGCATTACATCGCAGCGTAGACCAGCTGGTCTTGATGCAAGAACCGGGGAAGCGTGGGTTGGCGGCTACATGCTTACCGACCCCGCAGTAAGAACATTCACTTATGGGTACTTTGAGACGCGTATCCGCTTCAATCAGCTTGGAGCAGGTATGTTCCCAGCGTGGTGGTTGTATGGCACAGGAAACACCAACGAGATCGACATCTTTGAAATCTTTGGTGGCACCGATGGTCAAATGTATGCAACCATTCACTCGGGTGGTAGTGGCGAGAACGTGTTTAACTACAACACAACCCCAACAGCTTGGCATGTGTATGGCTTCGATTGGCAGCCTTCGCATCTTCGTTGGTATCTTGATGGCGTATTAATTCACACTTATACTGGTGGTAAGCTTGGGGCGTTCACAACGCCCATGTCCCTGCGACACAACTTCGCCATGACACCTACGTCTTGGTCTGGCGTGCCTAACGGTGGAACTCCGTCGCCACTTCATATGGATATTGACTACACTCGGTATTGGTACACAAAGCCCTGATGGGTTTTTAGAAATCGTCAAAATAGGAGTAAATTATGGCACTAATAACTTGGGATCAAATAGGTGCTCGTACTTATGAGCTTGGTGTCGATAGAGGGGTGCTTTATCTCCCTGGAATTGGCGCTGTACCTTGGAACGGCCTGAAAAATGTAACCGAAAAGCTTGATCAGTCAATTAACCCCGTGTTTTTTGATGGAACAAGAGTTAACGATATTCCAGTTACCGGTACGTATTCCGCAACAATTAAAGCCATAACTTACCCTGACGAATTTCTTGAGTTTGAAGGCCACGCTCAAATAACGGATGGTGCGTTTTTTGGTGCCCAGAGAGCAAAACCGTTTGCTTTAAGTTATCGCACTTTAAATGGGAACGACACTGAAGGCATAGACTACGGATACAAATTGCATGTTATTGTGAATCTTACTGCAATTCCATCCGACAAAGCTTTTGAAACCATGAGCGTAAATAACAACATTGTTGATTTTAGTTGGAACATAACCGCTTCGGCCGAGACAATTCCTGGCTTTGGTAACGTTTCACATATGGTTTTTGATTCTACAAAAGTCCCCCCGGCACTTTTAACCGATATTGAAGAAGTTCTTTACGGTACAGTTTCTGTCGATCCAACCTTTTCAAATCTTAGTCAACTTCATCTTTTGCTTCGTCAGTATTATCCATTAGATGTTAGTTACAACGACGACCCAACAAATGTTGAAATGTTACTTGTTGGTACAACGCCGAACGGTTTGATTTCAATTGATGCTGACACCTTCTCTATAAACAACCCAAACGCCTGGTTCATCGCAAGAGAAACCTACCAAGTCGAAGACTTTAGCTAAGGAAAACTATGACTACAATTATTAGCTATACAAAAGCAAAGATTGATAGCCTTTTGGCTGCAGTAAACTCATCAATCACAGGTATAAACAATAGTATTACTGCGCTTAATAAGATGGGGTATGTTGCCGAAGTTGCTGGAACAGCCCATACCGGCATTGGTGGATCTTTAACAACAATTAATAATGCCTATCACGGTTTTACAGCCGAAGCTGGTCGAAGGTATAAAATAACCGCCGTCGTTCAAGTTCGCCAGAGAACTTCAACGGGTTTAGTGTCAATTGTTATTGCTAATACAACCACTTCAATTTCACCAGAATTTGGAACCACATTAGCAACGGATGCTTATGCAACTATAACGGTTTCCACAACGCATCTTCCTGGCGCAGTTCCAGTAACGTATGGTATTCGAGCAAAAACATCAGCAAACACAGTCGACATTACAGCCGGCGCAATTCTAATAGTTGAAGACATTACGTAATAGTCAAAATGGGAGGTGAATTTTGTTATCAGCATCTAGTTCCGGATCATTTGCACGCTTTGAAAAGTTTCTAAACACAAATCGTTCAAACCAAGCATATTCTAATTTAGATCACTTTGGAAAAATTGGTGTTTCTGCTTTAGCAAAGGCCACCCCCACAGAAACAGGAAAAACCGCTTCTTCTTGGCGTTATAAAATTATTCAGAAACGTGGTCTTTATGGTATTGAATGGTATAACGATAATGTAAACGAGGGCGAAGTAATCGCGTTGCTTATTCAATACGGTCATGGCACCGGAACCGGTGGATACATTGAAGGTATTGATTACATTAATCCCGCCATAAGACCTATATTTACTAGTATGATCGACGACGTATGGAAGAAGGTTACACAATGAGTACTAGCGTCGAAAGCAAAATTGTTTCTGTATATTTTGATAACGCTTCTTTTGAAAAGAACATTGCTGCCACAATCGCAAGTCTTGGTAAACTTAAGACATCTATTGAGGGTACAAACATAAAGAGCGGTCTTAATGATTTAAATACAGCCTCGCAGGGAATTAATTTAAATCCTGTGGCTGCCGCTGTTGATGGTATTAGTGCAAAGTTTTTAGCTCTTTCGACAATTGCTATAACCGTTTTGTCTAATATTGTTAATAAAGCAGTTGATACTGGAATTGCGTTAGCTAAGAGTATGACCCTGCAGCCTTTAATGGAAGGTTTCCAGGAGTACGAAACAAACATTAAATCTATTCAGACCATCCTTGCTAACACAAGCGCTGATGGTACAGATTTGAAAGATGTTACCGCAGCACTTGATGAGTTAAACACATATGCTGACCAAACCATCTATAACTTTTCTGAGATGGCTAGGAATATTGGTACCTTCACTGCTGCCGGCGTCGATCTTGATACTGCAACTGGCGCAATTAAGGGTATCGCAAACCTGGCCGCAATTTCTGGGTCAAACTCGCAGCAAGCGTCAAACGCTATGTATCAGCTTTCGCAAGCTATCTCTACAGGCACACTTAAGCTTATTGACTGGAACTCTGTTGTTAACGCCGGCATGGGCGGCGAGGTTTTCCAGAAAGCTTTATTTGAATCGGGTAAAGCGCTTCAAACAATTAAGGGTGTGGCAATTGATACAACCTTTGAAGAGTGGACATCCGCAGGCAACTCGTTCCGAGCTTCTCTCGAGCAGGGTTGGTTAACAGGAGAAGTCCTTACCAATACTCTTGCTGATTTTACTGGTGATCTTTCAGAAGCGCAAATTCTTTCAATGGGTTACACCAGGGAACAAGCTGCTGAGATCATGAAAATGGGTGAAATTGGCCAAGACGCAGCCACAAAAGTTAAAACTTTAACCCAACTTATTCAGACGGTCAAAGAAGCTATCAGTTCCGGTTGGTCAAAGTCATTTCAGATCATATTTGGTGATTTCAATGAAGCCAAAGAGTTATTTACCGGTATCAGCGAAGCCGTTGGCGTTATGGTTGGTGATTCGGCTGATGCTCGGAACAACATGCTCGAGAGTTGGAAACAGATGGGTGGGCGTACGTTGCTCATTCAAGGACTTAAAGACGCTTTCATTGGTCTTGCGTCTATATTTGAACCAATTCGAAACGCGTTCAGAGACATATTTCCAAAGACAACCGTAAAAGATCTTTTAGTTTTAACAACTAAGTTTGCTTCATTCACGAAATCTTTAAAGATATCTGGGTATACCGCTTTCAAATTACATGCTATATTTAAAGGGTTCTTTTCGATTCTTGAAATTGGTTGGGAAGTAATCAAGAACGCCGGACGAGCTGTTAGTGAGTTGTTTAGCTACTTCACAGATGGCGGAGACGGTATTCTTTCTCTTGGTGAAAAGTTTGGCACGTTCTTCAGCGATCTTAACGATCGTCTTGTTGAGGGTGGCGGTATTACAGCCTTCTTTGATGGTCTTATTGAAGCCGTTAAAGATCCTGCGGTCTTCATCGACAAACTTAAGGCAAAGTTCAAGGCGTTCTTTGAAGGAATCGATTTTGGTAGCATAGAAGGTGTTTTCGAGGCAATTACTCGAATCAAAGACTCAATTATCGAAGCTATTTCTGGTTTTGATCTTGGGATATTCGAAGGCGTAAAAGACTTCTTTGATGGAATGTTTGACAACTTTGATCCCGAGCTTACCAACTCTATGGAGGGTGGGTTCGGACGTCTTGGTGAGAAACTCCAATGGCTTGGAAAGATCTTTTCAAAAGCTGGAGATATTCTTTCGTCTGTTGGCGACGTGTTTGGTTGGTTTTGGGATAAAACAATAGGTGTTAAAGATGCCGTTGTTGGCGCTATTGGAAACATTGGAGATGCATTTGTTGGTTTTGGCCCGGCTCTTGTAGATTTCTTTAAGTCGGACGATTTCGACAAGGTCATTGAACTTGCAAAAGTTGCTGTTGGCGGAAAGTTTGCTGGTGTTTTCAGCAAAATTGCAACCGACGGTCTTTCACTTGATTTTACCGGTGGAACTTTAACGGGTTTGAGCGATGTGTTTAGGGGTTTCAGCGGTACTGGACAGGCTGTTAATAACACTCTTAGCAGTCTTTCAGGAACGCTTACGGCAATGCAGACAAATCTTAAAGCGGATACATTACTTAAAATTGCTGGCGCCATTGCTCTTCTTACGGCCTCCGTTGTTGTTCTTTCAATGATTGACACAGAAGCTTTGGTTAAAGCAATGTCCGCATTGGCTGTTGGTTTTGGTCAGTTGATCGGGTCGTTTGCTATATTAAATAGTATTGCTGCTGGACCAGCGGGTGCCGCTAAATTTGCTATTATATCTGCGGGATTGTTGCTCATAACGGGCGCTCTTCTTGTCATGGCAATTGCCGTTAAGATTCTTTCAACAATGTCATGGGAAGAGTTGGGTAAAGGACTTTCATCGATAATTGTTCTTCTTGCTGCTTTAACAATTGCCGTCAATAACATGCCGGAATCGGGCAAAATGATAAGCACC
>Ga0209174_10000752_pt1 | contig 23624 bp, 18 predicted proteins | sample JI91814BDNA_FD_187505 | JGI IMG/M metagenome (GOLD analysis project Ga0209174, IMG submission 187505) | Wastewater effluent complex algal communities from Wisconsin, to seasonally profile nutrient transformation and Carbon sequestration -... | ecosystem: Engineered > WWTP > Effluent > Algae...
CGATTGCGGGTTCGAATCCCGCCTGCGTCACTTGAAAACTAATGGGTCGATTGGACTTGGGAGTCCAAACTGTCTGTAAAACAGTCGCTCCTTGATGAGCAATGTAGGTTCGATTCCTTCTCGGCCCACTAATGCAAAAAATAATGGCTCGGTGCGATGTTGGTATTTGCAGTCAGCCCCCAAGCCGGCGCTCGCCGGTTCGATTCCGGTCCGAGTCTCTCCTTATTCACGATGTGGTGGAACCGGTAGACACGCGACGCTCAGAACGTCGTGCCATCAGGGCGTAGGAATTCGACTCTCCTCTTCGTGACTTTCTCTTTGCAGGCTAGTTGGTACTGAGCTGACTTTCATAAGGTCGGTAACCCGGTTCGATTCTGGGGCTTGCAACTTTGCGGCCAGAGAGAATTACAGCCTAGTGCACAGCGACGAGCCTCATAGGCTCGGACGGCCAGTTGCGACTCCTGGACCCGCCATTTCCTAAATTGGTTGAGTACGCAAACTGGAAAAGCGACTTGGTCGAGAGCCAAGTGATTTTGCAGGTTCAAATCCTGTCTCAACCACCTTGTTTGATGATCGCGTGGTCCAGCGGCTAAGACACCTGCATGACAAGCAGGAAATCGAAGGTTCGATTCCCTCCGCGATCACTGATGGAAAGTGGTTTGTAAGTGTTCCGGGAGCACGCGTTCTTGGTAAGAACGAAGATCGAGTTCGATTCTCGAACGAACCTCTCAAGAAGGCTAAAGGTGTTAGGCTACAGACTAAAGGATTGGTACAGATTCAGGACATAGGTGGCGCCGCAGGTTCAGGACATAGGTAACACTTTAGGGTAAACACAAAGTCACAGGAGACTTTGTGATGCCATGGAAAGAAACCAGTGTAATGAACGTTAGAACTGAATTTGTCCTTCGAGTTTTTGAGGCCAAAGTGGCGTTCAACGACTTGTGTAAAGAGTTCGGCATCAGCCGAAAAACGGGCTACAAATGGAAAGAACGATTTCTCCAGGATGGGCTGAAAGGACTTACTGACCAGTCAAGACGCCCCGGAACTAGTCCGCAGCAGCTTGGTGAAAACAGTGTTTGCAACATCGTGAAGCTGAAGTTGGCGCATCCTTCTTGGGGACCGCGCAAAATACGAATGGTCTTTGCAAGGGCTTACCCTGACTGCGAGCTTCCCTCAGACAGTACCTTCGCGAGAGTTCTTAGCAACGCTGGGCTTGTCGAGGAAAGAAAGCGGCGCCCCAGTAGTGAAACTGGTCGCATTACCAATCGGATCAATGCGGAACACCCTAACCATGTGTGGACGGTTGACTTCAAGGGATGGTGGCGAACGCGGGACAAGAATCGTTTTGAGCCACTGACAATTCGAGATCTGTATAGTCGCTTCGTTCTATGCACACAGTCGTTAGAAAACAGCAAAAGCGAGTCCGTGAAATCAGCATTCGAGAGGGTATTCGAGGTTTACGGTTTACCGGAAGTCATACGCAGTGACAATGGCAGCCCATTCGCGGCATCGAACTCTCCCATGGGTTTAAGTAGGCTTTCTGCATGGTGGCTAGCACTAGGAATCGATTTAGACCGCATTCCTCCGGCTCGTCCAGACCAAAACGGTTCGCACGAGCGCATGCATCGCGACATTGCCTTGGAGGTTGAAAAGGAATCCAAAGCGGATGCCAAAACGCAGCAGAGTTCCTTGGATGTATGGAGAAACTCGTATAACCACGAACGTCCGAACGAGGCGATCAAAATGCAAGTTCCAGCGGATCTCTATCTACAATCCAAACGACGCTTCGATCCCAAGCCGATCGAATTAGACTATCCGGTCGACTACCTCAAGCGATTGGTGATGACCTCAGGAGCAATCAAAATCGAGAACTGTAGGATCTGCGTCTCGGTTGCACTAAGGGGTTGGCATGTGGGGCTCAAGCTCGAATCAGACGGCCAGTATGGGCTCTGGTTTAGTCGCATGCGACTAGGCAAAATCGATCTGAAATCGGAGAAGTTTCTTGCGACTGCTTGAGCCGATGAGGAAAGAACTCACCAGTGTTGGGTTGCCAAATAGGAACCCGCCAAGAAAACCTCATGTAGCCCGCCGTATCTATCGATACCGCTAAGTAGTTCTCGCACAGCGCAAGCTTCAAGCCGAAGAAACAAAAAAGCAGGTAACCCATCGTTCGCTGCGCTCACGATGGGTTACCTGCTTTTGATTTGTCCCAAACCTAGCAGTTTGGTTCATCGTGAATCAAACCAAATCCGAAGAACCGCGCCACCCATGTCCTGAGCCTAAAGCGCCACCTATGTCCTGATTGTTCCGATTCAATGCATTACCTTTAGCCTGAAGCCTTAAGTCTTAAGCCTCTTTCTGGAAGGTAGCCAGATACGGTTTGCTGGGCTGCACTGCTAACGCAGTTCTCGTCATGAGATGAGGGTTCGACTCCCTTGCCTTCCGCTCCGTTGGCTCAACCGATTGGCAAGGACAACATGGCTCGGTGGTGAAGCGGACATCATATCTCGCTTCTAACGAGAAGTTCCAGGTTCGATTCCTGGTCGAGCCACTGACGATCTTCCGCCTCCGGCTGAAGAACCGTATGACGACATTCAGCTCTTAGGTCGCGATCGCTGTTACGACGACTCGAGGCAGCGGGTGATGGATCGCATGCGGATCGTACAGAGTAGCAATGTCTACGGCTATTACTACGAAATCGAAACCACACCCGAAAGCGGCGGGATTTTGTATGTCACCTTCTTGGCGGGCGAGGGAAACGATCACAGTGGGCCCGGAGCGACCTCTGCCTACTATGATGTGCCGCTCGAAAAGTATCGCCGTTTCCAAAATGCATTCACGATATCGGCATGGAACGCTGTTTGTGATTATCTTCGCATACGCGGTACCGTTTGGAACCATCAGCAGCGATATCGCCTTTCCAGGTGAGTCGCGACTACATTCCTCGCAAAGCCACTCGGTTGGGCTTCAAACCCCGCTACCTTACCGCACCCGGTGACGGTCGCCGCTCCTTCCGACGGAGCACTCGCTCCTCGAAACTACTACTGGACTTCACGAAACCGCCCTGATCCGTTCGAAGATATTGATCTTGGAGATTTCGATGTGGAGGGGGATAAAGAATAACCTTGAAACGCATACTAATTGCTGCTTGCTGGAATACTTTTCAGGATTCTCAATTCAATACTGAATTCTTCGAATTGCAATGCGGATCTGCTGGAGTAATGCGATGAGTATTCCTAAAATGTATCGATGTTTTTCGCGTAAGTGGATTCAGTAATCACGCAGGTATGATATGCAGCGACAGCAATGGTTTGCGATGGTCAATGGATTAGAAACAGGACCACTTACTCCAAATGAATTGCGAGTATTGGCAAAGGAAGGAAAGGTACAGGCTGGAACGTTGGTTCGACTGTCTGGGGGAGAGTGGGTAGCTGCTAGCTCCGTAAGGGGGCTATTTTCGGCCAAAGAATCCGTACCAAAAAATCAGCCGCAAACAGTACAAAAAACGCAGGTAACTTCAACAAACGAAGTCACACTTAAGCCGATTTCTCAGCCCGAGCAAAAGCAGACAAACCATGGACATCGGTTACATCCGGTTCTTGTGATAATCGGAACTTTAGTTGTTGTCGCAGTAATCGCAGTCCCCGTAAAGCTATTGCTATTCAATCAAAGTAACCAACCGCTAGCCGTCGATATTTCGCCCAGCACCAGTTCAGAAACGAGCTCTCAAGCCATCGTACAACCAGCCCCTGCGGAAGAAATTGACTCTGACACAACGACGCAAGATTTTGCATGGAATGATGATGTTCAACCTATAGAAGAATCGAAAGAAAATCATCCTGCTGAAACAGATCACATTGGCGATACTATTAGCGGTTTGCTGAATTCATTTCAAAAGCGACGTGAAGCGGAGGAAGCAGAAGAAGCGGCAGCGAAAGCAAGCGAAGATCTTTATAATTCGGCCATCGAGCTATCGAAAACAGCTGAAACATCGGACGACAAAACAGAGATCTTTGAGATGATCCGTGAGGCAGCTTGGAAGGAATACCAACCTGCCATGATCGAACTAAGCTATTGTTTTGAGACGGGTTATGGGGTAAGTCAGGACTTGCCACGATCCGTTTTTTGGCTTCGAAAAGCCGCCGATCTCGACAATCCACGAGCCATGTGTTTGCTTGCAGCAAAGCTCTGCAAAGGTGAAGGAGTACCCGTCAACGAGGAAAAGGCTTATGGCTGGGTGCGCCGCGCAGCGGATCTCGGGTATGAGCCTGCTCAGAAAGTCTTGAGGGATTTCGCCATGGAAACATTCTTGACCGCATTGTTCTCCGCATCGGACGGTGAGACCTTAGATGAATACGACGAAGCGAAGGATAATGCGGCAGCAGCGGAACGTTATCGCCAGTCGGAAGAACGCTTGAATCAGCAACGAGTCTATTGGGAGGAGCGGGCTAGACGCGAAGCTGCCTATGATGACTAAATCCCTGCTGAGCGAAGTCGAAGCATCATACAATGAAGCGGCGAGCTACTTCGATCCCGATTATCGCCTAAGTTAATTCGATTCTCTCATTAGCCTACTACATGAGTAGGTGAAGCTGTCAAAACACACGCTTCTTCCGCGCCGGGCATCGGTTGCCGCACTTCCGCTGGAGAACTCTCGCTTCCTGGATCTACTATTGAAACTCACACAATCAACCTGACTCATTTGGACAAATTGATCTAGGAAACTTCAAGGGTAGGTTAGGATTAAGCTGAAGACTGTTTTGGAATTGAAATCTGAACGTAAAGGACGTTGAGTGAACAGCAACCAAACGGTGAGAAATGCGAAAACGGCCCGTTCTTCTAGATCAATACCATTCAACAGAAACTGCGAGTTGGTAATAGCAGCGGATTTTGATAACATGCGATAACAATTGCTGTCGTAATCACAGGGCCTCGATTAGATCGCAGCGATCGAGAAACGAGGTCCGTGATAGTAATACTCAACATTGTGCACTGCGACGGACAATTCGAGACTTTTACGAACGAAGGAACCGTGAATGGCGACGACATCAAAACACCCGAGTTTACTTTGCTTTAGTCTCTTGAGTTTTGCAATGTTCGTGGTTGGACGGCCAACCACTTGCAAGTCAGAGGAGTATTGCTGCAGTAAGGTTCAATTGGATTACCCGGGGCGCAATATCGCCGCATTCTACAACGAGATTATTGTGGAGAATTCCGATCGAGGCACTACGTTTGTCGTATGTGGTTGGAACTCGGTGGATTTTGGTCTATTTGAACAAGACGACCGCAAGAGAGTGGTTTTGCTTCGATTCCCGATCACTGATGCGCCTGACAAAGATGCAGAAAAGGAAACCAAGGTTACATTTACCCATCCTGAGGCGCGGTTGACTGAGAAAGATGGGGTAACAGAGATTCGACTGACCATTGACTGGAAAGAAAGCAGGCCTTATCGCTTTTTGGTATCCTGCGATTCGGTTGACGGAGAAATGAAATTTAACACATTTTTCTTTCACGAAAGACACGAAAAATGGACGAAATTTGCAACTCTAGAGTGCCCGCAATCCAAAGGAGGAATGAAGGATCTAAGATCATCAATTAGTGGGCTCGAATTGGATCGTTTTTCTGTTTTGAATGAGCGTTCCGCGACTTTCGGTAATGGCTATGTTCTAAATCGAGCGGATGAGTGGAATCGCTTGAACGCGGCAGTTTTCATTGTAGAAAAGCCCGAAGGAGGAGGCATTGATGGCGGAAAACTAGATGGTCGCTTCTATTTGGAAACTGGAGGTGATTACTACAATGGTGGGTGGGCACCCAATTCTCGTATTCAGTTGGGTGGAGACAAGGAAGGCAAAACCCCTAAAGACGTTGAACGGCTGCTGAAGAGGGAAAAATGAGTTTTTACGTTGGATAGCACAAGCTCGTTTATTGTGATCGAAGTCCCGATATTTTTTGTATCATCAACAGGATCGGGTGCGATGACACGATTGATTGTGCTGATTTGCAGTCGAGAAGTTGTCTGCTGCGACGAGCGGGCTGGTTGGATTGCCACGCAACCTTTCTGAAGAAATGAATATGCTTCTTTTGCATAATCCAAATTAGCTAGAGTAGACGCGAGCCAAGGCTAAAAAAGGTAATTGTCGTTTGGACAAATCATATGGTGCCCAAGACCGGATCTCAATTTCCCCTAGTCTTAGCGGGCACCTTCATGCTCACTATCCTATTCGCGTGGTCTTTAGCAACTCGCTCGACAACTGATCTCGACGCTCTTTGGTAAAAAGACTTCCGGTATTTTTCGCTCTCCACCTTTGAGATCATCCGCTAAACCTCGCTCTTTTCCCAATTCATCGAAGTCAACTGAACCCTACGATTTCGATACATCGCGGCTTTACTGCATGCCTCCTGGCGGCTAGGAAGATCGGCAACTCGGGAAGTCGACGCTCGAACCACTTCCGCCGCTCCCGACTCTCTCCAATGGCCGCCAACATCTTCCATCATCTCTCGCTTCTAACGAGAAGTTCCAAGTTCGATTCCTGGTCGAGCTACTGACGATCGACTGCCGGTTCGGAGTACATGGATTAGCAGGTTCGATTCCCGCCGGCCCGACTTGAAACTTTGAGGGCCGATCTCTGGCCACCTCCTCGTCAGGTGCCTTTTGCAAATCACAGAAATTCAACGAACGTCGCGGCAATTGAGACTGTCGTTGTATTAACCCAGCATCAACCCCTTTGGACCTTCAAGAGGCAAACGGAATGGACGAAGCATGAATACCATTGCAACAACTCTCAACAACTACATGACGCCTTTCGGCCTGAGCCCGACGCTTCAACGGCCAACGTTGGTGCTGAACCGTAACTGGCAGCCGATTAACGTGGCGACGGTTGCGCGTGCTTTGATCTTGCTCTGGAACGACTCGGCCAAGATCGTCGATCCAGCGGATTACCAATTGTATGACTGGAGCGACTGGAGCCGATTGGTTCCGGATCGCGATGAGCCGTTCATCCAATCGGTCCGTCAGCGCATTCGAATTCCGGAAGTCATTGCATTGACCAAGTTTGATGCTATGCCGACACAGACGGTTACCTTCAGTCGCCGAAACGTATTCAAGCGTGACAAGATGACCTGCCAATACTGTGGAAAACAGCCTGGCAGCGAAGAACTCACGATTGACCACGTTGTACCTCGTGCTCAGGGTGGACTGTCGACCTGGACAAACTGCGTATTGGCTTGCATCGACTGCAATTCGCGAAAGGCCGACCGTACTCCAGCACAGGCACATATGAAGCTTCGCAAGGAGCCAGTGCGTCCAGCTTGGAAGCCAATCTACGCCGATCGAATGAATCGCGTGAAGAGTTGGTCCAAGTTCATTAGCGACTCGTACTGGAATGTAGAGCTCGAAGATTGATAACCGCAGAAGCTCAGTTCGCTGGGCTTCTGCCATACTTGAATGTTCGCCTGGGAACGGACTCGGCCTCCAGAGACCCATTCCCGTCGATCAGCAGCCAGTTCACACTTCCACGTCGCCGATATATCCCATGCCAGCTTGCACAACTGCCGGCGCACATAGACTTTTGCAACTAAACGATGCGGAGTATACTCGTGACAGCAGTGGTCCAAGAAATACCCCGACTTGATTCAACCAGAAGTGACCACAGATGACTCACGAATCTTTTACTCGTCGTGAATTTCTCGTCGGTTGGGCTATCGGTGCTGCCACGCTCGGGTTTACTGCAGCCCCAGTCTCAGCAGCGGACGGGAAGAAATTCACCATTCTCCATACCAACGACCTTCATTCGAATCTACTTGGGATGCGTCCAGCCGTGGACTAACGCCTCATCCGCATTCAAATACGCTTTGCTAACCAGCGAAAGCTACCTTGTCATCGTGAAGATATGCGGAACCGGCATTTGCCCAAAATTCGGCAGTGTCCCAGGCGTATTCCATAGAGACGCAGGATCGTAGTTACGAAGATTCATGACTGTTGCAGGCTGTTGTGGATTAGCACTTTGAGTAGTAAGTGAAGTTGTCGCCATGCAAACAAGGTAAACACTAACTGACGAAGAGGAATAGCAGCTTTCTTGTGATTTTGAGCCACTTGTTGGAAACCAGCTCCTATTCCTCTATGTTGAAGAAGGAGAAGAAGCATCGAAATTCGAACACGACGAACTCCTAGCGATATGCTAGCCGGTTTCCCCTGATTTTCTTTGGCTAAAGCCCAACTAAATTCATCTTGATGAATATCTGCAAAGAGGCTCGCTTTTCGGTCAATTCCCCCATTAACTTAATGTAATGTTTATGCAGACAATGTGGGATTGCAATCATGTGCGCCAAACTAGTACTATCTCATCCAATAACACCCCACCTTATCTCTGCCATCGAAGTTTTTCGGAAGTTGAAACGACGCTTCCAGCAAACTCCTTTTTTCGAATAGAAACCTTTACTCCATTGTGGTGGCTCATTTAGCGACAGCAAAACGAGTGGATCGTAATGGATGATTCAACTTTGACACTGCCCTTCAAAATGGACTTTCATTGAATTTCAAACATTTGAACTTTGAAAGGTTAGAGACAAGATTGGTTAGAAAAAGATGAAAGAGAGCGGTTGTCGTCCTTAGGGCAAGAACGAGTAGAACAAGAGATGGCTAAAGTGGTTTCGGAACCGAATATGTCGCGACCTTTTTTGTATCGGTCCAGGGCTTGGCTATCGTTGCTTATAATAGCTCCAACTGCGGTCGTGACGGTTTTCTCATCGCCAGCGTTTGATTTTAACGATCTATCTACCATTTTTCTTGCCAGTATTGGTTGGTTGTTTTTTTGTTCGGGAGCTTTCTTTCGTTGGTGGGCGACGCTCTACATCGGTGGCCGTAAAGATAAATCACACCTGATATGTGAGGGGCCATATTCAGTCATCAGGCATCCGCTTTACTTTGGTACTGTTCTGATCGGATTCTCAACAGCTTTCTTTCTTGAAAGTGCGATCTACACGGTGGCTCTAGCAGTTACTGCAGTGTTCTATTTGGGAATTACTCTGCCGAAGGAAGAGCAGGTGCTAATGAGAATTTACGGTGACAGCTATTGCGATTATATGAAGCAAGTCCCGCGTTTTTGGCCAAAATGGAAGAACTTTCAAACTGCCCCGATAATTGAAGTGAATCTGCAAGGTTTGTGGTCGGAGTTCATCAGGACACTCCGTTGGATGTGGGTCCCATTGCTGGCACATTTGGTGGCACATTTGCGGCATGAAGCTTGGTGGCCTCACTGGATTTCGATTTGGTAGGCAAGCAGATTTCGCGATTAGTCGGTCATGCGGTGCTGGTCTAGCGTGTTAATAACACATAGGCGTTTGGAGATTTTCCAAAGTTCATGCCGCAATCGTATCACCTAATTTTTATGCCTCAGACCAATCGATAGTCGATGATTCGTTCGTACTCATCCCCAGAATCGTTGCGAATGACAATCGCCAGAGTTGGAGCCAGAACTCCCCTTCGATCCGCTCGACAGCCTCGTCGGTGGTTGCAGGCACGGGTCGGGTGAACGCTGTTTCCACCAAGCCACTGTATGCTGCCGCGCGTAGCCTGAATGTTCGAAGCAGATCCACTCGGATTTGCGGGTCCGCCAACCGACCATATAATCGACGCGCATCGATCGCGGCGCGTCATCCGCTGCTCCACGTTTGAGATGGCTAAAGTAATGCGTGTTGGTCACTTCGTAGCGCGTTGTGGTGGCCTGACCGGAAAGGATCGCTACTTCGGTGGGTTTGGCCTCGTGATTCTGTTTTTCACGCGGTGGTAATACGAATCCGCATTCAGGGCAAGTTGCATAGCACATTGCGATCAAAGCATGACACTTCGGGCATTACTTAGCGGGTGCTTCACAGGTTGATTGGTTGCCTGCAGGTTTGATCCTGAGGCAATCGACAGGTCCGTGCCTTAGGACGTTACCTCCGAAATTAAGTACCAAGCAGTTCTGATTACTAGGATAAAGCCTGAAACCTCCCCAACGGCTTTATAGAAAACTCCAGGTGATGTCGTCGGCCGTACCAAGGTCACGCAATCGATGTTGGGGGCATCAAAGCCTGTGGTCATCACGTTGACATTGCACAGGTATTTGAGGTCCCCGCTGCGGAATCGCTGCAGCAATCGGTCGCGCTCTTCTGACAATGTTTCGCCAGTGACAAATCCACAATCGACCTCATGCTTTACCTTGAGTGTTTCGACGATGTAGTTGCCATGCCGAACGTCGCTCGAAAAGATCAACACGGCGTTTCGTTTCGTTGTATGCTCGATGATCTCGCGACAGACAGACTCGACGAGCGTCTCGCTATCCATCAAAGCCTCTACCTCGTCAGCTACAAATTCGCCAGCACGGATATGAAGCGAACCGAAATCAATCTGGTCTTTGCCCGATGTTCAGATGAGCGGACAAAAGAATCCATCGCGGATCAGTTCCTTGATTCCGACCTCATAGCAAATCGTGTTGAGGATGTTTTCCGGCGCACAGATTGGTCCGTCCTTGAGTCGAATCGGAGTAGCCGTAATCCGCTTGGTGCGGGGCATGCCTGCAAAACATGCTCACTTGAGTTCGAATCTCACTAGCGCCTCTATCGTTAATGGCCCATCGGTCCAGCCAGGAGTGGACGCTGCCCTGTCACGGCAGAGATCACCGGTTCAAGCCGATGGTCTCGCGCTAGCTAGTAGATGAGGCTTGCCGCAGGATTCTGTTAACGAATCCAAAACTACAGATGATGGGAAGAATAAGAAGATTAACAAGCGTGGCTGTGATTAGTCCAAAGAGAATCACCAGACCAAGCGGATACTCGATCTCCTGACCTGGAATTTCGCCAGTTACCACCAAAGGAACAAGCGCTAGTCCCGTAGTCAGCGCAGTCATCATGATCGGCGCCAGTCGCTCCTCCGCTCCGCGCATTACCAGTTCCAAACGCTCGGAAACTCCCTCTTCAGTCGCTAGGTGTCGGTAGTGACTGATAAGCATAATGGCATTGCGAGCCGCGATGCCAAGTACGGTCACAAAGCCAACCAGCGAGCCAAGTGACAGAATCCCTCCCGAGGCGTGAACACCGAGTACGCCTCCCAATAGGGCCAGCGGCAAGGTGCAGAGAATGATACCGACAAGCTTCCAAGACTGAAAATCAATATACAGTATAACCGCAATCGCACAGATCGATGCTAACGACAAGAGCAACAGCCGATTGCGTGAAGCTTTGGCTTCCGCATACTCCCCAAGAAACTCTGGATGGTAGCCAGTCTTAAATTTGACGTTCGCCAGCACGGCACGTTCAATATCTGTGGCAACTGACGCAAGGTCGCGTCCATCAACATTGCAGGTAATATCAATCCTTCGCGACGCAGCTTCGCGTTTGATTTCATTGGGAGCCGGCACAATCGATAGATCAGCCACAGTGCCCAACGGCACCTGACCTCCTGCCGGCGTGTCAATCATCAGTTCACTCAGAGTGCGGAGGTCGCTATGCAGACTGGTTTCACCACGCACAATCACTCCGAAAATGTTTTGGTCTTTGTAGATTTCTCCCACCTGCATGCCATTTACCAAGGTGGTCACGCTGCGCATCAATGCACCGGGAGTTAGGCTGAATTGAGAAGCAGCCTCAGGACGCATGTGGACTGAAATCTGCGGCACGAGTACTTGAGGTTCAACCTTGAGCGTCGTCACGCCTTCGATGGGCTTGATCTGTGCGGCAACCAATTTGGCTGTAGATCGCAACTCATCCATCTCCGGTCCGAAAACTCGCACCACGATCGAAGCACTTGTCCCCGTAAGAACTTCCTTGATTCGCTCAGTCAAATAGGTAAGCAAGTCGCGATACAATCCCGGATAACCATCGACGATCTCTTGCACCTGAGCGACCGTTTTGTCGTAGTCCTTCTTGTCATCGATGCTGATCCACAATTCCGTGAAGTTAGGACCAACGACTTCATCAGCCACGGTGGCGCGGCCAATGTGCGAACCGAAATTCAGCACTCCGTCGACCGCCATCATCTCTTCACTGGCTCGCAACGTAATGCGGTCCATGGCATCGATACCGATGCCAGGCTTTTCAACCCAATGCATGAGAAAGTCGGTTTCGCGGAACTTGGGCATAAGCTGTTCGCCAAGTTGCGTGATCGTACCAGCGATACCTACAAAAATGATTGCTGTCACGATAATTGTGCCCCATCGAAAGCGAATCGCGGCGTTGAGAACCGCTCGATAGAGCCGCTTGAAGAGTATTACCAAGGGGCCATCGACGTGGCGTTTCATGGCTGATTTTGGCAATAGGAATAACGACATCGCTGGTGTGACCGTCAGTGCGACAGCCAGTGATGCCAGGATTGCCAAAATGTAAGAAGCAGCTAATGGCTTGAAGAATGCACCCGCCAAACCCGTCAGAAAGAACACTGGCAAGAACGCCAGGACAACTATGATGGTTGCATAAACAACCGCACTGCGAACTTCCATGGAAGCATCGAACACAACCGAGAAGGGAGACCGCGGTTGCTCAAGTGTTGCGTTCAGACGCAGCCGACGCATGATGTTCTCGACATCAATGATGGCATCATCAACGACTTCACCCAAGGCGATGACCAGTCCAGCCAATACCATCGTGTTGATGGTGCCGCCACGATAATACAACACTAACATGGCAGCAATGAGCGAAAGGGGAATTGCGGTTGCGCTGATCAAGGCACATCGCCAATCAAACAAGAAAAGGATGAGAACCGCGATCACCAAAACGCAACCGACTAACATGGAGTGGCCAAGATTATCCAGTGAACGTTCGATGAAGGTTGCAGGACGAAAAATAGTCGTATCGTATTCGACTTCCCCCATCGCTGGCTTGAGATCCAACATAGCTTTTTCAACATTGCGAGTTACATCCAATGTGTTGGCCCAAGGCTGCTTCTCCACTATCAACAGAAGCCCAGGCCGGTTGTTGATGATTGCATCACCGATAGGCGGAGCGTAGTCGAATTTGACCTCAGCGACATCTCGAATTCGAAGCGGGGAGCCACTGGAAGCAACCGGATTCGTGCCAGTTTGTGCGATCGTTGATTGGGCATTCATCGGACGAATCGGAATTTCACCGAGCTGCTCTGGCGTATAGACTGCGGGGACATGCCGTAATGCCAGACGCTGATTGGGTGTATCGACGAAACCTCCTGAGCCTACCGCAGTGGCATCGCGAACGGTTTGCATCACAGCATCAAGCGTAATGCCATGATTGTTCAGTCGGACCGGATCGACGACGACTTGCAATTGCGGATCTTTCTCTCCCCAAACTGCGACGTTTGCAACTCCGCTAATGCCCATCAAACGCGGGCGAATCGTCCATTTGGTCAGTGTCGTCATTTCCATCTGATTCTTGGTATCAGACCACAAGCCAATCTTTAGACAACGACTGAGCGAGGACAGTGGAGGCAAAATAACAGGTGGTCGCGCAACTAGCGGCAACGATGCTTGTGCTAAAGCCAGCCGCTCTTGGACCAACTGTCGGGCAACTAACAAGTCCGTGCCTGGCTCAAAGATCATGCGGACACTGGATAACCCCAGCACCGATTTGGAACGAACGGTTTGAACGAATGGTATCCCGTTAACAGCGTTCTCGATCGGTACGGTGATAAGACTTTCGACGTCCTCGGTCGAAATGCCTGGCGCTTCTGTCTGAATCTCCACCAGAGGCGGTGCGAATTCCGGGAACACGTCCATTGGTACCGAGTCGCTGCTGCGAACACCCACGATGACCAGGACGATAGCGAGGATAATGACCAGCAATCTGAGTTCAAGTGAGGTTTTGATAAGCCAGCTCATTTGCCAGCTCCGAACTCTGTACCAAACAACTCTGCTGCCCCAGCCGTCACCACTAAGGTATCAACGGGTGGTCCTTTGGAGAGGATCGCTTTATCACCGTCGACCCATTCCAGCAATACACGACTTCGCGTGAACTTCGAGCCCTCTTCGTTCGTCGACGATTGCACATAGACCCATGTGCCACCATAGATGTCGTAAAGGACCGCAGCCGAGGGAACAACCAAGGCTTCAGCAACGCCGGTCATGGGCATATCGATACCGATGCGTTGCCCAGGCATCAATCGCAATTCACGGTTGTCAAATTCATAATACAAGTCCGCTGATGAGCTGGCTGCATCCGCTGTAGGAGGAGCAGCGATTGGTTTACAGAGTTTCGGAGTGCTTGAAAGTGGTGTGCCATCGAGCGATACGAGTCGAACCACTTGGTCGCGCCTGACTTTGGAAAGCAAATCCACATAAACAGGAACGCGTATCCAGATCGTGCTGAGATCAACCACTTCAAACAATGGTGCGGCTGCGGTAACGGTCTGGCCAGCAGAAACTTGTACATTGCGTATGACGCCTGCCACTGGCGCTGTGAGTGTCAATGGAGAGGCAGGATCGTCTTGTACTTCGGCATTCGAATTGTTAAGCGACTTTAGCAAATCAATCAGTTCTTTCTCGCGTTGCTTGGCGGCCTCAAGGACAGACCGAGCAACTCCGAGTAACGCTTCAGCATCGTCGAGTGCGCGGCGACTGCCAGCTCGGTCTTCCAGGAGTTTGGCAGCTCGGTCGCGAGTAATTTTCAAACCCTCGATTTCGGATTCGCTGCGTGCCACTTCACCTTGTGCAGTCACCAAAGCCACCATCAAGTTCGCTTTCGCTCCGGTCATTTGAACTTGCTCAGCCGGCGTGGGGACATCGCGTTCCGGCGATAGCAGCGGCTGGAGAATCATCACGGGTTGGGCTGCTGTGACTTCAGTCCCAGGCTGAGGAAAAAACTGATCTACAGCGGCGATGACACCAGGAACGGGTGCCGCAGCGATGATAGATCTCCCCGGGGGAACAATGGCTTCGCCCGCAAGTGTCCGGTATCGCGAGACTTCTTGTTTCACAACAGGAGCCACTTCGATCGCTAATCTCTTGACTGCTCTATCGGTCAGGTTGAGCGTTGCTAGCTCCGTCTCATGAGGCACCATCTCCAATTTGGCGGGAGCCTCCTTGGCTGAAGAAGCCGGACCTGACTTTTCCGAGCAGCCAGAGACGAACAGAACGGCACTGAAGGTCGCATGTAGCCCGATGGCTGAAAACACGATTCTGGGTGGTAGTTTAGTAGATTTCATATGCAGCCATTGTAGTCGTGAAATCTGCCAATTTCCTCACTCTCATCTGCTTCTCATAAAAGCTCGTTAGCGGCCGTCAATTGATTTCGGCGGGCGGGCTGGTGGCATCCAGAACCTCCTCTACGATTAGCGGTGGTGCACCAAGGCTCCGGCCAACGCTTCTTTCTAGTTCAGCGACAGCCCGATTACATGCGGCCTGTTGAGCCAATATTTGCCCTTTGGCCGTCAGATACTGAGTGGTGGTCTGTAACACGATAAGATAGTCCGACCCACCATCTTCAAATCCCTTTTTGGCGATCTGTAAAGCATCGATTAGCGCGGGCTCGACATCCCGTTTCAGGATCACCAAATTCTCGTACCCCTGCTGCAACTGGCGATAGGAAGTTCGCACGTCCGCAATGATCTGGTCGGAAATTGCATCGCGATTGTGGAGCGCACCGTTCAACTCCCAGTCTGCACGTAGTATTCCACCTTGATTCCGATTGAAGATAGGTACGTCGAAACGAAGTCCAGAGCCGGTAAATTCATAGCCCACTCCATCGCGGACATCGACAACACCATCCAATCTCAACCATAACCAGCGAGACAAACGCGAACGCTCGCGGGCAGCTGCAACGGCCCACTTGGCCGCGTGCAAATCGGGTCGACAAGCGAGGGCCTCATCAATTAACTCTTCTTCGCTTTGGACAGGGAGTGTTGGTTCAGGAATGGTCCCGGGTACGAGAGGCTCGTTTAACTGTGGCAATCCGATCAATGTGGCAATCCTTGCCTCCGCAATATTGATGGACATCCGTTGCACCCCGAGTGCTGCCGTCGCGTTCAGCGCGTCTACCTTGGCGGCGATCGTTTCCAGTTCACTAATGTCACCGTCCTTGAGACGATCGTCTGTCAACTTGGCGATCGCTTTGCGGATTTCTTCCGCCTCTAACGCCAAGTCGGTTTGTTGCTTAGCCAAAACCCAATCAGTATAGGCCAGTCGCACGTCGCGAGTTAGATTTAGTCCGTTCTGAACCAATTGTTCCCCGACACGACGATATTCACGATTAGCCACCTTCACTCGTGTCGGTCTAAGTAAGTACGACTCGATCGGCGCGTACAGGGTGTATTGCCCCTCTTTTGCACCACTTGGCAGATACGTTAGGAACTGAGGATTCGCTAGCAGCGTTGCCTGGACGGCATCCCCCCCTGCTGCACCAAGCTGGGCCAAGGTTGCTTGAAAAGCTGAGTTATTCGACAAGGCCGTTAGAATCGCTTCATCTTCACTCAATCCATCGTCGAGCTGAACGGAAGCTGGAATCCTCGTTTGGCATGGGGGAACGCTTTCCATAGTCGACGAAGTTCGACAGTTGATTTGGCGCGACACCAGATTCGGATCGCAGTAAGCAAGCGGTGTCTTACAGCCAGCAGCCACCATCAGAGGCACAAACGCCAAGAACAACTTGATTCGTTGAGAGTAGACATCCATGTCATTCTTCCGAGAGCAATGATCGCAAAACTCACAAAGCCTATTTCGCTATTCACTGATTCGACCGTCATAGACCGAAAAGTGCACACCATGGGGTATCTTTCTTACTGACAGCGCAATTGTCATTGTGTGAGTAACTGCCATATTCCTCATAAACGTACTGAAAGGACGTAAAATGAGAACTGCATGAGAGATATAGTCCGTCATACAACCAGCAAAGGCGATCGAGCTCAAGGGCTTTCAATCGGCAATACCAGTTCCATCTTGAAGAGCCCATCGTCATACGAAGCGTGAAGGGTAGCTCCGGAACGCTCCGCAAGCCGTTGACATAAGGACAACCCCAAGCCGCTGTGACGGCCTGTTTCACGCCGTGAAGTATCTGCTCGCCAGAAACGATCAAAGACTTTATCGATATCGGCGGCAGGGAAGGACGAAGCTTGATTAGAGACGGTGATCCTCAAATTGGCATTATCTCGTGTGGCGTTTACGCTCACCAATGAAGACCTATCCGCGTGGCTTACCGCGTTCTCAATCAAGTTTCTCAAAATGATTGTCAAGGATTGTCGATCCGAGTTCACTGCGGTACTCTTGGGAACCTCGTTCTCGACGCGTAGCTCTCGCAATCGAATCGTTTTTTCGAACTCGTTGAAAATGCTTGAAATCATGTCAAAGAGCGGGATCGCTTCGTTGGCATTCCTATCTGCGAATTGCCGGGTTGTTTCTAGAAGGCATTCGACAATGGCTCCTGTCTGAGTCGTTATCTCCAAGCATTTACGAATCGTCTGCGTATATTCCTCACTCGCGCGCGGACGCGAAAGTGCCAAGTCCAACTGCGCTCTTAGACCGGCCAACGGAGTGCGTAATTCATGCGCGACATCAGCCGAAAAAGACCGCTCGCGTGTAAGTGCTTTTTCAAGCCTGCTGAGTAGTTGGTTGATCGTATTGATAAGCGGACGAAGCTCCTGAGGCTGGGATTTGCCATCGTCCAAGCGTTCACTTATTGTTCCAGCACGAATAGCTGCGATTCGTCTCGCTGTGGCCTGTAACGGGGAAAGTCCAAAACCAACTGCTAGCCAAGACACCCCTAACGTCCCCATGATACCAATCATCCCAACGAAACCCATGGTCCATCGCAACCTGGATATCGTCTTCTCGACATCGGCGGTCGTTCGCGCAAAGACCAACGACACACGGGGCTGCTGAAGTTGTCGCAATTGGTTCTCGTCCGCATCAAATACAATTCGCGGCGCGAAACGATATTCGATTGCCCGTGCCTTACTCCCACTCTCCAACTTCGTATTGAAAAATCGCTGCTCTGAAGAAAGGGAATAACCTGATGGCATAGCTATAGGGTGAGCTTTGGGCGGCAGCACTTCTAGAACTTTCCCATCACACCAGATCGTAAGTGCTTCCTGATTGGCCGAGATGGGAGCTGGCAAGCCGACACCTTCCAGCCATTCAAAGCTGAAGCCGTACTCCTCTTGTTCGATCAATTGGCCTAAGCTTCGTGCCCGGTCTTTTAGTGCAGAATCAAACTCGGACCAAAGCGTTGCCTCAAAGAGAATTGAAATTGCCAGGGCGCAAACGATAAATAGCGATAACGTGGTCGCGCCAATCAAAACGAGTAAGCGATTACGAAGGGAGTAACCAAACATCATTCAACTCGACCGGTCAGCACGTAGCCGAGTCCCCTCCGCGTTTGAATCATGGATGGACCTCCAGGAGGATCGAGCTTTTTGCGAAGATATCCAATGTAAACATCGACAACATTGCTCGATGAATCTCCCTGAAAGTCATATAAGCATTTCCAGACTTCTGCTCTTGAAACGACCTTGCCGCGTCGTCTGGCGAGTAATTCGAGCAAGCCATATTCGCGAGCTGTGAGTGAGATAGCTTTACCGTTGCAATACACCGTTCTCGCCGCCGTATCGATTTGCAGTGCACCGACCTCAATTTTCGATGTTCCATCACCATAGCTGCGACGTAGCAGAGCTCGCACTCTGGCAAGCAATTCAGCGATGGCAAATGGTTTGACCAGATAGTCGTCAGCACCGGAATCGAGCCCCTTGATGCGGTGATCGACTTCGTCGAGTGCCGTTAACAACAATACGGGCACGTGATTGTCACTACTTCGAATGGTTTGCAGAATCTCGATGCCATTGACATGAGGCAGAAGAATGTCCAGCAGTATGACATTGTGTTCGCCCGACTTAGCGTACCATAGCCCATCGCGTCCATTATCGGCTGAATCGACCGCGTACCCCTCTTCGGTCAGTGCCTGAACCACCGCGTTTCGCACTGGCTCGTAATCTTCAATAACCAACACTCGCATAAAACGAATCTTCGGAACGATTAGGATCCTCGATGAAACGACTTGGATTTTAGGGCCGAAAGATGAGAGAATGATGAGAATTTCACGGCAGCGGGGCCAAATATCCTCATTTTCTCTCACAATTACTGAACTCTCGTTAGTTCGGCTTGTCACCCGGCTGCATTCACCCCTATCCTCCGCCTGGGTAAACCACCGCAAGAAAGAGATTTGTGGCGCAGCAAGCCCCACTTCTACTATGGATGCTCAAATTTGAGAATGAGTCGGCTCTCCTTATCGAAAGAAGTCTCCGTGAAGTCACTGGTGAGGGGGCTCTTGCTTATTGCTAGTATCGGAATCGTGACTTTGGGCTGTCGAATTCCGCTGTTGATTCCGAACGCGATAGCTAGAACATCGGCTCCGATGCAACAGGAAAAGAAATCAGTGACCGAACCGGTCCGTTATATCAAACCGGTTACACTCCAAGTTCCTGCCAACGATCAAGTTTTTACCCCGAGCGACTTTGTACTCAACAATGTCCAACTCATTGAAGCCGAAGAAAAAGAACAAGCGGAGGGTTCTTATTTTGCTTTCTCACCGTATTCGACGGTCGCCAACTCGTCCAATTCGGATCTTGCCGACGACATACTTTGGTCACTGGAGCCGCTCGACGACTCTATCAGTGACCCAAATGAAATGAGCGAGCTGTTGAAGCCTGAACGTCCCGCTTCGCTGATCAGCCGAATGTGGGACGATCAAATGAACTTCTATTCCGCTGAGAGCCTTACCTTACTCGGTGGTGGCTTGATCGTTGGTGGTGCAATGGCCAATTCTTCATTTGACGACGGTATCCATAGGCATTTCCAAAGTAGCGTGCGTGGGGCAACGTCAGACGATTGGTTTGAGTCTCTGCACGCTAGTAAGGAACTCGGCAACGGCATGTACGTTCTGCCGGTGTTCGCAACTGCATGGGCAGCTGGTGAGCTATTCCCAGAGAATGCCTTGTCACAAACAAGCGGACGATGGGGCGAACGATCCCTTCGAGGATTTGTGGTTGGAGCTCCGCCATTAATTGTCATGCAACAACTGACGGGAGGCTCAAGACCAACAGAAACGGACGAGAGTTCAGAGTGGCATCCATTCCGCGATAATAATGGAATTAGCGGTCACGCGTTCATGGGGTCATTGCCTTTCATCACTGCTGCGAAGATGACCGACAATCGAGGATACAAGCTGTTACTCTATGCTGGATCAACCATAGCACCGCTCTCCAGAATCAACGACAACGCACACTATCCCTCACAAGTTGCATTGGGATGGTTAATGGCCTATCTGGCCGCTAGCGCAATCGATGCGACCGATGACCCCAATTCCCGATGGCGATTCTATCCATACTCGAATGGTGACGGTTCTGGAATGATGGCAGAGTTTCGATTCTGAGTACACCATGGAAAAACTACCTCGTAATGTCCGCATACTGGGATGGTGCAGTTTTCTCAATGATGTCGCAAGCGAAATGATCTATCCCCTGCTTCCACAGTTCTTGATTACTGTACTTGGCGGCAACAAATTCTACCTCGGCATCATTGAAGGCACCGCCGAGTCGATTGCCAGCTTCAATAAACTCTGGGCAGGAGCCTGGTCCGACCGAGCAGGAAATCGGAAACCGTTCATTTTATTCGGATACTCGGTCGCTGCCATTGCCAGACCCATCATTGGATTGGTGACTTCTCCTTGGCAGGTGTTCGCGGTCCGCATATGCGATCGAATTGGTAAGGGCATTCGCACTTCGCCGCGTGATGCCATGATTGCTGATTCAGCACCTAGTAAGCTGCATGGTCGAGCATTCGGCTTCCATCGATCCATGGACCACTTGGGAGCAGCGATAGGACCACTGCTGGCAGCCGCCTTTCTTTGGTTGTATCCAGGTGAACTGCGAAGTTTGTTCTTAGTGGCAGGCATACCGGGTATCATCGTTTTGCTCCTGCTCGTTTTTGGATTACGTGAAAAGGAAGCAATGCATAAGACGAAAGCGGCGCCGACGGCTACGCGAGAGAGCTTGGTTCCTCTCAGCCAGTTTGACGGTAGGTTTCGATGGTACCTTCTTTCTCTTTTGTTTTTTACGTTGGGGAATTCGAGCGATGCTTTCCTGCTTGTTCGGGCAGGTGAACTGGGAGTACCGCTCTATCTTCTTCCCGTGCTTTGGTTCGCTTTTCACATCGTCAAAAGCGGCGCAAACATCTATGCCGGCCGACTTACAGACCGAATTGGTGCGAAACGCCCCATTCTCATCGGCTGGTTGGCCTACGCTGTTGTTTACCTCGGGTTTGGATTCGCAACGGATGCATGGCAAGTCTGGGCTTTGTTTTTAGTATATGGATTCTTCTTTGCACTGACGGAACCAGCGGAAAAGAAGTTCGTGGTTCAATTGGTCGGTGAGCAGCGTCGCGGTTTGGGCTTTGGTTGGTATCACTTCACGCTCGGGATTGCTGCACTACCCTCAAGCCTTATCTTCGGCTGGCTGTATCAGACATTTGGCAGTCATGCTGCATTCGGTACGGGGGCCATGCTGGCTGTCGTCTCAGCGGTACTCTTGGCCTTAATACGCCCGCATCAGCCCATGGCGGAGGTCGGCTAATAATCGTCTTGGGAATGACGCGATTCTTTCTCACATAGTAGTGGAATTAAGAAGATCTTCGCCGGTAATGGGACTTCGTTCGGAAGGTATAGATATACATAGATCTGGGAGAATGCCGCCTCGTTTCTCTCACGGTTCTTTCCATAGAGACTGATAAATCGATACTTATCTTACTCACTCCAATCCCCTCCGAGTCAAATGACTCAATATTATCGAACATAGTTTGCCCGCACTGTGCAAAAAGTAGAGCTTATTGAGAAAAGTGTTGTTTGTGAACGAAAGAGTGAGTGAACGAAAGAAGTTCGAATCAGAGCTCATATGGCAAATGGAACATTTAAAACGCAAATGCGCCCTCCAGTGCTTCAGGACATTCTGAAAGAACGCGTTCGATTACTCGGCGCTATTGGACAAACGGATGTAGCGGCGCGAATTTCTCTGACGCCCGTTCCTTGTCGTCGATAATCTTCGGCTCCCTTTGGTGGCACTGAGCGGTATCCAGGTAGGATCCTCTGGTTTTGTGTTCAGAATCTAGCTTGATGTTCTGCCTTGGGGTGGTCTATCAGATATCTAACGAAATGGTTGTTTGCTTGGTAATCCTCTTTTCGCGATTCAGTAATCATCAGTCATTGTTTTGGCGTTTGTTGTTGTGGAGAGAGACATACGATGGTTCGCGTTTTCCCACTTTGTATTTATCACACGACAACGAGCAAACTTGGATATTGGATCGTTTGCAAAGGTATTCGTTCGCTGCAATAGCGAAGAGGACTTGAAGGCCATTCAAGACAGTGCGATCGAATTGGGGCTTGAGGTTCATTGGATCACAGACAACGGCCGAACCGAATTTCACGGAGAGCCAACTCGAACTCGATTGGCTATCGGACCTGACGAAGCATTGAAGATAAATCAAGTCACGGGGCAACTTGCGTTGCGCTAGAGACACAGGCGATGTCCGCACCATCGTCAGCGTAGCGTGCTCAACTGCAGTTTGGTCAGCCTACAACGGTTGTATGGGCCAGGCAGACCTGCAACGTCGGATAACCTTGGCTAAGTGCGGTTGGTTTAACGGTTATGACGTCTGTTTGCGGTGTTGAGCGAGCGATAAACCATGAGTCTTTTCGTACGACGAGTTAATAGTCTGCCCGCACCTAGATGCCGTACTTCGCAGTCTTGCGTTCATCGTCCCTTTAGAACTCGTCGAATAGATGCGAATCGAAATCCACGAACTCGACTCACTTCAGTGATAGGAGGCACACAATCTATGCTGTTCGAAGTAATCTCAGACTGTATCGACATCGGCTCGAGCATAGTTGGATCTTGTTGGTCGTCAAACGGTGGGGATAGGCTAACAATGCGGAGAAGATGGATTGAAATCTATTTGAAAATGCGAATGCGGCTCAGCTTGGCGTCACGGACTGCGCATTCTTTGTTCCTGTTGCAAATGACTACACTTGCGGTAAATTGGTTCGGAATGAGCGCCTACCACTGCAGTGTTTTGAGCCCCTACTTATCAACAAGTCCCGTCCGATCCGTGTGCTTAGTCACGTAAAGGAATCCCAAGCATGCATCGCTATCTCTGTGTTTTGTTGATTGCTTTAATTGGCGGACTGGTTGGGTGCAGCGGCAATTTCACTCCGTCGGAGCCACCTAACGAGCGACTTAATCCGGCTCGTACTGCCAATTCCATTCCGCTACAGCAATTGCTCGAGCAGTTACCGAAGGACAGGTGGCCGAAGAAGGGCGACAGCCTACAATGGAGCTTGGCAAGACAGTGGTACGAGCAAAATCTGGTTGGAAAAAGAGCAAGTCTGAGCCTATCAAGTCATCCGCGAAAGCCTGACTTTAGTCCGGCGGCTGACGGCACTTTCAACGTAACTTTCTGGGCCAATGTTTCTCCACTGAAGCTATACGACGGAACTTTTTCCACTGGCATAGGTACACCTGGCAGAGGCACCGATGCTGGCAATTGTACGCTGGACGTTTCGGGCTTGAGTAGGGCTCAAGCTGAGGAACTCCGCGCGTTGCCCTACGAAACACCTGTTGGGGTTGATTTTACGATTTTAGGGGTGCA
>Ga0209174_10000753_pt1 | contig 23615 bp, 12 predicted proteins | sample JI91814BDNA_FD_187505 | JGI IMG/M metagenome (GOLD analysis project Ga0209174, IMG submission 187505) | Wastewater effluent complex algal communities from Wisconsin, to seasonally profile nutrient transformation and Carbon sequestration -... | ecosystem: Engineered > WWTP > Effluent > Algae...
CCAAGAGGTGTATCTCGCGTGCTTGCGGACTCGCGTTCGGATCGCGATCGACATCCTCTCAAGGCATGTCTCACAGCGGCGGCTCGAACGGATGATGGGAATGTCGCAGGGTTACTTTTCTCGACTGAGAGCAGGCGCTGGGAATCCGAGTCCTGAGCTGGTTGGCTCCCTTGCACTCCTGTGCCAAAACCCACCGGAGCGGCTCAAGGAGCTTGCAAATTTCTGGGCACTCCCTGACGAGGCGTGGCCTCCGCTGCCACTCCCATCAACGCGGCGCAGCCGTAGGAGCACACAATGACGATGGACCCGATTGCGTTTGGCCAACTGCTGCGGAGGCGGCGCTGTGCAGCTCTACTAACACGCGACAAGCTGGCATCACTGTCTAAGGTGTCTGAGAGCACGATTAAGAATACAGAGCGGGGAACGCCTCCATCCCTCAAGACGATTTCTGCTCTGCTGGCAGTCCCAGAGCTGCGGCTTGCTCTTGCTGATCTACCGGAGCCCGTCCGCAGTCAGTTTGCGAAACATGAAATCCATACAGCAGGGATCGCATTCCTTCGCTACTCGCTCGACATAGTCAGCTTGTCTGTGCGGGAGGAGATCCTTCAAGCCGTCATGCGCTGGACCATCAACCAGCAAGACGGAGACAACACCGATACCAGCCAAAGACTCATCGGTTGGGTAAAGAGCAAGCTACTGGCGATTGAGCACCAACGGAAACGACTGCTACCAGACGAATAGGAGGACAATCATGAAGCGACGATCGATCGATAAAGTTGTGAAGCAGGCGAAGCGCACCGAGCGTGTGATTGCCCAGCGAACAGAGGCCCCCGCACTGACGAAGATCGTCTGTGCGAAGCGCGAGGAAAGGAAGGACACTCCAGCGTTTCGGTTCTGGGGTCCATACCGAGAAGGAGAGAACAGATTTCGGCTCAAGGTGTCAGAGTCAGGAGTCGTTAGGAATCTGACCTACAGCTCTCTGCAAGAGGCCGAGGCGGTGAAGGAGGAGCTGCTCAAGAAGTACGGTCATACCGAGCAGCGGACCATCACGGTGGGAGTAGCCATTGAGGAGTTCCTTGAGTGGATGGTGCGGGTCCGAGGGAGCAAGCCTGCTACGACCGAGTTTCTCCTCAAGATGGGTGGCTGGCTGCCGCCGACTTGGGTGATGTCTGAGGTCACTGAAAGTGATGCGAAGAGGCAATACCAGTATCAGACCGATAGAGTTTCTGCTCATACCAAGCGGCGCCTGTCTGCTGCTACTCACCACCTGTTTCTTTGGGTCGCCAAACGTCTCTGGAATTGGGCGATCACGCAAGGGTACTGCAAGACGAATCCCTGGCTGAAGGTAGAGCCTGTCGGGCGGAAACCAGCGGGCAAGCAGCAGCTCCGCATTGATGAAGCGCGGAAGTTAGAGGCCGTGGCGCTCCAGAGAGCGCAAAGGGGAGATGTTGCGGCGCTCGGTACACTCCTTATGATCTACTTGGGCCTACGTCAGGGAGAGGTGGCTGCGAGGGTGGCACGCGATATTGACGATGAGGGTCGCGTGCTGTGGGTGCCGTCTGGAAAAACCAAGAACGCCCGGCGGCGACTCAAGATCCCCGAGCACCTTCGCCCTCTGGTGCTCAACCTTGTGAAGACCAAGCGGACAGATGAGCCGCTGTTCTACCCGAGTCACCATTTGTACGTCCATCGACATTTCTACGGCGTCCAGGTCAAGCGTCTCTGTAGACAGGCCGGTGTACCGGAGGTCGTTCCGCACAGCCTGCGTGGGCTGCATGCGACGCTGGCGCTAGAAGGTGGCGCGACCTCCGACGCAGTGGCCAAGGCGCTTGGTCATTCGTCGTTTGCGATGACCGAGGCGCACTATGCATCGCCAACAAGCGTATCAAACGCCCGTTCGAGTCGTGTCGCCGAAACCCTTGACGGCCAGAGCACACAGCGAGAAATGTTAGCTAGGTTTCTAAACAAATTGGCACCAGATGAGGTGTCCGAGGTGCTCGCACTTCTCCAGTCCAGATGCGGAACCCAGAGCCCAACTGACGACAATCGACTCACATAGAGTTTTCCCACCCACTTCCCATTTGAATATCGAACAGCAATTTCTCGACGGAAATTTTATGCGGGACTCTAAACCGGACAACGTGATGCTTGTTCCAGATCCAGAGCTACCAGCGGGTGAGCGCGTAAAGCTCCTCGACTTCGGAATCGCGAAGCTGATTGGTCCGCAACCGAAGAACCTTCCCATTTCTCCGCTCCCAACAGAGACCGGATCGATTCTGGGAACGCCAGCGTATCTGTCCCCGGAGCAAGCACGCGGAGAGCGAGCCGCAGTCGGTCCATCCGCCGATGTGTATGCGCTGGGAGTGATGCTCTATGAAATGTTGGCGGGCACGCTTCCGTTCGAACGCGACTCGCCCATGGAGCTGGTGCTGATGCATGCCTTTGCAGATCCGCAGCCGCTCCAGAAGCGCGCCCCACGGGTGCCTCGTCCTGTGGCTGCGTTCGTACACAGGATGCTGCGCAAGGAACCAGCAGCGCGTCCCACGATGAGTGAGGTTGCAAGCGAACTGCACAGACTGAGTGAACGCTATTTGAAGGCGGATGTCCCGAGCGGAGCAGAGAAACATCTGCCTCGCACTCCCAAGACGCAGATCGAGCTCGACCTGTTGTTTGCTCTTCTCAAGCGGGTCGTGTTTCGCGAGGAGACATCGGGTCGCGTTGGGAAGCGATGGACATATGCACTGATTCTGCCGCTGTTCCTCCTACCGGGAGAGCGTAGGCTTGCGGCCAAGCAGGCAATCTCAAACCCTGTTCAGATGGAACAGAGAGTGTCCTCGCAGAGTTCATTTGAAGCGATGGTCGTCTCGCCTCGTATCGAGAGTCCTATCGACCTCGCTCCACTGCTGGTGGCTCAATCATCGCCTGTGCTCTGGCCACTCCTTCCGGAGCGAAGCCAGAGCCATGCAATGAGTACTTCGAAGCCCAAGCGAACGAGGACTACGTATTTGAAGTCGGGGGGCGTCACAAGCACATTCCCTGCTCATCCTTCAGGATCACCACCGCCTGGGTCAGGTAGTAGCAGTGGAGCGGAGCTCCCAGCGCTCCCTCCCCAAGCTACGCAGAGGCGGAACATCACCGAAGTTCTGTCGAATGCTAACCGAGAAATTCCGTTCGACCAGTAGGCGAGTACCGGAGCCACCATGTACAGAACCATTCACCAACCCATTTCGCGAGGCCTCAGACTGACTCTCTGTGGCACCGTACTCCTTTCGATGATCGGCGGAGCCTCTGCGCAAACCCTGCCAAGTGCAGTGGTGCAGTCGTACCTGGCGCGCTCACAGTCCGAAGGCACCCAGCTCTGTGATGACAATGCGGAGGAAGGAACGGAGAGCGAAGAGCAGCATTCCTTTTGTCAGCACAGACGGCAAGGCCTGGCATTCTACGATGCCCAGCGCTATCGCGAAGCGATCGACGAACTGACCCTCGCCTATCGTATCTACCCCGCGCCGCGCATCCTGTACAAGATTGGGTATGCACATCGCAAGCTGGGTGATCTACGCGAGGCGCGACAATTTCTGTCGATGTTTCTGTCAGTGGATGCCACCATTCCGACGGATCAGCGCAGAAAGATCGAAGCAACGCTTCTGGATCTCCAGCAGCAGATTTCGCAGATGGAAAAGAGTGCGCCCAGTCGTCCTCGCTGGCGTCTTGGTGTTGGAGCAGGGCTAAACGGTGCCGGGGCCATTCTGCTGGGATTTGGGATTCCCGCCTTGGCGGTCGATAGCTCGTGCGTACGGAGCCCTGCGATTCCTGGAGCCCAGTGCCCCGATCTATTCCAGACCACAACAATCGGTAGAGGACTGGTGGTTCCTGGTGCGCTTCTCATGGTCGCGGGAACCCTGACGGCGGCATGGCCAGTCATCAAGCGCTCAGAACGTTCATCCTCTAGACAACAGATCGCAATGAGGAAGGAGTAAGGACCATGCGTGCATGGCTGCTGTGTTGCCTTGCTGCGCTGGGAGGCTGCGAGTCCACACTTGCCGGTGTGTACGGTGGCTTTGTCACCAGGAACGCTGAATACTGCGAAGCGAATCCTGACTGTGAAGCCCAGAACCCTATCGACGGGAAGGCATGGATTTGTGACACGCTGCTCCATACCTGTCTGCCACCCGATACTTGCTTGAGCAGTGAGCACTCCTGTCAAGGTGCAGAGAAACCAATTTGCGCGGACGGTCTCTGTGTTCCGTGCTCTGTAGATACCCAAAGTGGGGATGCAGAGTGCCAAGCCCGATCTGAACAGAGACGAGACAATCGCCGCGTCTGTATCGCTGGAAGCTGTCAGGAATGTCGTGCAACCAGCGACTGTCCAGCGCTCCGCCCGGTCTGTGCGGCTCAGAGCTGTCGAAGCTGTCGAGAGCATGCAGAGTGTGGATCTGGAATTTGCCGCACCGATGACTCGATGCGAGAAGATGCGGCTGCCGCCATTGGAACGTGTGTTGATGAGGCCCTAATTGGCTACGTGGATGCCGACAAGCAGATGTCGGGCTCGGGAACGAGCGTGAGTCCGGTCAGCTCCTTGGCTGATGCAGTCCTCCTCGGAAAGACCTTCCTATCCGTCCGTCCGAGTGGCAACGCCTATGGTGCGCTGAGTGTCCGCAATGCCAAACTGATTGTAGTGGGGCAGCGCATTGGCAATCAGACGCCTGTGCTAACCGCAGCGTCCGTAAACACCGGCTCGCTGGTTCTGTCGCAAGTGTCTGTCCTTCCCAAGAACGGTCAGGATGGCATCAGCTGTGGTTCCCAAGCAGAGCTCGGCCTTCGCAACGTTAGTGTCTCTGGTCCGTCGAGCGCAGCGCGCGGCGTGGTGGCGGAATCGACATGTCTCCGTCTGGACGTTCAAGCGAGCCGCTTTATCAACATCCAAGGACATGCACTCGCGCTACTTCCCGGTAGCACCTCCTACCGCATTGTGAACTCTGCCTTTCGCAACTGCGGGAGCACCAACCCCAAGTACGGAAGCGCAGCCGTTTTCCTCGGCCAAGGCACTCGCGGAGTCTTCACCTACAACACCCTGTACCAAAACCTCGATGCCATCGATTGCGGCAGCAGCCAGCGCATCGACAATTCTGTCGCCGTGGGTGGTGCCTTCCCTGGCTGTGTCCTCGACCGCTCAGACCAAGAGGCCGACCTAAGCCCCGAGCAGCTTCAGCTCCAAGACACCCCCCGCAACCACGCCTGCTGCATCGATCAAGCCGTTCCCGATTCCACCGTGCAGACCGACGTCCAAGGCACCTCCCGACCGCAGGGAATAGGACCGGACCGGGGGTACTGGGAGGGGTGACCAAACGCAGGACCGCGCAATACTGGCAACAACTCCCACGGATTCCTCCACCGTGGCACTGAAGGGCTTTCTGCATCCTCGGTGAGCCGCTGCCTTTCGGGCCCGCTCTAAAGTACCTGAGCGTGCCGACTCAGCGGAGCCTCTCACTTCAGAAGTTGGTGGCAACTCGGCGAGGCTTACGCTCTAAAGTGCCCCCCATGCGCTATCACATCCGCTCTGGATTCCGACCCGTCCCGGCTTTGGTCGTTGTGCTGCTTGTCGCTGGCTGCGGTAACACGACCGTGTCACTTACCGACTACAATACAAGCTGCACCGCTGATGCTGACTGTATGGCGATCACGGTCGGCAGCATCTGCGGCTGCTCCTGTGGCAACGCCGCCATCAATCGCACCGATGCAGTTCGTTACCACAGCGACTATACAACCGCACGCAGCCATTGCTCCGGCCCCGAGTGCCTAGCCGACTGCGCCGCCCCGAAGGTGTCATGTAGCAGCGGCACCTGCAAGCTCACGTACTGAGGACGTGAAGGTAGGACGGGTGTTCTACTGGTTGTCCTCGGGAGGTATTCCAGTTCCCGCATCATCCAGTCGACAGGAGAAGACGCTACGAGCCAAGGTGAAAGGAGGGGCGGTAGCGTTGTCAGTGGCAAGGGTGGTGGGAAGGGCAGCGGCGGCGACGATCCACCGAGCGGACCAAGCACGACTGGGAATCGCTCGGGCGGTGGACGAGGCAATAGTCCGCCCAAGTAGTGGGTATGCTGCCTCGCCGATTCTCGGTTGCATGGTGTGAAGCTTTGCAGCCGAGAAAGCCTGTCCTCTCTAGTTATTCCTCCCTGCTTCGGCCTTGAAGTTCCTCTGTACTACACCTCCTCTGCTGTTCGGACGATGGTCTGTTTTCCTTATCAATGGGATCAGATTCACAAATCGATTTGAGTGATCCGTGATCGGCGGTCGGATCGTGAACTGAATGCATCGCTGACAAATGACGGTCTCTCGTGATACGAGCGACGCATGGTTCAGCTCGCGTCCCGGCACGATACCTCTTTGAATCAGCCGTCTCCGGCCCTGCCAAGGGTGGGCATGTTGGCCCGGTTGCGCAATCGGCTTGGACTCGTTGCTGCGGTGACGCCGTTTGACAGCAGAACCACTGAGGGCATCCTTCATCTGGTTCGTGTCGAGTATACGGCTGGGGACGGTTCGCCGGAAGATACGGTGATTTGGGAGCGAGAGCACGGGGCGTCATTGGTGGAACCAACGCTCCTGCCTCAGGTCAGCGAGCAAGAACCAATGCCGGATGCCGACTTTGACGCATTGGTATGGGGTGCCCGATGGAGCGCGCTGGCACCGCTACTGTCACCTGATGGCACCGGCGGCATCGCTAGCGTGCCCATCGCCTCGCCACTGTTCGGGGCGGTGCAGGTTGAGGACTTTCAGCTTGAGCCTCTGCTGCGGGCACTCCAAATGCCGCGTGTTTCGTTATTGCTCGCTGATGATGTGGGTCTTGGCAAAACCATCGAAGCGGGCCTGATTCTCTCTGAACTCATCATCCGCCGTCGCATTCGGCGCGTGCTCATTCTTTGTCCAGCAGCGCTGCGCTACCAGTGGCAGCAAGAGATGCGAGACAAATTCTCGCTGAGCTTCGATCAGATCGACCGGGCCGAGACCCATGCTCTTCAGAAACGGCTCGGGCTCGATGTCAATCCGTTCCGCACCTACCAGCGCATCATTACGTCCTACCACTACTTGCGGCAGCCTGATGTCCTAGAGCAGTTTGTCTCCATCTGTCGAAACCAAACCAAGGACTCCTACGAGCTGCCCTGGGATTTGCTTATTGTCGACGAGGCGCACAACTTGATGCCCTCGAATTTCGGTGACGACAGCGAGCTCTCCAAGATGCTTCGAATCATCAGCCCATGGTTTGAGCACAAGCTGTTCTTGACCGCGACGCCACACAACGGACATACGCGTTGCTTCTCTGGCCTTTTGGAGCAGCTTGACCCGGTTCGATTCACTCAGGTACCGGACTTCTCGGCCGCCGAGCGGCAACGGATCGAGCAGACCGTTGTGCGTCGGCTCAAAAGTGAGATCAACCAGCTCGACGCCGATCACAAACGCCCTCGTCGTTTCGCGGAACGATTCTTGGACCCGCAGCCGCTCTTCTTCGGGAAAGGAGAGCGAGCGTTGCACGCTGCCTTTCAGGCATTTCGCCAAGCGGTGAAGGCGGAGATCACATCTCGACGAAACACGGAGCGCACAGCAGGGGCATTTGCCATTGAAGTACTCAATAAGCGTCTGCTTTCCTGTCCTCATACCTTCGCAGAGTCTTGGTTTCGCTTGAAGCAGGGGCTGTTGGCGCAGACGGAGGCAACAGCCCACGACGTGGACCTCGCACGAAGAAGCACGGAAGAGGATATTGAGGACGATCTGGAGCGAGAGGGACGCGCCCGCCATGCCGTTCGTACGGTTGGTGCATGGCTTCGGCCATTGGCTGATGTACTTGCCCGCCCGATCCAGCAAGTGGACGAAGCCGTGGCCAAGCTGGGACTACACGCCCCAGAAGATGCCGATAACCCCAGCTTGGGAAGGCCGAAGGAAGATGCTCGCTTTGATCGGTTGCTCGACCTTCTACGCAAGAAGATCAGGCGAGGCGATCAGTGGGCATCTGACGAGCGGATCATCATTTTCACCGAGTACAAGACGACGCTTGACTATCTAGAGCAGCGCCTACGCGAGAGTTTCAAGGATCAAGGGCAGGCTGTGCGCGTCTTGTTTGGTGGAGGGCACGGACTGAGTGACAAAAAGGCCGACCGCGAGAATATCAAGCAAGCGTTCAACAACGCCGCTGATCCGGTGAGGGTGTTGGTGGCGACCGATGCGGCATCCGAGGGCCTCAACCTTCAGGAGTCAGCGCGCTATCTGCTCCACTACGAAATACCGTGGAACCCGTCCCGGTTGGAGCAGCGCAACGGTCGTCTCGATCGACATGGACAAGCTCGCGATGTGAGCATTTTCCACTTCACCAGTGAGGAAGATGCCGACCTCAAGTTCCTTGGGCATGTCGTCAAGAAGGTCCATGCCATCCGTGAAGATCTTGGATCCATGGGCGAGGTCTTCGATGCGGCGTTCCAACGCCGCTTTGACGATGAAGAGGACTGCGACCGAGTGGCACAGACACTCGACCTTGAGGTTGAAGCTCGCAAAGGCCGCGCTGCGCTGCCGCGTCGACCCATGGGCGATGAAAGTTCACAGGCATTCGAGAGGCTTCAGTCTCTTCGCCGTGACATAGATTTGTCTCCGGTCAACCTCCAGCGCTCACTCGAGGTCGCACTCGGCCTGCGCATGGGGCATCCCCGGATGACCGGACCCGATTCCCATGGACGAATGCAGCTAAATGCTCCGCTGCCACATTTGTGGAAGTCCCTCATTGACGATTGTCTGCGCCTTCCGCTGAACAGCGCTCAACCGGGGGCTCTCCCCCACCTGATCTTCGACCCGCAACATTTCGTAGAAACCACGAATGGACGCCCCGTCTTCCGTCCTGCCCAGGACACCGTCCTGCTTCACCTTGGCCACCCCATTTTTCAGAAGGCACTAGCTACCTTTGCACGGGCTCGCTTTCCAGGGGCCAAGGACGAGCTCGACATCAGCCGCTGGACCGTCCGAATGGTCCCGCGTACGGAGCTTCCTCCGAATGCCGATGCGCTGCTGCTCCTGACCGTTGAGGAATTGGCGGTCAACGAGCTGCGTGAGGCCATTCATCACTGGGTGCGGACGCTCAGATTCCCCATCCAGGGTGGCGAACTGCAACCCGCGTTACCGTATCTTGCCCCCGCCGCCGACCACTGCGTACCAGGTGAGCCAGGGCGTCTACTCGCCAGCCGTGAAGCTGTTGGTGCCGCACAATCAATCTGGATCGAAGTCGAGCGAGACGTACCGCAACATCTACGTGCACACGCAAAATCCATTTCGGCACAGATGCAAAAGCTCCTCAGGGAACAGTCCTCCGTATCTCTTAGGGAAGAGCGCGAACGGTTCCGGAACCGATTGAAAGAGGTAGAGCGCGCCATGAGCGAGACGAGCATTGAGCGACTACGCAAGGAACGGGATCGCCTTGTGGAGGAAATGCGTCAAGGGGAGCTGTTCGCCATCGACAACCGTGCGCAAAGGGCAGATCTCCTCGATCTGGAAGCCGAGCTCTCCCGTCGCACGAGCCACTATAAGGATTTGATCGAGCTGCTGGAAAAAGAGCAAGCGCGAGTGCTGGAACATATTCTGCCGCGTCGCTATACCTTGCATGGCCACGTCCAGGTATTCCCTGTTGCGATTGAAATCCGCCTGCCGGAGGCCCGGTCATGAGCTTCGCTGAAATCCTCGATCGATTCCCTTGGTGGGCCGCTCTCAAGCATGGGGGTCTGCTGATCGCTCCATCCAAGCTCGGGCTCTACTTTTCTGAGAGTCTACCAAACGTCCCGGCTGGCTCCATCGAGCGGCTCCGCCGTGACGTGGTCAGAGTCCAGAACGGGGACAGTGTGCAGATAGGAGAGCTTCTGGACACCGTGCTAGAGGAACTGTTGCAGTTCGACAAGCAGCAGTGGCACAAAGGTAGCGCGGTAGATGCAAGTTGGTCGCTTCGCGGCATCGCAGGCACCTCGATCAAGCCGCGTCGGATCTGGCTAGGACACAATGGGGCCGTCCTGCCAGTCTTTGTGGATCTGATCGGCACGGGCGAGGAGCGGACCGGAAGCGGAGGGCGTGACGCGACCGGCGGTGTGCGGCTCGGCATCGGGCGAAGCAAACGGACGGTTGCGCAGGTCATCGAGTGGCTACGAGGCAAGAACCTCAAGGTTGCGATTTGCACAAACGGTCGTCAGTGGCGCCTGATCCATGCAGGCAGTGACTACGACGCGTTTTGTGAATGGGACATTGACCTGTGGTTCGAGGAAGGACGAGCCTCTCTGCAAGTCGATGCCCTGCGCATCCTTCTGGGCCGCGATGCCCTGGTTCCGGTCAAGGACGGAGCGTCGTCCCGTTTGGTAGCGGCGATCTTGGCCTCCCGCAAGGGGCAGGCCGAGTTGTCGACTGAGCTGGGCGAGCGAGTCCGACGCGCCGTTGAGGTACTGATCCAGGCATCCAACCCGGTCCTTGACGGGCTGGAAAAGGCTGGCCCGCTTCGCGTTGGGGAGCGGGATATCTACATCGCAGCCACTCGGTTGATCATGCGCTGCGTGGTCATTCTGTTCGCCGAGGCCCGTGGGTTATTGCCACGTGACAATCCCATCTACCATCAAAGCTACGGACTTCAAGGGCTGAGGGAACAGCTTGACCGTCTGGCTGGGGGCCGTGCCGAAGAGCGACTTCGGCACAGTCATAGCTCCTGGCCCCGCTTGATATCACTGTTCCGGCTGGTGTATTCCGGCTGTGCCCACGAAGGACTCCCGGTGCCTCGTTATGGTGGGGGTCTGTTTCTGCCAGGAGAGGCCAACTCTCACGACCCGATTCTTCGGGCACTTGCTGCGTTCGAGCACCCGTCAAACAGTCCCAGTGATTCCATCGTCCACCGCATCCTAGAGCTACTGTGTCGCAGCCGCGTCAAAGTGCAGAAGGGACGGGGCAGCATCTGGGTCGAAGCACCAGTCGACTTCTCCGATCTGTCTTCGGAGTACATCGGCATCCTGTACGAAGGCTTGCTCGATTTCGAGCTACGGCGGGCACCCAAGAATGAACAGGAACACGACATGATGGTGTTCCTAAACATCGGCGACCAGCCCGTGCTGCCGTTCTCAAAGCACCTCGACAGCATGACCGAGCAAGACATGAAGGGTCTGCTGGACAAGCTGAAGAAGAGCACCAAGAAGATTGATGCTAGCGAAGGCGAAGAAGAAGAGGATGCCGAAGAGGCTGCCGAAACGACAGAGTCCGCAGAGGAAGAATCCGACGAGTCCTCGGAGTTCTCAGAGTCGCCAGACGAACCAATCGCTGATGCTGACAGTCCTTCAGTCAGTCTCGCGCACGGAGATGAAGCGCGGGTGTGGCGCGAACGGGCCCAGCTCTGGGCGGAGAAGGCGGTCAAAGCCGCAGGTCTCGTCAAATATCCGCGCAAAAAGGACAGCGACCCGCGAGTTCGAGAACAATACAATCGGGATGTCCAGACCCAAGCCCGAGCCCTGCTGAAACGCATCGTTCTTCCAGGAGAGTGGTATCTGGTTCGCTGGGGAGGAACCCGCAAAGGCACTGGCACGTTCTACACCCGGCCCCAGCTTGCCGGTCCGACGGCGCGGCGCACACTGCAACCTCTCACCCATCAGCCTGCGGCCGAAGTTCATGATGAAAAGACGGGTCTGACAACGGTTACAGAGTGGCATCCGAAGACGCCCGAGCAGATTCTGTCCGTCAAGGTCTGTGACCCGGCGATGGGGTCTGGATCCTTCCTGATCTCGGCTCTGCGTGCTTTGCTCGATGCCCTGGTGCAGAGCCTGTATGCCCACGGCCGATTCGTCCAAAATGAAGAGCGTACGATCTGTCGTCTTGCCGATGGCTTGCCTGATGAGCATCCATCGCAGGAGACGTTGCCGATTCCTACTGACCATCCGGAGTTTGAGGAACGGCTGCGGGCTCGGCTAAAGCGACATCTGGTCGAGAAGTGTATCTATGGTGTCGACCTTGACCCGTTGGCTGTCGAGCTGGCCCGGATGGCGCTCTGGGTCGAGACCATGGATCGTCGGCTCCCGTTTGGCTTTCTGGACCACAAACTAAAGTGTGGTAACGCGCTGGTCGGCTGCTGGTTTGACCGCTTTCAGGACTACCCGGCACGGGCTTGGGAACGAGAGGGCGGCGACAAAACTCACAACCGCTTCGTTCACCACTACCGGGAAGTGACCGACAAGAAGAACCAAGTCAAAAAGCATGGCGACAAGTGGACGTACGAGATCAAGGAGTTCCGCGATGAAGTGGTTCGTCCCGATCTCAAGGCCCTGTTGGAGTCGTACCTGAGTGCGCAGGCTGGCCAAGCCGTAATGCCGCTGCCTGGGATCATTCAGGAGCCCGTTCGTCTGCATGACGAGGCCTTGGCCGTGTTCGAGCAGATCCATCAGCTCAGCGTGCATCTGACCGAGGAGCGAGAGGCTCTGTATCGCGAGAAGGTACAGGACAACCCAGCCTTTCAGCGGCTGAAACTGGCCTTCGATACCTGGTGCGCGCTGTGGTTCTGGCCCGTTGAGCAGCTTGAACTGGCACCGTTGCCTCGCGATTTCCTGGATCCAGATGAAGACGCGCTGCAGGTGGCGCGACAGTTGGCAGGACAGCATCGTTTCTTCCACTGGGAGCTGGAGTTTCCAGACGTCTTCGCCAAGCCGAACAGTGGCTTCGATGCCGTCATTGGCAACCCGCCATGGGAAATTCAGAAGCCGAACTCGATGGAGTTCTTTTCGAACCTCGATCCGCTCTACCGGACCTATGGAAAGCAGGAAGCTCTTCAGCATCAGGATGAGTACTTCACGCGCTCCGCAGAGGATGAGCGAGACTGGATCCGCTACTGCGCACGAATGAAGGCGATGTCGAACTGGACCCGCTACTCAGGGTTCCCGTTTGGAATGCCGGTAGCAAGAGAAGAGGACTACGATTTTTGGTCTTTCGGACACGGCAAAGCAGGCAAGAAAGACAACCTACGCTTGCACCGGGCATGGCAGAAATATCGAGAAGAACACAGCGAAGGACTCCGGTATGCCGACCCCGAGCACCCTTTCCGTCACCAGGGTTCCGCCGATATCAATACCTACAAGATGTTCATTGAAACAGCATGGACACTGTGCGCAAATAGTGGACAGTTCGGGCTGATTGTTCCATCTGGTGTTTATACCGATCATGGTGCCATGGAGCTGAGAAATTTGCTCCTGAATAAATGCAAATGGAATTGGATATTCAGCTTTATTAACTGGAATAAGATATTTCAATCTATATACTATAGATTTAAGTTCTCCATTATAATAATTCAAAAAGGAGGCATGACAGAGTCTATTCGCACTGCTTTTATGAGGTATAATACAGAGGAATGGGAAGAGGCAGAGGGGATTGCGAATATATACCAGAGAAAGCACGTTCATCAATTCAGTCCTCACACTCTCGCAATATTGGAAATACGTCATAGAATGGAGATGCCGATACTAGAGAAAATATATGCTGGCCGGACACTACTGGGCGACCCAAAATCAGGTGGCTGGAATATTCAATATGCCACAGAATTTCACATGACTAGTGATTCGAAGAAATTCTTGCCCCGACAGGCCTGGGAGCAGGCGGGCTATTTGGTAGATACGTACGGACACTGGATTAAAGGGAATTGGCACCCTGTCAGTGAAGATTTCTCAATGGAGACCCATCTCCTTTCTGCAACTAATACCATGATGGTAGACATAGCGAGCATAGAGGATATAGCCCTTCCATTCTATGAGGGTCGAATGATCGGTCAATTCGATTTCTCTCAGAAAGGATGGGTAAGCGGGAAAGGTCGTGGCGCCGTTTGGCAGGAGATTCCCTGGATTCGGAAGTCGGTATCGCCGCAGTATCTTATGTCGAAGGATGTATACTACGAAAGCAGCCCACATTGTTATTCGATAAAAGTTTCTCACATGAGAATAGGCTCGGCGACAAATAAACGCTCATCCATTGCGTCAGTCTTGACAGGTGTTCCAACTGGTGACACGGCGGCAAACTTTCTGACAAATGGCCCACAAGAGGCGCTTATTCTAACCGCGATCATTAATAGCTTTGTATTTGATTTTGTGATGAGAGTCCGATTGGGTGGACTGCATCTTGATTACCACGTTTTCGCACAAAATCCACTAATAGATCTAGAGGTACTGTCCAAACTTCCTTGCATCGTTATCTTCGCTGCGTGCCTGAACATTCCAGCCGTTCAATGGAGCCCGGTTTGGCTACATTTTCGTAACTCTTTTGAATTACAAGTTCCTTGGCGAAAATTGTGGGCTATTTCAAAGCTGGAGCGATTGCGTCTTCGCTGCATGCTAGACGCAATCGTCGCTGAGCTTTATGCGCTCAGCGCGGAAGAGTACCGTTGGATCTTTCAGGACTGTGATCATCCGCTCACAGTAGTCAATTCAAGCTCCTTCATGCGAACGCTTGACCCCAAGGGATTCTGGCGGGTCGATAAGGAACTGGACCCGGAGCTGCGGCATACCGTGCTGTCTCTGGTCGCATTCCACGATCTCAAACGCATGGGGATGAAGGCGTTCCTGGAACAGAACGATGGGGAGGGCTGGATGTTGCCCGAGACGCTGCGTCTGGCCGACTACGGACTCGGTCATGATGATCGAGCCCAAGAGCCACAGCCGGTCGCCTCTCGGCTAGGTCCTCGCTTCCTCGATTGGCAGCTCAGCCAGGGGGTGGAGGAGTCGTGGGCAGAGTGCGCCCGCCATGCTGAGATCCTGAGCAAGCTGCTGCCACCGCCGCCTCCCGCAACAGACCAGGCAGCAATGGCGTCGGTCGAACAACCTGCAACCAGCGCAGAACCGACTGCTGTTCAGGCCGCGTTTGCGTTTGCACTGACGCCGCCAGAGCCCAAGCCTGGCCATCGTCGACCAGCCAAGAATTGAGGAGGATGCCGCATGTCAGCGTCCGACCACTCCGCGTCTATCCTGACAACTTTTGATGTCAGCCTTCAATTTCACTCCTGCCAACATCATTCACGGGACGCGGGTGCGCTAAGCCTTGACACGCTTGTGGCATCGCTTGGCAAAGCACGCGAGATCTGCATCGCTTCGGCCTACTACGATGTGGTGTTCTGCCGAAGGCTGCTCGACCCGACCCGCATCTCGCGACAGCTTGGCCGGATTCGCCTCGTCTTTAACGGATTGGGGGGCTCACGTCTGCGGGGACAGCTAAAGGATTTGAAGAAGCTGCAGCGCCAGCTTCAGTCGGTGGTGCCGGATACTCAGATTCGGCTCGCCTTTGTCGACGGGATCTTTCATTCCAAGCTCTTCCTGTGGCGAGAGGCCAAGCGGCTCATGGCCTGGGTCGGTTCCGCCAACGCAACCATGGCCGCGATGCAACGCAACGAGGAGATTCTGCTAAGCCTCCACGACGCCCCAGCGGTGCTCAAGGATTACTTCAATTCGGTCTGGGACCAAGCACGCCCGCTGGACGATGAGGCGCTGGACCGGCCAGCGAAGAGCCTCACCCAGTTTTTCCGAACCGGCGCGCTGTACTTCAAACCCTCGGCCCAGCTACCGCTGACCTTCAACCCATTCACGGCACTGCTCGGAAAACTCACAGACCGTCAGCGCAGGAAGCTCGTGGACATCCGGCTTCCCGACTCGGACCCTCAGCCGGGAGTCGGCCCGTTCAACGTGAAGCGGGCTCTTGGCCTCAGCGATGACGACGATGAAGTGGAGGCAGTAGCCCGCACTCGGATCAAGCGCTTCGCCGTGGAGACCTGCTACGGCTACTGGGTTCCAGCAGCACTCACAGCTGCGCTGTCCAAGCAACTTCATGCCGCCACGGATGCCAAGGAGAAGAAGCTCGATCGATTCCAGAAGGCAATGAATGGCGTCGGCAAAGGCGGAATCCTGGCGCGCTACAAGAAGTACGTTCAGGCGGCGGAGAAGATGTTCGCGGAACGTAAGGTGTCTCTGCCCAAAGAACTAGCGGGAAAACCTTTCGACGTCCCCGGGGCTTTCGGCTCGTTCCTCGACCGCCTGTTCGCGAATCTTGAGAGTAAGGACTCGCGCCAGCGACTCTGCTCGCCGTTCATTGCTGGACCGATGCCGGAAATCTGGGACGACCCACTCGCCTACGGTGAGTTTCGGCAGAGCTTCTTCGACTATCTTCAGTTCATCAACGACCACTCAACGCTAAAGCACCAGGTTCCGCGTCGAATCCTCGACGTGATCAAGGCCGAGTCCTATTGGTCGATTCCGAACATCGAAGCGGCGCTGACCCAGCACCTCAAGAGCAAAGGCTGGCGAGATGAGGACTGGTCGAAGGCAAAGCGTTAGTTCCACCATCGGTCAAACGCGGTATAAGCGAACCCAACACCGGCTGAGGGCTGCTGACCTAGCGGCAGCCCACGAGAGGTCCGCGAGCCATGTTGAACCCGATCACGTTCACCGAAAAAATCGTCAGCGACTTTCTGCGCTACCAGCTTGCGACCTACCCCTTCTCCGATAGCAACCTGCTATCTCAGATGCGGCAGCTCCTTAGCATGGAGCTCACTCGGCAGACGCCGCTGCTCAAGGGCCCGTATGTCAGCCTGAGCCGCTCGTTCCGCAAGGGAAAACAGGTGGCAGAGCTAGTTGCAGAGGGGCTGCTCCACCCGCTCATGACCTCCCTGGCTCCGTACCCAAACGTCTACGGTCACCAGGAACAAGCCATCGAGTCGATCGTCCGGCAGCGCCAAACGACTTTGGTCTCCACCGGCACCGGATCGGGAAAGACGGAGTGCTTTCTCTATCCGATCATCAGCCGATGTCTCCAGCTCCGTGATGAGCGAGCTGCGCCGGGAATCGTGGCGGTGCTCGTATACCCGATGAACGCGCTGGCCGAGGACCAACTGGGTCGTTTGCGCGAGCTGCTAGCTGGCACAGGCGTCAGCTTTGGCATGTATGTCGGTAAGACGCCCCAACGAGTATCGGATGTAGCCGGAGTCCGTTTACCATCTGGGGCCTCGCGGGCTGACTATCGGGCCGCCCAAGAACGTCTGCGCAAGCAAAAGCAGCCTCATGCGGTGCATCCGTTTGAAGAGCGCCCGTCTCGTGAAGAGATGCGCCTACCTGGCCAACAGCCGCGCATCTTGCTGACCAACGTGAAGCAGCTAGAACTACTGCTGACCCGCCACCAGGATGTTGAGCTATTCGATGGAGCTCGGCTGGAGTATCTGGTTTTTGATGAAGCGCACACTTTCACTGGAGCGATCGGAGCTGAGACCGCCTGCTTGGTACGTCGCCTGCGCTCCTTCTGCGGTCGGCAGCCGGGCGAGACCGTTTGTGTGGCAACATCTGCGACGCTGGTGGATCCAAAGCGAAGCTCGCTGAATGGACAGGACTTTGCGGCGCGTTTATTTGGTGTTGCAGCGGCGGACGTGGCCGTGGTGGGGGAGCAGTTTGAGGACGACCGCTGGGCAAACAAGCGGGTTGCTACGATCGCACCACCGGGAGATCCCGCTGTTCACTTGAAGAACATCTTGGAGGTAGTGTCAGGCGTTGAAAAGGAGCCGCCCGAGCCAGTCGCACTACAGTTGCTTCGCACCGTGTTTCAAGCGATGACCGGCCAGCCCATTGAGCAACGTCGCGAGCTGGAGAGTCTCTATGAACAGCTAGCGCAGAATGATGTGGTCTATCAATTGGCGCGTTTGCTAAACCAACCGCGCCCCCTCGATGAATTGGTCGCTGAGCTAGGGCTGCAGCTCCATAGGTCGGTGAGCGAGGAAGAAGTGCTTGCGTGGCTGGCACTCGGAGCGGCTTCGCGCAAAGATGGACGACCCCTTCTGAGACCGGTCGTCCATGGCTTCGTTCGCGGTGTCAGTGGTGCGGTAGTGACCTTCCCGACTCCTTCGCCTGGCGCCCCCGAGTGTCCACGGCTCTGGCTGTCTGCTGAGGATGCCACCCAGAACCACGCACAGCAGAATCACCAAGATGGCCTGTTTCGTCTCAATGTCACCACCTGTACAACGTGTGGTCAGCACTACTTTCTACACCACGTTCAGGATTTCCAGTTCACGGAGAAGCGACCCTCGGGTGGTCAAGCTGTAGGTGTCGGTTCCGTTTGGCGGAAACTCGACCCAACGCTCGGTGGCAAACGGTTGGTGCTACTGGATCGACTGGTTGTCGATGATGAACCGGACGAAGAGGATGCGAGCGCAGGGATACCGCGCAACACCGCTCCGGTCTTTCTTTGTCGTTACTGCGGGGCATTGCATCCCGGTCCGGCCCCGGGAGTGCCAACCAGTTACACGGCACCACCTCGCTGTCTTGATTGTCAACGCCCTGGTTCGCTGGCGCTGCTTTATGTGGTACGGCAGCGGGATACTGATCCGGGGTATCTGACATCTTGTGTGTCATGTAGCGCACTTGGCCGACGGCGGCTCGGAGACTTTCGAGAACCCGCCCGTCCAGTTCGAGCGGTCACGGTGTCGGATGTGCATGTGCTGGCACAGAGCATGATCCAGCATGCAGAGCGACGACGCTTACTGGTTTTCGCCGACAACCGCCAGGACGCGGCGTTCCAAGCCGGCTGGATGCAAGACCATGCCCGGCGGTACCGTCTGCGAGCCCTCATGCATGAGCGGATCGTCAAGGGGCCGGTTTCCATCGGAGACCTGACGGCCTGGCTCGATGATCTGCTCGATCACGACGATGACCTTTCCCGCGCTCTCATTCCTGAAGTCTGGCGTGCGGAACGCAAGGAATCCGCAGGGAACCAGCACGCCGAGGAACGCAAGTTTTACCTTCGCATCCAGGTGCTACGCGAGGTCGCCACCGGCGGTCGACAGCGCATCGGACTAGAACCATGGGGCAGACTGTTGGTCGAGTACCAAGGACTCAACGCTCCGCATCGCTTCTATTCGACATGGGCTGGCCGGATTGGATGCAAAGAGGAAGAGCTGGTCTCAGGAATCGCAGGTCTGCTCGACGCGGCGCGGCGCGGTAACTTGCTACTGGATCGCGAAAGCAAAATCTACTCTACCTACTTCCGTGAAGGTGACCGGCCCATCGCGAAGGGCTATCTCCCGATGTTTCAAGGAGGCCCGAAGGGCCTAAAGCTCCGTCGTGATAGCGGAGACAACTCGGCACGGGTACGCCAGTGGCTAAGTGATCGTGGTGATACGGCGGCGCGACAAGCGGCACGCAAGTGGGGGATTCTGCCAGCACAGATGGATGAGTTCTTTTCTGAACTCTGGGCGATGCTTACCGAGGATCTGAAGCTGCTCGGACCTGTCTCTCTGGTCCGCTATGGAGGCCGCGTACTACCTGGCTGCGCCGGAGTCTATCAAGTCGATGGGGACCGGCTCCGCCTGCTATCTCACAAAGGCGTCTTTCGCTGTGACACCTGTCGCCGGGCCTACGTTCGAGCGCTGCCCAAGAACTCGTGTTTGGCATGGCGCTGTCAGGGACATCTTGTCGACGAGCCTGAGTCCGCTGAGGACTACGACCTGATGATGCTCGATAGCAACTTTGCCATGATCCGACCGCGCGAGCACTCCGCGCAGATCCCCCCCGAGGATCGCGAAGTACTAGAGCGAGCGTTCAAGGGCGAAAACGAACTGTGCAATGCACTGGTCTGCACACCGACCTTGGAACTGGGCGTTGACATCGGCGGACTTGACACCGTGCTCATGCGCAACGTGCCACCGCTACCGCAGAACTACTGGCAGCGAGCAGGGCGGGCAGGCCGCCGTCATCGGATGGCGGTGAACCTGACCTATGCCCGTGGTGCCAGCCACGACCGAGCCTACTTCGCCAGCCCACTGAAGATGTTGCAGGGGGTGATCCTCCCGCCGCGCTTCAACCTGCGCAATGAGCCCATGGTTCGGAAGCATGTACACGCGACCGTCTTAAGTGTGCTTCATCAACTCGCCCGCACGGGCAGTCCATTGAGCGAGGCTGACCGTAAGGAGGTCGCCGAAGGGCTGTTGCACGGCTTCCCAAACCAGGTGAAGAGCTACCTCTTCGACGATTCAGGAGACGTTCGAGTTGTTCCATTTGACGTGACTCCCCTGACCGCCGCAGCGCACAAGCACGCGTCCAGACTCCTGACCGCCGTGCAGCAGGTGTTCTCGCAGGGGTGGCCGGAGGAAGCATCCCTAGTAGTTCAGCCAGCGCTACTACGGGGATACATTTCTGACATTGGCACGCAGTTGGCTGAAGTGATCGCGCGGCTTAGCCGCCGACTACGCTGGGCACTAGAGCAGATGGAGCGGCTGGACACCATCCGAACCCGCAAGGGAACACTCGACCCCGATGAGGATGCACTGCGTACTCGATGCGACAGACTGATCAAGCGACTGAAGGGACTCCGGTCGCGTCATCGTCGTGAAGCTGAGGGATACGACGACACCAATACTTATGGTGTGCTGGCAGCGGAAGGCTTCTTGCCTGGTTATGGGCTCGATACGGGCTCTGTCATTGGTTCCTATCAAGCTCCTCGTTACAGCACCGACATCCGCGACTGGGAACTTCGACGATCAACGGCGCTGGCTCTGCGAGAGTATGTGCCGGGCAACTTGATCTATGCCAACGGACACCGCTTTCTGCCACGCTTCTTTGAGTTCGAGGAACTGGTCGAGCCGGTGCTATTCCGCGTCGACATTGGTCACGAAGAAGTGAGCGAGATCGGTACGACTGGGCTGACAGGGAGCGCCGGGCTTGGCACCGCTGCACTGCATGCGATCCCGGTCTGTAATGTGCAACTGCCGCATTTCTCTCATATCAGTGATGAGGAGGACTACCGCTTCCAACTCGGCGTGTCAGTGTACGGGTATGATCAGGGTCGGCATTCTGGTGGGCAAGTCTATGCTTGGGGTCAGCGAGAGCTCATGGCGCTCCGTTCGGTTGCATTCCGACTGGTCAACGTGGGGGCCAGCAGCCTCGTTCGTGATGGTGTACGACTCGGCTACCCGGTGTGCCTGGTTTGCGGACAGAGTCGGTCACCGATGGCATCACAGGCTGATCGAGATGAATTTGCCAAGCAGCATCACGAGCGGTGCGGTCGTCAGATGGCACCGGTTGGTTTTTTCGCGGATGTAACTGCGGATGCACTGTGCTTGATTCGCTGCGCCAGCCGTGAAGAAGCCTATAGCGTGATGGAGTCACTCCGAAAGGGGGCTGCGCAGGTTCTTGAAATGGAGCAAGAGGATCTACAGCTACTCGCTGTACCTCGCGATGGTGAGCTACACATGTTCCTGTACGACCCCATGCCTGGTGGCTCGGGCCTACTCGACCAGATGATCACTCGCTTTGATGAGGTCGTCGCTGCGGCTCAGGAACTCGTCTCAGGCTGTCCTGGTGTGTGCAAGACAGCATGTATCGACTGCCTCCTTCACTTCCGGAATGCCTACTACCACCGGCATCTAAATAGGCACACCGCACTTGGAATACTCCGACAACTGGGAGGACGGCTAGCCCTTCAGAATGACATTCCTGCACAACTTCCCACGGTGAGCAGCGGTACAAGGCCATCCAATGATGCAGAGTCGACGCTACGGACGCTCCTTCTTCGGGCTGGATTTCCAGACGGGGAATGGCATCACGGAATTGATCTCGGTAAGCCGTTGGGTACCACAGAGCCAGATGTCTACTATTCCGACCCGATCGGACGCAGTGATGGTGTGTGTATCTACCTCGATGGGATGAGCACCGGCCTGCATGGAAACGCAGCGACGAAGAAGCGAGACCAAGAGATTCGTGAAGAGCTACGGTCGCGAGGATTTGAGGTCTTCGTGATCCCATTCGGGCACCTGACCGACCGCGCTGCCATGACAGTCCACTTCTATCGGCTGGGCCGGATCCTTCTTGACAAGGAGCGTGCGTTGATTGTGCGGGACCAGCCAACCTGGTTTGACGATGCAGCCCATGCGGCAGTGTCCCCACCGAACGTTGCTCTGCCCGCCAGCCCCAAGACGACAATGGAGCGGAGCAGTGCCTGGGATGAAATCCTAGACATGTTAGATGAGTCCTGGCAGCCGCTCGGGCGTGGTCTGGCCAAGCAGGGACTTCGTCCGCCGGATGATGTTGACTGGGATCTCATGAACAAGGGAAGGGTAAGCGACCGCCGCGCTGTAATGGTCTGGCACCTGACGAATGAATTCGTCGCGGTAGTCATGGCCGGCGATGAGAAAATGGCACCGACCCGGTGCATTCCCGCGACCACAGATAGTGATGCCGAGGCAATTGCTGCAAGACTCCGTCCGCTATTGGAAGGATGACCACATGCAGTTCATCATCGCCGATATCAAGTCTGGGGAACGATCGAGTGGATCCGAGCTGAAGGTGCTTCGCAGCAGTGGTTCACAACGACGCATGAGCTGGGATTCCGAGAATCGGAGACTTCCTTCGACGACTGGTTCCGTTCCGATTGAGAGCGGATGCGGAGAGCACTGGACTTGCATGCAGGCCCGCTCGCAGTCAAGGTTAGGAGGGCGGGGGCGTTCATCGGCTCAAGTTCCTGCTGATTGGAGCGCGATGGTGTTCGCGCTCGGATGCATCGACCGAGTGCTTTAGGGCATGGACCCAGATCCGGGGAGACCTGGGATCTCGCGATACGGTGTTGTAGGCTGGGTTGCGTAACCGCGTGCGGTTCTTTGGCGGGGAGCGCGGTTCAAGAAAACTTCCCCACTGTTATCACTCGGCAACAGGGAAGTTTTCCTGAGTTTCTCGACGGGAGACACGTTCTATATCAAACTGTCGCCGAGCACCTGATCCAGCAGCTCCCCCACCGATGCCGCCGGGCGAAGTGCGCCATCGGCTCCGCGCACCATCCCAATCGTACCGCCCAGACCGATCACTACAATTCGTGGCAGGCTCATAGAACTGATTCTACCCGCCACAGTCCGCACCCACCTCAGCTTGGCAGTTGGCATCATTGCTACTCCATGGGACAATTGGAGGGATGATTCCTAGGGACGTTTTCGCAAGGACATGAAAGAGTACCGGAAAACCATTTTGATCATCTCGGCGTGGCTGGCGTTTATGATCGCCTCGGTCGGTTTTTTCGCCGTCTACCCCCCTTTCGCCCGCGCTACTGAGCCCGTGCTCTGCTCAGGAGGGGAGATATCGCGTGCCACTCCCGACCGAAGGCGTGCGGCGTTTCAGTGCACCCGTGCAGGAAAAACCACTCCCCTCAACCCGTTTCACCTGCTGGGGGTTGGCACCCTTGTCTATTTCCCGCCGATTCTCGTCGCCATGATGCTGCTCTACCACTTCTACGTCATTCCCAAGTACAAGGGTTTAAAGGAAACGAGCTGAGGGCCGGTCCTGGATCAGACAAGGGCTCAGGTCGTAATCCGGTAGAGGTGGACATCGTCCGGGGCAAAGGTGTCCCTCACTTTAACGGTACGCCCATCGCCCAGCACCTCAATGTGGGTAGGCGTTTGGAATCACCAGAACGAATCGAATCGGAACAGCGGTGCACAGATCGGCGACAGTTGGTGGCAGAATGTCCTCTGCCGTCGCTAGCTCGGGCTCCGGTGCACATGATGACTTCCCGGGCCGTGGCACCAAAACCGCGTTTGGACTTCCTATCCGCCGCGCTCGCTCCGCGCCGCATCC
>Ga0209174_10000756_pt1 | contig 23573 bp, 36 predicted proteins | sample JI91814BDNA_FD_187505 | JGI IMG/M metagenome (GOLD analysis project Ga0209174, IMG submission 187505) | Wastewater effluent complex algal communities from Wisconsin, to seasonally profile nutrient transformation and Carbon sequestration -... | ecosystem: Engineered > WWTP > Effluent > Algae...
TGCCGTCGCTGTCGCTCGCGGTGACGCCAGCGCCCAGGCCCGTCGACGTCGTGAAGATGGTGAGGCAGGTGGGCGTCGTCGCCGCGGCTGCGTTCGACGCAGCGGTCTTGCGGAAGCTCTGCTACCTCTACGATCAGCCTGGCTGCGGCCGGTTTGCTCTCAACGAGGACCACGGCAACGACAAGGCAGCTCAAGAGCAGACCCGCGTGATCGGTCCGCTCATCAGCGTGTACAAGCAGGTGCTCCTGGCAGACAAGGACAACCCGCAGGTCGAGACGCCGATCATGCGGAGCCTGCTGCGCGAGATCGATGCGCGGAAGAACTACATCGACAGCCAGTACAACAGCCTCAAGGCGACGAGCTACATCGATCCCGTCAAGCGGAACAACATCAGGGACTCGATGATCGCTTCGGGTCGCGACATGGTGACGCATCTTCGGAACGCGAAGCCGGTGACCCCTGCCGGGCGCGCTCTTCTGCGCACTTCGGCGCAGGCGGCGCTCCAGAAGTCGGTGGAGAGGGAAGCCTGCTACCGAACCGGCGCTGCTGGGTGCGATCGGCAGTGGGGAACCTGGACTGAGCCGTCTGGAGCGCAGAAGGCAGATCAGGAACTCGCCGAGATCACGACGCCGTTGCGAGCGCTCATCGCGGACCGGTCAGCGGCTGGCCTCGGTGGATTCATGGAGGACGGCTTCGCGGGGATCTCGGGCTACGCGTGGCTCGGCATCGGAGCCGCAGCGCTTGTCGCCGCGGGCGCCTACACGTCGTCGAAGAAGACCCGTCGGAACGGCCGTCGGCGAACCAGCCGACGCGCGGAGGCGTGATGGAAGACGCAGTGCAGTCCAAGGTCGTCTTCTTCTTCGAAGAGTTCTGGACCTTCGTGGCCGTGTCGCTTGGTGTAGCCCTGGCGGGCATGGCCGTGAAGCAGATCGTCGGCGTGATCGTTCCCGCGGAGCGTCTGGCGGCAGACGCGAGCAAGACCGGTACGCAGCGAGCGAACGTCGCGGACATCGCCGTCGACCCCAGCTTGCCGCTCTGGTACCGCCTCTGGCGCGCGACCATCTCGATGCATCCGGTGATCGTCGGCGGCTTGATGGGCCTCGCGCCCATCCCGGTGGCGCGTTGGGTGCCGAACTCGAACGCGGCGCACATGCTGTGGTTCGCCCTCGCAGGAGCCCTGAGCGGGCAGCTCTTCGAGATCATCAAGCGCTTGACGGAGATCATCCCTGCCGTGATTCGTCAGCGCCTCGGCATGAAGTCAGAGCGTCCGCCGCCGCCACCGCCAGAAGAGAAGGTCGCCGAACTGGCTGATGAGCTGGAGCCGGAGCCCGAAGAGAAGCCGAAGGAAGAATGACGATCTCTCGCAACCAAGCCATCGCCTTCGGCGTCGCAGCAGTGCTTGTCGCCATCGTCTTCTTCGTTGGGGGGCACGGGTTCAGCGGATGCGGGTGCTCGCGCGAGCCGGCGCCGGTCGTGCTCGGCATCGACGCGGGGCCTGGCGAGGGCGAGATCAACACGCGGCTCGACGCCTCTCTCGTTGCTGCTGAAGCGCACATCGAGATGATCGAGGACAAGTTCGAAGAGGACATGGCGGCCTTCGACGCGGCACAGCGCGCCGAGTACGAGCGCCTGCGCGGTGGAGACGACCTGGAGAGCGCGGCCCGCTACCTCAGCGAGTGGAACCGCCGCCGAAGGGATGCGGGGCGATGACGACGCGACGCCCGGGGGACGTCGTCGAGGTCTTCGTTCGTGACGTCATGATCCCTCGCTCCTTCACGAAGAACGAGAAGGAGACCAGCCGTCATCCGCGTTGGGAGCGAGCTGTCTTCGAGGACATCACCTCGTCCGGCTTCGTCCGGGTGAAGATGATCAACGGATCGATGCGACTGTTCGACATGGGCGACGTGAGATCGGTGACCACATGAGATTCATCTGCGTTCTTCTCTCGTTCCTCTTGCCGGTCACCGTCTTCGCGCAGGAGGTGCCTGCGCCGCCTCCGGTGCCCACAGAGGAGTTCCGCCTGCCTGAGCCGGGCGAGATCCTTCCTCTTCGCCGCGGCGCCTCTGCCCCACGCGACGGCCTCCTCATCGACGCCGAGGACATGCTCCGCATCCAGCAGGAGTACGATCGGATGCGCTACCTCCTGACGCGCACGGCCGAGCGTGACGCTGAGACGTGCGATGTGCGCGTAGAGATGGAGCGGGCACGCACCGGCGCATGCGAGGAGCGCCTGCTCCTTCGGGATGAGCTGTGGACGGCGAGACAGGCCGAACTGGCAGCGCTTGTGGCTGAAGCACGCGAGACGGCGCGCAGATCAGCGGAGCGAGCTTGGTTCGAGTCACCGATCTTGTGGTTCGCGGTCGGCCTGGTCGCCACGAGCATCGTCTGGGTCGCGGCAACGGTGCGGTAGATGGCGCCTGAGCGAACGACAGAAGACGATCGCCCAGGTGATGTCTGGCAGAAGACGTGCGACACAGATTCGTGCCTCGTCGTGGTGGAGAGGTTCAACGACTGGAGCCTGGTGATGAGGTTCGAGGGCGAGACACGCCGAGGCGTATGGCCACTTCGTGCTCTCTTGGCGGCCGGCTTCACGAGAGTAGCCAGGGCGCTGTAGGCTGAGGTGGGTCGAAAGAAAGTTCTTGACGGGCTTTCGCGTCTCTGGCATAGGTACCTCATCGTGTCCGACAACAGGTCAACGTCCATGAGCTTCACCGGTCTCTGCCTTCGCGGCGGAGCCGTCGAGGTACGCTTGGCGTGGGGTACCCAGGATACGCAAAACCCGAAGCCCTACATTCATCCCAAGGGCGAGCTTTCGTAGAAGGACCAGGAGTCCCACTTCACGAAGGCCGCCCGGGAAACCGAGGCGGCCTTTTTCGTTTCTGGATTTGACGGGGCATGGGCCCCAGCCGGCTGTAACCCGGTGCCCTTTGGGCTAGTCGGTTCGATTCCGGCCGGATCCATGTGAGAAAGGAAAGAAAACGGGCTCTCGCGTGAATGCGGGAGCGTAGCTCAATAGGCAGAGCATCCGGCTTTTACCCGGGCGGTCGCGGGATCGTTCCCCGCCGCTCCCAGTTCTCGGGTCGTTAGCATCAAGGTGATGCAGCCGTCTCTTACGCGGCACGAGTTCGGTTCGATTCCGAAGCGACCCAGTGACCAAAACCTGTTCCAAGTGTCACGAGTCAAAACCAATAGGAGAGTTCAATCAAAAAGGAGGAGGGCGTCGACAGCCGTACTGTCGCCAGTGTCAATCCAAGTGGTACAGCGATTACTATCGGAACAGTTCGAAAGAGCGTGATCGCCTGCGCACGTCGCAGGAGCGAAAACGGACTGAAATGCGTGGGTTGATTGACAGTTTGAAGCGCGGAAACTGTGTGGACTGTGGGCGCTCCTTTCCTCCGTGTGCGATGGATTTTGACCATCTTGAAGACAACAAGGAGTTTGACGTCGGCAACTCGGTGCGTGACCTGCCGAATGTGAAGAAGGTGATGGAGGAGATAGCAAAGTGCGATCTGGTGTGTGCCTGTTGTCATCGCGTTCGTACTTATAATCGACGTCGATCGGGGATCTTCTAGCTGGCAGGAAAGCGGTCTCTGAATCCGCGAACGCAAGTTCGAATCTTGCTCCCCGAATCCGGTCTCTGAAAACTGAAGAGGATGATGATGATGCGGGCGTCCGTGAGGGCGCTCGCTATTGATCCGTAGCTCAGGTGGTCAGAGCGCTCGGCTGTTAACCGGGAGGCCCTCATAAGGCATGCGCAGGTTCGACTCCTGCCGGATCAGTATAGGTCGGAGCCAAGGTGGCAAGCGAGCCTCCAAAACTCGCGAAGAGGGTTCGATTCCTTCCCGGCCTGTTGATCAGCTTGGAGCGTGCGCGCTTAGCCAAGCTGGTCTTTGCCCATCAAGCTGAACAGGTGCTAGCGCCTGCCTGAAGAGCAGGAGAGCCCGGATCGATACCGGGGGTGGGCATGATGCTTCGTGATGCGACGGGGTCGCAGGTCCGTTGTCTGCGGACTGAGAGGGGTTCGAGTCCCCTACGAAGCGGTGCGGGGTCAAGGCTCAGGGAGGGCCACCTGCTTTGGGAGCAGGCGCTGGTGGGTTCAATCCCCACGACCCCGATCACGCGGCATAGGCCCTAGGGTAGGGCACGTGGTTGCCATCCACGCCCCAGCGGGTTCGATCCCCGCATGCCGCTCTCTGATGATCATCATGGTGGCCGTAGCTCAGTGGTAGAGCGCTGGATTGTGGCTCCAGTAACGCGGGTTCGATTCCCGTCGGTCACCCTCATGTTCCCGTAGCACAGTCGGATAGTGCAGCGGCTTCCTAAGCTGAAGGTCGTCCGTTCGAATCGGACCGGGAACGTGTCGGGACAGACAGCTCTGGTTGAACGGCGATCCCTGATAAGGATTGTGCGGATGGGTTCGATTCCCTCCTGTCCCATGTCCGTCGCGTAGCTCAGTCTGGAAGAGCATCGTCTTGACAAGGCGAAGGTCCCGGGGTCGGTGCCCGGCGCGGCGATCTGGTTTCGTTTCGGGCCCATGGTCTAGGTGGGATGACGACCGGTTTGCACCCGGTAGGACTCGGTTCAACTCCGAGTGGGTCCACTTCGCCGCCAAAGCATAGATAGCGATGCGCGCCCCCGGTACGGGCGAGAACCGGACGCAAGTTCCGGTGGCGGCTTCGCGAACATCGTGTCAGACAGGATCGATGGACGCGTGTTACAAGTGTCGCGGCGACAAAGACCTGATCGTCAGAAAAGGCACCGGCATCATCTGCCGCGTGTGCTTTCGGGCCAGAAGAAACGCTCGCTGGAAAGAGCCTGCGTACGCTGCGAATCGCGAGCGGATTCTTGAGAAGAAGCGAACGCTGCGGCAGGAAAATCCGGCAAACGCAGTTCTCGTTGATTCGCGGCGCTCAGATCGCAAGGTCGGGCGTCACAACGACCTGTCACTCGCCTTTGTTGAGGCGCAGCTACTTCGGTCTTGCTCATACTGTGGAGCGAGCGAGCGGCGCATGACGCTCGACCGCGTGAACAACGATGTGGGTCACACGAAAGAGAACTGCGTGCCATCATGCATGCGATGCAACTACGTCAGACGTGACATGCCGTACGAAGCGTGGCTCGTCGTTGCAAAGGGGATGAAGCGGGCACGAGAGGAGGGCTTGTTTGGGTCGTGGGAGGGAAGGGCGCGGCGTGCTGCCGCCGGATGATTGTCGCGGGTATGGCAGATGTAGCAATGCACTCGGCTTCCACCCGAGCCATGGGGGCGCAACTCCCCCTACCCGCTTTCCTGGACCGATGTTTGCCGGTTATCTACCATTTTGACCACCGGCCGACGATTCCTTGTCCAGGTTCTTGGAGTGATCCTTCTGGGAAGGCCGCCGGTTGCAACCCGGCGAGAGGTGCGTTCGATCCGCACTCGCTCCTCTTGCAGCCGTTTTCCACTGGAGGATGGCCGGCCTTCTAAGCCGGAGGCGTGCAGGTTCGATCCCTGCCGGCTGCGTGTTCCTTGTCCGCGTAGTGAAATGGATATCACGCATCGCTACGAACGATGTATTTGAGGTTCGAATCCTCACGTGGACGGTGATGCTTCCGCAGCTCGATGGACGAGCACTCGCCTCCGGAGCGAGCGGTTAGAGTTCGATTCTCTACGGAAGCGTGCAGGGTGGAGAAGTTGGTATCTCGCCAGGCTCATAACCTGGAGAACGCTGGTTCAAGTCCAGCCCCTGTTCCCAACGCAGCGAACCTCTCCGGTCGAGGACCCGTTTCATACGCGGGCTCAAGTCGGTTCGATTCCGACCGCTGCGATCGCGTCACACGACGAAAAGCCGAAAGCCCCGTCGTGCATGTCGCGCACCGAAACGATGCCATGACGACCGCGGCGGCCTACTTGATCACCAGGCTGCCCGGAACGTGACGAACGCCTCTAAGCAAGGCGCCGGGGCGGTGCGCGACGACGCGAGCTAACTGCGGGGTGTAGCGGAGTGGTACCGCGTCTGCTTCGGGAGCAGAAGATCGCAGGTTCGATTCCTGTCACCCCGATCACGCACGACGGGCCGTCTGGAGACGGCGGCGGTATCACAAGCCGCGTCTAGCAGGGTTCGATCCCCTGGTCGTGCAGCCGAGGTGGTGGAATGGCAGGCACGCACCGCTCAGAACGGTGTGCTCGAAAGGGCGTGGAGGTTCAAGTCCTCTCTTCGGCAGTTTCTTGCGGTCGTGGCGGAGCTGGTAGACGCGCACGGTTGAGGGCCGTGTGGGGGAAACCCCGTGGAGGTTCGAATCCTCTCGACCGCATGGTATGGTACGTCGAATGAACGCATGCGAAAGATGTGCAACCGATCACGGTGGAGCGTATGGCTCCGGACGTTTTTGTTCTCCGAGGTGCGCTCGCTCATTCTCTACGGCAAGAGACAGAGCGTCCATCAGCGCTCGCGTCAGCGCTGCCCTGCTAGGAAATCCGCCAACTTCTGGCAGTTTCACGGTCGGCAAGGACCCACGTCGCAGACCACTCTCGGATGAGGACAGGTCAAGAGCGGTGAACGCGGTGCGAGTTAGACGTGAAGCCTTCTATTCTACGGCAGCGTTCGACGATCTGCCGATTGCCGAGCGATGGCGTCGCGTGCTGAGTGAGCAAGGAGGCGCGTGTCTCTGTGGCATCAGTACCTGGAACAGCAAGAAGCTGACGCTTGAAATCGATCACATCAATGGGAACCACTTCGACGATCGCAGAGAGAACCTGCGGTACCTGTGCCCCAACTGTCACAGTCAGACGCCTACCTACCGAAACAAAAAACGCGAGCGTGATGGAACAGCAGACATGCCTGCCTCAAAAGCGGGTGCCTCACGGCGTGCGGATGCAACTTCCGCCGCTCGCACAACGTCACGGAGATGATCATGCAACGCGTACTCGTCCTCGATGCTTTCTACCAACCCAGTCGCGTCGTCCCTTGGGAGCGCGCGATCTGCCTCCTGTACGATGGGAAGGCGGAGACCGTCGAAGCAACCGGTGAGGTGATCTGCTCTCCGTCGATCACCATGCACATGCCCAGCATCATCCGCATGACGCGCAAGACGCGTTCGCGGAAGGTGTCCATCAAGTTCTCTCGGGCCAACGTGCTTCTGCGCGACGGGCACACCTGCCAGTACTGCCAGAAGGAGTTCGAGCCCCACCAGCTCAACTACGACCACGTGCTGCCGCGGTCCCGAGGTGGTCGCACCGAGTGGGAGAACATCGTGGCCGCTTGCTACCCCTGCAACGGGCGCAAGGGAGACCGGACGCCGGAGGAGGCGAAGATGCTCCTCAAGCGTCAGCCTCGGAAGCCGCACTGGCTCCCGGTGGTGCCGAAGAGGTTCGATCTGAAGACCGTGCCGGAATCCTGGCGCGCGTACTTCGGCAAGGCTGCGTAGAGAGAGACGATTGATCTGTTCGAGCCCGGTTTCATCTATGGCTGAAGACGGTCGCTGGCACGGCGGCCAAGGCAGCGGAAAATCTGAGGGGTCGGACGTGTCGCACGGTGAGGAAGGTACGGTACATGAGACGTCGGTCGCCACGTGGTGAGGCCCCTTGGCCGACGTTCAATGTGGTTCGCGCGAAAATCCGACCAGTGCTTTGCGCGTTGGGGGTAGAAGCCCTTCGAGTCGTTGAAGTTGCCCGGCCAGGCGACTGAGGCTCGTGACCGAACAACCGACTTCATCCGAAGCGTCTCTGGTTGGTAACCAGAGTGGATGACACCGGACTCGAACAGATCAGTCAGTAACGGAAGGTGAACTCGTAGCGGTACGAGACCAGTCTTGAAAACTGGCGGCGCTTCGGCGCAGGGGTTCGACTCCTCCTCCTTCCTTTGGAAGCTGAATCGGCGATGGCGCCGGACCCGGTTGCTAACCGGTGGGCACCTTCGGGTGTGGGGTTCGAGTCCTCCGGCTTCCGCTCTGTCTCGTTCGACCAGTGGCCCAGGTCGCCAGGCTCTCATCCTGGAAACACGCGTTCGATTCGCGTACGAGACGTTCTTCGCCGCGTAGGCACCCGTGGGGGAGCGCTCCTTTTGTACTGGAGACTGGGTCCGTTCGACTCGGACACGCGGCTCTCAGCGACGAGACGAACGACGCTTCGAGGTGTGGCGACTGTTGGCCCTCAGCGGCCACGCCTTCCTCAGGCGCCTCTTGGCGATGAGCACGCTGTTGAGCGCCGCTTTCATGTCGGTCTTGACGCCTTCGACCTTGGCGAGCAGGCGAAGGCTCTCCTCGGCCGCCTCCAAGCTCGCCTGGGCTTTGCGTCTGGCAACGGCGGCCATGTTCAGAAGAGGGGAGGTCATTCGGAAATCTTAGCGCCCCGATAGCTCAGTTGGAAGAGCACTCCATTCGTAATGGAGAGGTCGCGGGGTCGGTTCCCGCTCGGGGCTTCATGCAGCGTTCGGCTTCAGGTGAGGCCACCTCTCTTTCAAGGAGGCCAGACGGGCTCGATACCCGTACGCTGCGTCGGGGATCGTCTAGTTGGCAGGACGCCGGCCTTTGGCACCGGAAACGCGGGTTCGAGACCCGAACCCCGAACGCTTGACCGTCTTGCTCCATGACCGTCATCATCCTCTTCAGTGAGACGCACGAGCCGACGGCCGAGTGACGATGGCCTGGGACGAGAGTTCCAGAGGGTCATCAACATGACGCCCGCCGAGATTCGTCGTTGGCATCGCAGCCCGCTCTCCAAGCTCGCGTCGCTGCCTCACATCCGAGCTGAGCTGCCCCTGCTCGCCGACACGAAGGCCACGGCGCCCTCGAAGTGGTCGCCACGCATGAGGAACAAGGCCATGCGGGCGATCGCTTTCGTTCGGCGACACGAAGCTCAGATGGCAGCTCAGGGGCGCCGCTACGGCACGGGGCGCCTGCACGTGACCGAGAGGCGAGTGGTCGCGCTGCTCAACTGGGGAAGAAAGACGCCCGGCGTAGCGCTCGCGACGCGGCTTCTCCGAGAGGCTTGACGCCGTCAGCCGAACCTGTCAGACAGGTGGTCCATGAGCCTTCAGGACGTCGCCAACCGCACCGGGTGTCCGATTCGCTTTCTCGTGGGCGTGCGCGCTGTCGAGAGTGGTGGGAACCCTCGGGCCGTCAGGTTCGAACCGCACATCTTCCAGAGGCACCGACCTGAGCTGGTGGTGGAGATCCCGCGCGACACCTCGGTGGAGGAGGCTCACCCTCAGAGGATCGCGGCTTGGAAGGCGGGCAAGATCCCCTACACGCCGGGCCGCATGCGCAGCGGGAAGCCCCGTGCCGCCTCGTCGAGCCGGGAGGAGACGGACCGAACAGCCTTCGAGGCAGCGCGGAAGCTCGACGCCGTCGCGGCCGTGTTGTCGTCGTCGTGGGGCTCCTACCAGCAGCTTGGAGGCTCGTTCCCGAAGGCTCTGGACACCGGTCCGATGGACACGGCCTCTGAAGCGAATGCGGCCGTCGCAGCGTTCGACGCAGACCCCGCTGGCGTCTCTGACAAGCTCCTCGGTGCATGGCTGATGGCCAACCCGAAAGCGCTCGCGGCGGCGAAGGCCGGCGACGTCGAGGAGTTCGTGCGCCGCTACAACGGCGGTCCGAACCCCGGCTACTGCGAGAAGATGCGCAAGGCCTTCGCCGACTTCGACGCCGGCAAGCTCAAGCCGTGAACGGGGAGACAGGCGCATGGCGATGACGGATGCCGAGCTGAAGGCGAAGATCGTGGCGGTGATGGGGGAAGCCGGACGGTCGATGACCCGGGACGAGATCTTGGCTGTCATCTGCCTGAGGGAAGACGCCGCGGTGGCCCAAGAACTGGCTCGGTCGATCATCCGTGGCGCGTTGACCGTCGAGCGGCGCTACGAACTCAAAGACGCTGACCTTTTGGATGCGAACAGTTTCGTCTTCAAGAAGACGTGAAAGAGGAGCCATGATCAATCGCGAAAGTACACTCGACACCCGTGCGGCGATCCGCGAAGAGTTCGACGTCCACGTCCTCAACCACGACGGGATCCAGAAGGCGCGCGACATCGCGAGCTGCTTCTCGATCCTGCTGAACGACACCGAGGCGATCTGCGGCAAGGAGGGGCGCGAGATGGCCCTCGTGCGCACTCACCTCCAGCAGGCGGCGTTCTTCGCGAAGCGCGCCATGGCGGTGCGTCCCGAGAACCGGCTCGCGGCGCCCGTGCAAGAGCTGCCGCCTGCGCGCTTCGCCACCGAGAGCGAGATGAAGGAGATGAAGGCCAAGAAGGCCGAGGCCTCCGAGTGAACGACGGCGATCGGGCATGAAGAAGAAGATCGCGACGCGCCGAGGGAAGACCGATGTCAAGGTTGGCTTCGTGAAGTTCCCGACGAAGAAGTCGACCGGCGAGGGAGGCGCTTTCGTTCGTCTCGTGGTCATCGACACGAAGGGCGATGCTGCGTTCATGAAGCGGTTCGTTCCCTGCTGCGGCGGGTACGTGAGCTTCCAGATGGACGACTGCTTCATGGGCGACGACCTTGCCGCCTCACAGGAAGCGGCACTCGGTCCAGAACCCAAGGGAGGGCGTCAGCTACAGCGTTTCATCACTCGCTTCGACAAGTTGAGGATGGAAAGGGAACAAAAGTACTTCCCGATGTTCGACGATCCTGATCACCGAGATCGCTACCTGTCGCGCCCATTCCTCGCCGTCATTCTGCTCGGCGCTACGGGCTGGTCTGGGCACTGGCGCGCGACATTCGACGACCTCACGGCCGATGGCAAAGCCCTCTACCGGTCGGTGCAGAAGCTCTACCCCGGGTGCGAGCTGCGTCTCTTGACTTTCCTCGACACCTGACCTTACCCAAACGCCGACGACGTAGGTTCTGCCATGACCGAGATCTCCACCATCGACCGTGATGCCCTGACCGGCCAGAAAGTCGGCCGCTGCGGCCATTGGTACGTGAGGGCCCGGAGCGGCGGCTCGTCGTTCGACCTTGCGTTGCCGCCGTTCAAAAGCTGGGAGGAGGCGGATGTCGAGTTCACCGGGCTGTCGCTCGATCAGACGGCGCGCCTGCTCGGCCTGCCGCAAGGAGACTTGTACGAGTGGGGGCGCGGATGAAGCGCGTGCTTCTGCTGGCGGAGGCGGAGCTTCGCAAGCTGACGACCCCGCGGCTCTTGGCGTACCAGCGCAGTTTGCAGCGGGTGCGCGAGACTGAGGTGTGGCACCCGGATCACGTGAGCGGTCAGCTCTACAAGGACTCTCCCGAGTACATCGAGCATCGACGGGTCCTTCGGGAGATCTTTGCCGGCCGAGAACACGTCAGCCGATGAGCGGCGATTCCGACATCCGTGACCGGGCGTTGGCGGCGATGAACGATTTCATCGGACGCGTCGTCAGGGCGGAGCGCATGTCTGGCGTGAAGGGGAACGGCCATCTGAAGCTGGTTCGCGACGAGTACGTCGACGTGTCCGCGCCTAAGGGTCTCAGCTATCGGGGCAGAGACAAGGGGCACGAGGAGGCTCACGAGATCCTCACCAGATTCGTCCGCGTTGCGCAGGGCTACTACGAACGGGCGAGGTCCAACATCACGTTCGCCCGGCAGTGGACGCGGTACGAAGATCAGAAGCTACGGAAGCCGATGGCCCGTCTCGTGCGGCTTCAGAGCGAGAGCCACAAGCGCTTGGCGCTTCGGCGGCTTCAGGGTCCGAGCAGCTTCCTCTCGGACGGTGGCACGGTTGGGCTGCAACGGTTGCTGAAGGGCTGGGGCCACAAGCCGAGGGTCCACGCTCCGACGTAGATCACGCCTGCGAGACCGTCGCCTGGATCCGGTTCTGGAGGAGCCAGCCCTTGATGACGCGCTCGGCGCACGCGAACCTCGTCTTCTCGACCTGTTCACCCTGGACCCGTGCGACGTAGAAGGCGCGAGGGCCGGCAGGGGTCATCTTGGCGGTCTGGACGATGTCGGCAACTACGACGCCTCGCGGGTCGCGCCAGACGAACATGGGGCGCATGGAACCTCCTCAGCGGCGGCGACGCCGGTTGCGCTTGAAGTACCCGCCCCCGCGCAGCACCTGAGGCGCCTTCGAGTCCCACCAGAAGAACTGGCCGATCACGAGCGCCCCAAGTCCGAGCGCCGCGTACTTCCAGCGCGTCTCAGGGGGCATCGGGCTCTCTTGCCCCATCCCGCTCGCAGACTGGCAGCCGCAGCCGCTGAGCCCCTTCAGGGGGAACCTCGTTGAACTCATGCCGGTGACCTGCGAGTACGCCATGGGGGCTACTATACATCAGCCCACGATGCGCGTCCTCATGGCCACCAACACGTACCTCCCTCACGTCGGCGGCGTCGCCAACGCAGTCGATCGGATGGTGCGTTCGCTGCGGCAGCTCGGGCACGAGGTGATCGTCATCGCCCCCGGCGACAGCTTGACGGCGCCCATCCACGCGGACCGACAGGGGGTCATCAGGGTGCCGGCGGTCCCATCCGTGGCCGGCAGCGATTTCACGTTGCCGCTCCCCACCTCAGAGCGCCTGAACGATGTCATCGCCGCGTTCGATCCGCACATCATCCACGCGCACCACCAGTTCTCACTTGGCAAGGCCGCGCTGAACGCTGCGCGGAAACTCGGCAAGCCGATCGTCGTCACGGTCCACACGTTCCTGGAGAACATGGTTGGCAGCTTCAAGGTGCCCATCAAGATGTCGCTGACGGCGAGGATCGCGAAGGAAGCCGTTTCGTTTCTTGGCGCTTCGACGCTGCCGATCTTCTTCGAGAACTCGTGCGACGCCGTTCTGGCTCCGACCGCGAGCGCAGCTCAGCTCCTGCGAGATCGTGGCGTGGTGGCGCCGATCTATGTCACGCCGTCGGGCATCGACGTCGGTGTCTATGCAAACCCGGATGGCGCGGCCGTCCGAAAGAAGCACGCGATCGATCCGGGCACATTCGTCGTGGGCCATGTCGGACGTCTCTCGAAGGAGAAGAACCTCGGCTTCCTCGCGAAGGCGATGGCGAAGTTCCTCCAGATGAACAGCGACGCGCGAGCCATCATCGTCGGCACGGGCCCAAGCTCAAGCGAGATGCACTCGGCCTTCCTCGCCCATCGCGTCGCGTCACGCGTGCGGTGGCTTGGCGTGCAGCGAGGACAGGCGCTCGCCAACGCCTACGGCGCGATGGACGTCTTTGCGTTCGCCTCGGTCATCGAGACGCAGGGGCTCGTGCTCGCCGAGGCGATGGCGGCCGGCGCTCCGGTGATCGCGCTCGACGGTCCGGGGACGCGAGACATCATCCGTGACGGCGTCAACGGCCAGCTCGTGACGAAGCTCGACCCCGAGTCTTTCGCGGCAGCACTGTTCGAGTGGTCGCGGCTGCCTCCGCAGGCTGCACGAGCTATGAAACAGAACGCGCGTGAGACCGGCGCCTCCTACGCGCTGGAGCTGACGACGAGGCGCCTGGTCACCGTGTACGAGCGGGTTGCGCGGTTTGTCTGACAGGTGCTAGGCTCGCCAGGGAAGAGATGCAGAAGGCGCAGAAAAAGCATTGCCCGAGATGCGGGCTGACGCGAGCGCTCGATCACTTCGCCAAGCACAAGGCGCGTCCCGACGGTCGGTCGGGATGGTGCATGGACTGTGATCGTGAAGTTCAGGCAAAGCGTCGCGAACGCTTGCGCACAAGAAGGCTCCTCAAGCTCCCCCTGGAGAAACATTGCTCCAGATGCGGCCTGACGCTGCCCGCCTCCATGTTCAACATGACCCGCCTTCAGTTGGATGGCCTTCAAAGCTACTGTAAGCAGTGCGCCTCGGATTCGCAGAAGAGGCTTAGTCCCGCGGATTATGAGGCGATGTGTGAAAGCCAGGACGGCAAGTGCGCAATCTGTGCGGTTTCCTTGACGCGCCGCAGAGCTTGCATCGATCACTGTCACGCCACCAACAAGGTGCGCGCGATCCTGTGCGGTCTTTGCAATTCTGGCCTGGGCTTCTTTCGCGACGAGCCGGACCGGATGAGGCGCGCTGCTGAGTACATTGAGAAGCACAGAGACAAAAAGGGTGACCATGAGCATTGAGGAAACCACGGCAGTGGAACCGGTCGATTCGGCTCCGTCGGGCGCTGTGTACAAGGTGGTGCTGCTGAAGCTCGATGAGCAGGGCGTGCCTTCTCTCGTTGGTGATCGCGTGCACACGTTGTCTCCGAAGGTCTACGACCGGAGGACGGCGATCAAGTACGCGATCTTCGAGGCTCAGCAGCTTCCTTCTGGTGGGCTGGCAGAGAGGCTTCTCGCGGTCATCAACCCCGGAGGCCGGTGCATCGCGGTGATCGCTGGGGTGACCGGGAAGCCGGTTCGGCCTCTCATCGCGATGAGGACGAAGCGGGCGCTGGCGACGCTGATGCCGCAGGACGTGAAGGTTCGACGCAGGACGAGTCGGCCGCTGATGAGCGCGCGTCCTGGGCGCCCTGGAAGGCGTCGGACGTCGCGGGGGCGGTGAAAGCGGGCTCCCCTGGAGCCTTGTCTCGTCCTCGCGTATGATGAGCCCCACCATGCACGTCAACCCGGCCCCGGCGCACGTCCGCGCCTACCTCCCGTCGCTGTACCTTCCGGGCAGCCTCGGCCGCTTCCGGCAGTACCCGCGGGTCACCGAGACGCCCATCCCTGGCGCCGGCTACAACGCGCGCAAGGGCATCTGGGGCGAGCAGGTGCTCTACCTCGGTGGCTACGGCGACCTGTTCAAGACCGACGGCACGTACCCCTACGGCAAGTACCATCAGGTGCCGCTCCGCGGTCTCGGGCAGGTCATCCCGACCCCTTGGTACACCAGGACGTGGGTGTGGGGCGCCGCGGGGGCTGCGGCGTTGCTCGTGGGGGCCGGGTCGTACATGGCGCTTCGCAAGAACCGTCGTCGCGTGCGCCGGAACCGTCGTCGCAGCCGTAGGAGGTCGCGATGAGCTACGCGGGCCTCGGCTCTGCCGCGTCGTACAAGCGGTACTGGAATCGCTACGCGAAGATGTGCCAGGGGATGGCCGACGAGGGCGCCTGCCTGAACCGGGCGATCCAGCACGGGGCCAACGTGACGTTCTCCGCGAGCGGCCTTGGTCAGGTCGCCCCGTCTTCGACGGCGGTGACGACGCAGCAGGCCTTGGCGATCGCCGCGAACCTCACGCAGATCGGGGCCGCGCTCGTCACGAATCCGGATGGGTTCGCTCGGAACCAGGCGCCTCGCGCGGTCAACGTCCTCGACGAGGCCGTGATCACCCCGCTCGTCGATCGTGTCGCCGAGCGTGCAGCGCCGTACTTCATCCGGTACGTGATGCCGCCGCTTGCGGTGCTCTACGTGCTGAGCGGCATGGCGGCGTTCTTCAGCTACAAGGCGCTCGAAGGACAGCGGTCCGGGCACAGGGTTTCTCCGAACCGTCGCCGACGTCGGCAGCGGTCGAACTGAACGACAGAAAGAGGGCTGGGCAGCCATGAGTATTGCGAAGCGCGATCTGTTTCACATGTCCGACGCTCAGGTGCGGGCGGGCAAGGAAATGTGGAAGACGACGGGGCAGAAGGGCCGGCTTGCCAGCTCATCGTTCGACGCGGAGGCGATGGCGCCGAAGACGTGGATCATGTGGGTCAACGGCAAGGGCGAGGAGATCAGCACCATCGAGTGCGAGCTGTACGCCGTGCCGCGAGCGAGCGACTCTGGCGAGCAGATCGGCATGCTCATCGGCATGTGCCCCAAGTGCGGCAACAACTTCACCGTCCGCGAGGACAACAAGGCGATGACGCTCGATCGCGTCACGTACCGCAAGGCGCCGAAGCACCTGCGGATCAACTGGGCGTTCCACTGCAAGAACGTGCTCGGCAAGCCCGTCATGGACGATGACGTCATCCCCGTGGTCAGCAGCAGCGAGCGCTGGGCGTGCGACTACTGCAAGGGCTGGTGCGTTCGCGTGCAGGGCGGCGTTGCGACCACGGACATGACCGGCGTCACCCAGCTCACCGTCGGCGGGAACATGCCCATCATCGGAGGAAGGTAGCGCGTGTCGTATCACATCGGTCCGAGCCCGGCTCCGGTCTCGCTGGCGCCAGCGATCCAGCCGCATCAGTACCCGCTTCTGCCGCTGTCGCAGGTGCCTTCGACAGCGCTTGCCCCGCCGGGGCTCAGCGCGAACACCAAGCGCGTGCTGGTCATCATCGGGATCTTGCTGGTGGCGATGATCGTCCTCTCGATGATCAGCAAGAAGACCGTCACGCGGAACAGGGCTCCGGTGAAGCGCGTCTCGACGCCCGAGCTGGCGAAGAACCTCTACGAGCGCCTGGAGCGTCGTGGCAACGCGAACGAGACGACGATGCGGTCGCTCAAGGCGTACGCGAGCAAGCGCTGAAAAAGACAACGCCCCGACCGAAGCCGAGGCGTTGTAGGCCTTCTCGGCGACCCACCACCGATGTACCCGTGGAAGGGTACTTTAGCGCATCAGCCCGACCGAGCCAACCTCGCGCCAGCACTCGGGCCCGGCGGCGATCGCCGTGAGCTGACCGTCCAGATCTGGCTCGTGGAACAGCTCGACGCGACCGCGCAGACGCCGGGCGAGGTCCTCCAGGGCAAGCCTGTGTGGCACCTGAAGCACGACGAGGTTCTCGCACGGCTCGCCGTGCTTGAGCACCCAGGCGATGAGCGCGTGACCGGCCTGAGCCGCACGCATGCCGACGGTGAGGTCGGCGCGGGTGATCGCGTAGAGCCGATCGGTCCGGGAAGGAATCGAACCTTCTCCTCCAGAGGCATTGCTGCCCCCGTCGCTCTGCCGGAGAGCTTCCAGACCAACGGTCTCGGTGGGAATCGAACCCACGCCTTCAGCCTCATCACGGCTGATGCTCGACCTTCGAGCTGCAAGACCCATGGCCCCGGATGGAGTTGAACCACCTACCTCCCGAAGACCATCGCTGGCCTCCTGGTGCTCTGCCGATGAGCTGCGGGGCCGAAAAATAGAAACGCCCCGCTCGACCGTGAGGTCCAGCAGGGCTGCGCCGAGGATCGTCGAACTCGCGCTGAGCGCGTGACGGTCAATGCTTCGAAAACGAGGGCATGTCGGAGACCCTAGCGATGGAGCCATGGCTCGTCAAGTTTTTTTCTCGCATGTTGCTCTTGTCCGACAAGGGTTGTACTGTCCGACATCCATCATGTCAGACATCGCCGAACCGTACGTCCAGCGCTCCTCCGAAGAGATCGAATCGCTCGAAAAGCAGATTCGTTCCTCGCCCATCAAGAACTACGTGGCGCCCCCGGCGGACGGATACGACGTGCACGGGCTGTGGTCGTGCTTCGGAACCCAGCACCGCACCGGCTACGCGACCCATGCGATGGCCATGCACTGGATGCTCAGCAAGGCCCTGGGGATCAAGACGCAGCTCACGCCGCATCGCTCGATGGACATCGACATCGAGCGGTTCCCCGCGGACCGTGACGCTCAGCTCTTCGAGTGGACGAAGGAGGCGGTCGGTTGGCCGCATGCGCTGATCGTCTCGTTCCCGCTCGAAGTCGCCGCGGAGATGGAGGACGCCGCCGGGGCGATCGTGCCGTACTGCGCCTTCGAAGGAGATCGAATCTCTCCCTACGCGCGAGACCTCGCGACCGGGCCGATCTTCCGCCAGGTCTGGGTCGTGAGTGACTTCGTGAAGGGAGCGTTCGTCGCAAGCGGCGTCCCCGCGGAGCGGGTGGACGTGATCCGTCCGATGCTCACCGACGGCTTCTGGAAGATGACGCCGATCGAGCAGCTCGTGGCCGCGAAGAACCGCCCCGTCACGTACGACGACCCCTTCGTCTTCGGGACGCTCGGCACGTGGCAGAAGCGCAAGGGCATGTTCGACCTCGTGCGCGCCTACTTCGGCAACTTCAAGCGCGAAGAGCCGATCACGCTCGTCATCCGCACGAGCCCTCTCAGCAGCAACGTGACGATCAAGAAGTTTCAGGAGCAGCTCACCCGTGAGATCGCAGAGATCGCCAAGGAGTTCGGCGACGACGCCTTCCCCATGTCGCGCAAGATGCCCAAGCTGAAGTTCGAGCTGGGCACCGACCTGTCGGACCAGCAGGTGATCGAGTGGCTCGGCACGCTCGACTGCTACGTGAACCCCTCCTACGGCGAAGGCCTCGGCATCCCGCACGTCTGGGCGAAGGCGCAGGGCGTGCCGATGGTGACGAGCGACTACGGCGCCGTGGGCCAGATGATGTACGAGATCGCCGACGCGATTGGTCACGAGAATCACCGTGACCACGTGTTCCCCGCGACGCTCACGCCGGTCGATCCGCAGATGCTGAAGCTCGGGCTGATGTTCGAGCGCAGCACCAAGTGGGGCATGTACAACGTCGATGATCTCGCGCGTGAGATGCGCAACGCGATGGAGTGCGGCAGGACGGTGGACGCGAAGTCGGCGGAGTACATGCGCCTCGCGTTCGGTGCGAGGACGCTCGATCCTCTTCGTGAAGCACTGCGGAAGGTCTTGCCGGCCGAGCATGCCGAGAAGTGGCTCTGCACGTGATCGCTGTCGTCGGCCACTTCGGCACGCTCTACTCGTACGCGACCGTCGCTGGTCGTGTTGCGGAGGCGCTGCGCGCGAACGGGATGCTCGCGGGGTGTCAGAACCTCGACGAGACGTGGCATCCGCGCTGGGCGTCCCTCAACCACTCCTCCATCGAGCAGGCGACGCATCTTCTGCTTGTCACGGCACCGAACCACTACGTTGCGGGCTACGCGCAGATGTTCGGGAAGGAGCGCTCGGCGATCTTCGTGAGCCCGAACACCGACCAGCTCGCTGACGAGCACACCGACACGATCGCTTGGTTCGGGCTCGCCATCGCCCCGTCGCGGTTCTGCGCCTCGACCGTCGCGAGGAACTGCCCCGTCGATCGCGTGACCGTGCTCCCGCTCGGAAGTCCGATCTCGGCGCCGCTCCACAAGGCAGACCGTGCGCTGGGAGGACCGGTTCGCGTGCTTCACTTCACGAGCGACCAGGCATGGCCGAGTCGCAAGGGGACCGAGACGCTCCTGAAGGCGTGGGCGAAGCGCCGTCCTGGACCCGAGGCGATCCTGACGGTCCACGGGCCGCCGTCGCTGCGCAAGGACGCGCTCTACATGATCGCCGACCTCGGGATCGACGAGACGGTGACCTACGAGCCCTCTGGGCGACACGGCACGAGCGACGAGGACCTGACCCTGCTCTACGAGCAGGCCGATCTTGTCGTGGCTCCGTCGCGCTCCGAGGGCTTCGGCATGATGATGCTCGCGTCGCTCGTCGCTGGCGTGCCGCTCCTGACGACGTGCAACACGGGGCACGCGGAGTTCCTGAGCCTCCGCCCCGGGTCGTGGCTTCCGATCCCGACCCCGGACAGCGGCCCCCTCTCGTTCGAGACCGGCTACGCGCCGATCGTGGACGTCGATATCCTCGCGGAGACGCTCAGCCTGGCGCTGACGCCCTTCGCGCGGGACTGGATGATGAAGGCTCGCCCGGGCATCGGAGAGGCATCGAAGCCGGGGTGGGGGTCGTGGGAGCAGGCGTCGGCGCAGTGGGTGGAGCGCCTCAAGGAATGGACGGAGGAGACAGCATGAGCAACAGCAGCAAGGGCGTGGTTCTGAAGCACCTGGGCGGCGAGGGACCGATCGAGGTCATGACCCGCGTGATGGACTTCAACATCCAGCAGGTCACCGGTCCCGACGGGAAGGTCATGGAGTTCCCGGCCAACACGCTCGTCACGTTCACGGCGCAGAAGTTCCGCGAGCTGGGCGACACCGACGAGTGGGAGTTCACCACGCTCGTGCCGTCGCCCGCCGGAACCCCGGTGCGCGCCTACATCTACCTCGCGGGCCGGGACATCTTCCTGATCCGCGCAGCCAGCAAGGTCGGCTGAGATGACCGAGCCGACGCGCGAAACGCAGAGCGAGCGGCTGTCGTTCCGCGCGACGGCTCGCAACGCCGAGAAGCTCCTGGCCCTCGCGAAGGCGAAGGGCTGGATCAACGCGAAGGGCCAGCCGAACGTGTCGGCGGTGCTCAACTTCCTGATCGAGACGTTCGACATGTCGAGCCTGTTGCCGAAGAAGGACTCGAAGGAGTCGAAGAAGGAGAAGTCGAATGGCCGATGAAGATGGGTTCAAGCCCGACGTTCCGACGGGAACAGCGCTCGCGGTCACCAGTCCTCACGACGCTCGCGCGCTCGTGCGGCGCATGTCTGGCGATCAGATGCCTGACCGATGCCACTTCCACTGCGTCATGTGCGGCTGGAGCAAGACCCTGAACTTCGACGCCGACGAGATCGCGGCGCTCGGGGACAACGTGCGCGACTACGGAGGCCCGTGCCCCGGCTGCGGGTCGATGACGCTTCAGCCGTATGACACGATCGCGGGTGGCGCGTTCAAGTCCGTCCACGAGATGGCGACCGCCAACAAGAAGAAGGAGTACGGCGAGGCCGCCGACGTCTTCATCGACAAGGTCCAGGGACGGGTCGGCGAGATGTTCACGGGGATCATGCCTGGCTCGACGCTGGGCGACCCGTCTCCGCCTGCGCCGAGCGCGAACCCGACGCGGGATCATCTGCCCGATGCAGACAGCGTCGACCTCTCCGGCATGAAGCCGCGGAAGGGCTGATGTCGGTCCAGACCGTCGAGCAGCGTGCGCGAGCCGGCGCCCGCTCCCTCTACCTCGGCAACAGGACGATCCTCGCGGTCGTCCTCGGAAATCTGCGCATGGTGCTCGACAGCACCGATCGAGGCATCGTTCCGCACCTCGCCTTCGACGGGTACTGGGAGTCGTGGGTCACCTCGTGGGTCGAGGCGAACGTTCGGGCCGGCGAGAAGGCGATCAACATCGGCGCGAACTGCGGCTACTACACGATGTTGCTCGGGCGCTGCGTTGGCACCGGTGGTCGCGTGGTCGCGATCGAGCCGAACGAGACGCACGCGCGGAACATCGAGCACAGTGCGCACCTGAACGGCTTCCACGGCTACACGCGCGTCGTGCGTGCGGTCGCCAGTGCGGAGCCCGGGGAGCTTCGGTTCAACGCGCGGGGCGACGGCATGAGCATGAACAGCTTCGTGTCGGAGACGGGGAGCGAGATCGTGCGCGCGGTACGAGCGGACGACGAGATGCCCGACGCGACCTTCGCGCTCATCGACACGGAAGGCCACGAGCCGCTCGTGTGGGCCGGGATGCAGCGCATGATCCGGAACCCCGGCTTCCGGGCGGTGATCGAGTGGTCTCCGCAGCGGTACCAGGATCCGAGCGCCTTCTACGAGCGCATCGCGGCCGAGGGGTTCACGTGTTCGCACATCGGGCACGACGGGATGGAGCGGCACGCTTCGCGGGAGCTGATGCTCGACGGCGTCGAGCGCATGGTTGTGCTCCGGAGAAGGTGACAGGTGCAGCACTTCTACGAGAAGATCCACGGCTGGTTCGACTTCGGCGACATCTATGCCGAGGCAGTCACCGAAGCCAAGGACGGCGCACGGTTCGTCGAGGTAGGGACGTGGTGCGGCCGTTCGGCCGCGTACATGGCCGTCGAGATCGTCAACTCCGGCAAGAAGATCGACTTCTACTGCGTGGACACGTGGAGAGGCTCGCCTGCTCCGCAGTACCAGGAGATGGTTCGGCAACACGGCAGCATCTTCGACGCATTCATGCGAAGCATGGGCGACGGCGGCGTGAGCGAAGTAGTGAAGCCGCTCATCTCCGACTCGGCCGATGCCGCGCATCTCTTCGCAGATCACTCGCTCGACTTCGTCTTCATCGACGCGTCTCACGACTTCGATGGCGTTCGTCGCGACGTTGCGGCGTGGCTGCCGAAGGTTCGTGTTGGCGGTGTCTTTGCGGGGCACGACGCGGGGTGCCCGGGCCTGCTCAATGCGGTCTCAGCCTACGTGCCCATGGGGCAGGTGAGCATCAGGGGCGCAAGCTGGTTTCATCGCGTAACGGGAGCGGACGACTCTCCGCTCGCCCGCGCGGCAGGTGTCGCGGATCTTTCTATGGGAGTACATGCCGCGTACGATCTGTGGCATCGAGCACGGGCGCTTGGTGTCGTAGCCTCGGCCCCTTCGGTAGCCGAAGGAGACGACGCTGAGTACAGGCGAAAATGGGGCGGCCCTCCAGGCGCGGAGGTGTTCACGGTTCCCTACAACGTCACGACGAGGAACTGGTGAACCCGAGCATCGTGATGGCGACCGTAGACCGGTCGCCAAAGAGCAACTACGTTCACGCGTCGATCGCGGACCTCTACGCCAAGGATCCGACCGCGCCGCCGATGACGTTGTTCGTTGGCTCGACGGCAGAGATGTTCCTTGGTCCTTTGGCTCAGGACGAGCGCGTGCGAGTCGTCGGAACGACCCGAGAAGAAGGGGAGCGTCTGGACGCGATGTCCGTCTCCAGGCGGGCCTCCTGGAACCTGACCCGCGCAATCACGATGCCCAGCGCAGCCGACGGGGTGATCCTCCTTGAAGACGATCTGGTGTTCGCGCGCGACTGGTACCAGCGATTGTGCTCCGCGGGCAGCGCTCTGGTGAGTAAATATGGGAGCAGAAATCTGCTCTCTGGATACAGGACCTACCAAGCGCTCGGTCCTGGAGGCCTGGAAGCCGGCGACTACGCGAGGCTTCCCGGCGCGTTCTACGCATCGCTGTGCGCGTTTCTGGTCAGCGACGACGCTCGACAGGTGGCAGCCGCGCATGTGTCTGGGCAGGCCCCATTCGACCTAGCGCTCGGCTCCTGCCCTCTTGGCATGTGGAGCACTGGCCACTCTGTCGTTGACCACGTCGGAGACGAAAGTACGCTGGGCCCGTTTGCGGTTCGTCGCGCGTTCGACTTCCGGCTCTGACCTGCCTACTTCGTCACGGGGATCGGCAGGTACTCGGTGTCGACGACGACGTACTCGTCGCCCGGCGCGTAGCCCGAGATGAAGAACGCGCTGTAGCCGTGCTCGGAGACGGTCGCCGAGATGTCGTCGAGGTCGATCTCGGTGCCGAGGCGCTCGGAGACCAACTGGTCAGCGTCCGCATCAACTCTTTCCAAGCACTCGGTCAGGAGGGCTTCGATTGCGCTCAGGTCTTCGTCGGACCAGCGATCGTTCTCCTCAGCCTCCTCCTCTACGAGGCCCTCGACCACGTCGTCGATTCGCTCGCCCTTGGCGATGGACACGATCGCATCGGAGAGCAGCTCGCTGACAGCGACGCGGACACCGGGCGCCTGTGACCGCACCTTCTCTTGCAGGTTCTCGGGCAGCTCTTTCGTGCCGAGCACGTCGGCGCGAAGGGAAGCCTTCACCTGCTCGTCGCAGTCGCCAAGGATGGAGTAGCGGTGCGTCTCGCCTGTCTTGCGGTCCACGATCTCGAACGTGAACGGAGCTGATCCGGGCGTGTAGAAGGTCAGGTCGTTGCCGCAGTCGTAGAGGTCTGGCTCGATGTCAGCGACCAGCTCCTCGGGCACCGGGCTCTCGACCTCGTAGATGCGCTTGCCGAACTTGCGCGCGAAGTCGGGATCGGTCGTGAGGTAGAGGCCCCAGCCGAGCGAGCCCGTGTAGCCGGGATCGTTCCCGTCCAGCTCTTCGAGGTCGGCGCTCATCGATCCGTGGTAGAGGGCTGTCGCGCCGTTTCGCGCGATGGTTCGCGAGTAGCGAATCGTTTCCCATGGG
>Ga0209174_10000761_pt1 | contig 23537 bp, 25 predicted proteins | sample JI91814BDNA_FD_187505 | JGI IMG/M metagenome (GOLD analysis project Ga0209174, IMG submission 187505) | Wastewater effluent complex algal communities from Wisconsin, to seasonally profile nutrient transformation and Carbon sequestration -... | ecosystem: Engineered > WWTP > Effluent > Algae...
GTACCTGCCATGTAAGCGAACAGGCTTTCGCGAAATCCATCTGTTAGCCATCGTTGCCGGTTCTTGGTGCTGAAGATGATATGATAGAGCAGTTGTTGATGAGTACTCATAGATGTGCTCCAAGACTTTGTTTTTGGTCTGACCATTTTACAGGCCATTTGGGTGCATTGATTGCACAGTTGTTCTTTTATGAGACAATGAGTTCGCAAAATGACCAGAGGAAACTAGCGTAGGCATATTGGGCGGGTCGCGCTTTGGTGTGTCGGCCCTAGTATCTGTCCCATCGACTTGTTGGTCTCCATTTTGGATACTTGACAAAGTAGATGCCAGTGGTCTTGCCTGCAGCTTGGCCGTTGGCGCAGCGGCGCAGATCGTTTGCCCTTGGATGCTCGACATCGACCCGGAGCTTGTTCGCGCCGCTGTTTGTTTTGAACCCGAACCGTCGCCAGATCGGCCATCTCAGGTTAGATCGTATTTACTAGGATGGGACTCTACAATGAAAACGAATGCCTCAAAGACTCGCTATGCGCGCATTATCGGAGTCGATATCGCATCAGATAAAATCGACATCCATGACTCGCACGGCTACCTCACCGGTGAGCTGCCAAACACCTGTTCGGCAATCGACAATAGGTTGGCAGCAAAACTGAAATCAGTCGACAATGTTTTGGTTATCTGCGAAGCCACTGGTGGTTATGAATATGTTCTGGTCGACTCCATGCAGCAGGCTGGTATTGATGTCGCCGTTGCTAACCCAAGACAAGTTCGTGACTTTGCCAAAGGACACGGTTACCTTGAGAAAACGGACTCGATTGATGCGGCGATGATTGCGAAGTTTGGTAGCGATGTCGACGTTCATTTGGCACCGCAGCGAACCGATGCTGAGCGTGCGTTTCAAGCGCTGGTGCGTCGTCGTTGCCAAGTCATTTCGGCGTTACATGCAGAAAAAAATCGCGTCGCTCAAACTTCCGATAAGTTTGCAAAGGAACTCATCGAGCAATCCATTTCGCACTGGAAAAGCCAACTAAAAACGCTCGACATGCAAATCGAGCGAGTGCTAACCGAACGGGCCAAGAACGATCCCAAGATCGATATTCTGCAAAGTGTTCCTGGCGTTGCCACCGTGACGACCGCGACAATTATCGCTGAACTGCCTGAGCTAGGAAGTCTCAACCGAGGACAAATCGCCAAGTTGGTGGGGGTCGCGCCGCTGGCCAATCAGTCTGGAAAATCGGACAAGCAGCGTAAGGCCAAAGGAGGCAGAGGTCAGGTGCGAAATGTGTTGTACATGGCAACGTTGGTCGCGGCACGTCACAACCCGGTCATCAAGCAGTTTTACAATCGACTGCTGGCCAAAGGGAAACTAAAGAAGGTGGCGTTAGTGGCCGCTATGCGCAAACTGTTAACCATCCTCAATGATATGGTTCGCAATGGTGAATTATGGCGCAAAGCGGACCAGAGTCTATCAAAACAGAAAAAGGCGACCACGGCACCGTCGCTAAACTAGGACCATGATCGCCTCGCGTGCTCGATGCATCATGGACGCACCGGCGACTGGATTATCCTTCGAGCAGTTGCACCTCTGCAGAGCTGCTGTATGTTTCTCCCAGCAGCATCAGTTTAACGCTGCGCGGTCATTTTGTAAAATCATGGAACACCGGCGTCATGCTTCAAAAAACCTCGGGGGTTTGGGGGCTGGCCCCCAAGCACGCTGTAATAACGAATCAAGAAATTTAAAATTCTTGATCTCCCTATTGACCCAAAATAAGACCGTCGCTTCGGGCTTAAGACCGACGACCATTTGCAACCATTCCTAAATTTACCGCTCTGAATCCCGGAACGCTGACGGGGCCTCTGCGCTGAGTACGAGTAAGAGCTACCACGAAAATCGCGCGCGACAGATGGCTCGGTTGAGTTCGTAACTCCTACTTCGTACTCGTAACTCGTCGTCGTAATTCGTGCTCGTAATTCGTCGTCGCGGATGTCGAAGCCGAGGCCAATTTATACTGCACATCTCTTTTGCGCGCGTATTCAGCAGATTGGCGACCATATCCAGCCTTTCTCCTCTTTTCGACCGGTGGTTACCACCACCGGCAGAGGATGTACCAGCCCTTCGGGCTTAAGACCAAGCACCATTTGCAACCATTCCTACATTTGCCGCTCTGAATCCCGGAACGCTGACGGGGCCTCTGCGCTGAGTACGAGTAAGAGCTACGCCTAAGCCACAAGAGGGCGAAACGTTAAGTCGTCAGCGCTTTCCTGAGTACCGGTTCAAACGCATCGGCATGACGATAGAAACCGAGATCGGAGGGGTGTGAACCATCGGTGGTATCATCGCGATCGTTACCGAGCAACGATTCTCCGTCGATATAATGTAATTTCTTGATCCCGCTATCGATCAGCTTTTGGTATTCCGCTTTAAGGGCTTGCCGACTCGATTCATTGCGAGCTTTTTGTGATGGGATCGCCCAGGAACCGGAGTAGCTGCGGTCTTCGACCAGAACGATGGGCGTTTCGGGATGAGTGGAACGCAAGTGGTTTACCAGTGGCGCCGTTTTCTCTTTGACTTCAGCAGCATTCATGTTAGGCAAGCAATCAATGACATAAGCTTCTGCGTTTAGTTCTGACAGCAAGCGGCCTACTTCAATATCCATCCGCCCATTGCCGCTAAAGCCGAGGTTGATGATGGGTCGGTTGAGACGACGGCCTAAGATCGATGGATGAGGCATACCGGGACGTGAAGCGCAAGCTCCGTGTGTGATCGATGTTCCGTAAAAAACAATCGGCTTTTCGGTGCGTGGCGAAAGCGGCTTAAACGAATTGGATTTCGGCACTCCAATACGCAAATGTTCGGTGCCGTTGTAGAGTGGGAGATAGATCGTGTAGTCACGCATCGCGCCATCCATCCCCGAAACGATCGCCCCTTGATTCTCTTGGGCTTTAGGGGCATAAACGGCAATCCACTTCCAAGTGCCAGTGGGATCTACGCCATACAAGTCTAAGCCCGAGACACCTGTCGCAGGCATGTGCGGCATAGCTAAATTCGAACTGGATACTTTGTAATCGACATGAATTTCCGCGGCATCTGTTTGGAATCGCACCAACATGCCGGCCGAATGTCGACTCAAATTCCAGACGGCGTCAGTAACAACTCCCTTGGCTTTGGATGGTAGGCGATCAAACCATTTTTCGGTTTCCGTAAATCCCTTTCCTTCGATGCCCCAATCTCTAACATCGGCCCATTGGAGTTCGTTTTCTGCGAATGCGGTTCTGGTTTGAATCGAAGCCACGGCAACGGTTGTAGCGGCCAAAAAAGTGCGGCGAGAGACGTTCATGGATGTGTTCCAAGATGAGGAGGGAGTTAGGCTGGTCGGCAAGCCAAGATCATCGCTCAAAGGGGGCGCGAGTCGCTGGCGAAGCTGGATGATAGTTTAGCCAACAGCGATAAGCGCCTACCACTGGGCGCTCGAAAATCAAAGGTGAATTCTGTGGAATGTAGCCTAAGCCAACGGTAAACTCTGGCGTCTCGAAGATCGATTCCGGACGCGAATTTCTCAGGCGGAGTGAATTCATGCGATACTGCTTTGTGGCCCTGTGCTGGTTGGTTCAGCTTTCTCACTTGCTATCGATGGTGGCCATTGGTGATGAGCTTAACAACGGTGTCGAAGATCGGAGTGGGGATTGGTCGCGATTTCGTGGTCCTGCCGCGATGGGAGTTTCTGAAGCGAAGAATCTTCCCGAAAAATGGAGTCAATCTTCCGGTATTGCGTGGAAAACACCGCTCCCTGGGGCTGGTGCCTCCAGTCCGATGGTTTTTGGCAACAAGATTTTTTTGACCAGTTACACAGGCTATTTTGTGCCTGGCGAAGATGGCGGTTCGTTAAATGACCTTGAGCGTCATTTGTTATGTTTGGATCTAAGTTCGGGTAAAATTCTTTGGGATAAGGCGATTGCCGCAAAGTTGCCAGAGGAAGAGCGCATTCGCGATCATGGATATGCGGCGAATTCTGTCGCAGTTGATGCCGAACATGTTTACGCTTTCTTCGGAAAGTCAGGCGTGTTTGCGTTCGATCATGCGGGAAATCAAAAATGGCAGGCCGATGTGGGAGAAAAGACCCATGGCTGGGGGACGTCCGCTTCGCCCGTGTTGTTTGGTGATTTAGTTTTTATCAATGCGAGTGTGGAGAGCGAGTCCTTGATCGCGTTGGATCGTGCGACAGGAAAGCAGGTTTGGAAAGCTGGCGGGATTCGCGAAGCCTGGAACACGCCGATCGTCATCAAGTCCCAGGAGGGGAGGCAAGAATTAGTGATTGCCACCCAAGGAAAGATATTGGCATTTGTACCCGACACGGGCAAATCCCTGTGGAACTGCAATACGGACATCGGTTGGTACATGGTCCCCTGCATAGTGGCTGATGAAGGAATTGTCTACTGTTTGGGAGGAAGATCGGGAACCGCTTCTTTAGCCGTGCGAGCGGGAGGAAGTGGGGACGTTACCAAAACGCATCGACTTTGGACCAGTCCGAAAGGCTCCAATGTTTCATCTCCCGTTTATCTGGACGGGCATCTTTATTGGGCTCATGAATCGCGCGAGATCGCCTATTGCGTAGAGGCCAAAAGTGGAGAAGTGGTCTATGAGAAACGTTTGAATCGCGCTGGGCAATTTTATTCGTCCGCTTTGTTGGCGGATGGAAAGCTCTACTATGTAAGTCGCGAAGGGAAAACGTTTGTGTTGGCCGCCAAGCCGGAGTACGAAGAAATTGCGGTGAATGATCTCAACGATCGCTCGGTGTTCAACGCGTCACCGGCAGTTGCGGGCAACCGTTTGCTCATTCGCTCCGACAAGTTTTTGTATTGCATAGGCGAGTAGTTAGGCAGCCTGACCACTCATCGCGATCATTTGGTTTTCAAGAGTGTTGGGGGAATGAACTCAGTTTTGGGTCCGTAGTTGAAATAATTGCCTGCGGGTGTATTCGCTCCCCAGCCCCAGATTTGTCCATCGCGATGTACGGCAAAAGCCTGATAGTCACCAGCATGAATGCTCTGGATGTCTTTGATGCCGACCACCATTTGGGGCTTGAGTCTACCTTCTTCAAATTCATCAGGTACGCCCAAACAACCGTACGTGTTGGAACCCCATGTCCATACGTTGCCAGCCTCATCTAGGGCCATTGAGTAACCATAACCGGCTTGAACCTTTACAATTTTGGGGAGACCTTGGGTTTTGGCGGGGAACTGATAATAGGTTTCGCCAATACCGATTCGTTTTGGAAAACCGAGCGCACCATCTTCGTTGTCGCCCCAAGCAAAAACTTCTCCTGCTTTGTTGAAAGCGAGGGCGTGATAGTGGCCCCCTTCTACTTGCACGATGTCTCGTAAGCCTTCGATGCGGATAGGCTTAGGGGTTGGGTCCTTGTCACGATCGAGAAAGCTCCACTGACTGCTACGTCCCAATAGTGCGCCGAACTTGCTACCCCAACCCCATACCGAACCATCTTTCTTTACCACAAAGCCCGTATTCAGAGCAGCCGCGATGGAAACATTGTCTTGGCCTAAGCTTTTGATTTTGATGAAGTCCGTGGTGTTGGAGGGAGTCTCCCCCAAGATTCCATAGTTTTCATTTCCGATGGCATATACGGAGCCATCTCGCGTTAAAGCCAAGATGAAGCCAGATCCAACTGCAATCTGAATTACTTCTCCTATGGCGGAAGGGAGATGAGGTTGTTGTTTGGGATCGGGTTGAAACGAGAAACTCCCCCAGGACCAAACTTTTCCATTCTGCGACAATGCAGCCGAGTAGGACTCAAAGGTCGAGATCTGTTGAATCTCACTCAGTTGAGTAATCGGTTCAAAATGAAATCGGTTTTCAACTTGGCGTGAATCGCCGCGGGCCCCGTCGTTCTCTTCGCCCGAAGAAACAACTGTACCATCGGTGCGTAACCAAAGAACATGACTGGTGGAGACTATGTACGGGATTTCTGAATGCAGATTCGAAGAGGAATTACTATTCTGAGCCAACAAGAGTTGTGAGCTAAATCCAAAGTGCAGTAAGCCGTTGATGACGAAGGTGAGGAGCGGGCCAGTAATGCGGCTCGAAAATAGGGTCGGGGAATTTGGGGACATGTGATGCCTATGTAGACGAAAACTTGTTGATTGTGCTGCCATGATATTCAGGATTGAAGCGGCGGGAACAGGGGATTGTGTGAGGCTTGGCGCTCAATAGTCGATCAAAACGAACAGGGGATGCTGGCGACAATCGGCAACCAGGAATGATCCGTCTTTTGCTGCTACCACCTGATTGGCTGGTCAAGGTAGAGATTTGTGAAAACTTCCGAGACTTAACGTTGATTGCTATCAAGTTTACGATTAAATTGCCACTCTTGTGAGGTGCCTCTGTAAGGGCTGGACTTAAGTTTATTGAAGGTGAATGCAATGAAGGCTTTTGGATTATTGGGACGTGGAGCCCTTGGTGAAATATTTCGTTGGTTCTTCAAGGTTTTGATTTACGACATCATTGTGACATCGATCTCGGAAATCCTCGGCGTACCACGTATTGTGGCACTCTTTATCTTCTTGGGGATCATGTTGGTGATTGGTGTCGTAGGCTATATCATCAAACAACGTGTTAGCCCTGGTTTGGACGATTAGTCGTTAGCCCATTCGAGAACTATGCAATACTCCATCAATCACGGTCCCAGCTACCCCTCGCTCGATTTTGTGTTGGACGAGGGTGAGACCGTGATGGCTGAGCCCGAAGCGATGTTGGCGATGTCGACGAGCATTGAGATCTCATCGGGGTTGGGTGCGCAAACCACTTCCAAGATTTGGGGTGGCTTGCGCAGTGTGGCTGCCGGCGAAAGCATGTTTACGGCAATCTTCAAGGCGAAACGTGCTGAGAGTTTCTTGAGTTTAGCTCCACGGTTGCCTGGCGATATTCTGCATCTGACGGTTGAGGGTGATGCGCAATACTACTTGACCAAGGGGAGTTATCTGGCGACCACCGAAGGGGTAAAGATCGATTTCACCTACGCTGGTGTTCGAGGGTGGATGGCGAAGAAAGGTCTCTTCTTGATGAAGACAACGGGCACAGGAAACATGTTCTGTTCCAGTTTTGGTTGTATTGTGCGACGTGAACTTGCGGATGGTGAAAAGTTTGTTGTCGACAATCGCTTCGTGATCGCATTTTCTTCGACGATCCAATACCAACTTGTGAAAGCTGCACAGGGATTGGTCAATTCTTACTTCTCCGGTGGCGGTTTAGTGAATCGATACATCGGGCCGGGGGTCATCTATTATCAAACTCGTGGTGCCACCGGGGCTGGGTTATTTGGCAAGATGTTTGATATGGTGACATAGGCTCAGCTGCCAAGCCGAATTAGATTCGTGGCAGCGGAGCGCGCTCGATATCTAAACGATTGATCCACAAATACAGAATGCGTTTCTTGAAGCCCGGATGGGACTTGGCTTCCCCAACTTGAAACTCCTCCGGAATTCGAAACAGAACTAGATCGGGATTGTTTTCGAGTTTGCCGACAATGCGATCTATTTGCATGGGAGTTAATGTCGAGTGGCCATCCCAACCGCAAGTTTTCTTCCAATCGAGTCGCGGCACATCTTTCAATAGATCATAAACTCGCAACATAGCATCACGTTTCTCGGTGGCATCGCTATCGGTGGCAGCATCCGACCAAAAGAAATCCATCAAGCCTCGGACGGATAAGTTCGGACGCTCGGCCTTATATTCTTTGATGGCAGTGGCGACACGCTTTTTGATTTGTTCTGCATCTTCGATTTCAAAGCCTAGAGCTTGCTCATAAATGGTGTAGGCAGAATCTGGATTCGGAATTTCGCCGTTGTTTATCGCTTGTGTTACGTACATAAGAACTTCGTGCTCAGCTTCCGTGGCGGAGCCTGATTTCAGCAGGTCAGTGATGGCCACATCGATACCGGAAACACGAGCACCATACTCATCACAGAGGTATTCGCACACTTGCGAGAGTTTGGCACGTGGTAGCGATGTGACGTATAGGAATAGCCAGGCGACGCCAACTGCAATCATGACACCGTAGCCACCCCAGACAGCAGCTTGTTGATAGACGAATAGTGAAAGTACCGCGCCGGCGATGATTTGTAACAAAGCGGCTTGATCGAGTCTTAGTGCGTAAGGAAAGATGTGGCCCAATTCATGGCCGATCCAGCTCTTGAGTTCCTGCGGTGTCACGACGTGCAGCGTTTTGCGATGCAGATAAACGCCGCGCATAAAGGGTAGGAAACGAGATAAGCCGAAGCTCACTGCAAAGGCATTGAGTTGTTTATCGTTGGTGATATAGACGCGGACTTTTCGTTTCGGAATTTGGAGTTCCTTGAGGACGCTGTCGACCAATTGCCGCAGATTGTGTTTGTCAAAAACACCGTAGCGGGCTGTTTCGGAAAGTTGATCGATTTCTTTTTTCTTTATGGCAATCATCCAAATCACACTTGGAAGGAATTGCATTGGGACCAGCAGCGTGACGACCGTGGCGCTGATCCAATCTTGGGGGAGTTTGTTCCATTGGATGAAAGGGAGCAGGCCCAAGGCGATGATGAACAAAGAAATTTCCAGAACCCAACCCAATTTCTGGCCATGTTCGAATCGCGCGTGAATTTCGTTATATCGAGGAATTGCCATCGCACCCATTACTCTCCAATAGCCCGTCTGTTGCCACTCTTTATGCTAATGAATCGCTGGCCGAGTTAGTAGATGCCCAGTTGTGCGGCGGGGAGCAGTTCGCCGAACGGGAATTGTGAATCCCGGATTTATGGCTAAAATGCGGGCTTTGCAGGGGGAAATTGTCCCCGAACGTTGACTTTTTGTTCTCTAAAGTCTGTGAGTAATGGCATGACATCGCTTCCCGTATTGGAATTCGTTCTACGCAACTATAAGAATTTTAACGCACGGGTCACTCGAGATGCGTTGTTGTCTTATTGGAGTCACTTGCAGGCTGACGGCAAAATGTTCTGGACTTTGGCCGGTGCCATGTCTTCGGCGCAATTGGGGATCTCGCTTGCGCCAGCGATTGAAGAAGGGATCATTCACGGCATTTCTTCGACCGGTGCCAATTTAGAAGAATCGCTGTTTCGTTTGGTGGCGAACGATTTTTATAAGGACTTCCCGGAATACCGTTATCTCACCAAAAGCGACGATACCCGCATCCTAAAGGCCCACATGCGACGCGTGACCGACACGAGCATTCCCGAAGATGAAGCGTTTCGGGCTGTCGAGAAGTTTATTGTGCCGATGTGGAAGAACGCTACCGAGAAAAATGAACGCCGTTATTGGCACGAGTACTTCTATGATTTAATCCAGAGATTGCCTGCGAAAGTTCATCAAGGGAATGCGACGGAATCATGGTTGTTGGCGGCTGCCAAAAAGAACTTGCCGATGGTGGTACCTGGCTATGAAGATTCCACTTTCGGAAACATCTTTGCTTCGTACGTCAAAACGGCTGAGTGCTCCGCTTCGATTGTGAAATCTGGTGTGGAGTATATGGCAGGCTTCTACGACGACTATCAACAACTATCGCAGGGTACGGGAGTTGGTTTTTTCCAAATCGGTGGCGGTATCGCGGGCGATTTTCCCATTTGTGTGGTACCTTCGATCAAATATGACCTAAAGAAACGCGTCAAACCTTGGGCCTACTTCTGTCAGATTTCCGACTCGACGACTTCCTATGGTTCTTACTCAGGCGCGACCCCCAACGAAAAAATCACTTGGGATAAGTTAACGGAAAAGACTCCTATGTATGTGATTGAGTCGGACGCGACCATCGTGGCACCGTTGATGCTCAATGCGCTGCTGGAGTGCAAACGCAACCCCAAAGAGGCGAATAAACTGATCGCCAAAATGATGAAGTAATCTCAGTTCATGGGCCCGTCCGTTTTTTACGGCCAAAGCCAAACTCGCAGCTTCGAGCCACTGTTGAGGAATATCCAAACAGTGGCTTTTTTATTGGGTTGGGACTGATCTAATTTCCAATGATGCAATGCATAATCGAGCCGCAGGATTTTAACACCCCAGCGCGTCGAATGCTGGATTTCAATACGAGTACGATCCAAGCGAATGCAGCTGGCTAACCACGGTATCGGACGGGCTTTAGCGGCAAGCCAGTTCGCGAAGTGTAGGGCATCTAAGCGAATCGCATCGACCGAATTGAAATGGTGGGCCAAAGCGAATTCACGGAAATACTTTTCGAACTCGTTATCCAATGCGCGATGACAATAGGGGAGCAGCGTTGACGTTTGATGAATGCGTTTGCGAACCAGCGTTTCACGATGGGCGTGAAGTTGTGGCGAATCAATGTTCGGTGAATGGAGATTCGGTTGCGACTCCGCTCCCATTGTCTCGGTTAATCGTCGTGCAATTTCAGCTTGTTGTCGCTGGAGTTCGGCAATTTCGTTGTCGCTCATCCGAATTCCTCCAGAATCGTGCGGGCTCGTTGTAGCTCGGGAACCAATTCGGAGAGGTCGGGGATATTCAGATCCCGTTCGAGGATGATGCCCTTCACAGAGCCATACTTTACGACCTCTGTTAACAGTTGCCAAATCTCTTCTTGTGTGGGGGTGCTATGCGCGTCATGCCATTGCCCTTCTGTATATCGAGCGCCGACAAAATGAAGTTGAACGAGACGTTCACGGGGCAAGCGATGGAGAAAGGTGATGGGATCGAAGCGGTAATTCTGGGAATTAATGAAGAGATTGGTGACATCCATCAAGATGCCGACGTTGTTTTGTTCACAAATTTCACATAGGAAGTCAGCGTCGCCGTATTGGTCGTCGTGATACCGAAATGGTTCGGTGATGTTTTCCAATAACAGTGGAATAGGCGATTGGTCCTGAAAGGCAGTGATATTGTGTCGCAGGACTCGCAAGGAAGCGCGAGTTTTCGGTAGAGGAGTTAAGTGTCCGATGTCGATGCCATTCGCGCGGGTGAAAGCGATATGGTCGCTGCACCAAGCTGGCTGTAGCGAATTGAGTAATTGGACGAAGTGCTTGGTATAGACAGGGTCGAGACCATCGGCTGAGCCGAGCGATAGAGCGAGGCCGTGCGGGATTGTGGGGAAGTTGCGTTGAAGACACGCAAGTTCGTCTTGGGACGAAAGGGAGATGGAGAAAAAGTGGTCAGCGACGAGTTCAAGGAAATCGATGGCGGTGCGTTGCAAGAAGAGTTGATTGCGGAACGGTTGACGATACCCAATTCCGACGCCTAGCATGGGGAGAGTTGCGAATGAAAACTTATTACCCACCGCAGCCTCCGCATCCACCTGAACCGCATCCACCTGAACCGCAACCACCTGAACCGCAACCACCGGATCCGCAACCGCCAGAACCACAGCCTCCAGAACCACAGCCTCCAGAACCACAACCACTGGCGATCTGATTTGTCCAGCCCGTAGGGTGGGAGCTTGCCGCAAGTCCTTGCGGACCGAAGGCGTGAAGTAAAGGATCGAGTTCCGAGTTTTGAATAGCGATGAGTCCAAAGATTCCCATAGCAAGAACGGTTGGCGAAAGTTGATCTGAAAAAACGTTGTTGGGTAGATAGTCCCTCCGGCGACTTGGAGATTTCAGTGCGGAGAAAGCGATCCGTAGGTCTTTGAGGTATTGTGAGCCTCGTTCGGTAATTGCCGTTCTCTGCCCTACGAGAATGAGCATTACTGCGCCAACGAAGGTTCCTGCGACAAGCAGAAAGATATTGAAGTGCCCATGAGTGATCGCGGCCAGAAGCTTGTAAATGCCAAGTGAGGAGAAGCCGATGATGGTCGCGAGTGAAAGAGCTTGGAAACGTCGGAGCTGCCGTTCGTTTTGGATAAGGCCCAGAGTTTCCAGGGTGATTCGAAGTTCGAGACCCTTGCGAGCAAATTCGTTGCGAGTTTGCATCATCGCGTCTTGGATCGAGCACGGGTTATGTCGCAGGCCATTGATGAGTATGGCATGAAACTGTGTCAGGTCTTGGCCGAGGTCCATTGGATTTGCCAACACCCATTTTGTCGGAATCGAAACGAATCGATACAGCTTTCGATCGGGTTCGACTTCAATGAGCCGTTTCTTTTCGACGAGGTCGACAAAAACGGTGCGGAAGACTTCAGGGATACCTCCTCTTAGATAAGCGATGTGGAAAGGATTAGGGTTGAGAGGAATGGAAAGGGGATTGGGTGGGCTAGCGGGCTTGGAGGTCCCAACATAGCGAGCCACAAAAAGCCAGAAAATGAACCAAACCGCATAAAGAGTGAGAAACGCAGGGCCGGACATCTTGCCGATTGGGTTGTCGAATAGCCAATCCATAATTGGACTCCAGCGTCGAACTTTGGGAAGTGACTTAAGGGAGTGTTCTGTTGGACTAGGCACATTTTACGGTTTTCTAGGGCGCGAGCCCAGGCGAGGGATTTTTGCTCAATGGAGGATGGATGCTGGGGGTGTAAATAGTGGGGCAAAATGTCACAAAATGTGGCAGGGAGCCTTTGACGCCAAAGCGGCTTTAGGATTAGGATAAATCCGCTTCGTTATGAAGTTATTGTAAGGATGCAATTCTTGTCGCCCTTATTCGTTTATTTGGGGAAGTCTTATGACCCACACTTTTCGTCGGTTGAGACCAGGCTTTACGCTGGTCGAGTTGTTGGTGGTGATTGCCATCATCGGTATTTTGGTGGGCTTGCTGTTGCCAGCAGTCCAATCTGCTCGAGCTGCTGCTCGCAGAATGCAGTGTTCGAACAATGTGAAGCAAATTGCCTTGGCGGCTCACAATTTTGAGTCGGCCTATAAGTCGCTACCTCCTTGGGTTTATGCCAAAGGCCAAGGTGGGACCGCGCGTCCAATGGCGTTCTCGTCGGGGCACTATTTGATTCTGCCCTACATGGAGCAGCAGCCTATTTTTGATCAAGGTCGCGGTCACAGCTACGATGTGCGAACTCAGGGCGTAGCGGCATTCGCATGTCCCGATGACGTCACTTTGATGTCGGGCAAATTCCAAGGTTTGGCTCTGTCGAATAACACGGCTCGAGTAAGCGTGGGTGGAGTTCCTTACGGTGGCACGACGTATGCGATTAACGCTCAAGCGTGCCAAGTGTCATTCGTTAATGGACATCCAACCACCTTAAATGCGAAGATGGCATCGTTGGTTGACGGAACCAGTAACACCATTTTGGTTGTAGAACGCCAAGCTGCTTGTTACGGTTTTGATTTTCCAAACCGAGGGCAGACGCCGAACCTCGGTACCGGTTCGTTTACCTTTAGCATTTGGGCTCGTGGTGGTCGTCATGCTACTTGGAGTCCATGGGTAGACGGGGCTACAACGGCATCCAACCTTGATACTGTTAATGGGACTGCCACGGAAGTTAATCGTGGATACACATGGTGGGATTGCCCCGTTATCGATTCCACTTTGCGCAACCCATCTAACTTTGCAGCCGGACCAGGTCCTCGAAGTGATCCAACGTTCCGCAATCCATTTAATGGTGTTCCGAATCCAGGTGGGATTCAGCCATCGACCTTTGAAACGGGTTGTGATTGGCGTCGTCCTCAAGCGATGCACCAAGGAGTGATGATCACAGGTTTGGGTGATGGTAGCGTGCGATCTGTTGCAGCCACGATCAATATCGTTACCTTCCAACGTGTTTGTGATCCTCGTGATGGAAACGTTTTGGGTTCGGATTGGCAGGAGTAGAATTCCATGGGGCGATTGTTTTGCGGTTTAGCATTAGCCGTGTTGGGTTTAGCTGTAGCGGGATGTTCCAGCCAGCCAGCGCTCACAGAAATCTCTGGTTCGGTGACCTTCAAAGGGCAACCGATACCAGCGGGCGATGTGACATTCACTCCAGATGTTTCCATCCCGAGTGGTGAGCTAAGAATGTATATGGTTAAAGATGGCAAGTTTGATTCGAAAGAAAAACCAGGTACGGGGCTGCGGCCAGGAAAGTACTCGGTTCGAATCAATGGCTACGATGGCAAGCAAATTCCGATGTATTTTAGCGGCAAACAGATTTTCAATCCGTATCAGTTGGAAATGGAGATCGGTACCGGTAGCAGTGTAACGCATGATTTTGTGGTGCCAGACGCCTTAGGTGAGAACATTAAATACACCGAAACGGCGGATTTCTAAGAAATTTGACAAGATTGTCTGAACGAAGCGAAAGCGGGCAACGTAGAGTTGCTGCTTTCGCTTTTTTTATTGGTCGATGCTTTGCTCGTCCGTGGCAAAGCGACACATCGTTAAGATGCCCGAATTCCTCTGGAGAAACTGCATGTTGGTCCGACTCTTTTCCTTGATCGTGGTTGCTTTATCCTCTGTGTCTGTTATGGCCCAGATTCCTGAAGCTCCGCCTGAAATGAAGCTCTATAAAAACGACATTGGAACGTGGGATGCTGTGGTCAAGTTCTATTATGACCCCAACGCCGAACCGGTGGAAAGCAAGGCTACCGAGGTGAATCGAATGTTGGGAGAGATGTGGGCCCTAAGTGAATTCAAAGGGGAGATTATGGGGGCTCCTTTTCAAGGTTCGTCTCAGATGGGATATGATCCAGTCAAAAAGAAATATGTCGGTACTTGGATCGATTCGATGAGCCCCTTTTCGATTCAAATGGAAGGTACTTACGATGAGAAAACCAAGTCGTTGACCTCTTTTGGCAAGATGAAAGATGCGACTGGTGCTGAAATGGATGGAAAGTGGGTTGTGACCTACAAGAATGAAAACGAACGTTCGATGACCATGAGCAGCAAGCCACCCGGAGCCAAGGACTATGTGGTCATGATGGAAGTCAAATACAAGCGAGTTGCCGACAAGGCTAAGTAATCGGCAGCATGGTGATTTGGTTGTGAATGTGAATAAAGAAAGGTTGAGTATCGTGGGATGCTCAACCTTTTTTTGCGTTTCGGCTTTTCACTTGTCCGTTATGCCGCGCGGGATAGAGGAGCTCTCTCAGTTTCTGTTTCCGTGGTGGCTTCGTTGCGACGAAGGGCGAAGAACAAGCCTCCGATCACAAGTGGCGTCACGGCTTGCATCCAGAAAACGGGAAAGGGAAAACCGAAGCCCAAGGAGAGTCGACCCGAGCCGGGTACTGAGGTTGGTGCTGCAAAGTTCACTGACGTGTAGGCTCCGAGTATGGCCATGATAACGCACGCGGCAATACCCCAAAGTTTCGAGCGGCCACTAACGGCAACACTTCGGCAAGACCACAATGCGATCAGTGATGTGGCGACGATGACATGTAAAGGTCCCAAGACAAGGCAAGCCGTAGCCAACCATGGATCGGTTTCAAGTGTTTTGCCACGCATGGCGGGGACCAATAAGAAGACGTCCGCTAGGATAAGTAAAGCTAGGACGGCAAGCGACATCAAAGGAGGCAGGATTAGGTAGCTGAGCAAGGGATGGCGGGCTGCCCATGATCGACGAGGGATCTGATCCGCAGCTAACGCAATGCTCTGCGGGTCACCTAACATCTTGATCACATCCTTGTCTCTTGTTGAATCCGAAGTCATTTGAGTTGCCTCCTGCAAATCCAAGTAATGGTCCACTAGTTCGTTCATTAATCGCTCCGCATAATCTGCGGGGACATGGCGTTTTCGCAGTTCGTTACGAAGCTGTTGTTGCCACTGGTGAAAATCCATTTTCACCTCCTTCAAAAAAAGTTTGAATGGCGCACACTACTTCTTGCCATCGCGCCGTTCGCGATTCAAGCTGCTTCAGGCCTTTTGAGGACAATCGATAAAGGATCCTTTGTCGCCCACGAACTTCCTCTTTGCGGCTGGTCAATAGTCCGTCCTGTTCTAATCGATACAGCACGGGATAAATGGAGCCCTCACCGAACTCAATTTTTCCACCCGTTCGTTGGGCAATTTGTTGCACAATGGCATAACCATGCAGGGATTCATCGCGAAGAACGCGCAGAACCATCAGCTCTGGCACGCCATTAAGAAAGTCTGGATTCGATGTGCCTTTGGCCATACGTTACGATTCCGGTGCTAGCAAAGTTGTTCTTTGATTACCTCGAACTGCATAGTATGTATCGTCGAGAGCCCTATTTTTGCAATAGAGAATCTATACTTTTTAGTTCGAGGTATTTGGTGGACTCACAACTTTCAAAATGGCCGGTATACTTGTGCGACACTGGGACATTTGCCAGTTAGATTGGTTGCCTGGAAGATGGATGGTTAGAGAGTTTCGTCTTCTGAGCCTGCTTTGGTTTCAAGGCCCGGATTTATGGGCCCAGAGTTTAGGGCCCAGAGTTTAGGGTGTGAAGTTTTAGAGTGCATCCAGCACTAGAGTGCATCGAGTAACCGATGAAAAAAGTGGCATACGGTTTTTTGTTTGTGAGTTTGGGACTCGGATTGTTCGTGGCGAGTATCGCCGTACTCGTTGAAGCCTCGCTGGTTCAAATCTCACTCCATCGCGATGCCACGGACGTAAAAGGTCTTGTTCAATATCGCTATTATGGGATACCGGTGTACTGGTTCAGGCTGGATAGCTTGAATCGCGTGGAGAAACGGGAACTCAAGCTGGCGGACGGGAGTGCTGAAGGTGGCAAAACGAAACGGACCAAGAATGTCACTCGCGCCGTTCTTCTTGATTCCGAAAACAAGGTGATCGCCTGGGGAGAAAGAACGGGATTAGTAAATGCAGTGGAACCTCTCCAGAAGTTTTTGGAAAGCGATGCTTCCGACTTTGAGTTTGAAGAAAAAAGTGTTGGGCATCCCTGGGACATTTTTCGTGAGCGTGTTGTTCGAGGGCTGTTCTCGCTAACCCTACTGGTTGGAGCCATTCTTTCGCTGATAGGTGGCGTCGGACAATGGCTTAAGCTGCTGATGGGACGCCGATCGACTAGAAAAAATGAACCAACGGTCGCGTAATTTGTCACTCGCATATCTTGATTCAAAATGAGGCGGGGCGATGTATTCAGAATTGATACAAAAGTATGTCGACGGCGGTTCCAAGTTGCGCCGGGCTTACGAAGGTGTGACAAGAGAGCAACTATTGGCGTACCCCATTCCTGGTACATGGAGTCTCCAGCAAATTGCCGTTCACATGATGGATAGTGATTTGATTGGTGCGGATCGCATGAAGCGCGTCGCATCCATGGATAAACCGTTGCTGATTGGATACGACGAAACAGCCTTTAACCAATTACCTGGAATTGATGAAATCGATGCGTTCACAGCGATCGATGTTTTCGATGTCAATCGAAAGAACTTGAGTGTGATCCTTAAACGCCTACCGAAAGAAGCCTTTCAGCGATTCGGAATTCACAATGAAAAAGGGAAGGTAACGCTGGAGTACCTTATCCAAAACTATATCGATCACTTGGATTATCACCTCGAATTTGTTGCCAAAAAGCGCGCCCTGTTGCAGGCGTAGAACGGTTCATTTTTATGGAAGCCCCTTCAAGAGCTTGGATCATTGCTGGACTGTTGGTCGTTTATCTGGTTTGGGGCTCGACGTATCTGGCGATTCGCGTTGCAGTGGAAACGATGCCACCCTTCATGATGGCTGGTGTTCGTTTTCTGGTGGCGGGAGTCATCATGACCGCTGTGTTAATGGCGTTGGGAAAATTTAAGGCGACGCCGCAACAATGGGCCTTCAATATCTTGATTGGATTGTTTCTGTTGCTCGGTGGCAATGGACTAGTCTCGTGGGCAGAACAAACTGTACCGTCTGGAATTGCAACGTTAGTGGTTTCATTTAATCCACTGATGATCGTCGCAGCGGAATGGTCGATATTCGCTTTCTCAAAGGGACGAATTGGGGCTAAACCCAACGCTCTCGTTTTTGCGGGAATGGGAGTCGGATTGGTAGGCTTAGGTCTGTTGGTGAGTCCATCGCTATATGCCGAAGCCAGTGGTGGCCATGACCCCTGGCGGATTGGAGCTATCATTCTCGCATGTTTGGCATGGACCATTGGCTCGATGATGGTGCGATACTCCAAGAACCCCGTTGATCCCTTTTCTGGATCCGCCATACAAATGTTGGGGGGAGGGGTTTGGTTGGTTTTGTTTGGTCTTTTGGTAGGTGAATATGGCCAAGCCGTTTGGAGTGCGTTTAGCGTCCGATCGATCATCGCTTGGTGGTATCTGGTAATCGCCGGTTCATTGTTGACCTTCACTACTTATGTTTGGCTCACCAAACATGCTTCTCCTACTCTGGTTTCAACGTATGCCTACGTTAATCCTGTAGTAGCCGTTTTTCTGGGTTGGCTTGTGCTCAATGAAGTGATCGACCGCAACACGTACATTGCAGCTGCCATTATTATAGCTGGAGTGGCTTTGATCACGGTTGGCAAGAGTAAACGCCCAGCGAGTGCGCCCGAAGAAAAGCAAACGACCACAGAGCTCACGGCCATTGGGGCCGACAAGAACGCTGCGGTCGTAGCACCATCCGAATGAGTTTATTGTTCGGGCCAATTGTTCGGGCCAATTGTTCGGGCCAACCGGTCGGGCTGAGGTTAATCCTTAAAGAGCTTCTGGGCAAACTCGGGCAAGTAATGTTCTCGCCATTTGATCCAAGTGTGGCCCCCATCGGTTTCTTCATAAGTGACATCGAATTTGTGATCGCGAAGGACCTTTACGGTTGCTTGAGTTGTCTTCAGCAGAAAGTCGTCTTTTCCGGTGGCAAACCAAACGAGCTTGAGGCCTTCCTTGAGTTTCGCATTGTTCAAAGCGGCTTCATGTTTTGTCAGCCATGGGCTTGAAGTTTCGGAACCTGCTGCGGCCGGGTTTGGTGCATTGCCACGGAATTCAAAGACCCCCGAGCTAAAAACTCCGATGTACGCAAATTGATCGAGGTGCGACAGCGCGATTTCCAGCGTTTGAGCTCCCCCCATCGACAAGCCAGCGATGGCTCGATGGGATCGTTCGTTGGAGATACGGTAGCGAGATTCAATGTGGGGTTTGAGATCGTTGACAAAATCTTGTTGAAAAAGCTTCATCTGTTCATCCAGATTAGAGGGGCCACCGAAGGTAAACGCTCCCGTGTGTCCCGCTGGCATGACAACCAACATCGGTTTCGCTTTGCCTGCAGCGATAAGGTTATCCAAGACGGCGCCCGCTCGTCCTACGGTGCTCCAAGACGCATCGCTATCGGAAGCACCGTGCAACAAATAGAGAACAGGATAAGTTTCCGTTCCCTTCTCATAGTTTGGCGGAAGATAGACGTGAGCTCGACGCACACGATTCAGCGTTGTCGATGGGTACTCGATGGCAGAGATAGAACCATGAGGAACGGATTTGGTATCCGAATAGTTCGAGCCTGGGACATGGATGAGGCTCCACAGCGCCATATTGGAAGGGCTGCAGAGATCGTTAAGTGGATCCACCATGGTTGCTCCATCTACAGAGAACGTATAGCGATAACTTCCACCCGGAACGGCCGGCAGCGTAATTTCCCAGATTCCATTTTCGCCCTTGGTTAGAGTGCGCGGCGGTGAACCGGCTGCGTTCGGAATGTCTCCGCTGTTCAAGCGAACTTCTGTGGCCTGTGGTGCACGAATGCGGAAAGTGACATCACCACTCTGCGAAACTTCAACCGATTTGAAGGCGGCAAAGCGTCCACCACGATTTTCTTGAGCCGTTAACGAGTGGGAGCAGAACAAGATGAGCCCACAAGTAAACACAAACAGTTTGTTCATACAGCGGATTCCTGAGGGATTGATTCGGTCGCGCTCATAAAGTTGTACGGCCGAAGGCATAGACTTTTACTTGAATTTTACTTCGGCATTAGGAGATTCTTTGTAAAGGATCTCGTGCCCTTTCTCCCATTTACCATCTTTCAAGTATTGAGAGCTTACTTTGAGCGTTCCATCTTCTGCAAGAGATGAGGTCGCCTTAACTTCGGTGATTCCATTGGCATTGCCGTTTACTTTTTCGACGCTGCTCCAAGTCTTGCCATCAATTTCGAATTGTCCTTCAGTACAAAATCCCGCAGTGGTGAAATACCAACACTTGATCACTTTCGCTTCGCTATCCCACATTACGATCGATTCACCACCATAAATACCGTCGTTCACCGAATGGGTAATGCGGATGGCTTTACCGTTCAGCACTCGCTCCCATTTCGATACGTCGAATTGTGGTTTTTCTGGTGTCGATGCGGCAAATTCACCTCGAAACGTTTTGCCGACCATCGGTTCAAAAACGCTTAGTTCCGGTGTTAGAACGGGCTTCGGGGCGCTTTTGGATTCTGTTTCATCAGTTGTGCCAACGAACATGCAAAGGGCCAGCAGTAACATTTTCATAGTAAGTCTCGCTTCTCAGGAAATGGACTGTAAAGGAAAGAGGAGTTCATGTTTAGGAGATCTTTTTGTCGAGCGGCCAATGTTCTGACCGGCATTTTTTAGGTGCCAACGGGCCTGTCAGGAAATTTACGATGCCAATCATGCGTGAGACAAACGATGGTTTGCCCGATTCGACGTAAACCTTGAGCGCCTCGGCGATCATCTTGCCACCGCTTCCCATTTGCTTCTCCGTCTTTGTTCCGACAGGCACGTTTTCGCTGGTGAGCGTAAATTCGGTACCTCCTTCGATCGACTTCAATTCATAGCGGACCAAGCAAAGTGGATCATCATAGTTGGTGAACTTGAACGTATGCGCAAAACAGTGGGGTGGATCAAATTCGGTGACTTCACCCACAACGCCAGTCAGCTTTCCATCAGGCGATCGCATGCGAACGGGAGCGCCTACTTCAAGCTTGGTGGTCTTGAGGACCGAACAAAAAAAGAAGGGTAAGACAGCATCCGTTTTCGTTAACGTTTCCCAAACTTTTTCGATGGGCGCATTGATCACCACTCGATGGACTTGTTTGGTGCGTTGCACGTCACTTGGGTTCATGTTGTTTCGATTTCCGTGGGTGAGATGATGGGGAAGGAGGCGGTTTCTGGGGTTCGGATTCAAGCAACATCTTGAAGTCGACAATCTTGCTGGCCCAATAGCTGCTGTATTCGCTTGTCCAACGATCGTAAATCATTTGGATCGGAACGGCGTTAAAATAAAGCTCTACTTTTCGTCCTGCCTTCTTTAGGACAAGCAGCTGAGCTTCTTCGAGAATTCGCAGGTGTTTAAGGATCATGATGCGGCTGACATCGAAATGGACGCATACATCTTGGACGCAACAACCGGGGCGATCACGCACAATGTCGAGTATGGCTCGACGCGCTCGGCTAGCAAGGGCATGAAATACTAAGTCCATCGATTCAGGTGTCATAGGTAACTAAAAGGTTACGTGTTAGTGAGGGGTTTTTCAAGCGCGGGGGAATAAATTTGGAGGATTTAGACGAGATTTAACAAGATGGGTTTTTCGTTAGGCGAATTGACACTATGAAACAAGGAGGTCGGGGAAAAGGTAAAAGGGGTTCAGGTTCGAGGCTTATCTAGCCCACAGCGCCATAAGTTTTTCGAATCTTGCCCTGTGCCTGGTGGGGCATTTTCATCGTTGGGGGGTTCCGATGCGTGGTCTGTTATTCGGCGGTTGTGCACTTGTCTGTAGTTGCCTTGCCATCGTGGGATGTCTGCCGCAAGCTGTGCCGATCGAAAAGCAACTGGATGTGGTTTATAAGTCGGTCGATGGTCTTGATTTGCACCTCGATTACATGGCTCCGAAAGGCCCGGGGCCATTTCCGATTGTGGTTAGTATTCATGGTGGTGGATGGCAACGCGGATCGTATAAAGAGTACACCGCGTTTCAAGAAAATTGTGCCAAGAGCGGCATCGCCACGATTTCGGTTCAATATCGCTTTGCACCGAAAGCCAAATTTCCTGCCCAGCAAGAAGATGTTCAGGATGCGTTAAAATTCATTCTAAAAGATAAGAAGAGATATCATGTCGATTCCGATCGAGTGGCATGGTTGGGTGGGTCGGCAGGTGCTCATTTAGCATTGTTGGCTGGCTTCACACCCTCGGATCAGTATAAGTCATTACTTATCGTCAATGTGGCCGGTCCCACCAACATGAAGTCCTTCAAATCTTGGGATTCAGGTGACAAAGCTTTGCAGGGGGCGGTTGGTCGCGATTCGGCTGGCTTGCTTGAAGACCTCCTGGGAACGACAGATAAGACTGCTGACATTTATCGCATTGCATCTCCGCTCGAAATTGTTGCGGCGGGAGCGCCACGTGTTTTTACGGTACATGGTGAAAAGGACGACATCGTGCCGATCACGCAAGCCGAAGAGCTGCATGCTCGGCTCAAGGAACTCGGCGTTCCCGAGAATATCTATCGCAGCAAAGAAGGAACGCACAACTTTGCCACATGGCCCGTCAAGGATCGAAATGAAGCGTTATTGGAAATGGTGAAGGAACTCAATTCCGTTCTATTGAAAAAATGAGTAATCTCATACGCCAAGCTGGTTCGACCTGTGGGTAAAACGAACTCAAGTGAGGGTTAAAGGGAAGCTCTATGACGATGGAAGATAGCCGTTTCGATGCAATCGTGATTGGCTTGGGTTCGATGGGGTCTGCGGCGTGTTGGCGATTGGCCCAGCGCGGTGCGCAGGTCTTGGGGCTCGATACTTTCTCACCTCCACATCGACGTGGCTCACATGGTGGCGATTCGCGAATCGTTCGTTTGGCATACTTTGAACATCCCGATTACGTGCCATTATTGCAGAGAGCGTATCAAGGCTGGGATGAGTTGGCAGAGTGGAAAGGTATTGCGGTTTTCGAACGGACAGGTCTGCTTTATTTTGGACCAGCCCATCATCCGTTGATTAGCGGGGCACTTGAAAGTTCACGGCTATATTCGGTCCCGATAGAACGCGCAACCGCGACGAACTATCCTTTGTTTCATGTTCCGCACGATTATTGCTGCTTGTTAGAGCGTAATGCAGGTTTCGTGCGTCCGGATCTTGCGATTCAATCGATGCTTGAAGCGGCAAGGCAATATGGCTCACAACTCCGAACGCAAGAACGCGTGTTGGATTGGAAGCACGAACGAGGGGAAGTTCGCGTTAACACAGAACGAGGAACCTATCGAGCCAAAAAATTGATCATCACGGCTGGCGCCTGGGGGGGGAGTGTGTTGTCACAGATGAAAGCTCAACTGCAGGTGACCCAGCAAACTCTCGTGTGGTTAAAAGCCAAGAAACCCAAACAAGTTGCTGTGGGGACATTGCCGTGCTGGACGTTGGCAGATGATCAATACCCCGGCATCTTTTATGGTTTTCCGGCGATACCATCGATGGTCGATGGGAGTATTCGAGGGTTTAAGTTGGCACATCATGCGCCTGGGATACCGGTATCGGAAGTTGATCGAGAAGATCCCGTACCTCAGTCAGATTCACTGGCATCGGTGCGAGATATATTGGAGCGCTATTTTCCCAATCAATTCGAAGACGAGTTGGAAGTGGAAACATGTCGCTATACGAATTCGCCGGATGGAGATTTCATCATCGATTGTCTACCTGATAGCAACCGGAATGTCGTTTATGCACTGGGCTTTAGCGGGCATGGCTTCAAATTTGCGCCCGCCATTGGTGAAGTCATGGCAGACCTAGTGCTAGCAGGCGAGACTCAGATCCCGATCGGTTTT
>Ga0209174_10000767_pt1 | contig 23436 bp, 17 predicted proteins | sample JI91814BDNA_FD_187505 | JGI IMG/M metagenome (GOLD analysis project Ga0209174, IMG submission 187505) | Wastewater effluent complex algal communities from Wisconsin, to seasonally profile nutrient transformation and Carbon sequestration -... | ecosystem: Engineered > WWTP > Effluent > Algae...
GCCAAGCGGGCGCTACGCGGGTTGCCACCAAATGTGAAGCAAGTGCACCTCGGGGCGGGCGCCGCCGGAGCCGATCTGGCGCCGGCGCGGCGTCTGGTCGCGGCGTTGGAGTCGAACCCGGCGCTCGCCAAGGCGTTCGCGGCGGCGGACGAGATCGTCGTGCCGGACGGGCGGGCCCGGGCGGTGGAGAAGCTCGCCAAGAAGCCCAATCTGGTTGTGCGGGACTGGCATCGGTTCCTGGCCGATCTGGCGGACCAGCGCCGCCGCGATCTCCTGCGCGCGCACGTGGGCGGGGCGAAGGGGCGGGCCGGCCTGGCCGAACTCCTCGACGAAGCGTTGAGTGCGCCCTATCGCTCGCCGGAGACGACCGAGGCGATTGGCCGGGCGGCGACGGACTTGCTCGGGTCCTCCGGCTACCGCGAACTCGGCGACCTGGCGCCCGCGTTGGCGACGCTAAGTCCCGCCGAGCGCGCGGCTAATGGGATTGCCGCGCTGCTGCGCATCGCCGAGTTGAGCCTTGGGTCGGGGCCTAAGCCGGGGGATGCCGACGCGGCGCGGGAGGCCTTCGATGCCGCGATGGAGCGGACCGAGCGCGGCGACCTCAGCGGGGCCGTGCGGTTGGTTACGCTCGGCCTGCGGCTGGTATTCCACAGCGAACTTCATGCCGACGGCCAGCGCTCGCGGATAGTCGACGACCCGGATGCCGTGCTGGCCCCGTGGCGGGAATCGCGATTCGGGAGGTATGCCGCGGAGCTCGCCTCGGCCCGACCCGCGCCGTCCGCTACCCCCGCTGACCTGCCTGCTGACGTGCCCGCTCACGTGCCTACTGATGTGCCCGCCGAACTACCCGCTGAGCCGAAGATCGTGGTACTCGCGGGGGCGTACGGCTCGTTCTATCAACCGGTCCTCGACGTGCTCCGTGCCGCGGGGCACGATCCCGAACTCGTGCCGAGCGACGACCTCGGGCCGATGCTCGCGCGGCGTGACCCGACCGAGCAGATCGTCGGTGAATGGCTGCGTCTTGCCGACCCGGCCCGCTGGGGCGACTTGCCGGCCGACCGCGGCGCGGCCCGGCAACTCGACGTCCTGAGCGAGCGGCTCGCGGGAGCGGACGTGGTTTTTGCTGATTGGTGCGACCCCGGGTCGGTGTTCGCGTCCTACCTGGCGCCGCCGGCCGCCCGGCTCGTTGTCCGGATGCACCGGGTCGACGCCACTAAGGCGTGGGCCCAGATGGTGCGCTGGCCACGTGTAGCCGAGGTGCTGCTGGTCAGTCGGCACGTCGAGGCCTTCGTCGCGCCGCAACTCGCGGCGATCGGCTCGGACGGGGAGCGGGAGCCGTTGCCGACGAGGCTCACCGTCGTCAACAACATCATCTACGTCGAGCGCTATCGCAAGACCAAGACGACGGGTTCGCACCGGCGGATCGCCATGGTCGGCTGGGGGCGGCGGGTGAAGGACCCGATCTTCGCCGTCGAGATCCTGCGGGAGTTGTTGGCGGACGACCCGAGCTGGCGGCTGCACCTCATCGGCCGCGACTTCGCCGACTCAGCGCTGGTGCCCGTCGCCGACTACCTCGCGCGGTTCCGCGAACTCACCGCCAAGCCGGTGCTGCGCGACGCGATCGTCTATGTCGGCTTCACCCGCCGACTCGAAGAAGCGTTGAGCGAGTGCGGTTTTGCCCTTTCTACGAGCGTGGTGGAGGGCTGGCCCGTCGGTGTCGTCGAGGCGGCCGTCTCGGGGTGCGTCCCGGTCATCCGCGACTGGCCGCAGGTGGCCGCCCGCGACGGCGCCCGCACGATCTACGCCGACACCCCCGACTGGGTGGTGTCGAGCCCGCGGGAGGCCGCCGACCGCATTCGGGCGTATGCCGATCCCGTCGCCTGGGCCATGGAGTCCCGCCGCAGCAGGGCCGCCGCGGACGCGCTGAGCGCGGCGGGGGCCACGAGCCAGGAGTACCTCGACGCGATCCTCGGCGCGAGGCCCTAAACCCACCGACTGTCGAACTTGAGCACGCCTTACGAACTTGAGCACGCCCTCCAGGGCGTGCTCAAGTTCGTAAGGCGTGCTCAAGTTCGAACGGTAAGGCGGGCGAGGAGGGCTCGGGCGGCGCTGACGTGCTCGGTGGGGAGGTGGTGGGCGACGGCGGCGCGGGTCAGCGGCGAATCCTGCGGCGCCAGCAGAATGACCGGCACACCGCTCGCCGCGGCATCCGCCAGCTCCGGCGGAGGCACGGGGTCGAACGCCCGGCCAGCGGGCACGGGCCAGTCGACCACCAGCGCCAGGTCCGCACAGGGCGCCGGCACCCCGGCCGGAGCCAGGACGGGTACGGCCTCCTCCAGCGCCTGCAATCGCACCAGCGCCGTTGCGGCGGCGGGGTCGTCGGTCGCGATCGTCAGACCCACCCGTGCCCGCTCGGCCGCGTCGAGCAACGCATACGCCCGCAACACCGGGTCGAGCAGCGGGAGGCGAGGGGAATCGGCATACGCCGTGATGCCCGTGCGGCCGGGGACCGTCGCCCGCTCCCACGTCCGGCCGGGTCGTGCCCAGACCTCGATGCGGTTCTCGATCCCGGCAACGGTGCGCCATTGCGGTGAGGCGCAGAGGATTTCGGCGAGTTCCTCACTCGCGACGACGATCCGGTCGCTGCCGCCCGCAATGAGCGCCAGCATCGCGGGCGCGAGATCGCCGTCCCTCGGGAAGGGGACGTGCCAGCACTCGGCGAGCCCGCGGCATACGCCCGCGAGGGAATCATCGGCCTCGGCGACGTCGTTGATCCGCGCCCCGCCCGCGTCATGCGTCGGTAAGCGGCCGAGATGGGCGGTCCACGACGGGACGAGGCCGCGGGCGCGCGCGAGGGCCAGCACGAGATGGTCTCCAAGCCCCTCGGGGCCGGAGTAGCCGACGTCCCAGGCGCCGCCCGCCGCCCGCCAGGAGGTGAGGGCGGTGAAGGCGGACTCGGCATTCGTGGCGAGGTCCGCCCACGTCTGCGGCGGCTCGGCTGAGTCGATCGAGGTCGTATGCCGCACCCGCGCGTCCACCTCCGGCCGCACCACGGATCGTGCCTGGCTACCGAGGTCGGCGCGGATCACGTCGACACTGTCGGCGCCCGAGGCAACCAGCCAGGCGGACGCGGTGGTGGCGGCCTCGGCATACCAAGGACTGAAGATCCGAGATGAGGCGAGGACCCGGGTCATGCGCGCGCGACCATCACGGTCAGGAAGGCGAGGCGGAAGCCGAGGCAGAGGGCTCGGGCGGGGCGGTGGCCGGGGTGCAGTTGGGGGCCGGCTTGAGGGAGACGAAGGCGGTGCCGATCACGAAGTCGATCGAGGTGTCCTTGCGCTTGTCCTGCTTGCGCTTGGCGCCCTCGGCCTGGTTGGTGACGGCGATGGCTTCCTTCTTGCCGTTGATGCCGAAGCGGACCTCGGCGGCGCCGGAGATCTTGGCGTTCAGCGGGTCGTTGGCCACCTTGCCGACGACAAAGCCGCGGGCCTTGAACGCCTTGGCGACTTCGCCGGCCAGACCCGCCCGGTTGGTGGCATTGAAGACGTTGACGGTGACCGTATAGGGCGGCGCCGCATTGGACTTCGGGTTGACCGGGCACGGGGTCGCCGAGGCTTTGGGCTTGCCGTGATCTGTGCGCATATAGGTGTAGGCACGATGAAAGGCGAGCGCCAAGAAGCCGATCACGACCGCGAAGACGATCGCGGTGCGGATGGCCTGGTTACGCCGGCGGTCGTTGTTGTTGACCACGATGGGAGTGCCCATCTCGCTACGTGCTCCCTTCGCGTCATTGCCCCGGTTGTTCGCGGGATAGTCAAGCATGCGGGGCCCGATTCGGCGCGGAGGGATACATTGACGCCGTGAGCGAGACTCCTGCAACGATCCCTGCCGCCGACCCGTCCGAGCCGGCTGCGCAGGCCGCCTCCCCCTCTGACGCCGCAGCGGCGGCAACGGTTGCCGAGGCCGTTGACGCGCCGGCGCAGGGCGCTGACACGAATGCCCTCGCCCGCCAGATCCGGGATGGCTATGCGTTCAGGGGGCCGGCGATCGAGTTCGGTGCCGCGGTCGTTGACGATGTCGTGTATCCGGATGCGCCGGTGCGGATTCCGTTGGGGGTTATGAACCGCCACGGGCTCGTGGCGGGGGCGACCGGGACGGGCAAGACGAAGACCTTGCAACTGATGGCCGAGCAACTGTCGGGCAATGGCGTGCCGGTGTTCCTGGCCGATATCAAGGGCGACCTGTCTGGTCTGGCGACGGCGGGGGCCTCGAACGCGAGGATCGAGGAGCGGTCGACGTCGATCGGGCAGGCGTGGGTCGGCACGGCATACCCGACCGAGTTTTTGTCGCTCGGCGGCAAGGGGAGCGGCACCCCGATTCGCGCCACCATCACCGCCTTCGGGCCGACCCTGCTGGCAAAGGTGTTGGGGCTGAACGAGACTCAGGAATCGAGTCTTGGGCTGGTCTTCCACTATGCCGACAAGAACGGGCTGGCGCTGCTGGACCTGAAGGACCTGCGCGCGGTCATTTCGTTCCTGAACTCCGATGAGGGCAAGTCCGAGCTGAAGGATCTCGGCGGCCTGTCGAAGGCGACCGCAGGGGTGATCCTGCGCGAGTTGATCGCCTTCGAGGACCAGGGCGCCGACATCTTCTTCGGCGAGCCGGAGTTCGACACGCGTGACCTGCTGCGGACGGCGCCGGACGGCAAGGGGCTGATCACGTGTCTTGAACTGCCCGCCGTGCAGGACCGGCCGGCGTTGTTTTCCACCTTCTTGATGTGGTTGTTGGCGGACTTGTTCCACGACCTGCCCGAGGTAGGGGACCTCGACAAGCCGAAGCTGGTGTTCTTCTTCGACGAGGCGCACCTGCTCTTCAACGACGCATCCAAGGCGTTCCAGGACGCGATCGAGCAGACCGTCCGGCTGATCCGCTCGAAGGGGGTCGGCGTCTTCTTCGTCACCCAGTCGCCGAAGGATGTGCCGACCGATGTCCTCGCCCAGCTCGGCAACCGGGTGCAGCACGCCTTGCGGGCCTTCACCCCGGACGACGCGAAGGCGTTGCGGGCCGCGGTCTCGACCTATCCCCATACGGACTATGACTTGGGGAAGTTGCTCACCCAACTCGGGACGGGCCAGGCGGTGATCACGGTGTTGTCGGAGAAGGGCGCGCCGACCCCGGTCGCGTGGACGATGATGCGGGCGCCGCAATCGCTGATGGCCCCGTCCGACCCGGCCATGGTCACCCAACTGATCGCCGCCTCGCCCCTGTCGACGAAGTATGCCGCGGTCGCCGACCGCGACTCGGCCTACGAGATCTTGCAGCGGCGGTTGCAGGCGGCTCCGCCCGCGCCGGGCTCTGCTGGTGAGGGTGCCGCTGGCGGGGTCGGGGCGGGTGGGCCGCAGGACGCGCCGGGCCGCCAGATCCCGGTGCCCCAGGCCCCCGCGCCGGCTCCCTCCAAGCAGCCCCGCGCTCGGGCCGAGAAGGAGGACCCCGGCCTGGTGCAGTCCGTCGTGAAGTCGAGCGCGTTCAAGTCGATGCTCCGCTCCGCCGGCACGGTCATCGGCCGCGAGATCACTCGCTCGATCTTCGGCACCGCGCGCCGCTCCCGCTGACCCCGCCCCCGCCCGCGCCCCCCGGCCCCCGGCGTGTGCCCCCCAGCGGTTTTCCCGCCCAATCCCAGAAACCGGCGCTTCGGGAGGGTTTCTGACAGCCAGAAACCCTCCCGAAGCGCCGGGAACTGGGATTGGGCGGGAATCCGGCAAGGGGGGCCCGGGGCTAGTGCACCGTGTGCTTCAGGGTGTCGGCCAGGGCGTCGAGGACGGAGGCGTCCTCGATGGTGCCCGGGATGGTCGGGGTCTTGCCGTCGGCGATCTCGCGCATCGTCTTGCGCAGGATCTTCCCCGAGCGCGTCTTCGGCAGGGCCGGCACGATGTCGACCTGCCGCAGTGACGCCACGGCGCCCACCTCGTCGCGGACCCGCTTGACCAGCTCGGCGACGATGCGATCGCCGTCGGTGGACGCGTCATACCCGCCCTTGAGCACGACCAGCCCACGCGGGATCTGGCCCTTGAAGTCGTCGGCGACCCCGATCACGGCGCATTCGGCGACGGCCGGGTGCCCGGCCAGCGCCGCCTCGATCGACCCGGTCGACAACCGGTGCCCGGCGACGTTGAGCACATCGTCGGTGCGGCCCATCACGAAGAGGTAGCCGTCCTCGTCCATCAACCCGCCGTCCCCGGTCAGGTAGTAGCCGTCATAGACCGACAGATATCCCGAGACATAGCGCTCGTCGTCCTGCCACAGCGTCGGCAAGGTCCCCGGCGGGAGCGGCAGCTTGATGGCGATCGCGCCCTCGTTGCCGCGGTCGCACTGGTTGCCGACCTCGTCGAGGACCTGCACGTCATACCCCGGCACGCGCACGGACGGCGAGCCCGCCTTGATCGGCATCGGGTCGAGGCCGCGCAGATTCGCCGCGATCGGCCATCCCGTCTCGGTCTGCCACCAGTTGTCGACGATGGCGCAGTGCAGGAGGTCGTCGGCCCAGTGGTAGGTGTCGGGGTCGAGCCGCTCCCCGGCCAGGAAGACATTGCGCAGCGTGCTCAGGTCAAAAGCCGCCTTCTTCTCGCCGTTCGGGTCCTCCCGTTTGATGGCCCGGTATGCCGTGGGCGCGGTGAACATCGCCACCGCGCCGTAGTCGCTGATCACCCGCCAGAAGGCGCTCGCGTCGGGGGTGCCGACCGGCTTTCCTTCGTAGACGACCGTGGTCGCCCCCGTCAGCAGCGGCGCGTACACGATGTAGGAGTGGCCCACGACCCACCCGACGTCGGAGGCGGTGAACCAGGTCTCGCCCGGCTTCACGTCATAGATGTTCTCCATCGACCAGCGCAGCGCCACCGCGTGCCCGCCGTTGTCGCGCACGATCCCCTTCGGCCGCCCGGTGGTCCCGGAGGTGTAGAGGATGTAGAGCGGGTCCGTCGCCTCAACCGCGACGCAATCCGCCGGCTCGGCTTCGATCACCTTGTCCCACAACACATCCCGCTCGCCGAGCGGAGCCTCGACCTGGGGGCGCTGCAGCATCACGACGTGCTCGGGCTGGTGGCTCGACCGGTCGATCGCCGCATCCAGCATCGGCTTGTAGGCGATCGTGCGCGTCGGCTCTATGCCGCAACTGGCCGACACGATGACCTTCGGCGCCGCATCCTCGATCCGCGCCGACAACTCCGCCGGCGCGAAGCCGCCGAAGACCACCGAGTGGATCGCCCCGAGCCGCGCGCAGGCGAGCATCGCCACGACTGCCTCCGGCACCATCGGCATGTAGATCAGCACCCGATCGCCCTTGACCACCCCGAGGTCGCGCAGGCCCCCCGCGAAGCGGCTGACCTGGTCGAGCAGCGCGGCATACGTGATGCTGGTTTTGGTCCCGGTGACGGGTGAGTCGTAGTGGATCGCCACTTGCTCCCCGCGCCCGTCCCGCACGTGCCGATCGAGCGCGTTGAAACAGGTGTTCATCCGCCCGCCGGTGAACCAGCGATAGAAGGGCGGGTTGCCGTCGTCCAGCACCGTCGTCGGCGGCGTGATCCATTCGATCGCCTCCGCGGCCTTGCCCCAGAACGCGTTCGGGTCACTGATGCTCTGCTCGTATGCCGCTGCGTAAGCTCCGTTGCTCATGTCGCCATCGTGGCGCGCAGCCGGGCGGCGCGCTACCAAGGGGAGAGTGACCTAGGCCAGCGGTGCCTCCCTCGCGCCGAGCGGCCGGATTAGGGTGCGACGAGAGGTGATTTCGGTGGGCAGGGAACGCATCGGCGTGATCGGCGGCGGGATCGTCGGCCTCGCCGTCGCCCGCGAGGTGACCCGGCGACTGCCCGGCGCCGAGGTCGTTGTCTTCGAGAAGGAGGCCCGTCTCGCCGCGCACCAGACCGGCCACAACTCCGGGGTGGTGCACGCCGGCATCTACTACCCGCCGGGGTCGGCGAAGGCGCAGTTGTGCACCCGGGGCCGCGGGCTGCTCGAGGACTACCTCGCCGAGCACGCCCTGCCGTATGCGCAGTGCGGCAAGCTCGTCATCGCCCTCACCGCCGCGGAATTGCCCCGCTTCGAGGAACTCGCCCGTCGGGCGACGGCCAATGGCGTCCCCGGGTTGCGGCGCGTCGAGGGCGCCGGAATCACCGACATCGAGCCGTATGCCGCGGGCCTCGCCGCCCTGCATTCCCCCGCCACCGGCATCACGGACTACGCCGCGGTCGCCGAATCCCTTGCCGCGCAGGTCATCTCGACCGGAGGATCGATCCGGCTCGGGTCACCGGTGGTCGCGATCCGGCGGGTCGTCGGCGGGATCGAGGTCGCCACGCCGCACGTGCGATCTCGCCTCGACCGCCTCGTGCTGTGCGCCGGGCTCCACGCCGACCGCGTCGCGCGCCTCGCGGGCGGGTCTCCGGAGCCGCGCATCGTCCCCTTCCGCGGGGAGTACCTGCGCGTTCACCCGGACAAGCAGGATCTCGTCCGCAGCATGGTCTATCCGGTGCCGGACCCGCGCTACCCCTTCCTGGGCGTGCACTTCACCCGGCGCGTCGACGGCTCGCTCGACGTCGGCCCAAATGCGGTGCTCGCCTTGGCGCGCGAGGGCTACGGCTGGGGCGCCGTGAGCCTCCGGGACCTCGGCGCGTATGCCGCCTTCCCCGGCTTCCGACGGATGGCGCGCCGACACTGGCGCACGGCGGTCGGTGAGCTGTGGGGGAGCGCGTCGCGCGCGGCATACATGGAAAAGGCGAGCCGGTATGTCCCGGCGATCACCGCGGCCGATGTGGCGCGCGGAGTCGCCGGGGTGCGCGCCCAGGCGCTGGATCGCGACGGCAGCCTCGTGGACGACTTTCGGATCGAGTCGCAGGACGGCATCACCGCGGTCCGCAACGCCCCCTCGCCGGCGGCGACGTCGAGCCTGGCCATCGCCGAGGTCATCGTGGACCGGGTGCTCGCCGAGCGTTAAGGGACGAGCGTTAAGGGATGCGCTCAGGCAGGCCGAGGATGACGAAAGCCCCCGGACCGCGGTCCGAGGGCTCCCGAGTCCTGTGGCCAGGACGGTGGCGGAGGATGGGGGATTTGAACCCCCGAGGGTTTTATCCCAACACGATTTCCAATCGTGCGCACTAGGCCACTATGCGAATCCTCCGCCGGAGAGGTTACCCGAGCCGGGGCCCGCCCCGAAATCGGCGGCTTTCACGCCGCGGTGCGAAACTCCTGGACGGGGTCCCCGCGAGGTATCGGAGCTGGGTCCCACGCTCTGCGTGGCGGCGAGCGGAGAACTTCGTGGGGTGTCCCAGTGGGTGCCCAGGGTGGCGGGGAATACTCGGGCGGTGCGCGCCCGTCGCCTGCCTGCCGGCCTGATCCTGGCGTATGCCGTGCCCCCGGCCCTGCTGGTCATCGGCCTCGGCGCGGCCGTCACCCCGGGCGACGACCGCATCCCCGGCTGGATGGTCGCGGGCTTGATGCTGGTCATGCTCGCCTTGGCCATCTGGATGTTCCGGCGCGGCCGCCGGCACCTCCCGACTTGGCAGACGCTCGGCTCGTTCCCGCTGCTCCTGGTGGCTGCCGGGCTGTTGGACGCGGACGAGCGCTTCTTCCCGGTGCCGCTCGCGCTGGCCGCCCTGCTCGCCCGGAGCGTATGGCGAGCGCCCCCGCTTGCACCCCCAGAGCCGTGCGGGGTCCAAGACCCGCGCGAGGTCCAAGACGACGCCGCGTCGATGCCCACTCCTCACCCCGTCTCGCCGTGGGCGAGCCCGCCGAGCAACCGGCCCCCGCAGGACCAGCCGTCGACCTCGCGGGTCACGATCGCCGGCGTCGGCACGGTCGCCTTCCTCGGGATCGTGTCGCTCGGGCTGCTCATCCTCGGCGGTTGGGTCGTACATGCCGCGGTGACCGGCCGGCATCTGGAGCCCGCGACCACGCCCGTCCGGGTGATCGGCGGCGTGATCGGCGTTGTCCTGGCCCTCGCCGGACTGGCCGGGGCCACCACGACCGTCGAACTCCTGATCTCGCGCGGGCAGAGCCTGGTTATCGACGCCGACGGCATCCGCCGGAAGCGGCTCCAGGGCTGGTCGCTGGACTGGTCGCAAATCGAGGCGGTCTCGCTGACAGTGGGGGAGAGCATCTTGGTGCGCGCCCGGGCGGGGCGAAGGTGCCCGCGCCGGTGATGTGGTTCCGGCTGGTGCCGGGCACGGAGGCACCAGGGCTGCGCGCGGACGCGAGCCGCGCGGCATGCACCCATCGGGACGGACTGCCGGTCGCGGGGCCGCTGCACACCAATCTCATTCAGGAGGTCGACGCGGCCCTACGGGCGCACTCGGGCGGGCGCTATCGCGGCATTGAGGCCGAGTGAGGTCACCTATACTTAAGCCCGGCACCCCGCGTGGTGGTACCTCACCGAACTCCCCCAGGGCAGGAATGCAGCAAGGGTAGGCGAGCTCTTCCAGGTACGCGGGGTGTCTTTAGTTTTCGGAATTGGGCTCAGCCGGCCAGGTGGTTGACGAGGGCCCAGCCGGGGTCGGCGGTGACGACGACCTGCGTCCCCGGCCACGCGGCGGCCACCTCGGCGACGCGCGCGGCGATGGCGGGGTCGGGCGCGGCATACGCATGGACGAGGCGCACCCCGTCGTGGCTCTGGTGGGCCACGATCCGCCCCTCCGCGCCGAGGGAGGCGGCGAGCTGCTGCTCACGCTCCCGCAGGAGAGCGAGACCGGCGGGGGTGGGGAGGCCATCGGGGCCCTGCTCCGCATACGGAATCGTGATCGCCAGATGGGTGTCGAACCCGGGAAAGGTGATCTGCCGCAACGGAACTTGAGCCAGCGCGAGAACGGGCAGGCCGGTGGGGCCGGAGCCCTGCAACGCCATCCAGGCGGGGTTGCCCTCGTCGTCGCGGTGCTCGGCGGCAAAATCGCGCACGACCGAGCCGAGGAAGCGCAACGGGAAGGCGTCGAGCGGCGGCTCGCCGGGCCACGTGACCGCGCCGATCCAGGTCTCGGTCAGTTCCTCGCCCAGGAAAGAGTCCAGCGCGAGGTAGGCGAGGCCGGCGGCGTCGTCCTCGGCGATGTCGAGGAAGACGGGGTGATGCACGGCCACGTCGATGCTGGTGGACCCGCGGTGCGCTGCGGCGACAAAATCAGCGAAGGCGACCCGGTGCCCGCCGAACTCGATGACCTCCGCGCCCGGGTCGGGCAGGGGCTGGCGCAGGTCGGCGAAACCCCAGGTCACGTCGGGCTCGGGGGCGGCGTCCAGCCAGGCTCGCGCCACGGCGCGCACCCCGGGGTCGCCCGCCGCGGTGACCACGAGAAGGTGGGCCGTCTGGGCGCCGGGGCTGAACTCCCACTGCAGGTCGGGATGGATCGCCGCGACGTGTGTCGTGAGGGGATCGAGTTCGGTCGTCGTGCCGGAGGCGGCTCGACTGGCGAGGGCGGCACCCTCGCGCTCCCACCACTGCCAAAACTCGCGTATGCCGCGCCCCGCCCCCGCGGGCTCGCTCGGCTCGTGTTCGGTGGACAACGGACGTTATGCCCGGGCGGGCTCGTCGCAGCCGCAGCCCCCGCCGCCGCACGAGCCGTCGGTAGAGCACATCTGGCCATCGAGGGTGTCGTCGACCTCGTCACCGCAGCCCCCGCCACAACATCCGCCGCCGCAGCCACCACCGGCGGCCATCTCGGGCCTGGTGCCTTGCTCGTCCCAGGCCTGGCGGATCGCGGCGAGCATGAGTTCAACGGGCTGGGCGCCGGTCACGGCGTACTTCTGGTCGAGGACGAAGGTCGGAACTCCGGTGATGCCGATCTGGGTCGCGAGCGCTTCGTCGGTGCGGACCTCGATGCCGAAGTCGTCGGAGGCGAGCACGTCGGCGACCGCGGCCTCGTCCAGCCCGGCGTCAACGGCGAGGCGCTGGAGGACGGCGGGGTCGCCGATGGCCTGGCCCTCGGAGTACCACGCGCGCATGATCCGGTCGGTGACCTCGGACTCGCGCCCCACGGAGCGGGCGAAGTGGAGAAGCCGATGCGCGGCATACGAATTGGAGCCGACGAGACGCTCCCACTGGAAGTCGAGGCCGACCGCCGCGGCCGCCGCCGCCATTTCTTCGTGCTGGGCACGCATCTGCTCGATCGGCGCGCCATACTTCGCGGCGACCTTCTCTAGGACCGAGCCGGACTGGACGGCCTCGGCGTTGCGGTCGAGTTCGAAGCTGTGCCAGATCACGCCGACCTCGTCGCGGTGCTCGAACTGCGCCAGGGCGAGTTCGAGGTGGCGGCGCCCCAAGTGGCAGAACGGGCACACGATGTCGGACCACACGTCGATACGCATGACCCCTGACTACGTCACGAAGGGGGTGTGAGGCAAGTCCGGGGGCTGTCGGTCGGGCGGTCTAAGGTTCCGAAGGTGAGCACCGCCCTGTATCGCCGCTACCGGCCCGACACGTTTGCCGACGTGATCGGGCAGGAGCACGTGACCGAGCCGCTGGTGCGCGCGCTCGACAGCGGGCGGATCAACCACGCCTATCTGTTCTCCGGGCCGCGCGGGTGTGGCAAGACGACCAGCGCCCGGATCCTGGCGCGCTGCCTCAACTGTGAGCGTGGGCCGACCGGGTCACCGTGCGGCGTGTGCGATTCGTGTGTCGCGCTCGCGCGCGGGGGGTCTGGCTCGATCGACGTGATCGAGATCGACGCGGCGAGTCATGGTGGCGTCGACGACGCTCGGGAGTTGCGCGAGCGGGCCGCCTTCGCGCCCGCCGAGAGCCGGTTCAAGGTCTACATCATCGACGAGGCCCACATGGTCACGACGCAGGGCTTCAACGCCCTGCTGAAGATCGTCGAGGAGCCGCCGGAGCACGTGAAGTTCATCTTCGCCACGACGGAGCCGGAGAAGGTCATCGGCACGATCCGCTCGCGGACGCACCACTACCCCTTCCGTCTCGTGCCGCCGGCCCGGCTGCACGACTACCTGGAGCATCTGGCTCGCGCCGAGGGTGTGTCCGTCGAGCCGGGTGTGCTGTCGTTCGTGGTCCGCGCCGGTGGTGGGTCGGTGCGTGACTCGCTCTCCGTGCTCGACCAGCTCATTGCCGGATCGGACGCGCGGGGGCTGACATATGACGGCGCGGCGGCCCTGTTGGGGTTCACCGACGGGGAGTTGCTCGATGCGACGATCACGGCGTTCGGGGCGGGCGACGCGGCGGAGGTGTTCCGGCGGATCGACCAGGTCATCGAGACGGGCCTGGACCCGCGGCGCTTCGTCGAGGACTTGCTGGAGCGGTTCCGGGACCTGATCGTGCTGTCGGCGCTGCCCGACGCTGGCGCGAGCGTGCTGCGGGTGCTGCCCGCCGACCAGATCGACCGGATGCGGGTGCAGGCCGCCGCCTTCGGCGCCGGCGCCTTGTCGCGGGCCGCCGACGTCGTCAATGCGGGCTTGACGGAGATGACGGGCGCCACGGCTCCCCGGCTGCAGTTGGAACTGATCGCGGCTCGCGTCCTGCTTCCCGGGGCCGCCGGAGAGCGGGGGTATGCCGCGCGCCTCGACCGCCTCGAACGTCGCCTTGACGTGGGTGGCGTGCCCACCGGCGCTGCCGCCACGCCGCGGGCAGGGTCGCAGGCAGGGTTGGGGCTAAGGTCAGACGTTTCGGCACCTCTGCGTGACGAACCGTCTGACCTACCGGCGGGTAAGAGCCGGTCTCCGATGGCAGCGCCAGCTCCGACGCCGCCTGGAGGTGCTGCGTCGGTGCCCGAGTCGGGTTCCGCGCCGGCTTCGGCGACGCCGGTGGCCAATGCGGCGGGCTCGCCGGTGGCGCCGGCACCGGGCACTGCATCGGGCCGTGCACAGGGACTGGCTACTCAGCCCGGACCCGCGGAGCGCTCGACATCGCCAACTGCGCCGGACCCCACAGCAGCGCCGAGACCCGAGGACCGCTCGACAGCGGCACCGGTACCTGGATCGGGACCGGCACCAGGCTCGACAACAACGACGCCGGGACCCTTCGGCGGCGAGCGTGATCGCTCGCGCCCGCTCTTCCAGCCGGCAACAGCGCCCGACCCGGCCGACGAGGTGTCGGCGATGGCGTCGCCGTCGGGCGGCGGACCCGCCGGGCTCGACCTCGCCGCGGTGCGCCGCGCCTGGCCCGACGTGCTGGCCAAGATCTTTACGCTGCGGCGGACCACATGGACGTTCTTGTCGGACCACGCCCAAGTGGTCGACTACGACGGCCGCCGGCTCGTCCTCGGCATCTCGACCGTAGGCCTGGCCAATGCCTTCCGTGCCGGTGTGCACGCCGACATCGTTCGGCAGGCCCTCGTCGACGTGCTCGGTCTGGACGTCCGCGTCGAGGGCGTGGTCGCCGGCGAACCAGGCTCCGGGCCGTCAGCGTCGACTCCCCCCGGTGGCGGATCGCCCGGCCCCGGTCCAGGCGGTAGCCCAAGCGGTAGCAGCGCCGCTTCGGGCGGGGGACCCAGCGGTCGTGGCCCGTCCAGCCGCCCAGGATCCGATAGCAGCGGGGGGCCCGCCAGCAATGCCGGACACGGCAGCAGCGCCCGACCCGGTAGCAGCGCCGGACCCGCCAGCAATGCCGGACGTTCCGCGGGCTTGAGCAGTTCCGCCGACTCGTCCGGTTCCGTCGACTTGAGCCGTTCCGCCGAGTCACACAGTTCCGCGGGCTTGAGCAGTTCCGCCGACACGGGTCCGGATCCCCACCGCGCCGACCGCGCCGGAGGTGCCGACCGCGCCGGAGGGGCTGGAGGTGCTGGGCTGGCCGATCTTGCCGGCCGGGCCGCGGCGACGCGGGGGCCGAGCTGGGACGACTCCGGCAGTTCGTGGGGGAGCGCCCCCGTCTCTGCGCCGCCGTCCTGGGCTTCCCCGGGTGACGATGAAGTTGGGCCGGGCGTCGGCAGTGGCGGCGCCTCAGGGGCCGTCTCGAACGACGCGAAGGCCGGCTCCGACCCAGCGGGCTCGGGAGCAGCCACACGCTCCGAAGCGGGCTACCCGGGACGTCAGGGAGGGCCGAGCGGGGCGGATGGCGACGCGCACGGCCATACCTCCCCGATCGAGACCTCCCCGCGGGAGCGACGCTCACCCGACATTGACCCGTGGAGTGACCCGCCGCCCACGACCCACCACCCCGCCGCCCCCGGCGGGGCTGCCGGACACCCGTGGCCCGATTTGATCGAGAACGACGAAGACCTGATCAGCGACGACGACGAAGACCTCACCGACCTGGGTGAGGTCGGTCAACCCGTAGTCGAGCGACTGCTCGGCGGCAAGGTCATCTGGTCGGAGTCATCCGATGACTAGCCCCGGCCGCTCACTGTTGACCTCCTGAGTTCAGCGTCTGCCGGTCGACGGCTGGGGCGGGCGGTTCTCCGCTGCCAGGTGTCCGCCTGCGCGGATGAGCCGTCAGGGTTTGAATCCGGTCCAGGAGATCCAGCTTGACCTCTGGGTGCATCCACATCACCCCTACGCGACCACGTCATACGCTCTAAGGGGTGAGGTGAACGCATAGGGGTGACGTGAACGCAAAGGGGTGACGTGACATGGACCCCGGTGACCCGCCGCACCCGACAGGCGCGGGCGAACAAGTGGAATACCAATGCGCGGCCAAAAGCCTGTCGCAGCAGGCTTTGACCGTGCCAGCGGCGCAATTGGTATTCCAAATGTCCGCGGTGTCGAGGGAGGGCTGCGCTTCCGGACCCGGGGTGGCTCGGGTGCGGGGCATGGGCGCGGGTCTGGTTTGCGGAAATACAGCCCGCGGTCGGCGGCATACGGCCCGCTGTCGGGACCAGGCCGTAGCCTGTCACTCGTGTATGAAGGCGTGGTCCAGGACCTTATCGACGAACTCGGGCAGTTGCCCGGGATCGGGCCCAAGGGCGCGCAGCGCATCGCCTTCCACCTGCTCACGGCCGACGAATCCGACGTCCAGCGGCTCATCACGGCGCTCACCGAGGTCAAGGCCAAGGTCAAGTTCTGCACGGTCTGCGGCAATGTCGCCCAGGACACGCTCTGCCGAATCTGCGCCGATCCGCGCCGCGACCCCAACGCCCTCTGCGTTGTCGAGGAGCCCAAGGACGTCGTCGCGATCGAGCGGACCCGGGAGTTCACGGGCCGCTACCACGTGCTCGGCGGGGCGATCAGCCCGATCGACGGCATCGGTCCCGAGCAGTTGCGCATCGCCGAGCTCATGGCGCGCCTGGGCTCGGAGGACATCACCGAGGTCATCCTCGCGACCGATCCCAATATCGAGGGGGAGGCCACCGCCGCCTACCTCGCCCGCCAACTGCGACCGTTCGGCCTGCGCGTCACCCGCCTCGCCTCCGGTCTGCCCGTCGGCGGGGATCTGGAGTATGCCGATGAGGTCACCCTCGGCCGCGCCTTCGAAGGACGGAGACTGATCGATGCCTGACACCGACACTGACATCAGCAGCGACACCAACATTCCCGCTGAGGAGCTTCCCGGCGACTGGATCGCCGACGACCTCGAGACGCTCGCGGCCGTGACGGCCGACGATGCCCGGGTCTTCCTCACCACCATGACCCGGATCGCGGCGGGGGAGTCCCCGGCCTCGGCGCTGTCCCTGTCTCTGCTGGGTCTGTCCCAGATCCTGGTGACGGGCGCGCGCCTCGGCGCGGTCGAAGATGTCGTTCCGGCCGAGCGGTTCGAGCCCGACGATGGCCCCGACACGGACCTGAGCGGGCTGCGGGCCGGCCTAGCCAACACGTTCGAGGGCCTCGATGACTACGCCGATCTGGTCGACCCGGTGACCTCCACGGACGTCACGAGCGGCGCCATCTCGCACGACGTCGCGATCGTCGCGGCGGCCCTCGATCACGGTTTGCGCCACTACGAGGCCGGCCGCGTGGTGGAGGCGTTGTGGTGGTGGCAGTTCAGCTACCTGTCCGACTGGGGCGAGCGGGCCGCGATGGGCCTGCGGGTCCTGCACGGGCTGTTGGCCCACATCCGCCTCGACGCCGACGACGACCTCGTCGCCGAAGCCGAGTTCGACGCCCTGCATCCCTGAGCACCCGCGACGGGCACGCGCCCGAGGCGATTAGCATCCATACGTCCATTTGTCCCCGCGCCTGGAGTTGACCTGGTGAGTCTGGTCGTGCAGAAGTACGGCGGTTCGTCCGTCGCCGACGCCGAGAGCATCAAGCGAGTAGCCCGCCGCATCGTCGAGACGAAGAAAGCCGGCAACGAGGTGGTTGTCGCCGTGTCCGCGATGGGCGACACGACCGACGAGCTGCTGGACCTCGCGCGCGAGGTGAGCCCCCTCCCGCCGCCGCGCGAACTCGACATGCTTCTCACCGCCGGCGAGCGAATGAGTATGGCGCTCCTCGCCATGGCGATCGCCGACCTCGGCTTCAGCGTCCGATCATTCACCGGCTCCCAGGCGGGCGTCATCACCGACACCGCCCACGGCAAGGCCAAGATCATCGACGTCACGCCCGGACGGATCACCGATCAGATAGGCAAGGGTCGCATCGTCATCGTGGCCGGGTTCCAGGGCGTGAGCCGGGAGACCAAGGAGATCACCACCCTCGGTCGCGGCGGCTCCGACACGACCGCCGTCGCCCTCGCGGCGGCACTGGGTGCCGACGTGTGCGAGATCTACACCGACGTCGACGGCGTCTTCACTGCCGACCCGCGCATCGTGCCCGCTGCCCGCAAACTCGACCACATCACCGCCGAGGAAATGCTCGAACTCGCGGCCAGCGGCTCGAAGGTGCTGCACCTGCGCAGCGTTGAGTACGCCCGGCGGTTCAACATCCCCATCCATGTCCGTTCGTCCTTCAGCCACAAGGACGGAACGCTCGTCACCGACCAAGCCCCCGAAGGACAGTCCGTGGAAGCTCCGATCATCGCCGGCGTCGCGCACGACCGCAGCGAGGCCAAGGTCACCGTCGTCGGCGTTCCCGACCGGGCCGGTATGGCGGCCGCCATCTTTGCCGCCATCGCTGACGCCGAGATCAATATCGACATGATCGTCCAGAACGTCTCCGCCAACGAGACCGGCCTGACCGACATCTCGTTCACCCTGCCCAAGAGTGAAGGCCCGAATGCGATGCAGGCGCTCAGCCGCATCCAGGACGAGGTCGGCTTCGCCTCGCTGCGCTATGACGACCAGATCGGCAAGTTGTCGCTCGTCGGCGCGGGGATGAAGTCCAACCCGGGGGTCTCGGCGACCTTCTTCAAGGCGCTCGCCGCGGCCGACATCAACGTCGAGATGATCTCCACCTCCGAGATCCGGATCTCGATCATCACCCGCGACGACCGGCTCGACGACGCGCTGCGCGCGGTTCATACGGCCTTCGGTCTCGACGCGGCCGAGGAGGCCGTGGTCTACGGAGGCACCGGCCGCTGACCACGCCCTCGCCATACAGCTGCACGGTTGTTATCAGTTGTTCATTCTGATGCCCGTGCGTCGCAAGGGTTCATTGTGATCAGTGATGCATCATGTGTCCCAACAGACTCAAGGACGTCGGGACGGGCATACGCATGGCGGGCACCAATGAAGAATCGGCGTCGCGCACCTTCCGCGCGCGGCAATGGCGTCGCGCCGCGATTCTGGTGACCCTGCCGGGTCTCGTGCTCGGCACCGGCAGCATCGCTGCCGCATTCGGGGTCGGTCTGTTCGACCACTCCGACAAGCCCGCCTGCACGCCGGAGCACGTCCCCGCGCCGGCCCGCTCGTCCTTTCAGCTGGCTGTGGCCAATGCCGGGGAGACGTCGGGTGAGGCGACGTCGGTGGGACGCGAGCTGACCAAGCGCGGCTTTGCGGTCGCCAACGTCGGCAATGCGCCCGAGGGGGTCTACATCAAGCGGGCCGCGATGGTTTATCACGGCCCCGAGGGCCTGGATCAGGCGTTGCTGGTCGCCTCCCAGATCCCGGGTTCGCGGGTCTACAACGACGGGCGCGCGGGCACAAGCGTGGAGGCCGTGCTCGGGTACGGCTTCAAGGGGCTCGTCAAGATCCCGCCTGCGCCGCCACCGCTGACGAGCGAGATCACCGTCAACGTCTACAACACGACGTGGCGCGAGGGTTTGGCGTCGACCTCGGCGGAGGACCTGCGGGCCCGCGGCTTCGCGATCGGAACCACGGGCAACGACCCGGTCAAGGCGTTCCTGCCCAACGACATCGCCGTCATCCGCTTCGGCTCCGAGGGACTCGACGCCGCCAAGGTTCTCCAAGGTCACGTCCCGGGTGCCCGGATGCAGCAGGACGATCGCACTAGCAAGGACGTCGATCTCGTCCTCGGCAATGGGTATGCCGCGCTGGCCCCCCTGAGCAAAGTCCCGGTTCCGCCGGAGCGGCCCCCGCTGATGCCGGAGATGGTCGCGCGCCCCTGCACCGACCGCTGATCGTCCGCTGAGCGTCCACGACTAGGGCGCCGTACGGCGCTGTCGGCCCGGGGTGGAAGGATGGACGCTGAACGCCATTCTTCTCGTGAAAGGCCCCGCCCATGCCCGTCCGCAAAGTAGCCATGTTGACCGCCGGTGGTCTCGCGCCGTGTTTGTCCAGCGCCGTCGGCGGCCTGATCGAGCGCTACACCGCCATCGCGCCGGAGATCGAGATCATCGGCTACCGCGATGGTTATGCCGGTCTGCTGACCGGCAATTCGGTCACCATCGATGACGAGGTCCGCGCCGGGGCGCACCTGCTCCACGGCTTCGGGGGCAGCCCGCTCGGCAACTCCCGGGTCAAGCTGACCAACGTCAAGGACTGCGTCAAGCGCGGGTTGGTCCAAGAGGGCCAGGACCCCCTGCACGTGGCGGCCGAGCAACTCACCAGGGACGGTGTCGACGTCCTTCACACCATCGGCGGCGACGACACCAATACGACGGCAGCCGACCTCGCGGCATACCTGCATGAAAATGGGTATGAACTCCAGGTCGTGGGCATGCCGAAGACGATCGACAACGACGTGGTGCCGATCCGGCAGTCCCTGGGGGCGTGGACGGCGGCCGAGCAGGGCTCGATCTTCGCCCAGAACATCATCGCCGAGCACTCCTCCAGCCCGCGGATGCTGATCGTGCACGAGGTCATGGGGCGCCACTGTGGGTGGCTGACGGCCGAGACGGCGCGGCGCTACCACGCGTGGGTGGGCGAGCGTGAGTTCGTGCCCGGGATCGGGACGACCAAGGAGCGGTGGGACGTCCACGGGGTTTATGTCCCCGAGACGCACATCGACATTGCCGCCGAGTCGTCCCGCCTCAAGGCGGTCATGGACGAGATCGGCTGCGTCAACATCTTCCTGTCCGAAGGCGCGGGCGTCGAGGATGTCGTCGCCGAGATGGAAGCCGCTGGGGATGAGGTGCCGCGCGACCCGTTCGGCCACGTGATGCTCGACAAGGTCAACCCGGGGGCGTGGTTCGCCAAGCAGTTCGCCGCGGCCATCGGCGCCGAGAAGACCATGGTCCAGAAGTCGGGCTACTTCTCGCGGTCCGCGGCAGCCAATGACGAGGATCTGGCTCTGATCAAGCGGTGCACCGACTTCGCTGTGGACGCGGCGTTGCGGGGCGAGAGTGGCGTGGTCGGCGAGGACGAGGAGCAAGGCGACGAGTTGCGCGCGATCGAGTTCCCGCGCATCCGGGGCGCGAAGCCGTTCGACCCCTCGGTTGCGTGGTTCCAGGAGTTGTTGGCCGAGATCGGCCAGAAGTAGTCCCGGTCCGGCAACGCCGGACCCATTCACCTCACTGAAGGAGAGCACGACCGCAATGGAGCGTCGTCACGCCAGTTCCGGCTCACCATACGAGGCCACGATCGGCTTCAGCCGGGCCGTTCGCCTCGGCAACCACATCGCCGTCAGCGGCACCGCGCCAGTCTGGCCGGATGGTGGCATGGTCCTGGACGCCAAGGCCCAGACCGAGCGCTGCTTCGAGATCGCGCTGGGTGCGCTGGCGGAGCTCGGCGCGTCGGTGAGCGATGTTGTGCGCACCCGCATGTACATCACCCGCACCGACGTCGCCGACCAGGTCTCCGAGGCGCACGGTGCGGTGTTCGGCGCGGTTCGTCCGGCCGCCACCATGGTCGTGGTCTCCGCCCTGCTCGACCCGCGCTGGCTGGTCGAGGTCGAACTGGACGCGATCGTCGCCGAGTAGCCGCCGCGCCATACCCGCGGACGACCCGGCGCCGCCGTACCCACCCGCGGACCGACCAGGCACGGCCTCGCCTCAGCGCCCGCCCGCTAGGCTCGGCGAGGTGACGCTGCGCATCGGATACAAGGCATCGGCCGAGCAGTTTGACCCGGGGAGGCTCGCGGCATACGCGGTGCTGGCTGAGGAGGTCGGGCTCGACAGCGTGACCGTCTCGGATCACTACCAGCCGTGGCGGCTCACCGGGGGGCACGCGCCGAACGCCCTCGCCTGGCTGGCCTACGTCGCCGCCAAGACCGAGCGGGTTGTGCTCGGGACGTCCGTGATGACGCCGACGTTCCGCTACCACCCGGCGGTCGTCGCCCAAGAGTTCGCCACCCTCGCCTGCCTCGCCCCGGGCCGGGTGTTCCTCGGGGTCGGCAGCGGCGAAGCGCTCAACGAGATCGCCGTCGGATCGGTCGAGGAGTGGCCGGAGTTCAAGGAGCGGTTCGCCCGGCTCCGCGAGGCCGTCACGCTCATGCGACGCCTGTGGACCGACGACGAGGTCAGCTTCGAGGGCGACTACTACACCACCCACGGCGCCCGGATTTTCGACCGCCCCGACTCGCCCGTGCCCGTCTACATCGCGGCCGGCGGGCCCATGGTCGCGCGCTACGCCGGCCGCGCCGGGGACGGCTTCATCTGCACCTCGGGCAAGGGCCGGGAGCTGTATGCCGATGACCTCATCCCCGCGGTCGCCGAAGGCCGCGCCAAGGCCGGCCGGGCAGACGAGCCGATCGACCGGATGATCGAGATCAAGCTGTCCTGGGACCCTGACGCCGACCGCGCCCTGGAGAACACCCGGTTCTGGGCGCCCCTGTCCCTGACCGCCGAGCAGAAGCACTCGATCCATAGCCCCGCCGAGATGGAGGAGGCTGCCGACGCCCTGCCTATCGAGCAGGTCGCCAAGCGCTGGATCGTCGCGTCCGACCCGGACACGGCGATCGAGGCCGTGAAGTTCTACACCGACCTCGGCTTCGACCACCTCGTCTTTCACGGGCCGGGCGACGACCAGGAACGCTTCCTTACGACGTTTGCCGAGCAGGTCGTCCCCGGCCTCCGCTCCCTCACTCCGGGCGGCTGATGCTCTCCGGCGGCGCACTCCGCTCGGCGTACTGACGGGGCGCAGGTCGCCCGGCCCGCGCCCGCTCCAGCGCCTTCGCGTAACCGGTACCCATCGCGAGCAACACCAGGCCGGCACCGATGAAGGCCACGATCCGCACGATCCCGTCGAGCACGGAGAAGTCGAAGAACAGCAGCTTCACCACTGCGACCGCGGCGAGCGCCAGCCCCACCTGGAGGGAGCGGCTCGCGTTGCTGCTCCGACCAAGACCATGCATCAGCAGGTATGCCGCGGCCACCGCCCACAACAACGTCGCCAGCCCGTGTCCGACGACAAACCCGCCGGTGGCCCGGTCCGAGGTCCGGCCCACCATGACCGCCGCCGTGACGACGAAGGCGCTGGCGCCGGCCAGGAGAAGTGGCCAGGTCAGCCATCCCCAAGCGCCACCGTTCGACGCCCCGCCGGGCTCCCGCGCCGCCCCTGCGTCGCCCGCGTCACCGGCCTTACCCACTTTGCCGGCGTCCCCCGCGGAGCCCACCGCACCCATACCGGCATTGGCCAGCTCGGCCCGCTGGCCGGCCACCAGACTGGCCACGGCGCCGACCTGGGCCGGCAGCAGGACCGCGAGCGCTACGACGAGCGCCGATGCCACCAGCTCGGCCCCACCGAGGTCGCCCGCCCGGGACTTGACCAGCACGTTCACCAGAATCGGCAGGAAGGCCAAGAGACCGATGACTCCGGTCGCCACTGACGACCAGCGCAACCACGTCCGCGGGATGAGGTGGGCTGCCGCGGCATACGCACAGGCGAGGGCGAGGAGGCCGGGCTCCGTCCAGTTGACCAGCCGCGCCTCGCCGACGGCGATCACGGCATAGACGGTGCCGATGCCCCCGGCCCACGGGGCCACGGCCAACAGACCGTCCGCCGACCGGGTCCGGGCGAGGAAGGCCGCCCCGAGGTAGGCCGCCGCGGCCACGGCGGCCACGATCCAGACGCGCATCCCGGCAGCGGTCGCCGCGAGCGTGAGCGGCAGCGCGCTCAAGGCCAGGGTCGGCGTCAACAGGGTCGTCCGGCTCTCCAGGCGGGTGACGAGGACAGCGGCACTCAGTTCGAGGGCAGCGAAGGCGACCGCCCAGCCCAGGATGGCGGGGTGGTGGCCGCCATCGGCGGCGACGCACAGCGCGAGGGCGGCTGGGGCCACCCGCACCGCGTGCAGTCCGAGCCACCGGTGCCC
>Ga0209174_10000768_pt1 | contig 23388 bp, 38 predicted proteins | sample JI91814BDNA_FD_187505 | JGI IMG/M metagenome (GOLD analysis project Ga0209174, IMG submission 187505) | Wastewater effluent complex algal communities from Wisconsin, to seasonally profile nutrient transformation and Carbon sequestration -... | ecosystem: Engineered > WWTP > Effluent > Algae...
CTCGGCTGTAAAAAGTCGAGGAAATCCGTCTTTTTGTCTAAGTAATTTGTAATGGCAGTAGGCTTGATTCCAGTAACCTTTCTGGCGTTCATCCCACATCCAAGACTGATTAGGATTGCAAAAAGGCTTTTCCTTTGTGTCCTTTTCTGGAATCCATCTTTCCTGTGGAAGTATCCTACTTACTCCAAAACCTGCTAAAAAGCAGAGTATGAAAAAGAACAATATCCAAAATCTAGTAGTAAAAGCATTAAACGGATTTAACATTTTCGCGTCTCCTGTCATTCGCATTGATAAGATCACGAATTGGTTTATTGATTTCTTCAACTGCTTCCTTACTAAATAAAAGCGGCTTGCCGTTATCGTCTTTCGCAAGACTTGTTTTAGCACCATTGAAAAATGGAACTACAAATTTTTCTGTCATATTAATTTACCTTCCTGAAATTATTCTCGGATAGAACACAAAATAACTTAAGAAGTATTTTTCTAAAGTTATAGGCATAAAATCCGATACATATTATAGAGGTAAATATGATTAATCTAAATAAAGGAATTCCGGTCACTGCAATTCAAGAAAAAGTAATCGAATCAACACAAGCCGAAACAAAGCTAATAAATCTCTACATTGATATGATAAATATCATAAGAGACAGGAACTTTGTAGGCACAGATAGCAGATGTAAGCCTGAAAGCTACGATAAAATATCTTTAGAAATTTCTAACAGTAGAAGAACCGTAGCCAATGCAATTAATAAAGCAAAGGATAATGGTAATATTGACCAATTGAAAAAGGTGGCTTTCAAACTTCTAAAGGCGGGAATATGAAGGACGAACAAATCAAGGAAATGTTAAAAGATAATTGGATCGGAAAGCGAATCACTTATCAAGGGAAACGCTACGAAGTGGTATCAGAAGAAAAGGGGAAAATACAAGTAATTCCAACTACACTAGGCTTTCATTCTGGAAAGTGGATTGATAAAAGCGAGGTGAGTTTATCCTAGTCCAGACTCAGATTCTATTTTAAGGCAAGTGATGTATAGCTCAGTGTTATCATACTTGCCTTTTTCTTTTTCTGAAAGGGTGTTTTGTTTTAATTCCTTCGCTTGCTTATATAACTCTGAATTATTGATATAATCGCAAAATTCTTTCTGACTGCAATTTAATTTAGTTCTAACTTCTTGGATTTTCTTTCCTGCTTCTAACCACTTATCTAATCCTTCGGCTTTGTTAAAATGTCCTGAGAGTGCAGCAACTATAGCATCGTTGTAAAGTTTAAAAGAATCGCCACTTGGTCCAAATACATGTTGTCTATTTTTCCCGTCGATGACTAAAAACCATTTTCGGCCTTCTCTTGCGTGTAGTGAGATACGAACCATTAGACCGGTTCCGTCCCAAGCGTCTTGAACAGATTCAATTGAATTGATTGGAGAATGAGGCATTAATAACAGTTGTTTTCTTAACTGTCACTTATCGGCAAGAACTTTTTACGCCTCCCCTACTCGGAGAGGGGTAATTATGCTAATTTTTTCGGGAAAAATACCACATTAGAAGTGCTTGTGACCGATTTGGTCACATACTGGTCACAACATGTCACAGTGCTTTCCTTGCGGCTTTCTGTTACACGCTTGCGGCTTGCTTGTGCGCGCACCCTTAAAATAATATCTAAGGCTTCATCTTGTGGAAACTTAGGGAATAGTTTTAAGATTTTTTCAGGATCTCTAAATTTCCAGTGACGAGAATTCCCTTTTAGCAAAGCCATGTTCTGAATTTGTTCAACTTCCACAGAGTCAACTTTTCTGACTTCGATTTCCAAAGGTTTCATAACTATTTGTAAATTTTCAAAAAGAGCAACTAACATGATAGAAATAAAAAAGCCAAAAACAAGTCTCAAAACTAACCAAAAAGTTTCCTGAGTAGAGAGAGAAGAAAACGACAAAGATAGTTTATCAAACTGAGAATATTTTACTGGAGACAAAGCCAGAAATTCTTTATTTCCTTTTTCAATCTCGGATACTTTTTTCTCAAAATCTTTTTTTTCTTTCTCCCATTCTGCTCTTAATCTAGGAACATCGGCGTTGTAAAGTTTTAACTGAGTATGAGACCACCCTAGACCTTCGATTTCATTCAAAGAAACGAACCTTGGATAAACTTTTTCTTTACCGATAGACGGGGTAGTTTGCACTTGGCATTTTTGCCAGTTATGGATTTTACAGAATTCAGCTTGCATTTCTTCCAAAGACTTTTCTTTAACGGACACCCCAAACTTTTGTAGATTTGCCATAAAATTAAAAAGCAATAAAAAAATGACTACTGGAATCACTAATTTTCTCACATACCTTTCAGCCACAAAAAGGGCAAGTATCGTTCCAATCCCATAAAGCACAGATTGGTAAATATCCTTAGAGATAAGATAAGACGAGTTACCGTTAAAATATGCCTCTATTGCAGAAAAAATAATAATTATTGCAATTAATCCGATTCGTTCTAGTTTAATGTTGTTCATAAATTTTTCCATAGTGGCAGTCTTTACAGGCTGCCTTTTTTTTAGTTTTCTTTGCGGCTAGATTAAGAATTCCCTTAGCAATGTCCTTTGGTTCAAGCCCTTGCTCTTCTGCTTTACGTTTTAAAAATTCCGTTGTTTCTTCTGGAAGGGTTACTTGTAATCTTTCATTTCCTTTCATATTTTTTCTCCTTGCGTAATTTGAGCAAAATGAACAAATTGCACAAAGTCAAGTATTTTTTGTTTTAGTCGATAATACTTGCTAAGGAGTTTGAAAGATGTATAACACTTGGGACATTGCTTGTAATATTTTCCCTTTTTGGGCTGGCTTAATGCTTTGGCTTATTTATTTGCTATTCAGAGGGGAAAAGCCTTCTAAAGAACTAGTGGTATCTACTTGGAAAGAATTTTATTCAAAGTGCTATGAGTTAGAGAATAGAGAAAAAATCTCTGAAACCAAACAAAATAGGTTTTTAATTGGCACTTTTTGTGAAAATATCTCGAAAAATGCGATTAAAAACACTTATTTAACTGGCTTAGAGCTAGAAATGAAACTTAGATCAGAGGGGAAGTGGATTGAAAGGGATTTATCAAAAGGTCGTCCAGAAACGGATTACTCCAAAGTCCCAAAGACTGAAAAGGGGTTTGATCATATTGCAAATATCCCAAACAGAAATTACACGGTAGAAGGAAAATGGATTGAAGAAGTTGACGAAAAGAAAGAAATTTCTCAAATCAAAGAAAAAATATGTTTTTTGAGAAAAAATGATCCACATAGGTATTACTTATTAGAAGGATATAAAGCTTTCAAGGAATCAAAGAAAGAAGTTGTTACTAAGCCTCTTTCTTTGATTCCAGAAACTACGAACCATTACGATATTGAATTAGTTAAAAATTCTAAACTGGAATATAAGCCTATCCCATAAAGTCATCATCTTGTGAAGGATCATAGTCAGAGTAGTCTTCGATTTCAAGCGGTTCCTCTTCGGTACCGCTTGAATCAAACTCTTGTTCATCGGGCGGCTGTCCTTCTTCCATTCCACCACCATCACCTTCTAGCTTTTGTATAGTCATAGTAGCCCACTGGTTGAAAGTTGGGTCAATAGGTATAGCACCAATAAGTTTAATCTTTTGAGCGTCTTCCTCTGACAATCCGTATTCGTCTCGTATTTCTTCCCAAAGTGGCTTCTCATTATTCTTTTTACGGATAGAATCTAGTGATTTGTAAGTGTTAAGAAGTTTCTTATCTCTATCTAGTTCGGCGTTCTGGTCAATCTCGATTCCAGTAAAGATTTGGCGAATTCCTTTGAATTCAGGCATAATGTCCAGTAATTCGTTGAATACTTCTGAATAAAAGGCTAGAATCGACTTAATAGCACGGTTTCTCGAAGATTTTATTCTACCATCGGCAGATGCTTCTGATAGAGTAGCTGAATTGTTTAGCCTAAGTCCAGCTTCTGCTTGATCCATCCCAAAGTTAGCAAACACTAAAGAAGAAAGTATCTGGATAAGTCTATCAAATTGTAATTCATTAGGCATGTTCAAAGCTGTATATTTTAAGTCTTCTACACCGTGCATAATTGGAATATGAGTGCCGTTGTCTTGGTTCGTAAACATGTTTTCCCATTGCATAGCCAAAGAGTCCTCTTGCTCAGGTGTGATCATTTGACCAGTAGACAAAAACCCGTAAGACTGAGGGCGGTCGAAACGGTTTGAATTGAAACGCAAGGCTCTAATAATATCTACGATTTGCATTATGGAAGTTTCGGTTGGTGACATTCCACTTCCTCTATACTTAATGTCTGAAATGTTCGACATATTTCTAAAGTAGATTTCTCCATGTCTAAACTGGTTTTTAACTTGGTTGTCTATTACTTGAACGTGTGAAATTTCAAAGTCTCCTAGATAGCCTTTCGAACGGTCTACTGGAAATATAGTTGCAGGATCTAAGTAGCGTAATTCAATAACTTTTCCAAAGGGGTTTTTAACCAGAAAGAAGCATAAAGAATCAATGGAAAGAATATCCCTAGTCATCATTTGACCGACTGCCTTTAGCCTATCGCGTGACTCCCAACCGAAACAACGTTCACCCATAATTTTGAAAAACTCGCTAGCATTTAAAAAAGCTTGTAGATCCTGCTCAGTAGGTTCTTTTGTTTCGTCATTGGTTGTAAATGCAAAGCCTTCTCTTAGTTCTGCCTTGGTTGTTTTCCGTGTCTCAAAGTAGGGAGAGATGTCATCTATTCTAATTTTGATAATTGCACCTATTAAAGAATTTGTATAGGTAGCTTTTCGTAATTCCTGAAAGGCAGGTCGCCAATGTGGGCGCATTACTACACCTTCTGATGTTAATTTGTCATCATCGAAATTATAGACAACTTGCCTCTTGGCTCTCATGTCCTGTTTTTGAATATCTATCATTGAGTAGAGAGTCTTTGTCAAAGTCGCAATATGAGACTGTGAAAATTCTTCTAATTGTCTAGGGGTTAGTTTTGCAGGTTGTTTTTTCTTTCTAGAGTAAGCCACAAATACAAGTTGTTTTAAAATTTAAAATCGGTCAACCTTTACCGATTTACAAAAGAGTGTTTTACTTGTTGTATGAACAAGACCTTGAACTTATCCGATATTGGCGCGAGTCAATTTCATAGACAATTCACAGAGACACCTGCAAACATCCTAGCAAATACATCTAAGTATTTTAAAACTGAGGACGTTGTTTTATTGATTACAGAGATAGAGGCGGGCGGGGCTTATACGCTTACTTTTGTGGATGCTTGCGATCAATTACCGACAAAAGCAGGTAGCGGACATACACAATACTATTACCCTATTTACTGCAAAGAGTTAAAAGCAGTTTCGGGCGTTACTAAAATTAGTGGTTATTTCTCTAGAGTGAGACAATCGGGGTTATAATTCCTTGGCTAGTTACCCTGAAAGGTCATATTCTGTTGTAGATTTACGACAGGCTTTAGATAAGCAGAAAAGAACTATACCTTACTTTGCAACTAAGCAAAGAGTAAATCTTAAACTCAAGCCTACAGACGAAGACTTATTTATCTATGACTGGGAAGAAAATAAATATTATTTTATCCGATACAGAAACGGGCAAACGATATTTGATCAGATTGCAGTTTTAAGTGATATAGGAACGGCACTCCCTACAGTAAGAACTGAAACTTCTTTCGGGCTACAAACGTTAGTCACTGTAAATCATAACTCAGGGTATAAGCCAAGTGTTACTATTATAGACAATTTAGGGAATCAATTCATAGGCAGTATTCAGCATATAAACAATAATCAAATAGTAGTGACGTTCAACTCACCACAAAGCGGTTTTATTATTACACAATAGGAGATTTAAAACAATGGCAGAAATCAGAATAGGCGTGGATCAGAACCACGAAAATAATCAAATTAAAAACGTAGTTGCTCACCAAGTAACTACAGGACAAAGAACTACTTTAGGCGGGACTCTTACAGTAGCACAAGCAGGTCTTTTTGTGTATGACACAACCGACCTAAACCTTTACGTTTGGAACGGCACTGCTTGGGTTAATGCAACTCAGGTTATCACAAATGCAATGCAAATCAAGGGAGAAATCTCTAATGCAAATACAAACCCTGCTTTCCCTGCTTCTCCTGCTGTCGGGGATGTATGGATTGTAACAACTAATCCGGGAACTGTCGGCGGTGTGACTGTAGAAGTAGGCGACCAATTAGTTTATTCTACAAGTGGCTGGTTTGTAATTCAAGCCAATCTTGGTGATGCAACAACAACCGTAAAAGGCTATGTAAGGCTTGCGACTCAAACAGAGGTCAACACAGGAACAGACAATACAACTGCTGTGACTCCGTTGACATTGCTCACAAACTTAGATACAGGGAATCCAAGGGCGAAAATTTACAAAGCTGCAATTGCAACTTTAACGGCTAATACTCCTTTGACAATTACTCACAACTTAGGATTAGGTAACGCTCAGGATTATGTTTACAAAGTAAGTGACGCTACAGGAACTATAAAAGTTGCTGACGTTGCAGTGGGTGTAAATAGCTTTACAATTGAGTCCAACAAAACTTACACTTCATTAAGGATTGTGGTAGAAGGATTATAATTTGAGCTTTCGAGAAGGATATATATCTAACCAAATTGATTTACAGGCAGGGGCAATTCCTTCTACGCCTCCTGCTGGTCATTTCCGTTTATACCGTAGGAATGGCTCTTTGACCTATCTAGATGATATAGGCACAGAACACCCACTCACAGAAAATAGTTCTGGTTCGTTAATTTCCCTCAAAGAAGATTTTCTTTCTGGTTATCTAAACGGCTCTGTGGCTGAATTTGTTTTGTCGATTGCAAATGGTGGTTCAAATGTCCTATCGTCCTATGAATCTAACCCTGCTGGCACAATGCGAATGGGTATCCTAAACGTTGGAGTCGCTATGGCAGCGAATTCTAGAGCTGGTGGAATTCTTAACGCGGGGCTTTTAAGATTTGGTGATGGGATCGCTAGGCTTACAATTTTTGCTAGACTATCAGCTTTGGCAACTGTAGCCGACAACTTCACAATGCTTTTAGGGTTTATTGATAATAATGCAAGTGCGGCTATTACAGACGGGGTTTTCTTTCGCTACAATGCTGCAAATGCAAACTTGATAGGGGTTACGTCCAATGCGGGAGCGCAATCTACAGTCACACTTTCAAAAGTGATGGATACATCTTGGAATAGATACGACATTGAGATTAATGCAGATGCCACACTTGCAACTTTTTATGTCGATACAGTAGCGGTCGGAACTCTAGCGGCTAATATCCCTAAGACGGCAGGGCGTGAAACTTCCATAGGTTACGGGCTTCACAGAACCACCACAGGCACAGCGAAAAACCTGTTTATGGATTCGTTCGAACTTTTAGCAATCTCTACAAATCCGAGGTAATTTTCATGAGTCCAGAATATTTGAGAATTTTAGAAGCAGAAGCAATTAAGAAAAATTTCGAATCCAATTGTATTAACATCGGTGCTGAATTCACAGGGACTTTTACGACAACGGATGAAACCACAGTAGTAAATCCACATTTCCAATACGACACAATTTCCAGAAACCTTTTACTCGAAGCAAAAGATGATAACAGGATCCCTTATTGGCGATCTGTAGAAAATGATAATATTATTTTGACGAACGAACAAAAAAACGCACTCTATGAAGTTTTAAAATTTACCTACTTCTCTAAGTTTTCGGAATCAAGATATATGATTGATAATCTTTGACCGATTGATTTGTTTCTAGGCATACTCAAAGTATGTCAAACCCTCTATTATTTAATAACGATAAACGCTACTTAGCTTCTAAATTCCTTGACATTGCGGGAAATTCAAAAGAGAATTTTCTATACCTTTCGGCTGCCGACATTGCAGGTCTTGGTTATATTTCCGATACTCCCATTTTAATTTATGATACAACTAACCTTCAATGGGTTACATACTTCCAAGGTGTGCAAACTCCTGTAGGTGGTGGGGGAGGCGGTGGCTCTCATAACACACTCACAGGGCTGCAAGGCGGGCAAGCAGGGGAATACTACCACTTAACCAATGCACAATACACAAAACTTTCTCAGGGAAATTTTGTAGGCAATTGGAATGCATCAACAAATATCCCTGCTATTCCTGTTTCAAGTGCTGCAAATAAAGATCAATTTTACAGAGTCACTACAGGCGGGCCTACTTCAATAGATGGAATTTCAAACTGGAAAGTTGGGGATTGGATATGGTCTACTGGTTCGGCTTGGATTCGTTTAGGCAGTGCAAGTGGTGACAATTTAGACGTGCTTACAATCGCGTCAAACGGTCAGACTGTTTTTGCAATTTCTCAGTTACCGATCAATATTAATACTTCAAAATTAGAATTGAACGGGGCTAAACAAAAATTCGGTATCGACTACACAATAGCAGGAACTGTTTTGACTTGGATAAGCCCAAACTTTGCATTAAGGACTAGCGATACGTTAGAACTTTATTACACTTAGGAGAAGTCAATGAGACTACAAAGTAAACAAATCGAGCAACTCTTACAAGGGTTTTTACAAATTTCTGGTCTTTCGGCTGTTATTTCTACAGCGTCAACCGTAATAACAACACCACTTACAACACTACTTGGTAGTGCTGGTAGAAACGGCGTTGCAGTCCCTTTACAAGTGGCTACAACCACTACAGAGGGTTTAATCACATCGGGTGCTGGAAACCGTGCTGAAATTTTCGACTCAGTAACAAAAGATAAAATTGTGAATCTTGCTGGTGACAGTGAAGAGGTTTATGGTCGAATCACAGAAGCGGCTGGTGTCTACTCAATTGATTATTACTACCTTGCGAATGGAACTGGTGTAGAAACTGCTTTTACATTCCCTGCAACTCAGTCTATCGACATTGAATTAGTATACCAATTCTCTTTCGAACATTTACCTGCCGATTTCGCAACTTCTATCAAAACTAGAAACGTTGCCGATGACGGTAAATCTAAAGGATTTAGCTACCAAGAAGGTTTGACAGTTACAGCTGCAAACACTGTTTCCAATCTTTCCTTTGCTCCAGTTGATCCTGCACAGGTTAAACTGACTGTAAACGGACAGGCTTTTTACGCGGTGCTTCATTTTACCGTGACTGGTCTTGTTATCAGTTTTTCAGGTCCTCAACTTGTTGCAATGGGATTAGGTCAAATTGACACAACTGATACAGTTTACGCGGAATACAGAAGATTCTAGTCTGTAGAACAAATTTAAGGCAGTCTGAAAAGGCTGCCTTTTTAAAAGGAATTATATAAATGTCACAAGTTAAAGCAAAGCAATTAGAGGGAGTTCACGCGGATCAATTATTAGATAATTCGATTTCTGCAATAGTAGACCCTACCGTAAATAACGATGTATCTCAAGGATATAAACCTAGCTCAGTATGGGTAAATACCGTATTAGATAAGGTTTTTGTTTGTAGTGATAACTCGATAGGGGCTGCGAAGTGGATTGAAATAAAAGAATCCAGTGGTGCAAGCTTAACAGTGACTCAGGCATTACATGGATACTCTCTATGTGAAGTTTTAAAATTCAATGGCACTTCTTATGTGCGTGCTCAGGCTGATATTCAAGCAAACGTAGGAATATGGCTTATTACTAAAATCATAGATGCAAATACCTTTGTAATTTCTCAAAGCGGATATTTCACAGGATTAACAGGGGGAACCGCTGACACAACGGGTTACTTATCATCTACTACACCCGGTGGATTGGTTACGACTGCACCTGCTATTTCACAACCTATTATCTATTGGACTACTGCAACTACAGGATGGGTTTTGGGTTATCCTTCTTCTCAGGCTGCCGTTGCACCTAGTTCAACTCCACTTGGGTATAATGACATCCGAGTTTCTTTCATAGGTGCAAATTGGGCTTATGAGGGATTGACAAATAACGGTGGGGGAATTTCTCTTTCTGGTTCTATCGCTGTGTCGGGTGCTGCTGGCTGGAGAAATCTAGTCGTTAATACGCTAGGCGTTGTCTCAGTTGAAACAATCCCACCTGCTGAAATAGTAAGTGATATTTTTCAATATACACCTAATCCAATTTTTGACGTTGCAAATAATGGATATTATTCAAGTAATGATCCTACGAAAAGAATTATAGCAATTGGATATTTTGATGGCACTAATTTAGTAACCGTTAGAAATTATGGTCATGGTTCTAAAAAGAATGATGACTATTGGGAAACAAACCAAATAGGCGTGTCTGCAACTGCTGCTGGAACTCGACTACAATTTACAGGGACTTGGGATAAAACTTGGGGTTCAAATATTGTTTGTGTGGACAATGGGGCTGCTGTTGTCTATGATGATACGGAAGGTTTTAGAATTACGTTTCTTAAATCTGGTAAAGCAAAAATAGGCGTTATTATTGCTATGGATGCAGGGGGTGTATATTTACATAAAAATGGATTATTATTTAAAACATATATAGCCTATAATCCCGGTAGTGCAAATGCGTATATTATTTCAATAGATATTAATGTCGACGAAAACGATTATTTTACTTTTGTAAATGCAATTAATTCTATAGGAACTGAATTGCGTTCTTTTACAATTTCTTTCGAGGAAAACTAAATGTATAGATATAATGACAATGGGAAACTAATTACAAGTCCAATTCCTTTGCAGGGATTAACACCCGTAACAATGACCGATTCAGAAGCAAAGCACTGTATAGGATTTGATTCTGACGGAAATCCAATTTACAGCCAATCAGCTATTGACGCTGAAATCCAAGCTGAAAAACAAAAGCAAATAGATGTTATTAATGCAGAGTTTCAAAAGCAATGCTCTGAAATTGGAGTGGCATTTGAAGGAAATAGCTTCCAATACGACGACATTTCCAGATCAAGACTACTTGAAACTAAGGACGATGCACGGGTGACTTTTTGGCGTTCGGTGGATAACCTAAATGTTATAATGACTAACCTGAAAAAGAATGAACTTTATGAGTTATTGAAACTTACTTACTATACTAAATTTGCAGAAAAAAGCGCACAGATTGATTTGCTTGAATAATAATCCATAATTTGTAAATGCAAAAGAAGTTCAAAAAAACAATAGTCTATCTAGGACTTAAAGCCTTGGATAAAACTTTTATTAACGTAGTGGTATGGCTATTGTTTATTTCTTCTGTGATTACTTACTTTATAGTAGATAAGCAGAAATTGGCAATTTACGTTGTCAGTTTTGCTTTGAATCAATTTTTTCTTTTTATCGTTTTTGGTTCCGGGTTATTAGCTCTTTTGAATCTATATTTTTTAAAAAAAGTTCCTTCTATTATAGATGAAATTCTGATTAAAAACAATGAGTCATTTTTTACTGGAGAAGCACCTATTTTTTTTGTATTGCAACAATGGGGAATGTCACTAAAACAAAAACCTATTGGTTTTAACTCTATAGGGAAAGAACTTCTAATAAGAGATTTTATTTTGTCCGAAATTAACTATATAGAATACAACCTCGCTGTATTGGTTGAATACATAATTGGCGACTTGGATGATGACAGGTTTGCGACAAGTGAAGAAATCTGCAAACAATTCAAGAAGACATTTTTAATCAATCGGTTGAAATTCTCGGAAAGATTTTCGGATTCTTTCACAAACCGACTGACTATAGATCCAAGCGTGAAAATCCCTGCGGAAAGACGAAAAGAGATACATCGTGTAATTCCTAATATTATTTTACAAAAATACATAAATAGTTGTAGCGATTTTAATATTTTCTTGGATAATTGTATCACCCAAATAGCAAAAGAAAAATACAATAGATACCAGACGCTTAAGGCGTTATACTCCGATTTAGTAAAATGCATTTATGCATATAAAGACAATTTACTTCCTAATTTTCGAGAAGAATTTAACGGTGACTTGGCTCAGTATAATCTACTATATGACAATTGCAAACTTGCACCAGGGAAAGAAGATGCCACCAAAAAAGATTATTCAATCTGACGCAGATCATAGAATCCCTGTAGCCAGGGACTGGGAACAGGCTTTACTGAATTACATCCATGACGGCACTAGAGTTATGAACTCAGTAATCTTGGTTTTCGGATTATTTATTTCCCCTTTTATTATTTTTTCAAGTGCCGTAAAAAATCAAACTGAATGGATACCTTTTGAAATTGGGATGATAGGACTCAAAACAACTTTGCCTGGTGCTTTTATTCTTTACTTAGGAACTATTATAGTATGTGTTGGAATAGTGCAATCCAATATGATTTTTAAAATATTCTACGAATGGGTTAAGAGGAAAATCAATGACTGACAAAGTTCTTATTCATAGGTATCATCCTGTATTAATGGATCTGAAATTATTTATCTTAGGAACTACCTACAATTTCAGCATTGTAGATACTACCAAAAGTTTCTTTACGGTTTCGGATAATGTAGGCTTAAAATTTCCTACTCATTCAGAAGCAGAAGCGTATTGCGATAATCAGGAATACGACTGGGAAGACGCTTGAAATGGAATTCAAAGATTTAAAAATAAATCAAGTCTATGTTCATAAAGGGCTTATCCTAACCAAGAAAGATTCTTTTACAGAAACAACTATTTCAGGAATCCCATTTTATATGAATCAAAACGACTTAGTGGAAATATACGACGAGGAAAAACATGACAAGAACTAACCCGACTTTGAAAATCGAAACTCAAAGAGATAACATAAACGCATGGACTGGAGACAACGAGTTTCACAATCAATGTATGGTCGAAAGTTTTACGGCTATGATGCAATGGCTCAGACTTGCGTATCTAGTGGACGGGAAACCTTCTTTTGAAAATTACACGGCTCACACTCATTATATCGTAGTGGGTGAAACAAAAGAGAAAGCACAAAAAGTAAGATTCATTTCTGGCAACCATGTTAAAAAGCTTCAGCCAATGTTAGATACTAAAAAAGTTCCTTACAAGTTTGTTAATGCAAATCTGAACTTAGAAGGGATTAAAAAAATTGTAATTGAAAAAAATAGTCCTGTCCTAGTTGGTTCCATGATTACTCATTACGGGCATATTTTGTGCTATGACGGACTTTGGCAAGATCCATACGGACATGCTGAACACCAAATAAGACCAGGGAATGCTGTCTATAAGAACGTCAACGGCTCAGATTGTGATTATCCAGACGACTTTGCGCGCTCTATGATTTTTCGCACTATGAAGCAAGTAAAAGACGGCACGGGGAAAATGGTTTGGATAACCGACAAGATAAATCAACCTAGACCATGTTGGTATCTAGAAAAAAAATAAGCCTTTTGAAATATTTTTTCTTTACCGATAATTAAGATTTAAAAATAAATGCTTTATGAATATTATCTTTTTAGGTTCAATTGCAATATTAGCATTTATTTTTATAGGAGTTACCTTTGAATTACTTTTCCCTATTAATAACGATTCTCATATTGACAAGTAGCTGCAAAACTGCTAACCCTGAAACTAAGGCTATTTCCGACGAAAGCCAGTCTATCCGTGACGAGGCTAAAACAATTCTCGAAAATATTAGAGAACATAAAGACATAGAACCTGAAAAGGTTCAAGACTATATGAATCGAACTACTCTGTATACTCAAAGGGTAGACGCTGCCCTAGCTGCAAAGGATAAATTTATCGAACAACTTCAATCTGAGATAGTATCCGAAAGAGAACAAAAGGAATCTTATAAAGTCGATGCTCTCAGGATGAGAAAGATAGACCGAAATATTATGATAGGAGTAGTATCTATTACTCTATTCGCCATTCTAGGGGCTTTGTTCTATGTCCGAAAGGCTCTTGGATTTACTGCTTTCTAATCGACCGATTGACTTAAACATTCTAAAGTAGTGTCATGGCTCTATTCGACAATCTCAAAGGCACTACTTCTTACGACTTCTTTATTGGAAGGTTTCTAAACAAAGTTTTTTTCAGATCCAACAACGGTATCGCAGAAGTTAAAAATGTCGGTGGTTCCTACTTTCCAATCGAAAGCCAAGGCTCTAAAAATATTGCCGGTGGTTATCTAGGCTTAAACGTAAATAATCAATTCAATCTTTCTACTTATTCAAATACTCGCATTGCTAGATATACAGTCACTAACCCTTTTGCAGCTAATGAAGTAATTGACCTAACGAACGGGACAGGTGCGGTCTTAGGTGGAACATCTACAATAGATGGGACTCCTGCAACGATTACACTTCCTGCGAATGCTTCACTATTTGAACAGGGTGCTTTTTGTAGTGTTTTTCTTAACGGGGTTCTTTGCGTTCCGGGTGATGACGTTTTTTGGGACGGGGCTACTAGCTTGCACTTCGGCTTGGGGCTTGATACTGGGGAAGTTTTCTGGGTTGTGTCGTCGGTTTAAAATCAAGGGAATAGAATAATAACTAAAACCATTCTCTTTCTTGAAAGGGATTGTATCAGAGTTATCCATTACGAATTGAACGGCTGCTACTCGCTTTAGTTCTTCTTGCTCAGTCATATTTGAACTTGATTTAAGTCATATTCTTTTCTTTCTCTGTCTAATCGTGGTTTCATTCTTTCACACATCTTCTACTTCTGCCATTTCCAATACAATACTATCTAGAACTATTTCAAGCTGGCTTTGGTTGTTCTCTCTGAGTGCTTGTTGGTAGGCGAAAAACAGTTTACTAGGCATTTGCTTGTAGTGTTTCAAACAAAACAAATACCTAGCTGGTGTAGGAAACTGGCAATTAGGAATCCTGCAAGCCAACTACTTTTCTCCTAGAACGAACTTCTTTCATTTTTTGACGCTCACCGAAAGTCAGGCAATCGTCAAGACCTTTAACCTCGTGACAAGCCGCACCTAGAGATAACCTAAACCCATCTTCAGCCTTGTCATCTGCTTCATAAGGCGTAGCTAAGTCTCTAATAAGAGGAGTCGAAAGTATCCCATCTCTTTCATCTGGATCAAGAGAGAATGAAACTGGACCTAGAACATTCAGCATTAACTTAGTAATGCTGTTCGGGTCTTGCATTTCGATTTTCTTACGTTTCATCGGTTTCTCCTTCGAGAACTTCTTCGTCAAGGTCAATTCCCCAAATTTCTTCAATTGCCTTTTTTTGGTCTTTGTCTACCATCATTTCAGCAGGATTTCCCCAACAAGCGGCTTTTAAATCGTCTTCAAAATGAGACTTTCGACAATTCTCAAAGAGTGTATTGATTGCTAGTGCGTCCATTCGATTGATTTTATCAAATCTTTCAGCATGTTGCAGGGAGAAGTCAAATACTCTGATTGGTTCTGGCTTTTCTAATCCTTTGAAATCGGGGCTTGAAAACTCAGTGATTGTTTTTTCCACATAAGCCTTGGTAGTCTTTCCCCCACTTGGCGAAATGTAAGCCTTGAAAATTGCCTCGGAACTCATGCCAAGTTTAGCACTCTCAAAGATGAAAGAATCCTTATGGTATTTATCCATAACGCTTTCGGATACAAGAGAAACATAAACAAGCTTAGTAGGTTTCTTTCTGTATTTAGAGTTGAAAGCTGCTTGGGTTTTATGCCCTAGCTGAATCTTGTTAAACTCTTTTGGAAATTTCTGAGGCATAACGGTTTTTAGCTCGTAAATTACATCGGGTGTTTCAAAGTCTGAGTAAGAAACTGTAGGGATTACCAAATCATAAGCCATAACTTCGAGACGTTGTTGCATCTTGATTTCTTGACCTTTGAACTGTGCGAAGTATTTAATCCCTTCGGTTACGCCTTGAATAATTAAAGCATACTCTTTTTGTAACTTTCTAAGATACTTTCCGTAGTCCTCGTCTTGTGGGTTTGTAAAGGCTGGCAACTCGATATGAGAGTTTAACTTGTTATGAGTTACAAGGATAGATTCAATAACACTTGGAAACTTTTCTTTGTCGATTCCCCTTAGTAGCTTACCTAGTGCATCGGTCGAAAAACCTCTTGCAGTGTGTTCATACATTCCTTCGGAAAACAAATTGATAATGATTGAATGATGATAATATTCAATCGCGTCTTGAACATACTCAGTGATAGGCTTTTCATTGGTATTAGAAAGAAACTGTTGAATCTGTCTTTCGATTGCGTTTCCTCTATAAGCACCTAACATCGGGTAACGGCTTTTCTTTTTGAACACGTAGCGCAAAGCCCATGTAATCCGGTTTTGACGAAATGCGTTGAAACTGGAAGGGCTGAAACGTTGGATTTCAGCTTCCTCATATTTGGATAATTGTAGTTTATCGCTCATTGTTAATTCCTTTTTCTGCTGCAATGCTTAGATTTTTTACCATTGCGTTAAGAATATCATCGTTTGATTCTTACAAGACTTCTAGCCATTGCGACTTGAACGTCACCACCACCACACTTCTGAAAAAGTTTAGATTCTACAGACAGGGCTGAAAGCATAAACTTAATATATTCAAGCTTTTCACTGTCTGAGATTTTCGCGGAAGGGATAGGTGCAAGTTCTAGCAATACTGCTAATTCATTTTGTTTATCTGCTAAAATGTCCTCACTGGTTAGAATGTCGTTGTTAATCATATCCTATGTATCGGACAAATTGACTAACCACTAAAGGATTTTTATTCTACCAAAGCCAATTTATTAACCAAGTGAAGAAATTTTGTTCTTTTTCAGGCACTTTTACAATTTTGCGATAGAGTTCAAGAAGTCCTTTCTGGGTGTAAACTGCTTCGGCAGGGTGTCGGATTGTTTTGTATCCAAGTGCTTTTAGGGTTTTGTCTCTATTGGAATCATACTCGACTTGCTGTAAATGATGCTTGCCGTCTATTTCTATTATTAGATCCAATTCAGGAATAAAGAAATCTACTCGATAGTTTTCTATGTGGTATTGACGAAATATTGAATAAGGGATATTTTTTTCTAGGAAGTCGTAAGCTTTTTTTTCAGACTCGGATTCGAGAAAGCTTGTAAATTTGGTTAGGTGGTTTATTCTTTGTCCTATCCGATATTTCAATCGGGGCTTAAAATTACTAATACAAACCTCCTACTTTTTTTAGTGCATCTTGGACGGATACGTTTACTAGGGGTAGGAGGCTTTTGTCGCGTATACACATATTGCCTATATTTTAGACAATCATTCTATCGGTCAAGAAAAAATTAATGTAATCCTGTATCTATGTCGATAAGTGATTTATGATTTCAGTAGACTTTGAAAATGTATTTCTCTCAAAGAACGGGCTTTGGCTGGCTAAGGAAGTCGGTCTATTCTGTCCTGATGCTCACATAAGAAAGCATTTAGTCTTTGATCAACGTGAATGGAATCGCTACGGGAAAGGAAATGACAGTAAGGCAAAGTGGCATAACCCGTATCAGCCTTGGCATAGAGTTAGTTTTAAGCTAAGAGATTATGACACACTTACAAAACACGTAAGGGCTTTGCTTGAAAATTACAATCCTATCCTAGTTTATGATACTGCTATCGACTTAAAGGTTCTGCAAACTCTACAGGTTGACAGCCTGAAAATAATAGACGTTTCAAAGCTAGTTGCTGATCGGGTAGGTCAACGGGTTACTTTACATACTGCTTTACTGGCTTTCGGAGTAGAACACGACAGGAGAAGCTTACATAACCCTTTTGCAGATTCTATGTATACATACAGACTATGGGAGAAATTGAGAAATGAATAAAGAAAATATAAAATTAGGTTCTGTTAAAGTAGAAAGCACGATTCTAGGGACTACAGTTTCTATATATACTAAAGATGGATGGACTAAATTAGTAAATATGACAGTGCCAGAAATAGACTACGAAGAATTACTTAAAAAATATATGCACCATATTCAAGTGATGGAAGGGGTTGTTTATCTTGAAGATTGGCAAACTAAAGATAGTGATGCTGAATTCACAAAAGAAGAATTAGAAGTTTTAAAAACTATAGAAAATGGATTACAATAAATGGAAACTACACAGGAAGCAATTATAAAAAGAAGTATCAAAGTCCTAGATAGAAAAATTAAGTCAAAGGAAGGAATTTTAAATGCAAACCCTATAGGCGAACTAATCCAACTTAGAATAGATTTTCAGGCAATGCTTAAAAAAACTGGTAGCGACTGGAAATCAAAAGAATTTAGAGAATTTGTAGAAGTAGCTGCCGAAAAGGAAAAGAAACTTAAAGCACTTGCCGAAAAACAGCAAAATACTTGCGAATTGATTTCTGAATTGGTAAAACTAAAAGAGGAAATGTCTAATTTGCAGCGTGAATTATATTATATAGGAATAAGAAGAGAAAGAGGGCTATAGTCCTCTGAAACCTATCCCAGTGTAGGCTTTCCCTCGCGTCTTTAGCCAGTCCTTAATTTCACCAGACATTTGGGCTATCCTAGCACCGAAGTAGGCAGATGTATTGTGAGCTATAAAATAATCATTCACTACAAAGTTTTCAAACTGGTCTACTGACAAGTCATACATTTTGTCTCTATGAATCTTGGTTGCTGAAAGAACAGGATAGTCGTTTACTGCACCGTATAGCAAAACGGCACACTTAAAACTTTTGGCTATTTCGGCTGTTTTAGTTTCAACTAATTCATTTCCAGAAACATTAAAAAGAGAGTGATCTTCCGTTGCCCTAATTCTGCCTAGACTTGAACTTAATTCATAGGATACCTTTCTAGATGTATCATGTTCATATACTCCTAAAATGTCCTTCCATTCGATATTGGTAATATCCTTTGGATTGACGGCTAGGGTTTGGAAATCACTGTAATTAAGATTCCCACCATTGCATAAGTCTGTGAATAGTCCTATCTCAATATCGTTAATCTGACCTGTAGATTTTGACTTAATTTTAACTTTGTCCTCATATCCAATACTAGCACTCATAGTCGTTCCGATGGATTCTGAAAGAGGACCAAGTGAAATAGAATAATTCGACATACCCGATACAACACCGTCACCAAAGGCACTCATTACATTAATAATCATAAGCTTTTGAACTATTTCGCGTAAATCCCTTGGCACTCTATCAGCGTGGTCATATCCAGAAACATAATCCACTTGGTAGGATGACGGTAAATCTTGCCTTAGAATAGTAGAACGGTATTGAGAAACTGTCATGTTAAACCCTGCACCACCGATGTAAACTGCACTCTTGAGAATCCCTGCACCGTAATTTGGGATCATCTTAGGCATGAGGTCTATCATGGTTTGGCGATTGTAAGGGCTTGCAAGTCTCCAGTTAATTATCTTTGCAACTGGCTTTCGTCTGAGTGCTACAAAGAATAGGTCTGAGTGCTTATAGTGGTAATCATACATATCTTCCCATTCTGCGTATGACTCTATGATTCTTTCCTGATCGTGAAAAGGTCTTGAACGCCACAAACGCGGGTAAATATCCCATTTGAGTAAATCGCTTAAGGCTCTTACTGATTGGTCGACCCAATTCTTTAGTTGGTTATCTGTAATTTGGTCTCCACCAGACGTAATTAATCGACCGTTTCCTATAAACAGTATTTGTCGCATTTCGTCAGGATGGATAAGACAACCCCATTCCCTTTTTATTTCGTTAGGTGCAAGAGGGTCTTTCCCTCGACTTAGTTTTAATCCTAAGTCTTTGTAGGTATAGTCCTCAGAGGGATCGTTTAAATAACCACCAAAAGCCAAGTGTTATATTCCTGCTAGAATTTCGTATTGGATGTAATCAGTGATTGCGGTCTCGATTTGTAATTGTGTCACTTCTCCACCCCACACTAGAACACCACTACCAATCTGCTTACTTGCAGCATCTCCATTCAAGCGAACGGCAAAAGGGGCTGGCATATCTACAACTGCACCAATCAATGAATTGGTTACTGTGTGTTTTGCCACAATTACCAAATACTGAATAGGAGTTCCATAAATAGTTCCCGGCAAGTCGATATTTCTGAGGTTGTCGGTGTCTCGGATTCTATCAGTGATAGAGATTTTTTTGAGTAGGTTGAAACTCACTACAGGGAGTGGGTAAAGTAAATCGCTTTCTTTTGCATTCTGAGAAGTCTCAGTCATTTTAAGGGTTAGTTTATGGGTTACGGACATTGGATAATTACCTCGTTTTACTATTCAGAATAAAAGATTAAAGTAAATCGGTCAACTAGACGATAGGTTTATTATGAATGAAATTCAAAAACAAACATTTAAAAAATTAATGGCTTGGGCGTTATCTCAATTAAATACTGTATCTGCAAATAAGGGATGCAGTGACCTAGATGTAAAAGATTTGAAACTTACAGAACCAGAAAAGGAAATCATGCTGGCTTTTGTAAATTCAAATAGTTTAGATTTTGATCCAGTTGAAGAAATCAATTCTGATTTTCATGTGACTATGGCACTAAAAAACATGGTAGAGGTTATCTAGATGGATATTGAATTAAGAGCAGAAGTTCAAGGGGTAAAGGCTCAGGGATATTCTACAGGGGAAGCAATCGACCGAGTAGATATTTCTTACGGGTTAGTATCGGCTAGACGAGTCGGAAAGGCTCAGGTAGTTAAAAAGGCAAGACTCTTTGAAGGTCTTTCTACAGCGTTCAAAGTCAAAGCATTGCCATTATAAAAATAGGAGAAAATTAAATTATGGGTGATTTAGAAGTTCAAAAACCAAAAGTATTATTAGCAAATTCAATTGACATAGCAAGTCTTTGTAAGCAAATTGTAGTGTCTACATCGACTAAGATAGGAGATAAAAAGCACGTTCGAGTAGAAGGCTGGCAAGCAATAGCAGTGGCAAATAACGCGGTTCTTTGTGCATCAGACGCAAAAAGAGAATATGACGATGACGGGAAACTTATTGGATATTCTGCAAAGGGATTCGTGAAAAACAAGGCTACTGGAAATATTATTTCTACAGGTGAGGGCTTTGTAGGGTTTGACGAAAAGGATAAATATGGAAATGCAACTTGGAAGGATAGACCTGAATACGCTGGTCGGGCGATGGCACAAACAAGAGCAATGTCTAGGGCTGGAAAATCGGCTTACTCTTTTATTGTGACTCTTATGAATGCGGGGCTTTCGACTACTCCTGCTGAGGAAGTCCCCGAAAATGGATTTACAGAAAAAGAAATTAACCCAGTGGTAATGGTTACGACTGAGGAAGAAAAGGCTTTGATTGGAAAACCTCTCACAAAAGAGGATAAGGATTTATTTTGGGCTGACAAGAAAAATCATGTAGAATGGTATCAAAAATATCCTAACCTCGAAGCTTTTAAAACACAAGACGGGACTTACGTTTATCAAGCTAAGGGATACTATCAATCTTTAAAAGGCAGGTCTTAAATGGCTAATGACCTAAACAGAGTCGTCTTAATCGGACGACTTACGCGAGATCCAGAAATTAAGCATATAGGGGAATCTACACTTTGCAACTTTTCTATTGCAAATGGCAGAACTTACAAAGTCAACGGTGACAAGAGAGAAGAAACGCACTACTTTGAATGTGAGTTATGGGGAAAGCTTGCAGAAATTTTAAAACAGTATGCTTTCAAAGGAACGCAAGTTATGGTAGAAGGGAAATTGAAACAATCTATTTGGGATAGTCCAGACGGGAAAAGAAGCAAGGTATCAATCAGAGTAGAAAACTTTCAACTCCTAGGTGGCAAGAAAGACGGTCAAAGCAATTCAAGCTACACACCACAATCACAGGAACCACAAGAAATGCCTGAGTATGCAAGTGACAATTCTTATTCCAGTGACATTAACGAAGACGATTCAATTTTCTAACCCCCACACTCCCAAGCCCTGCCTAGCAAGTAGGGCTTTTTTAAATCACATAAAGATTTAAGTTTTCAACTCCACTAGACGACATAAATAACAAAGGACATAATTATATGAATGAAGAAACAACACAACTAGCCAAACTAAATGTTGCAAGACAAGCATTAGCAGAAGCAAAGTCAATTCAAGAGATTTTGGATATTAAAACAGTAGGTGAAGCAGTCGCCTATTATGCTAAAAAGAAAAAGCTTACCGTTGAAATCAGGCAAGAAGCTGAAATTTTTGTTTTAGAAGCTGAGGTTAAATTTGGCGAAAAAATGGCTGAACTAGAAAAAAGTAAAGGCGGTCAGCCTAAAACAACCGGTTCCGAAAAAGAACCAGTTCATACAGCTACACTTGCAGAAATGGGAATCTCAAAGAAAGACTCTGCAAACTCCCAAAAACTAGCAAAGAACAAAGACAAGGTTGAAGAAATTGTAAAAGAGAAAAAGGAAAAGAAGGAACCAATTTCTAAGGCTGCAATTCTCAAAGAAATTTCCCCAGAACCAAAAAGAAGGAATACTGCCGTGCAAGCTTCATTCAATGTAATGGCTGATACTTTTACTAAGCATGTTTTAAAAGTTCAAAAGGACTTAGACAGATTTACACCTACTGCCTTTGCTGGTTTCATTGGGAATGACCTAAATGAAATGGTTAGAGTGCTAGAGTCTTGGAAAAATCCTACACTTGAATGCTTCACTTGTAAAGGAACTGGAAGTTACAAACAGACTGGAACCGTCTTGACTTGCGATAGATGTATAGGCGGGAAAGTTGGATTGACATTAGGAAGGGTAAACAAGTGAAACAAGCATTATATCCATACCAAGAGCAGTCTGTAAATGCAATCAATGTAGAATGGCAAAAGGGAATTAAAAAAACTCTTTTAATCCTTCCTACAGGATGCCACGAACCTTCTCAACTAATATTGACAGCCACAGGCGAAATATTAAGGGCTGACGAAATAAAAGAAGGAATGCTTTTACAGGGTATTAACAACACTCAGAGAAAAGTTCTTAAAGTTGTTTCTGGCAAATCACAAATGTATAAGATCATTCCAGTAAAAGGGACACCGTTTATTGTCACTCATGACCATGTATTAAGCCTTGTAAGAACAAATGAAAGCACTAACCCTAAATACGATTGCGATAAAAGAGGGGGAGAAATTGTAGATGTAACAGTTTCGGATTGGCTAAAATGGAGTAAGAACAAGAAACATATTCATAAGTTGTTTCGTAGCCCTGCCGATTTTACATCTATTAATTTAGATGACTCACATTTACATCCTTACGCATTAGGAGTTTTGTTAGGAGATGGATATTTAAACGGAAGCACTTTACAAATAACTACTCCAGACATTGACATTGTTACAGAAATAAATAATATTCTAAAAGATTGGGACTTGGTTTTAAAAGATTCGGGGAGTGATAATTCTGGCATAGCTAGAACGTATAATATTCGTTCTATTCAAAAATGGGAACGTAATAAACTTTCTTCTTTTCTTGAAAGTGTAGGATTAAGAAACACAAAATCGGGAACTAAGTTTATTCCTACTATTTATAGCAGATCATCTAGACAAGATAGACTTGAATTGCTTGCTGGAATTTTAGATACAGACGGGCATTATACTA
>Ga0209174_10000773_pt1 | contig 23324 bp, 17 predicted proteins | sample JI91814BDNA_FD_187505 | JGI IMG/M metagenome (GOLD analysis project Ga0209174, IMG submission 187505) | Wastewater effluent complex algal communities from Wisconsin, to seasonally profile nutrient transformation and Carbon sequestration -... | ecosystem: Engineered > WWTP > Effluent > Algae...
ACATTGGTCAAAGAACGGTTCATCGCCTTACACATCAGAATCGTGAGCAAGGTACCCGCTGCACCTACCAGGATACCACCCGTGAGCATCACTTTATTGTCATAGAGGAAACCACCACAGGCAGCGGCCACTCCGGTAAAAGAGTTGAGCAATGAAATCACCACCGGCATATCAGCCCCGCCTATCGGCATTACAAAGAACACTCCGTATAATAATGCCAGTGCTAAAATGATATAGAAAATCAGTTTGGCCTGCGGAGGCATCCAGCCTACGAGATACACTGATAAAGCCAGAATGATCAGTAATAAAACGATATTAAAAAGATGCTGCCCTTTGAAGGAAAAATCTTTCACCTTTCCGTTTAGCTTTCCCCAGGCAATCATTGAACCGGCAAATGAAACAGAACCGATAATTAGTCCCAGTACAATAATCAGTACATGCCCCACGGCTGCTGCAGGATATACAACCTGGTCCCATCCCGGAACAACCGGAAAAGCCAGGTGGTTGAATTCAACAATGGAAATCAATGCTGCACAGGCTCCTCCCATTCCATTGAACATACTCACCATTTCAGGCATGGCAGTCATCTTTACCTTTTTCGCTGCCAGTGTACCTACAATTGCTCCGATAGCGATCCCGCCAAATATCCATCCATAATTCCCCAGCTTTTGTCCCTCTTCTTCATATAAAAAAATAGTACCGATAATAGCAATGGTCATACCTGCTGCCGCCACCAGGTTTCCCGTCCTGGCCTTGGCCGGGTTGGACAACATTTTCAATCCGATGATGAATGTAACGGAAGCGATTATATAGCAAAGGGTCAGTATATTGAGTTCCATTCTCTTTATTTTTTACCGGTCAGCCAATGGGTTTCCGGAGTTGGGCATATCGGTGATCAGCGTTCTTTCTTCTTTTTAAACATTTCCAGCATCCTGTCGGTCACCACAAAACCACCCACCACATTGATTGTACCCAGTACCACAGCCAGGAAACCCAGGATCAGGGCCAGGTAATTATCCTGTTCGGCCTTACCCATCACAATGATGGCCCCAATGATCACCACTCCATGAATGGCATTCGCACCACTCATCAGCGGGGTATGCAGTACCGATGGCACATGCCCGATCACTTCGATACCCACAAAAATCATCAGTATTACAATGTAGATGATCTGCTGGTGCTGGGTGATCCAGTCGAGAAATGTTTGCATATTCAATCTGTTTTACTAAAACGTGATATTGATTTCACGCTTCTTATTTTAATCTTTCATGCACAATTTCACCATTGTACGTGATACAGCTTCCTTTCACGAGATCATCTTCCCAGTTCAGGTGCAAGGCTGCTTCCTTACTGGTGATGAGTTGCATGAAATTCAACAGGTTTTTTCCATACACTTTGCTGGCATCTGATGGTGCCGTTGACTGTAACAAAGAGTTCCCAATGATGCTCACCCCATTGAATACAACGGTTTCATTGTTTTTGGTAAAAGGGGTATTACCACCGGTAGCTGCGGCAATATCCACTATCACAGAGCCACTGCGCATGGCTTTGATCATCTCTTCCGTGATCAGTATGGGGGCCTTCTTCCCGGGTATCTGTGCCGTGGTAATTACAATATCTGCTTTCGCAATACTATCAGCTATTTTCTGTTGCTGCTTTTGTTTGTATTCTTCTGTTTGTTCTACGGCATAACCACCGGCCTTGCTTGCATCCGCCGCGCCATCCACTTCAATAAATTTGGCACCCAGACTCATCACTTCTTCTTTTACGGCAGGACGGGTATCAAATACTTCCACAACTGCACCCAGCCTTTTAGCAGTGGCAATCGCCTGCAAACCCGCTACACCGGCTCCCAGAATCATTACTTTAGCAGGTTTGATGCTGCCTGCTGCCGTCATAAACATGGGGAAATAACGCGGATATAATGTGGCTGCAGACAACACTGCTTTATACCCGGCAATATTGGCCTGTGAGCTCAACACATCCATGGCCTGTGCCCTTGTGGTACGAGGGAGCATATCCAGAGAAAAACAGGTGATATTGGCGATAGCCCATTGTTTCACCGTATCTGTATTGTAAAGGGGCTGATATACACCAATGATAACTTTTCCGCTGAGTGGATTGATTTCATCTGCAGCAGGAAGATGTATACTGAGTATAATTTCGGCTGATTGAATGACTTCGTTACGGCTGGCTATAACGGCACCCGCGCTGATATAATCTGCATCACTGCAGAAAGCTTTATCACCCGCTCCGGTTTCCACCAGTACACGTATACCTTTTTTGGTTAAAGCGGCCACAGATTCGGCCAGGAGAGACACTCTTGTTTCATAGGCGGGTTCTTTCAACAGTCCGACAGTCATAAGGAACATTTGATTCTTGAAACGGATCTGATTCCGGGCACGAAGGTAACGAATTTTAGTGCCGGATGACAAAATGCTGTTTTTCCCGGAATTCCTGCCGAAACACAACAATACCTATGAAAAACAAATCAATGGTGCATCGAACTGCCGGGTGTTTCCGGATGGTTTCCCAGGCGCTTTCCATTTCCCTGCTCCAGTGAATATCATCAAATACCAGGATGCTGTTATTCTGCACTTTTTTTAGTAACGCTTCAAAATACTGAATGGTAGGTTGCTCCCGGTGATTGCCATCCACAAAGGCAAAGTCGACCCCGGACAGCGATTCCAGTACTACCGGAAGCTGGTCATCAAAATTGCCGGTTATCAACTTTACATTTTCAATCGCCAGCTCCTTTAAATTGACAGCAGCTGTTTCCGCAATGGCCGGAGAACCTTCAATGGTCATTAATTGTGCTGCAGGTGCCGCCTTAGCCAGGTAGGCAGTGGTGATACCAAGAGAAGTGCCCAACTCTATCAGAGTTTGAGGCTGATAATACTGCACCATCCGGTAAAGTAACTGCCCCAGTTTTTTAGGTTTGGCTGCATGACGGGCAATGGCTGCGATTTTTCGCTCATTGGATTGATTCAGCCCCGAACCCGCCCCCAGATCCAGTACCGGTAAAACCCGCTGATCCTTTAATAAACGGGACCTCAATGATTCCACTGCTGCATAAGCCGGATAAGTTTGACGGTCATTCAACACATTGGTCACAAAATCAAATACAAAAGGAGAATGCAGTCCATGCCCCTTCCCATTGGAAGCACCCAGATAATAACGCAGGTATTTAAGGGCTAAAGTGGGAGCAGCATACATGCCGGAAAATTATACAATGAATAGGAAAGACGTAAAATTAATGATGCCCTGGCAGTTGCTTTGCTTTTTTCTTTAGGCTATTAGGCAAGCAGCATGCATGACTTTTTACAATGCCGGACACCCGAAATTCAATTCTGTAATGCTGCATTTTCTCAATTCAATCTTTCCCAAACCTGGAAGGAATAATTATAAGCATTCTTCTCATCCGCCTCATGGTTTTTCTGACTCATCAGATGCCATTGCTGCGGATCAATAACAGGGAAAAAAGTATCCGCATCGGGTTCTGCTTCTACCCTTGTCAGATATATTCTTTTCGCACGGTCAAAAAGAGATTTGTAAATCTCCCCTCCCCCAATAACCATTACTTCTTTCATATCAGCTTCCCTGGCGACAAACAAAGCATCTTCAATGCTTTTCACCACAACGGCTCCGGGTGCCGACCATCCCTGCTGCCGGGATATCACAATATTCTTGCGACCGGCCAACGGTTTTCCCAGTGATTCAAAAGTTTTACGCCCCATTACAACGGGCATTCCCCAGGTCAGGTTTTTAAAATGACGCAAATCATTAGGCAGGTGCCAGGGCATTCCTCCCTCCTTACCAATGGCATTGTTATTTGCGGCCGCGACGATGAGTGAAATGGTCATGAAAGGCTAAGTATTAGGAATTGGGGATTAGGTATTGCTTAAACAGCTACTGGTGCCTTTATCGCCGGATGACTTTGGTAATCCTCCAGCGTAAAATCTTCAAAACTAAAACCAAAAATATCTTTTATGGCAGGGTTTATTTTCATTTTGGGTAAAGGATATGGCTCGCGGCTCAGTTGCAGATTCACCTGCTCCATATGATTGCTGTAAATATGCACATCCCCGAAAGTATGGACAAAATCTCCGGGCACAAGGTCACATACCTGCGCAATCATCATCGTCAGCAGCGCATATGAAGCAATATTAAAAGGTACCCCCAGGAATACATCCGCACTGCGCTGGTACAACTGACAACTCAGCTTACCTTTTTGTTCCCCCTTCAGGGGGTTAGGGGGTGCTACATAAAACTGAAATAAACTATGACAGGGCATCAGGGCCATCTTCGGAAGCTCAGCCACGTTCCAGGCACTGATGATCAGCCTGCGGCTATCCGGATTTTTTTTAATCTGGCTGATCAGGTCTTTCACCTGGTCCACCACCACCCCATTGGCGCCTTCCCAGCTTCTCCATTGCTTGCCATATACAGGTCCCAGCTCTCCCTGTTCATCCGCCCACTCATTCCAGATACTCACACCATGTTCTTTCAGGTAAGCAATATTCGTTTCCCCTTTCAGGAACCAAAGCAACTCATGGATAATGCTTTTCAGGTGGACTTTCTTGGTCGTCACCAGCGGGAAACCATCCTGCAGATTGAAACGCATCTGATAGCCAAAAACACTTTTGGTACCGGTTCCGGTACGGTCTGTTTTAGCGGCACCTTCATCCAGAATATGTTGCAATAAATTTAAATACTGACGCATGGCTGCAAGTTAATGAAAAGCGATCGGGCGGTTTCAATAAACCGGGCGGTGTGGGCAGACTGTTAATTACCGGGATGTCCATTTATAGGCTTTCAGCCAGTCATAAAATGCTTCCAGCTTTGCTTCATTGTCTTCCAGCCATTTCATGTTTTCTTCATCACCGGTTTTCATATACATCAGGTGGGCCAGGGTTTCCACCATCTCTTTTTCCTTCATTTCGGTAAAAAATGGCACATAGTGATCCCAGTAAAACCCTTTGTTGCTTTTCTTTTGTTCTGTCAATAAATTGATCAGCATCTGTAACCGGAGGCTCAGTTTACCTGCCGCTGTTTTTCCCAGCGAATCCAGCTCCTTACTTCCGGCCGTGATCATGAAAATCATTTCTACCGGACTGAAATTATCCTCCTTATTTTTATCCTTTCCGTTACCCAGCAAAGCGGCATCCAGAAAGATGGTGGTATTATTCCCTTCCGTTTTAGTATTCCCCCATAAAATCTTTTCAACTCTTTTCATGGCTTCCCCGGAACGTTCGGAACGGGATTCAATCGCCAGAAAAGTGGCATAAGCCAGCAGCGAAGGAATCTTATTGGAAGATTGTAACAGGAATCCGGTATAAAGATTGGACGAGGAGTGCAGCGGTTTTAACTGAAGGGATTTTTTGTACTCAGCCAGGGCTTCCTCCGCCTTATCCATTTTCTGTAAGGTCAGTCCTTTATTAAAATGAAGCAGGAATTCACCCGGAAACAGGGCAATGCCTTTATCATATATTTCAATGGCATCTTTGGGCTTACCCAGGTCATCCAGTGAACTGCCATATTGTACATAAATATGCTTCAGGCCCGGGTCACCGGGAAATTTTTTGATCGCCTCTTTGGAAAGCGCAATGCATTCCTTTTTCTTTCCCCACTCAAATAAACTAAAAGTCTTTTCATACCATGGTAAAAAATACTCCTTGTCAAGGTCTATCGCTTTATCATATAAGGCAATAGCTCCTTCATAATCGCCCTTATCATGCAATGCGATTCCCTGTTTCACCATTGATTCTGCTGAGGCCCGGTCCTGCGAATAGCTAAACAGCACTACAAATACCGTGCATACAGTAATGAGGATTTTTCTCATACCGGAAAATTTAACCTTTAAGTTACTTCAATTACATCACTTTTCAATACGGGGTTATTTTGAGAACAAACATTGGAATAACTGACAGAAATCAGCAGCAGCATTGTTACATCATCCTAACTTGTATTAGCTAAATCAAGGGCCATGTTAAGCTCCAGAAGATTTTATAAAGAACTCGGCAATCTGTTTTATGCGATTGCAGCCGCGGATAAAAAGATCAGTGACAAAGAAAAAAAAGCACTGGATGAAGAAGTGCAGTTTGCCTGGAAGCATTTTGACCATACCACCGACCGCTTTGGCAGCGATCGCGCCTTCCTGATTGAATTTGAATTTGAAACCATGGAAGACAATGATGAACCCGCTGAAAACGCCTTTCGCTCCTTTGAAGAATTTTTCCTGGAATATGAAGACCAGATCGATCACTTCACCCGTACCCGGATTTTTAACAGTGCCCGGCATATCGCCGAAGGCGTAAGAAAAATCAATCAGGAAGAGCTCGCCTACCTGGTCCGGCTGAAAAAATTAATGAAGATTTAAGCCTGCTTTTTTCTCCTTTGTAATTCTTTGCTGATGAGTCCCAATTCCCTTCCGGTTTGTCCGCCTACGGAAGTATTTTCCTGTGCCCGGCGCATCAGGTAAGGAATCACATGCTTGATGGGACCGAAAGGCAGGTACTTGCTCACACTCGCTCCGGCATGCGCCAGATTAAAAGTGATATTATCACTCATGCCATATAACTGGCTCCAATGAATATGCGGATGATTCAGGGGCAGGCCTTTTTTCAGCATGAGCTCCGCAGCATAGAGATTACTATACTCATTATGTGATGCCACGACCAGGGCTACCCGGTCAATATGATCAATACAGAATTGAACCCCTGCATTGTAGTCCCGGTCACTGCTTTCCTTATCTGGCTGGATCGGAGAAGGATAACCCATATCAGCCGCCCGCTTCCTTTCCTTTTCCATATAAGCTCCTCTGACCAGTTTGGCACCCAGGATAAAATTCCTTTCCAGTGCGGCTTCATATGAAGCTTTCAGAAAATCAAGGCGGTCATGCCGGTAATGCTGCAGGGTATTATAAACCACACAGCGGGTTTTGTTGAAAGTATCCATCATCAGGATCGTAAGGGCATCCACCGGATCCTGGATCCAGGTCTCTTCTGCATCTATAAACACACCCACTTTTTTCTCCACTGCTGTTTCACATATCCGCATCATTCTGTACCGCACCCGGTGCCATTCCTCCCGCTCATCTGCCGGCAATTGCTCAATGGCCTGTAGGAAGCGCTTCATTAATGTCCCCTCTGAAGCATGCATCAATGTATCCAGTTTTTCCAGTAACCCGAAGCGGGTAAGACCGGTTACCTTGATACTCATAAAGGGAATATTGGGCTGGGTGGCCGCATAGTTGATCACCCGGATAAATTCTTCTGTTGACTGCTCAAATCCTTTTTCTCCATCATGCCCGCCTTCCACACCATAATCAAGGATAACCTGTACTTTGTATTCCCCCAGTTTCCGTGCCACAACGGCTGTTTCTTCCAGGGTTTCACCACCAACAAATTGCTGAAAAATGGTTCGACGGATAATGCCCTTCACCGGTAAACCTGCCCTGATAGACCAGGGTGCCAGCCGGGTTCCGATTTTTACAATCCAGGGCTTGGCCATCATGTTAAATAGAAAGCGGGCTTTTCGCAGTTGCTTGTCTGTCTTGTATTCAAAGGCGAACTCCGTATTGTCGAACGAAATAGAAGGATCAGCAGGATTCATACAGCAATTTATTCTGCAAAAATAGCCGAAAGCAACGAAGGTTCGTAATGACTATTCTCAATAATAATCAGATGGCCTGGTGATTAAATGGCTGAAGAACCATTTCACTTACCACGGCACTGGCCGGCTGCTGGGCCAGGAACCAGATGGCTTTGGCCGCTTCATCTGCCCGGATCATTTTTTCCCTTTGCACTCTTAAATCAATAGTATCCCAAAACGGTGTATCCACCCCACCCATGTAAATATTGGTAATCCGGATCTCAGTCCGCTTTAATTCTTCCCTGATACTTTGCATCATCCCGACCAGAGCATATTTAGAGGCTGAATATACTGCTGCTCCCGCCATGGGTGTTTTACCCAATACACCGGGGATATTGATGATCAAGCCCCGCTTTTCGGTTTTCATATACGGCAGGAAAAACCTCAGCAGGTTAAATGAACCCAGCAGGTTTGCCTGTAAAGATCGCATCATGTCATCAGTAGTAAGCGACTCTAATGGTTTGATGATACCCAGTCCCGCAGCATTGATCAAAATATCAATCTTCGGATAACTTGAGAAAAAAGCAGCATGAAGGCCGGATACCTGTTCTTGATCAGAAATATCTGCTGCAAAACAATGCTGCTCCGGTAATCCGATTTCAGCCGCAATCGCCTTTAGCTTTTCATTGTTTCTGCCTGTCAGAAACAAATGAGCACCGGCTCCGGCAAAAAGCCTTGCTGTTGCCGCCCCAATTCCACCTGTTGCACCAGCCAGTAATACGTATTTCCCCTTAATCGGTTCCATAAAGATTGATTTGCCCAAACAACAAATCTTTGGAATTATTGTTGAGGACTTTAATGAACAGTTGCACACTCATTTTCCCCCACCAGCTTTTCAGGCATCACCCGGCCCTCTACAAAAGCAGACCCATTTGGATTGTGGAAGAATTCCTTTTTTTCCGCCAGTACCGTTTTCATCAGCAAAAGATCATGTTCCACCGTGCCAGTATGAAGGCCTACGCCCATTTCCTGACCGGACAAGGATACCAGGTACATTATATTGAAAGCAGCGATCACCAGTCTGATATTCGTATCCTGATTCGGGAAAGCAGCAATAAAGGCCCTGTTCATTTTTACTACTGTGATACTGTGGATGACTGGCTGGAAAAAAGAATACATCAGGCAGCAGAAGAAAATGCCTGTATTCTTACCAAAATGGATAGTCCCAATTTTCTGAATACCGAAGGAGAACTGGCTGATTATTTTCTGACGCATCGATACTACCAGACTGAATTTTATATTCATCAAAGAAAAAAAAGAGGATTGCTTTTAGAAACGACGGGAAAACCACTGGGCGGTAAATGGACCTTTGATAGTGAGAACCGGAAAAAAATGCCCGCGAAGGAACAAACAGCGTCCATCCGCTGGCCGGAGGAAAATGATTTTACAAATGAAGCCGGTGAATATACCCGCCGTTATTTTATGGACCATTATGGCAGTACCGAACAATTCCGTTACCCGGTTACACATCAGGATGCAGAAAGCTGGTTTCAGGACTTTCTTGATACCCGTTTCATCCATTTTGGTGTATACGAAGATGCCATGAAGCAGCAGGAAAGCATCCTGTATCATTCCCTTCTATCCCCACTAATCAATTCCGGCTTACTGGCCCCCAATGAAGTCATTCATAAAATCATTCAACATGTCAATCAGCATGCCGTCCCGCTGAACTCAACAGAAGGACTGATCCGCCAATTGATCGGCTGGCGTGAATTTATCCGCGGAATCTATATACTGGAAGGCCGAAAACAAAGAACCCGGAATTACTGGGGATTCAGCCGTAAAATTCCCGCCGGCTTCTGGACAGGAGAAACAGGTATTCATCCGATTGATACCGTGATCCGCCGTATTTTGAAAACGGGATACTGTCATCATATTGAAAGACTAATGGTGCTCGGTAATTTTATGCTGCTATGCGAATTTGACCCCGATGAAGTGTACCGCTGGTTCATGGAAATGTTTATCGATAGTTATGACTGGGTCATGGTACCAAATGTTTATGGAATGACGCAGTTTGCTGATGGTGGAACCATGACCACCAAACCTTATATCAGCGGAAGTAATTACCTGCTAAAAATGGGCGACTGGGACAAAGGCCCCTGGCAGGAAATATGGGATGCCCTATTCTGGCGGTTCATGCACGTACACCGTTATTTTTTTGGCGTTAATCCAAGACTGGGTATGCTCCTGAATACATTTGATAAAATGAGTCCGGAAAAAAGAAACCAGCATCTTTTGACCGCTGAAAAATTCCTGGCCACATTGGACAGATGAAAACAACAAACAAAAAAAACCGGCCGGTCAAGACCTGTCTTGTTTGCCAGCGACCGTTTAACTGGCGAAAGAAATGGGAAAAGAACTGGGAAGAAATAAAGTACTGCAGCAGCCGTTGCCGGTCTGCAAAAAAGCCGGTGCCTGTGAGCTGATGCATCTTTGTTAAACAATTGCACAATGATGCAGCATTTCTGCCCAACAAAAACAGCATACCAGCAGAATTTACAACTTTCAGTGATAGCCGTTTGTTGTGATAGATATGCAATTCAAAACATTCCCAACCAGCTACCAGGCGATACTGGATGTCATAGATGCGGTTGATCCGGTAGCATATTCCCGGTACCGTAATCATGTAGATGGTCCGGTTACGTATTTATCTCCCTATATATCAAGGGGTGTCATCTCCACAAAGCAGGTATTGAATGCCCTGTTGGAAAAAGGTTATACACTGAAACAATCCGGAAAGCTGATTCAGGAAATGGCCTGGCGGGAATATTTTCAAAGAGTATGGCAATCCCTTGAAGATGACATTTTCAGGGATATCCGCAGCCGTTATACCGGTATCAGACATGCACAAGTGCCAAAGGCCGTACTGGATGCCAGCACTGGTATTGAAGCGATTGACCAGGGCATACAGGATTTGTATCAGTTTGGTTATATGCACAATCATCTGCGCATGTATACTGCCAGTATCACCTGCGTAACAGCAAAGGCCCATTGGCTCAATCCATCAAAATGGATGTATTATCATTTGCTGGACGGAGATCTCGCCAGTAACAGCTGCAGCTGGCAATGGGTGGCCGGAAGTTTTTCATCCAAACAATACTATTGCAACCAGGAAAATATCAATAAATATTGTGGTACCAATCAAAAAAATACATTCCTCGATAAGGAATACCATGAACTACCCCTGTTAGAAACACCTGCTGTGTTAACAGAGGCTGGCACATTTAATCCGGTTACCATTTTACCTGCTACTCAGGCTCCCCAACTGAATCATGAGCTGCCGCTCTTGCTTTATAATAGTTATAATTTGGATCCGAACTGGCGAAAAGACATAAAAGCCAACCGGATCTTACTGCTGGAGCCATCTCATTTCAGAGAGTATCCTGTGAGTGAAAAAGTAATCCGCTTTATAATCGCCCTTGCAGAAAACATTGAAGGCATACAGGTCTTTACCGGTGAATTGGCGGACCTGCCGGAATTACAAAAATTCCCGGCTGTCTATTCAAAAGAACATCCCGCGTTTCCACATTACCCGGGCATCAAAGATGAAAGAGATTGGCTCTTCCCGGGAATACAGGGCGTCCATTCCTCCTTCTTCAGTTACTGGAAAAAATCTGAGCGGGAGCTTTTCCGGTTATATGGAGAATCACCTTTTCCCCGTCCTGCCAAAATAAAGCGGCAACACGCTTATCTTTGAGCCGCGACTGAAATCAATCAGTGCCTAAAAAGCCGATATGGAAAACAAAAAAGCTGCAGAAAGTATTACGATCATGACCGAACTGGTGCTGCCCAACGACACCAATTTATTTAATAATCTCATGGGAGGTCGCCTGATGTACTGGATGGATATTGCAGCGGCACTATCTGCACAGAAACATTGTAATGCGCCGGTTGTAACCGCTTCCGTGGATAATATTTCATTTGAAAACCCCATCAAACTGGGAAACGTTGTTCATATTGAAGCAAAAGTGACCCGCGCTTTTACTTCCTCCATGGAAATTCATCTGAAAGTATGGGGAGAAGACCTGACACAACAATACAAATACAAAAGCAACGAAGCTTATTACACTTTTGTAGCCCTTGACCCTAACCGGAAACCAAGACCGGTTCCAGGGCTCCTGCCTGAAACAGAAGAGGAAAGAAAATTATACGATGGCGCTTTAAGGAGAAGACAATTGCGTTTGATCCTGGGCGGAAAGCTGAAACCGGATGATGCCACTGAACTGAAGGCATTGTTTGTAAAAGATTAATCCATCACCGGCTTTGCCTCCGGGTGCTGCCGCCCTTTCATCATGAAAGGCTTGCTTTGTTCAATAGCATCCATTACCTGTGCCAGTATGGTGGCTGCCGGTGCGTCATAATCTATTGTCAATGGCGCTTTAAAAGTAATACTGAGGGCCGTTCCCTTTTTTTTGAAGCGCAGCCCCTTTTTATTAAATGCCCGCCAGAAACCACTGATCACCACCGGAATCACAACTGGTCTGGTTTGCTTAATGATCATAGCGGTCCCCTTTCTTCCAGGTGCAAATGGTTTGGTCGTCCCCTGAGGAAAGGTAATCACCCAGTTTTGCTCAAGCGCCCGGAATATTTTACGGGTATCAGAAGGATCAAGTCCTTTTCTCACTTCCTTCCCTTCCTCCCGCCAGGTTCTTTTAACAGTGAGTCCGCCCGCCAGCAAAAAGATCCGGCTGATCAGGCTTCCTTTCATGGTTTCCTCTGCCGCAACATAATTCACCCGGGTAAAAGGATTCAGCAGGTAATATGGTATACCCAGCCGGTTTTTTTTGCCCCATTTCACAGCACAGAAAATATGCAGGAATGTAATCACATCAGCAAAATAGGTCTGGTGATTGCTGACAAAAAGCACATTTCGTTTGGGAAGGTTGGAAAAGTGTTCCGTTCCGCTGATGCGGAGCTTATTGACGATGGCGAGTCCGGGATACGAGAATAGCCCAACGAAAAAATAAACGATTTTTCGTATTGGATGGAAATTCTTCAGCCGGTTAATGATAGACGAAGCCATAAAAAGCAATCATTCAAATCGGTCTCAAATTAAGAAAACTAGACTTTGAATCAGCAAAGTCTGGCTGCAAAGCAAAAAAAAAGGCCTCCCCGAAGGGAGGCCAGTATCAGCTGTAAACCTTTGAGCATGAAATCAGCTGAAACAAAGATTTGGCAGCTTGCCAAGCATTTTTGGACGGTTTGGTTCTTCCAGGATAAAATAATATAGGGGTAAAAGATTCCCGGGGAGGATCTCCCCGGGAATAATTGTAAGAAATTATTGCAATGTCACTTTCTGACTGTAAGACTCACCATTCTCGGTATTCATGATTTTCATGATATAAGTACCGGCAGGGAGATTGTTCCTGTTCACATTCACGTACTGAACATTATATTGAACCAGGGCACGCTGTGAAGCCACTTCCTGTCCGCCCATATTGTAAAGGCTGATCAGGTACGCACCTTTTACATTGGAGAATTCGACACTCATATTGCTGACAGCCGGATTCGGGAACACCCTCACACCCTTGATGCTGCCTGCTTTACGAACTACTGCAATATTGCTGAATTTGTAACTGCCATCTTCATCCAGCAAGCGGAGTCTGTAATAATATACAGGAGCCTGCATGTTGAAATCTGTATGCGCATAATTTGATTCTACCACACTGTTACCCATGGCTGCCTTGGTGCCAACAACACTGAAATTGATTCCGTCAGAACTCCTTTCAATCTGGAATTCTTTGGTATTAATTTCAGAGGCTGTTTTCCAGTTCAGTTGTACATCGTTGCCATTCAAAGCTGCATTTAATTGCATACCAGTTGCAGGCAGAGGAATTAATTGTTCCTGTTGCAAGCTGGCAGCTATAAACCAGATATCACCGGTGAGCGGATTTCTTACACCTCCATTAACAGCAGTACCTGGAGCAGACCAGTTGAACTGAGAACCGGTAGCACCACGGAGATAAACACGGAAACGAAGGAAACGCACCGTCTGATTCACCCTAAAACTTCCGGATGCAGCACCAAAATTATTAAAACTGCCGGGAGCAGGTACCCCCTGGTCAGTTGATTCACCATTAGGTGTAGCCAGATTATTATTAACGATAAAATTACCAGATATTCCAAAAAACTGATTCCCTGCTATGCGATCCATTGGATATCCACCCACCAGTTCCAGTTCCGTAGTAAAGAAGGTAGAAATCCAATTGGCGGTATTGGAAGGATCCAAACCTGTTGGGCAATAGCGGTAAGAACCACCCAGACCGGCAATATGAATAATCGGATCCTTAACAAAGCGACTGAATGCAACGATCACATCACCATAATAATGGCGGGTGGTGGCATTATGGGCTCTGCCCAAATCAGCCATCACCTGAGCACAGGTGAAAATGCTAACAGCACCATTTGCATCATTGGCGGGTGGTGGCAATGTAGATTGTGCATCAATACCAGATCCCTGAAATGCGGGATAATATTGACCGGGACTTAATACAGGTGCCAGAGGATTTGAAATGAACATTTCATTTCTTGGACCCCAACCGTTACCAAAAGCACCTAAGAGATCATAGCTGTTCAAAGGGGAAGCCTGTTGTACATTGGGACTGCCAGGAGCAGTACCAGTGGCCTGTGATGGGCCTGCTCCAAAAACAAGCCCGCTATTAACCGCATTGGTTGTACCACCCAAATTGGTGGTACCGGCACCATAGGTAAGACCTGTGAACTCCTGTCTGTCAAATGAAATGGTAGTAGAGATGTAAGGCGCATTAATTGGGTTAGGATTGCTACCTTGAAGGTCAAAATTGCCATTGTCCAATCTGTCCTTATCAAAATAAATTACATGGTTTGTGGTCCTTGGACCAAATCCACTCCCGGCAATAGGCGTAGTAAGATGATTTAGGGTCATTTCCAGCCTTGCCTGGCCGAATGATGCTGCTCCCGCGAGAAGTGCGGACATGATCAGTGCGCAGCGTTTTGTGTTTTTGCTCATAACAGGTTTTTTAATTATTAGAAAGAGTTGAATATTTTATTAATTATCCGATTACAGTATCACCACCGCTGATTTTAATACCAAAATTGATATTGATCACACTGGTACCACCTACAGGAACGGTGATTCTACCGTCGTTAATTCCATCGCTGCCGGTTGGTAAGTTTGGCGGGTTGGCATTTTTCTGACCGGTATGCTCCCATCCTGAAGGCAGGATATTGGGAATAGAAGCTTCAGCAGTACCTACTGGAAGTACCAGACTGGTGAGGTAAACACGATAGGTTTTATTCGGTGTTACATTGTTGAAATTGTATGTACCAGTTGCACTTGAAACGAGGGTTACTTTTTCAATCAGTCCGGTGGTGGTATTTACCAGGTAAGCACGCAGACCAACAGGAATTCCGGCAGCCGGAGGCGCCTGTGCAGCACCACTATTATTAACCAGGTTATCATTCATCGCATTTACATCATGCCATACATTACCACTCAGGGTAACGAAGAAGGTCAGACCCACATCAATGTCCTGCCTGATCTGTCCGGGCACCAGTGTAAAGGCATCAGTCAGTCCGGTAGTAACATCAGCATTACTGTCATTGGCAGTAGTACTTCCTGCAGCATTCTTAGTTGTAAATACAGAACCGGTTGGTTTGTCTGTAAAACCAATAGTATAGTTAGCGCCAGCAGCCGGCACAGGGATATTATTGATAAAATAGTATCCGTTTCCGTCAGTTACCGCTGAAGCAACAGCCACATTGGAACTGTTATAAAGCGTAACGGTTACGCCGCCAACGCCTGGCTCACCTGCATCCTGGATACCATTTGCATTCAGGTCGTTCCATACAAAATCACCCACTGCGGCAAATTTGGTTACCAGACCTGCATCAATCGTTGTATTGGTTTGACCGGCAACCAGCGTAAATGCATCTGTTTTACCAGTGGCTGGATTCACATCGTTGTCTGATGCATCAGCACCATTGTCTTTGGTTGTAAAAGATGATCCGATCGGAAGTCCGCCGAAGCCCATAGTATATGAACCTGGTGTAACATTTACAAACAGGTATTTACCATTGGCATCTGTTACGGTAGTAGCAACTGCTGTACCGGCACTGTTGTACAAAGTAACCAGCACACCGGGGATTCCTGGCTCATTAGTACCCTGCTGACCGTTACCATCCACATCACTCCATACATAATCACCTACCGCAGCAGTCGTTGTACTTTTGATACCCAGATCCCTGCTCAGGTCAATACCGCCGGCAGCAAGGACAAATACATCGGTCGTCAATGTTCCGCCATCCGCGTCACTGTCAGTTGCATCATTCACAGGTGCAGCATCTTTTGTGGTAGCCACAAATCCTGCAGGCAGGTTGCCAAAGCTAACGCGGTAGTTACCGGCAGCCAGATCAGTGAACAGATAAAAACCATTTGCATCTGTAACCGTATTCTTAATCACGTTACCGGCATTATCAATCAGGAATACACTCACACCAGGCACACCTGGTTCTGTTGTACCCTGGAAACCGTTGGCATCGCTATCAATCCAAACATAATTACCGATACGGCCCAAAGTAGTATTGGTATTTCTAACCGCTGCATCAACAGTAGTATTAATCTGTCCGGGTAACAGGGTCACCGGCCCGGTTTTGCCTGTGCCAGCATCTGCATCACTGTCTTTCGCATCATTACTTCCCGCATCTTTGGTTCCGATTACATATCCCGAAGGCAGACCACTGAAACCAACTACATAAGTACCGGCATTCAGGTTACTGAACTGGTAATTACCCAGGGCATCTGTTGTGGTTGTAGCAACTACTGTTGTACCATCTGCAGCATACAGGGTAACGGTAACACCGGCAACACCGGGCTCACCTGCATCCTGAATACCATTATTATTCAAATCATTCCAGACGAAATCTCCAATACTGGCTTTTGAATCAAACACATTTGGATTGGAAACAATACCTGCATCCCAGGTAGTAATCACATTCCCGGAACCGGCAACAGTAATCGTTGCAGTACGTCCGGTAGCAGGGTTCACATCACTGTCAACGCCATCGGCACCTGCATCAGCCGGACTGAAAGCATAACCGGCAGGCAGGTTACTGAAGCCAATGGTATAACTGCCAGCAGCCACATCCGTGAACATATACAGTCCCTGCGCATTAGTAGTGGTTGTTTTTACTACCGCGCCTGTGGTGGCATTATACAGTGTAACAGTAATTCCAGGAACACCGGCTTCACCCGGATCCTGAATACCATTCTTATTAAGGTCGTACCATACAAAATCTCCAATACTATTCAGAGCAGTAGTGGCTCTTAAACCGGCATCGATGGTCATATTCACTGCATCTGCAATCAGTGTAAAGCTGGCAGTAGTACCTGCTCCGTTTGCACCGGTAACATCACTATCCTTCGTGTCATCTGCACCGGCATCAGCTGTTACTACATTGTAACCGGCCGGTGTGCCTGAAAATTTCACATAATAAGTACCGGGATCAACATTATTGAATACATAATATCCCAGTGCATTAGTAGTAGATGTAGCTGTCAGTACATTGGCACTGGTGTACAACTGAACAGTTACACCCGGAACACCAGGTTCGTTGGCATCCTGAACATTATCGTTATCAAGATCTATCCAGACATAATCTCCAACAGCAGCTTTTGTAACATCCGTAACATTCAAACCGCCGTCCAGTGTCAGATTCACGCCTGTCGTTACAGCAAATGGAGCTGTTCTGCCGGTAGCAGGAATAAAATCGCTATCAAGATTATCAGCAGCGGCATCCTGAGCAGAGAACTGGTATCCGGCCGGAGGCGTTACACCCAGGGTATAAGTACCAGCAGGCACGTCATTGAATTCGTAATGTCCATTGTTATCAGTGATGGTGGTTCTTACTGCTACACCACTATTATCATATAAGGTAACAACAACACCAGCGATACCCGGCTCGCCCGGATCCTGGTCGCCGTCCTTATTCAGGTCATTCCATATAAAATCACCGATTCTGTTAGGTTGTGTAAGATATAAGCCTGCATCCACATAAGTAACATTAGGTACGGCCGTGGTCAGGGTGATATTACCGGTTCTGCCGGTAGTAACATTCGCATCACTGTTTGCACCGCCAGTTACACCAGCTGCATCCGCATTCTGGGGAGAATATACATAACCCGGAGCCTGGCTGAAACGAACCTGATAGTTTACACCAGCTGAACTTACCGGGAGATTGGAAAACTTGTATAAGCCATAAGCATCTGTTACTGTAGAAGCAATCAGGCTGCCGGCATTGTTATAAAGAGATACAGTAACACCAGCCAATCCTAATTCACTGGCATCCTGAATACCATCTCTGTCTGTATCATTCCACACACGATCAGCAATAGAACCCGGAGCGGAAAATGTTACACACCAGAGATCCGTTTTTATCCAGCTGCCTGTTCCGTTGAAAGCAACATTGGTATACTTAGCACCCTGAGGAACAATAGCTGTCCACTGGTACTGCTGCGGACCAGCCGGGGCTGCGGACAGTACTTTGTTAACTTCAACAGCGGCCTGTGACATATAGTTCCAGTTCGCATCAAAGAACTGAACGGCTACCTGATGATAGAATGAGTTATCATGTGTTCCTGCATATACACTTACATTGATCTCTGTACCTGGTGCCAGATTGGTACCGATGGTCTGAGAAACCCAGTTACTCGCAGCATTGGTGATTTCAAAATCACCTGATTTTACACCACAGGCAATGGCACCTCCACCAGCAGAAAAATTACCACCTGACCAGCTCCAGCTGGTGGTGCCGCTTTCAAAGCTGGGGTTCAGCACAACATTACCAGGGCAGGAACAACCATCATTTAATATAAAAGTGATGGTTTCTTCATCACAAATTGTACCGGTAGCATTGGCACCACTGTAAATCTTAACATTCACAGCATAAGTACCAGCTGTACCTGTCCACGCACCTCCACCAGTGGCAGGTGAATTATAGGGAGCTGTATTTTCAATATTTGAGCTCGGAGTTGGCCCGGTAATAGTATATGCTACACTGCCTACTGTTCCGGTAGTTGCTGTCTCCAGATTATATAATGATCCTAACTGAGCAGTAGTAAATGTGGCACCATTTGTAATCGGCAGATCTGTTCCACCATCCAGCTTATTGAAGTACAAACTGGAAAACTGCGCCGTACAGGTTGTAGTGGCACAGGGCGTATTGGTTACAGCGATGGTATGATTGACACTGGGGTTACCTGAGTTCCAGGTATTACCCGCAGGCATATTACAGGGATTCACACCCGCACCATCAGAAATCACACAACGGATCACTAATCCATGCAGGGCGCTGTTGGGGTTATTAAAAACGATCGGTGCGGGATTTGTTGTGGCAGTAGAAGTTGCCCCGCTAACGGAATAGGTGTTTCCGTTGATCGTGTTATTTCCATTTACAATACATACCCAGGCTCCGGAAGCATTCTTGTACTGCCAGGCATAATTGGAAGCAGAATTGACATTAATTACTGTTGCATCAATACTGTAAACCGGACCCGTTGTACAACTGGCGGTATAACCGGTTACATCATGTGCGAATACGGATACTGAAAATAAAACGGCCAGTACCGTGAAAATTGTTTTCTGGAAAGAAGTTGATACAGAAAATGTACCGTTTCTCCGGGCGGATACGCTTGGTGTCATGCTCAATTATTTTCTTTAAAAGAAAAAAGGTTAATTGGCTTCAGGGGATACAGGTAATAAGCGATCTTTCGCAGGAATAGGGATACAGATTTATATTGACCTTATAGGGGGTCAGCTATCAACGAATTGATGCAAAGGATGGAAGGTTTCGGTCTTCGAGGTTAAATTGGAGTGGATTGTCCGGTAGGATGTTGGGAGAGCTAAGTGTTTCTTCTTAGGAGGACAAATGTATATTTCACATTTAACATTTGCAATGTTTTCTCAAGAATTTTTTTTTAATTTTTTTATCCTAAGATTTTCATAACCTGACACTTAGGCAAAAGTCATTTATCGTAAAATCCCTATGGCATTAAAACTGACGCAAAAAAAAAGCCGCAAATTGCGGCTTTTTTGATTGATTTTATGTGCTTTATTCAGCTTTTGGCTCAGTAGCGGCATCATCCTTCGCACTGCTGTCGAGTTTCTTTTTCAGGTCAGCCAGCACACCCAGGTCACCCAGGGTAGCTTTTTCCACCTTACTCTGAACAGTCTTTACAGCTTTACGGGTTTGTTCTGCCTCAGTCCTTGCTTCTTTCTTAACCGCCTCAGCAGCTTCTACCTGGCCTTGTTCCCAGATACGGGTGTGAGAAACAACAATCCTCTTTTCATTGCGATCAAATTCGATCACCATGAACTGGGCTGTTTCATCCGCACCAATACTCTTTCCATCTTCTTTTGACAGATGACGGTTAGGGGCAAATCCTTCCAGTCCGTAAGGAAGCTGAACAGTAGCGCCTTTATCATCTCTGCGGGTTACCACACCTTCGTGCAATGTGCCGATGGCAAAAGTATCCTGCAGCGTATTCCAGGGATCTTCCTCCAGTTGTTTGTGTCCAAGCTGTAATTTCCGGTTATCCTTATCGATACCCAGGATGATTACATCAATGTTGGTACCCACTTTCGTGTACTCACCAGGATGATTGAAACGCTTCAGCCAGCTCAGGTCACTGATATGAATCATACCACCAATACCGGGAGCGAGTTCTACAAACACACCATAGTTGGTGATATTCTTCACCAGACCGGTATGCTTGCTGCCTTCCGCAAATTTTGATTCGATATCACTCCAGGGATCAGGAGACAATTGCTTAATAGAAAGACTCATCTTGCGGTTCGACTTATCCAGTGTTACCACTTTCGCTTCATGCTCATCACCCAGTTTGAAGAATTCTTTGGCATTGATCGGCGTGTTTGCCCATGTAATTTCTGATACGTGTACCAGTCCTTCCACACCCGGCTGAATCTCCAGGAATGCGCCATAATCTTCAATATTCACTACACGGCCTTTTACTACATTGCCTTCAGCAATACTTTCAGCCAGTACATCCCATGGATGAGGCGTAAGTTGCTTCAGACCAAGGCTGATCCGCTTTTTCTCATCATCAAAATCAAGTACCACCACATTGATCTTCTGATCAAGCTTCAGCACTTCTGAAGGATGAGAAATACGACCCCATGAAATATCGGTGATATACAACAGACCATCCAGTCCTCCCAGATCCATGAACGCACCAAAGTCTGTGATATTTTTCACGGTACCCTCGAGCACCTGGCCTTTTTCCAGTTTGCTCATGATCTCGGCACGCTGTGCTTCGATATCGCTTTCGATCAGTGCTTTGTGAGATACAACGGCATTCTTGATGGTTTCGTTGATCTTCACCACTTTGAATTCCATTGTTTTTCCTACAAACTGATCGTAATCGGTTACAGGTTTTACATCGATCTGTGAACCTGGCAGGAAGGTTTCCATACCAAATACATCAACGATCAAACCGCCCTTCGTCTTAGAGGTAACCGTACCGGTAATAACTTCACCGGTTTTATGTACTTCCACAATTTTTTCCCAGGCACGGGTAATACGGGCCTGCTTGCGGCTGAGGTTCAGGTGTCCTTCCCTGTCTTCTTTTTCAACCACCATTACTTCCACTTCATCTCCTACAGAAAGACCGGGGATATCACGGAATTCATTCAGAGAAATCAATCCATCACTTTTGAAACCGATGTTCAGTACTACGTCAGTCTTGGTTAAACCAACTACGAGCCCTTTGATCAGTTCTCCATCATTCAGTTGAACAAAAGTGTTGTCGTACACATTGTGGTATTTCTCTCTTTCTTCAGTTGTGTAAGAGATCACATTGCGTTTGTCTACACTCCAGTCAAAATCATCATGGGCAGTCGCTACCACTTCTGCGGTCGCTGCTACAGGTGCAGTTGTTGTCGCTGTAGTTGCCTCTTCCGTGTTGGCGGAACCGGCAGACTCCTGTGCATCAGCGTTTAATTGTTTTGAAAAAACATGTTCAAACATGATAAATAGGTCCCGAAGGGTTTTATTTTCGGGTTTGCAAAGATAAAACTTTGTTTCGGGGTTCCGGCACGGACAAGGCAGTTAATTTTATCCAGAATTGTCTTTTCTAATGATTTGATTTTCATATTTTTAACCCACTCAGAAATGGGCCTTTCTGGCATACCTGGCCCGATCTGGAAAAGTAGAACCCAAAAGCCCTTGCTTTATCCCATCCTGAAAATATTAGCCCGTGCTTCCTTTTGGATATATTGCCGGAAGCTGGTCATGAATGAACCGGCTCTACTCCGCATCAACGGGCCGGTATTACTGGCCGCCAATCACCCCAATTCATTTTTAGATTCCGTGATACTGGATACCCTGTTCAGTAAACCAGTATGGTCTCTGGCCCGCGGTGATGCATTTAAAAAACCATTGTACAGCAGATTAATGAGGGCCATGAAGATCATGCCGGTATACCGGACCAGTGAAGGGGTAGAAAACCTGAGCAGTAACTATCAAACATTTAATGATTGTATCGCATTATTCCGCAATGATGCGATCATCTGTATTTTCAGCGAAGGAAAATGCATCAATGAATGGCATCTGCGCCCTTTGAAAAAAGGAACAGCAAGACTTGCCATCAAGGCATGGGAAGAAGGAATTCCTTTGCAGGTGATACCAGTGGGGATTAACTTCAGTTCATTCAGTCAATTCGGTAAAAATATATTTCTGCAGTTTGGCAAGATCATCCGCAGCACAGATATCAACCTGCAGCAGCCAGACGGGTTACGGCATGCAGCATTCAATACCCTGCTGGAAAAAGAATTACAGCAACTGGTTTTTGAAATTCCAAAAGATGATTTGAAATTACAGCAGGAAAAACTGGCCTTCCCTCTCTCCCTTCTGAAAAAATGGCTGCTGTTTATACCTGCTTGTATTGGCGCTTTACTTCATGCTCCGCTGTTTTTGCCGGTCCGGAGTTTTGTCAATAAAAAAACAAAGGATACTGATCACTATGATTCAGTGATGGTAGCCATCCTGATGCTACTGTATCCGCTCTACCTGATACTGCTCACTATTGTATTTGGAGTATGGGCTGGTTGGTGGGCCTTATTAGTTTTAATCATATCACCAATCACCGCCCGTGCATTTGTTATGCTCAACCGGCAAACAGGAAGCTGATCAGCGGCTCATGGCAGCAATGGCATCCGCAGCAATCCATCCGCTGGTCCAGGCATGCTGAAAGTTAAACCCGCCGGTAACACCATCTACATCCAGTACTTCCCCTGCAAAGAATAAGCCGGGCAGCTTTCTGCTCATCATGGTCTGTGGATCAACTTCGGATAACTGAATACCGCCAGCTGTTACGAATTCTTCTTTGAATGTGGTTTTGCCTTTTACCGGGCACTCATAAAAAAGCAGGTTTCGGATCAGTTTATTCTGAACGGCTGAAGGCAGATCAGCCCAGCGCATGGAAGTGGTTACCCCTGATTGCAGGGCCAAAAATTCCCATAAGCGGGTAGCCAGTCCATAACTATTCCGCCCCATTATTTTTTGTGCCGCATGCATCATTCTGTTCTGCTGAAATTCCTCCCGGAGTTCGATCTCGGTCATTCCGGTGATCCAGCTGACCTGTGCACTAAAAACATATTGCTTCTCTTTCAGTTCCC
>Ga0209174_10000774_pt1 | contig 23313 bp, 23 predicted proteins | sample JI91814BDNA_FD_187505 | JGI IMG/M metagenome (GOLD analysis project Ga0209174, IMG submission 187505) | Wastewater effluent complex algal communities from Wisconsin, to seasonally profile nutrient transformation and Carbon sequestration -... | ecosystem: Engineered > WWTP > Effluent > Algae...
TCAAGGACACCCTACCGAAAAACTCTTTCTCTACCAAAAGCGGTTCGTTCCGATCAGTGAACCCGATTCAGGCGCACAGATGAAGGAATCGCGGGTCAAGGAACTGACGGGAGATTCGACGATCACCGCGCGAGGCATGAAGCAGGATTTTTGGAGTTTCCAGCGGTCCCACACGTTTTGGATGTCTACGAATCATCTTCCAACCATCAGCGGTTCGGATGAGGGAATCTGGCGGCGAATCAAATTGATACCGTTCAGGGTCGACTTGCGAAGCAAAACGACACCAGAAGCAGACCTCGACAAGCGATTGTTACGGGATGAGGGTCCAGGCATCTTGCGATGGTTGGTCGATGGATATCGCGACTACCTAGCCAATGGATTCATTGAACCTACGTCCGTAATGACTGCGACCGAGTCCTATCGCTGCGAGGAAGATGAGATCGGACGATTCATTCAAGAACGATGCTACATATCCTCAAACGGAATCACGACCGCAGAGGACTTGTGGCAGACCTACCAGGCGTGGCGTGGCAAGATGAACCGAACGAACTTCGGTAGAGAGATGGCGAATCGATTCCCCAAAGAGACCCCGAATAGTGGTTCGTATCGTCGCAAGACCATCTATCGTGGCGTGGCAATCATCTCCGCGAATGAGATGGAACCAGAACAACAAGAAGCGTTCTAGGCGACTTGGCACCAGTTGGCACCAGTTTTTTGGGAGACCGTCTGAAATGTAGGTTTCCATATGGTTAACCATAAGACCCCTGTCAACTGGTGCCAACTACTGACAATCCCCGTTCTGTCACCAGTTTGGCACCAGTTTGGCACCAGTTGGCACCAGTTGGCACCACTATTTTCATTACCGCACAGAAAGAAAGTTTCAGGTGCGTTGTTGGAAAAACTGGTGCCAACTACTGCCAAAACAAAGGGACGAATCATCGATGAGCGCCGGCGCTAACTACTCAACGTGTTGTCTCGACCCTCTCCACCGCGTTTATCGGACGCGTCGAACGTCGCGATGGGTGGTCCGTTATCGTCGATGCCAGCATTGCGGAAGAACGTCCAAGACCATTGCTACCGACTTCATCGACCAGCGGAACTGGATTGAACGGAAGGACATCCGAAACCCGTTACCAGATGGTCCCGAACTTGAACCGATGGATGCCACAATGTCCGCAGACGATTCAGGCATGGATAACGAAAACGAGGGTGAACAATGTCAGTGATTAGTAATTTACTAGGTGCGATCCGTTCAAAGCGTCAAGCGAAGTTTGCGAGTGTATCCGAGAAGTACGATTCGTTCATTGGTCAGTTGGCGAAAGGCGAACAAGTCAACGTCGATGAGTTGGCGGACATCCTCGACGAACTCGACAAGTCCGATGCGGACTTGGAAAAAGACATCGCCAACAAACAACGCAGGATGGCGGCGGCGGTTGAACTTGAACGCCTGCGAAAAATCGCGAGAGAAATACCAACACTCGAAGCCACCATGAAGCAATTGGACGATGAACTGTCCGCGATCATCGCAGCGAAAAAACCAGCGATTGCAGCAGCGGTTGAACGACTGGCGGCGGCGCAACTTGAAGTTGGTCGAATCGGTTCAGTGGAAAGCGAGTTGCAAGAGGTTGGCGTTCCTATTCACCTTCAACAACGCAAAGCGGCTGTCACCGCGAAGCGTAAACAATGGGCAGATGCAAAACGCGAATTTGAAGCAAAGGTAACTCCACCACGAGACCACGTCCGCCAATTGCGAAATCGGATTGAAGTCCTCGACCAGCGAATTGCACGCGCTAAAGGTGGAGACGTCAGCGACCTACAGTCGCAACGCAAGAATCTTGCTGAGGCGCAGCAATCATATCAGGGTCAGATTGACAGCCTATCGCTGGTCAAATCGCGAATCGATGATATGTTGCGAGAGATTGAACGCGAAGAACGACAGATTCACGAACTATCAATGCAACCATAGAACATAGCTGGCGTGGTGGCGGGTTGCAGACCGTTCATTCCTTTCGTCGGCAACACGCGATCGATATCGAGCCTACCAGCGAACTAGGGGTTGGCCTGCCTAACCCCTAGTTTTTCTTTATTCAGGGAGATACGAAAAGTGTTCCAACCAATCAAAAGAGAAGCCAAACCGATTCGTAGAACGTCGACTGTCGTTTTGGCTACATCGGAACCATCGGTCCGCTATGACCGCATCGAACGCAGATTCTATAGCGAAATACTCGAGATGTCTGGATTCGTCAACACTCGATCCCGTCGCGTTCCGTTGGTCGATGTCGACCGCAGCACCGTCCGCAATATCCTAGGGTCCGTGGTCAATCTTCGTATCGACCGTGGCAGGTTGCTTGGCGAGGTATCGTGGGCGCGTTGTCCGCGATCACGCGCGGCAGAGGCTAAGTTTCTCGATGGTCATCTTGAGATCATTCAAGTTGAGATCAAACCAATAGAGATGCAATTCGATGATGAACTTCGATTCATCAAGCGATGGTCCGTGTTGGTGGCGGTCATCCAACCCGCACACGAGTCCTACGGATATTCCCGCACAATAAAAAACAGCGGGTCCCTATAGCCATTGCCATACCATAGCGGTCAAGGAAGTCCCGAATGTTCGCAGCAAATTCCGTCCGTCCTGTTTTTATTTGAGGTGTTGTCGTGGTCCGAATCTTCGTTGAATGGTGGTTTCTAGTTTGTCCCCCGATCATCTGAGGGAAACCCGATGACTAAAAAGTGTCGATTTTTTGAACCACTGGCGGCGGAACTTGCGGGAGGGTCATCGATTCGCGATGCAGCGAAAACCGTAGGTTGCAGCGAAACCCTAGCCTATCGAACCAACTCAATGCCAGAGTTTCGCCAGCGGGTGAGTGAAATCCGATCAGACATCACAGCGGGAGTTGTTGGCGTTTTAACCTCGAGCGCACAACATGCGGTTGAGACCTTGCGAGAACTCTTGTCGGATGAGGAAGAACCATCGGTTCGACTTCAAGCAGCTAAGGCGATATTGGCGGCACTGGGACCGATGTCCGAACTTGGCGAACTTCGTCAACGACTCGATGCACTCGAACAAGCAGATGCGAAACTGAGGATAGCACGATGAAGTTGGTAAACCGAATCGCCAGATACGAACGCGAGATGGCGGCAGAACTACAGGAAGCAGCACAGCGACGACTGCAGCGCGACCGAGAACTACAGAAGGAACTGCGATTACCTCTCCCCGCAGCTGCGTCCGATGGGGAACGTAAAGAAGCCTTGCGCCGACTTCTCACGATGCAAGACGAGATCCGCCAGGGGTCCGCAGAGAATGAAGCGTTATCGAGATGGTTCGCATGGGTCGACATCATTCACGCGAAATATAGTCGCTGAACCCTCGATCGATTCGATAGAATACCGAAAGCGTATTTTTCCAGCGAACCAGCAAAAAACGACCTCGAAATTTAGCGTCTAACGAACGCAAAGGGTCATTCATGGCATATCGGTCATCCAGTTTGCAGCGTGTCGCATACTGCGAGTATTGTGGTCAGCGATTCAACCCCAAGACCACCAAGGCGTCCAGCGAGTATTGCACCCCTGCCTGTCAGGTTTCCCATGAACGGGAGTTTGCGCCGGCGCCGACAATCAAGCGATGTCCGCGTTGTGGTGGCAAGCATTCCACCGAACGATGCCAGGTATGTTTGGTGCGTTTGCGATCGGACCGCGCCCGATAAGATTCGGGTAAAAATTGCTCTAACTAGGTGGCGTCAATGACGCCCGCTATGGCGTTTTATGGCACCCTATGGCGGGTATCGAAATCGAAAAACCCAGGAAAAACATGGGTTTCTGAGGGTTTCAAGAAGTTGTTTTTTGCCTTAGAAATCCGTTGCTCTATCCAACTGAGCTATGGCACCCCAAGATAAACCTATTGAACTTTGCAGTTCAGAGCGTCCAAGGATACTCAACAACGTCGAACTCTGCAAACCATAGCCCAAACAGCTTGGCAGGAGCCGAAAGAGTATCCGGCGCACCGAACCCCTCGCCAGATTCATCAAATCCAGCTATATCCATCTCTCTCGTTTGGCGAGGGACAAAATGAGGTTCCCTAGCGATGGGACGTTTTTGACCCCCGACAGGTTCAGATCGACGGAAACATCTTCCCAGATACCGCACATTTGTCACCCGCTACCAGGCCCTGTGCAATACCAATCGCCCGATGCAGTACCCAACTATTCCAGCGGTCTTGCCAAACGTACATGATAAGGCGACCAACGCCAGTCGGGCTTTAGAAAATCAGTGCTGATCAATTGAGCGCCACTCTCGATAGCGCGCTGACGCCGAAATGTGATGTTCTCCCGCGCTTCCTTCGTCCCAGAATCTGCTCGAGTGCGTATTAAAAAACCTTCGCGAACCAACGCTTGAATTTCAGCAAAGGAACCCACCGGATCATTCCGTTTCATCCAGGCTGCAGCCGGATGATCTCGCTCGACGCTCGTAAAGAGTAAACGCCCCGCCAGAATATCGCTTTTCACCAAATACGCATCCCGCAGACTTCCCTCATTGTCCAGCAAGAAGGCAATCTTGCCGCGCTCACTTTCCACCGTGGGCCAACCAATTCCCTGGACGGCATCTCGTAAAGTTGGCTTTCCATTCCGCACGTAATCGGGTGTCAAAATACGTTCGCGCGGCCAAACACTCAAGATTTCATCTTCCAATGTCGTAAACCCCGCTTCATCCCAACCGATCGGACGTGTAAGCGGCGAAAAAGAATCCGATTTCAACTCCACTAACACAAACAAAGTGACATGACGCGGATTTTTATCCGACCAATCTTTCAACTCTTTCAAAGCCTCGACCCACGTGTAGACCGTCGTTCGATAGTCGACATCAGGACTGTGCAAAACCTTTATTCCCGGCTGCTCCATCCGTCCATCCGGATCATAGATTGGAACAGTAACGTTCTGCTGCTGAGCCATACGATAAGCAGCCGGCTTACGATACAAACTACCTTTAGGATCAAGATAGATATCGAGTTCCACATGTCGCGCACCATATCGATCGAGTTGCTCGGTTAACGGAGGTTGAGTCACATCCAATGATTCCGCTTCACTCGGTGCAGCCGCTCCAATCAAACCCATTGCGACGCTGTCCGGAGCAACGTGATACGAATTGTGCGTACCGACCAGTTGAAGTTCATTCAAACGTTTCTGTGACACATCCACCCGCTTCACAGGTGCTTCATGCTTGAGCTGTGCATCAATAAAGAGATAGGCGTCTTCGCGGGCTTGTGGTGGAAAGTCATGCTGACTGTCGGGATAAATGGCAACCAACTTCTCAGCGGCATCATACCAGGCATAGACCTTTTTCGCTTCGGCCATCGTCTCGCGAACGCCATCGCAATCAAAGTTGTTATCGTGTAGTGGTGAACTCGTGAAGAATGCACGCGGAGCAATTGCAGCTAATAGCTCAGGAAAATCAAAGGGAACTTCATCCGGAGAGGAATGATAAACAGAGTCAATCAACGGCATGTAACGCGGACTTGTCCACCCTTTGAGATTCCCGGCGCAGTACTTATGAAATCGCGTGAAGCCACAACTGGTAACGATGACCTTGATTCGCTGATCGAACACCGTGGTGAAAATGGCGTTGTGTCCACCGAGCGAATGTCCTATCGCACCAATTCGCTCTTCATCTACTTCGGGCAAATTTTGCAAGACGTCAATCGCTCGCATGTTGTTCCAAATCGCTTTGAGTGAGCCGCTTTTCCATTCGGGATGCTGAGCAAAATCGTACGGATATTCGCCGAAGGATGGATAGTCGGGAATAAGAACCACATATCCACGCTGTGCCAACTCAATCCCATAATGCAAGTTGGGATTTCCTCCCATACCAGCTGGCTCTTCTTTGCCAATCGGAATAGTTTGATGCAAACACAACATGGCAGGAAGCTGCTTTTCCACTTTCTGAGCCGGCATGATAAGAATGGCGGGAACCCAATCGTTGACTTCAGCCTCAAACCGCAAGTGCTTTTGGATCAAACCACCTGCCAGCGAAGTTTCTTTAGTCACCTGGACTTTGGGAGGCGCTAGCTTAGATCGATCAGGCAACGCCCCCATAACCTTGTGCATATTCTCAAGCACACTCAAGCGGCGGCGCTCCCAATCAGCAGCATTTCGAATCAACTGCAACTTGCCGCCATCATCGACATATTGCTCCAGCTTGAAATGAACGGGTTGCTCGTTCTGAGCCAAAGCAACATTGTGCAATGCCCAACACAAACCGAATACGCCGATAAAGATCAACTTGAAGTGCATGAGAATGTCTCGGCAGCAAATAAACGTCGGATCCCAAAGCTGTTAGAGATATGTTACTCGGTTCAGCGTCTCGATGCAGCCGTTGTCGCAGATCCGACCGAATGTGCGGCCATTCAACGATCGACGGTCTCTCTGGTGGCAGAATTACACCGAAATTCAGGGCAATAACGATCCAAATATTCCCCCGACGCAGCTTTGGTGCTCGCCAAAAAATAACAATCGGTCTCACTCCGACTTGGCAAAGTGGCATGTGATGCGCGAATGAAGTACGCTAATAATGTCCTTTCCTTACTCTCCTAACGCAGTGCTCAGCTTATGATTCTCAATACCCGCCTCGATGGAAATGTGGCCTACGTGCAACTTGAAGGCGATATGGCGGGTCCCGTTGATGAGGCCACGCGCACACAGCTGATCGATCTCATTCAGCCAGGTCGCAAGCTCATTGTCGATCTATCGCAATGGAGCACCTGTTCGGGGATGGGACTACGACGCTTACTGCTTCTCTTTCGCTGGGCTATGTCTCAACGTTGCCAAGTTGACCTGCATGGAATCCCAAACGATTTTAGAAACTGCGCGGAAGCAGCTGGATTCACCGATCTATTTTTTCAAGCAGAAGTGCCCGCACAAGCGCCGATCATCTCTGCAACCCCAGCTCCTCGAATCGATATTTTCCCCACTCAATATCACAGCGGATTTGGCATTCGCCCCGGCTTGCCGTACCCATTAGGGACTTCGAGCGTGACGCGTGGAATCAATTTCGCTGTCTATTCTAAACATGCCACGGCCGCACATTTAGTTCTCTTTCGAGCAGGTCAACAAGAAGCCTTTGCGGAAATACCGTTTCCGGACGAGTTTCGAATAGGCCATGTCTTTACCATGATCGTCTTCGATTTGGATACCGAAGAAATCGAATACGGTTATCGTATGTTTGGCCCGTATGAACCCCAGGCAGGACATCGATTCGACGATCGGTTGGTACTGCTCGATCCACATACACGCTGTATTGCGGGTTTCGACGGCTGGGGCAAGCCGCGAATGTATCAAAACTCGCGATATCCTTACCGTACCCGCATCCTTCCGGAAGATTACGATTGGCAGGGCGATCGCCCGCTTGGTCTCCCCACCGAAGATTTGGTCATCTATGAAATGCATGTTCGCGGCTTTACCCAAAGCCCAACTTCGAAGATACGATATCCTGGTACGTTCGCTGGTATTCGTGAAAAAATCCCTTACTTAGAAGAGTTGGGTGTCAACTGTATTGAATTGATGCCCATCTTCGAATTTGACGAGACAGATAATCCTCGCCATCATCCGCAAACCGGCGAACGTTTATGGAATTATTGGGGCTACAACACCATCGCATTCCAAGCTCCGAAGGCATCCTTCGCAGCCTCTCACTCGGCGCAAATGCAGAGCGAGGAACTGAAATCGACCGTTAAGGAACTCCATCGACATGGCATCGAAATCATCTTGGATGTGGTCTTTAATCACACGGCTGAAGGAAATGAAAATGGGCCTACCATTTCACTGCGTGGCCTCGATAACGAGACCTATTACATGCTCACTCCACAAGGTGAGTACTTCAACTTCAGCGGTTGCGGCAACACATTAAACTGCAATCATCCAGTGGTTCGCGATTTCGTGTTGCAATGTTTGCGCTATTGGGTTGCCGAATATCACATTGATGGATTTCGCTTCGATTTGGCCAGCATCTTAGGCAGAGACGACCTCGGTTATCCATTGTCTAATCCACCCTTGCTCGAATCCTTAGCCATGGATCCAGTTCTCGGCAAAACCAAACTTATCGCCGAAGCTTGGGATGCAGGTGGACTTTATCAAGTGGGCTCATTCCCGAGTTATGGTCGCTGGGCCGAATGGAACGGCAAGTATCGCGATGCCATTCGCAAGTTCCTCAAGGGTGATTCTAACATGACCAGCGAGATGGCCACCCGTCTCATCGGCTCGCCTGATCTATACGTTGCTCGCGGGCCTGCTGCATCGATCAATTTCATCACCTGTCACGACGGTTTCACATTGCGAGACCTCGTATCTTACAACGAAAAACATAACGAAGCTAACGGCGAAGAGAATCGCGATGGCGCTAACGACAACCATTCCTGGAACTGCGGTGTTGAAGGCGAAACCAACGATCCTGAAATACTCGCGTTGAGACTACGTCAAGCTCGCAATGCAATCACCATATTGATGCTCAGCCAAGGCGTACCAATGCTCTTGATGGGTGACGAAGTTGGGAGAACGCAAAAGGGGAACAACAACACCTATTGTCACGACTCTCCATTGAATTGGTTCGACTGGACGTTACTCGATACCGAAAGAGATTTCTTCCGTTTCTGTCAACGTTGGATTCAATTCAGAAAAGCGCATCCACTATTGCGTCATCCTGCGCACGTTGGCAAAGAACATGCCCACACTTCGCCACTGGAAGTCAGTTGGCACGGACACCAAGCGTGGAACACCGACTGGTCGCCCGAAAGTCGATTTTTGGCATGCATGCTCCGTCAGCGACTGCCGCATACAAACGATTGTCTATATGCTGCGTTCAATATGCACTGGGAACCAGCCGATATTGAGCTTCCTGAACCACCCGATGGCGATAACTGGTATGTGTTTGTAGACACCTTCCAGCCCGCACCACAGGATATTGCGGAAGTAGGGCAAGAAGCTAGGTTCATCAAAGATCGCAAATATCAACTTGGCCCACGCAGCTGCTTAGTCGCTGTCCCACGTTAACAACCACCACTTATCCTGCCATTCTAAAGCCCCACCTATGTACAAAACCAATCGACTTCTTCATTCGCTTCTATGTATTGCAACAACCACTTTTCTCCTCACGGTCACTGGGACATGCTTTGCAGGCCCACCAACCTCACCCGAGACCACTAAACCAAATATCCTCTTTCTATTCGCCGACGACTTATCTTATGAAGCCGTCGGATATGCCAAGAGGTACAACGTGCAAACGCCAAATCTCGATCGACTAGCGGCTCGCGGAATCAGCTTCACGCACACTCACAATATGGGATCGTTTAGCCCAGCTGTCTGTGTCGCCAGTCGCACAATGTTGGTGACTGGACGCAGCGTGTGGCGAGCAGAAGCTATCTACAAAAATGTCTCTGCTGTTCATACTGCACAAGAGATGTGGCCACAGTTACTAAAGACTGCGGGTTACCATACTTACATGACCGGCAAATGGCATGTGCCCATCGATGCGAAAATCTGCTTCGATCAAGTGGGAACGGTTCGAGCCGGCATGCCAAACGACAAACCAAAGTGGTACTCACGGCCTGTTGACGGTCAACCCGATCCATGGAACCCTGCAGACGAATCGGCGGGTGGATATTGGACGGGTGGTAAACATTGGAGCGTTGTAACAGCCGATGAAGCTTGCGGTTATCTTGCTAGCCGCCAGGATCAAACTCAACCCTTCTTCGCGTACGTTGCATTCAACGCCCCACACGATCCAAGGCAGGCACCGCAAGCCTACCTCGATCGCTATCCGGTCGAACAGATCGCGCTCCCTGAAAGTTATGCAGCTGATTATCCTTTTGCCAAGGCCATTGGTTGTGGGCCTGACTTACGCGATGAACGGCTCGCTCCATTTCCAAGAACTCCACATGCGATTCAAGTGCATCGACGTGAGTATTACGCACTCATCACCCATCTCGATGCACAAATCGGTCGCATCCTCCATTCGCTCGATGAAGCAGGGCAGGGGGATAACACTTGGATTTTCTTTACAGCCGATCATGGATTAGCAGTCGGATCTCATGGTCTACTGGGGAAGCAAAACATGTACGAACATAGCTTGCGTGTACCGTGCATCGTCGCAGGACCCGGCATCCAAACATCAAGAGAGATTCACGAACGAATTTATCTGCAAGACATCGTCCCAACCTCGCTGGAATTGGCAGGAGCTTCCATCCCTAAGACTCACGAATTCCGCAGCTTCTCACCGCTACTTCGTTCGGAAGCGTATGAAGCCCGCCCAGGCATCTACGGCGCGTACCTTGGCTTGCAGCGAGCCTACATCCAAAACAATTTTAAGCTCATCCACTATCCCAAAGCCAAAATCACGAAGCTGTTTGACCTGAGTCGCGATCCATTGGAACTTAAAGATTTAGCCAGCGTCCCAGAATATCAGGACGAGATTGTTGCGTTACAGGAGGCGCTCGCGGCGGAAGAAACACGGCTCCGAAAATAACTTCAACCTGCAAATCGTATCGCCATTGCGCATAAAAAAAGACTCGCTTCCCAGCACCTGAGAAGCGAGTCTCATCAAAATCTAAAAACGCTTAGTTCAACGATTCCGCAATCGCTTCAGCTAGAACTGGCAAGTTCTTCTCGGTCATGCCGGCGACGTTGATACGTCCACTACCAACGATGTAGAGCGCCTTGTTTTGCTTGAGCCAATCGACTTGCATTGGAGTTAGACCGCTATACGAGAACATTCCCTTTTGCTTAAGCAAGAAGCGGAAATCGCGTTTGTCGGTCAACTTCGTCATCAAGGCCACAAACTTTTCGCGCATCGTGTGGATACGGTTTCGCATTCCATTGACTTCAGCTTCCCATTGTCCTCGCAGGTCGGCATCGCCAAGCACTGTCGCGACCACAGAAGCACCATGGCGTGGTGGGTTGCTATAGTTGCAACGCACAGCGGCCTTCAATTGACTGAGAGCTGCCGTGGCTGCGGTTGGTGATTTGGCCACCAAAGTCATCGCTCCCACTCGTTCGCTATACAAACCAAAGTTTTTGGAGAGCGAACTGCAAATGAGCAGTTCTTCATGTTTCTTCAAAAGAGCTTGTACACCCACAGTATCTTCGACGAGCCCGTCACCGAAACCTTGATAGGCAAAATCAACCAAAGGCAAAATCCCCTTGGATGCAGTGACTTCTGCGATTTGCTCCCAAGCAGCCGCATCAGGATCGATACCGGTCGGATTGTGGCAGCATGCGTGCAAACAAATCATGTCGCCCGGCTTGGCATCTTTCTTGAGTGTCTCGAGCATCGCGGTAAGATCGAGCGATACTTTGTCTGCAGCCAAATAGGGATGAACAAGAGCTTTGATCCCTGCAGCTTCGAAAATCGATTGGTGATTGACCCAGGTTGGATTGCTCAGCCAAATGCGTGTGCCTGGAAAATGACGGCCCACAAAATCGGCAGCGACGCGGCATGCCCCGGTGCCACCAGGCGACTGAACCGTGGCGGTTCGATCGAGCGACACAGCATTTTGAACTGCCATAGCGGCAACAGCTCGATTGAATTCGGGCAGGCCCTCGATCGGCAAATAACCTTTCGTAGTTTCCTGTTCAAGCAAGCGTTTCTCTGCTTCTTTCACACTTTTCAAAATGGGCGTTGCGCCTGTTTCATCTTTATAGACGCCCACCGTCAAATCGATTTTGTCCGAGCGTGGATCGGCGCGAAACGCCTGACTTAGCCCAAGAATCGGATCTGCTGGTGCTGTCGGTAGATGGTCGAACATCGCAAAATTACCCTGCCGCAAAAGTGTGGAGAAATCAAAACAACAATGCCCGCAGTCATAGCCCAGTAAAGTGTTCAGCGAATCGGATTTTTCAGCAAGGGGAGCCCGAATGCCAACTGAGCGAAATATTGGGACATTTTTTAGACCGTCGTCGCAATAAGGGGTTCGCACGTTGGATATCGCCCCAACGGGTGCTGCCCGCTCCCTACCCATGTTCAAATTTTGATGATCTGCCGAAATCGAAGAGAATAGGAAAGCAAACTAGGCGGGCCCCTAAACTATAATCGAGAGATACTCGTCAAATTCGGTCGCGTTTTTCCTCGGAAATGCCGATCTCTATAAGATTTGATAATACTAATCACGCGACCTGAGCCTTCTTATCTGGGTATCCGCTTATGCATCCGCAATTGATCACCGCCGGCTTAACGGACATCGGAAAGCGTCGCGACTCCAACCAAGACAACTTTTTGGTAGCCGATTTGACCCGCTCGTTGCAGGTGGCGAATTCGAGTTTGCCCCTTTCACCAGGCAGCCGCGTCTATGGAAATCCACTTTCCCGACTGATTTTGGTTGCTGATGGGATGGGAGGTCATCAAGGTGGCGCGCGGGCTAGCGCACAAGCTATTGAAAGCATGGTTCGACAACTGCTCGAAACTCAAGATTGGTTCGACATATCCGACATTGAACAGATGGACCAATTCGCATTGCACATTGATCGCTTGTTCCGAGCTACGCATCGCTCGCTAGAAGAGGCATCGAGAAGCGATCCGAGTCTAAAGGGGATGGGAACCACACTAACCCTAGTCTACGTTTCCTGGCCGCGCATGATTGTCGTTCATGCGGGCGATAGCCGTTGTTATCTTTTGCGGAACAATCAATTCAAAGCACTCACCAAAGATCACACCATTGCGAGTCAGTTGGTAAGCCGAGGCGAATTGCGCGAGGAAGATGCAGCTAGTTCGCAATGGGGTAACATGCTATGGAATGTTCTTGGCGGCGGTGGTGTCGATGTGCGACCGGAAATCTGCACGGTCGATTTGAGGGAAGAGGATTGGATTTTGGTCTGCACCGATGGTCTCAACAAACATCTGTCCGACGACGAGATCTATCAAAAACTTATCGGTGGTGGCGATCCACACTACATTGCTAATGACTTGATTGAGAGCGCTAACGCCAAGGGGGGAACCGATAACATCACTGTTGTCTTGACGCGTGTGGCACGTATTGTGTCGGACTCCACTTCAGAATTCGCTAAACCGACAACGACCATTCGCGAACGTGGTTCAACCGAACCTTCGACCGATATTCTGTCGCCCACAACCACAATCGATTCACCAAAACCGACAACGACTTAATCTTCTTCAAACTTTTCTTTGATGGCCCTTACGATAGCCCGCCGCGTCGGTAACAAATCGATGTGAGCCCCCACATCGATACGCAGATATTTGGCTAACTTGAGCGCCAAATCAAAATCGCGAATGCCTTCGTATTGAGTCACTCGCTTTTCATCGAAGTAGATGGTCGTGTCATCCCGATCAAACCCCGATTCAAAGCCATCGGCTAGCTCTTGAATCCAATCTTCTGGAATCCCGCGCGAGCGGCAATGTTGCAGCGACCAAATATGATCTCCGTCGCATTCGTGCAATAAACTCAAAGCTTGAAGCCGCGACAAAGCCATCAATAACGCTCACTCTTAAACTCGGGCCAAATCAAAATCTATTGCAAGAGTTTCTCGACAGTCTCCAACCGCGCGTTCAGATCTTGGATGGTCGCTTCGAGAGCAGCGATCTTTGCTTCCAGCGCGGCATTATGACTGGCGCTGCCGCCGCTTGAGCTGGAACTCATGCTGGAACTCGAGCGCGGAGCTGCCGCAGCGGCGGGCGCATCAGAATCATCGCCTCCGTCCGTGTGTCCTTTGTAGTTGGCATACTCGGTTCGCAGCGCGGTCAATTCATGCGGCAGGTAAACGTTGTGCGTCACAATCTGTCCACGGCCGGCTGGGGTGAGGTACACAATGAGGTTCTTTTTCTCTAACCCTAAAAGCAAATTTTGCAACGTTCCAAGATCGGCAATGGGATCCATACGCGATGCGCGTTGCCGCAGCTCGCCTAACGTTTGTGGACCACGCAACAAGAGTTCGGTCATGATGGCTGCTTCAGCCCCCGAGATTCCGAACCATTGATAGACATAGTGACGAATCTTAGTGACTCGTCCTGAGCCTTCAACTCTAGTAATTGCCCCCGTCAATTTGAGTTGGTCGACAACTTCCTCGACTTGATCTTGCGTCAAGTTCATTTGCGGATCTCGATTGCTCTTCTGGTTGCAACCTGTGGTCAAGCCAGCGATGGTCATCGGATAAGCATCGGGCGTTGTCTTGGCCTTCTCCACCAACGTTCCAAGCACACGGCGTTGTTTGGCGTTTAGCGGCTCCCAAGGAGCAGGCTTAGCTTCTGGGGAAGTTGGCGATGCACTACCATCGCCTACAGCTGAAGGATTATCCGCACTGCTCATGTCTATTCTCCTGAGTAACACGCTCCCTGCTGAGAGCGTGATGATTACATTACAACGCTTTGTGTCGCCTCACATCAATCCGCGCACGATGCTTGGCTGGTTCAGGCATCTTTGGGTCGATTATGGACACGGAACATCTCTTGATAGGGTAGCAAGATACCACCATCAATGGTCAGGGTGCTACCGGTCATGTAGTCGCTGCCTGGATCGCAGAGGAAGACAACGCCACGCGCAATATCCTCGGGTTCAGCCAAGCGTCCCCAAGGAAGTGCTTTGCCATGCTGCATCAGTTCATCTTCAAAGAAGAACTTGCGTTCGCCTGGGGTATTTGTCCAACCTGGGTGAACGAGGTTCACGCGAATACGATGCTCGGCCAATTCACACGCCGCCGTTTTGGCCATTTGATCCAACGCGGCTTTACCCATGTTGTAGGCCATCGCACCTGGAATCGGTTTGTAGGCGTGAGGCGAACTGATAAAGACCATCGATCCGCCGCCACCTCGCTCGAGCATATGCGCGGTCGCCGCTCGCAAGATATAAAACGGTGCCCACATACATACATTAATGGTTCGTTCGAAACCTTGCATGTTGGCTTTATAAAACAGCTCGCGATCGCTGTAGGCTGCGTTGGAAACAACAATATCCAAACGTCCGAGACCCTTTACCGCTTCTTCTACCATGCGTTCCACTTGGTCGCGCTCAGCCAAGTCGGCGATCAGCGGAATGGCTTGAGCTCCATGGGCACGGCATTGTTGAACGGTGTCGACTGGATCGACCAGATCGTTCACAGCCACGTCAGCACCAGCCTGTGCTAAAGCGTTGGCAATAGCGGCACCGATCCCGCGAGCGGCACCTGTCACGAGCGCTTTCTGGCCGAGTAATGCTTGTCCGGGATATCGCAGTTGTCTTGTATCGACGGTCATTCGCTTCTTCTTTTCTTGTAGTTACGTATAAATGGAGACAGTAGTTTTGTATGTGTTGGCTTACGCCCCCAAGACGGCTTGAAGTTTCTCATGTGTTTCGGGGGTATTGAATTGGAGTTTTCCAAATCCGTAGGTTGCTCCGGCATCGACAGCCAGCTGTTGATGGTCGGGATAGTTGGTGATCATCATCACAGGCAAGGCTTCGAACTCGGGGCGGGACTTGATCAATTTAATGATGTCCAAACCATCGCTGTAATCTTGATCCAGCTTGCGGTTCACGAGCACCAAAGAAATCGCATGAGCTTTGAGCATCGCCAGCGTGTCCTCGGGACCGTGCGCTTGCAACACTTGCGCATCAAAGCCTTTTTCGATAAGCCTCTTGATGGAAGAATGATCAGGCCCACAATTTCCTACATCGAGCACTAGCTTTGGCATCTTTGGATCCTCAAGAAGGGGTGATATCGTTCGAATGGAACGTCGAGCCCCGCGAACACAAGAACAGCTATCTGTAGAGGGATTGTAGTGGAGAGGGCAAAAACAAAAAACGGCCCGTCTTGCACTCGCAAAACCGGCCGTTGTGTTTATCGTTCATTTTAAGATCCCCATCGTCACCGCAGTGACCCGAGATCGTTAACATCGAATCCGTTCAACGAATGCGCAACTAGTTTCCACCAGCAGCAGGCGCGCCGACAGGCGGGGGAGCATCAGCTGCAGGCTTGTCAGCCGCAGGAGCTTCTGCAGCAGGGGCTTCTGCCGCTGGGGCCGCCGCGTTTTCGCTCGGCTTATCCATTTGCATTTGAGAAGATCCCTCGCCATCCAATGAGCTTTTTGGCGCGGCCGAGGAGGTCTCGCCCTTCTTGCCCGAGTCACATCCTGAAATCGACGTTGTGGCAATCATTCCCATCACAAACGATACCAAGATGAGGAAGTAAGCCGACTTTTGTTGATTCATACTTAACCTGTAATGAGGAAGGGCCGGAAAGGTCCGGCATAGTGCGGTGTCAAAGGTGTGGCCCAAACCTATCCGACGACAAACTCGTCCGTCGAATCAAATTTAGGGGTTACTACGATCAGCACTTTCATTCTGCCAACCGCCCGATGCACGACTCCGGGTGGAATTAAACAAGCGATTCCGGGAACTACCGGCATCTGTCTGTCATCCAACTCAAGGTAGGCACCAGGCTCGCATTCCAGAATGAAATACGTCTCGGTCATTCGCTTGTGGTAATGAGGCTGGGCCGATTCGAGGATCTCGGTAACGTGCAACGTGTAGGGCACGTCGGACCGATCCTCAAAGGCTCGCCTGGCTAAACCGCAAGGGCAGTCGACGGGTGGCAGACTCTTGAAGTCCACCACACAGGGAGACCGTCCAGCCGAATCGGCACAATCGACAGGGATTGCGTGATTCACCGGGGCCACTTCCTGGGGCGAAACGGGCTGGTTTTGGCCTGAAGGATCTCGTTCCCTATTGGAGCGAAGCATCACTGCCCCCTCAAGTCGCAAAAGCTAGCTGTTCCGCAACACCGTCACGGCACCATTATTCTAGCTCATCGCTACGCTCAAAGGAACTGCAGCTGTCCTGAGCTTACCCTTTCTACCTTTTTTTCCAAAACCTTTGACAAAGGTGGATCAACCGAAACCGGCCAAACCACCCGAAATAGCCCCTCCAGAATGGTCTATTTTCGATAAACTGCACAAAGCTTGAGGCCGAACAATCGACAAAACTTCACAGGCTTACCAAGGCGGCATTATCGTGCATCTCTGCTGCCGTAAGTCCTTTGCCCAAAAATGATTTACGTCTCTCAAGGGACTTTCGAGACCGGGCCGATATCTACATCTGTCACGGCTTACCTTGGTCTCTGCAAATCGGAAGCAGGGAGAAGGTTACGAGATTACCGGAGCACGTAGAAGAGCCCAAGGAAGGCTCGGTCCGGTACTGGCGCATGCCACATTCGATGAAGGTAGTTTGCGGGCTCCGTACCGCGTCTCGATCCGGTAAGCGAGTAGTTAACCGATCGCGGCACCACGAAGTCGAGTGGCTTGACACGACCCAGGTGAGGTTACTCGATGCCGCGTGGGCAAAGAGGGCGATTTCGACGGCGACTTCGTGCGTTGAAACCGGTCTCGGCCCCCCGCACCCCATCGCCGGTAGCGCCAGGAAGCAGCGGTCAATACATCATAGGGAGATGTGGCTAGATGAAATGGAACATTTTGGTTGGTTCGTTAGTGCTCGGTGCAAGTCTTTGTACTCCGAGCTTCGGTGGCGGTCTTTTGGATCGCTTGCTTAGCTTGAAGGGTGCCGGCTGCGATACAAGCTGCTGTGACACCACTCCAGCATGTGACCCAGGTTGCGGCGTTGAAAACGCTTGCGATCCAGGTTGTGGAATTGAAAACGCTTGCAACGCTTGCGACCCAGGTTGCGGTGTTGAAAGCCCATGCAGCGCCGACCCAGGTTGCGGCGTTGAAGCTTGCAACAGCGGCTGTGCAGCTCCTAGCTGCGGCACCGAAGTTGCTTGCTGCAAGCCACGCAAGAAGCCATTGTTGGCTTTGTTGCACAGCTTGAAGCCAAAGAAGGCTTGCTGTGACAACGCTTGCGAACCAGCTTGTGGCGTTGAAGCTTGCAACTCTTGCGATCCAGGTTGCGGAATTGAAAACAGCGCTTGCGGTTGTGCAGCTGCTCCAGCTTGTGGTCCTGCTTGCGGTATTGAAACACCTGCTTGCTGCGACAACGGTTGCGATTCAGGTTGCAAAATCAAGCGTCCTCGCTTGTTGGACTTGCTCTTCAAGTGCAAGAGCAAAGGCTGCGATGAAACATGCTGCGATGCAATGAGCTCTTGCGGATGTGGCGAAGCTGCACCTGCTGCTCCTGCAGCACCAGCTGCTTCAGAAGCTGCTCCTATGCCTCCAGCTCCAACCACTGACCACAGTGCACAATTGCAAAGCAAGCGCCGCGTCATTCAGGCTAGCTCATACGTTCGCTAAGGTGAACGGTAAGAGTTAAGCAACTCAGACGTGTGCTCAACCCGAGCGGCCTCTTTTCTCCGGAAAAGAGGCCGCTTTTTTTATTTCCCGCCGCCGACTTATCGAAACCTCTCGCTGCGATTACAGTATTAAGAGCCCATTCCTGAACCCATCTTTCTCTGGAATACTCTTGGTTTATGTCCTCGTCAGAAATCGACATTCGCCTACTCGATTGGAATCAACCACTCGATTGCCAAGCCCTTTTGGCGCTGACGCAAAACTACGCTCTTCATCCAATGGGTATGGGCAAACCATTTCCAGAAGAAATCGCCTCTCAACTGATCCCTCGATTACAAGCGGTGCCTAACGCACGCGTTTTCTTGGCATGGGACAACGATACGCCAGTTGGTATGGCTACTTGCTTCATTGGCTTCTCCACCTTCAAAGCCCGCGAACTGATCAACGTCCACGACTTGGCAGTCCATAGCGATCACCAAGGACGGGGCATCGGTCGCAAAATCCTACAACACGTACAAATGTACGCGATTGAAAATGGCTTTTGTGCCGTGACATTAGAAGTCCGCAACGACAACACCCATGCCCGCAAACTCTATCATCAACTCGGCTTCAAAGAACTGGGCGATCCGCTGCCATCGGATTACATGCTCTTTGGCAAATGGACCGCACCTAACTGATTACGCGATTGAGCCCACATGACGCTGGAAGATCTTTTGCAACAATCGCTCCTCCCATTGGAACTCACCGCAGATGAATTGCAACAACTGAGCAACTCTTTGCAGAACCTCCCCGCGCGCTCGATCCGTCGGTTGCGCAATCTACCTGCATCGCAACACGCTTTCTTTGAAGCACTCACTGCGGTGCCTTGGAATATCCACGGCTATTGGTGGGACGAATCTCGCGGTCGCCCAGGTGGTGAACCATTGTATGCAGCGGGTGGTTACTTCATCCAAGATGCCGCCTCGATGCTTCCCTTGACCCTTCTCCAGCCACAACCTGGCGAAACAATTTGCGATTTATGCGCAGCACCCGGCGGAAAATCGACAGCCATCGCCGAAGCTCTCGATGACTCCGGTTGGCTGCTTGCTAACGAAGCCATTCAATCGCGTCTCGCACCACTCGAGTTAAACTTAGCCCGCACCGGCAGTGAGCGTTACGTCACCACAAATTGCGATCCCGAACAACTCGCCGATCAATTGCCACAACATTTTGATGCAATCTTAGTCGATGCTCCCTGCAGCGGCCAAACTCTCATTGGCAAAGGCAAACAATCGCACAGCTCGATGGGCGCAGCAGCTATCGAACTCAATGCCGCACGTCAAACTCGCATCCTTGATGCAGCCGCCCGATTGGTTCGACCAGGAGGCCGGCTCGTTTATTCCACCTGCACGTTGGCCACCGCTGAAAATGAACATCAAGTAGAAGCCTTTTTGGAACGACACCCTGACTGGGAACTTGTTTCGCTCAATGCGATGCGAACGCAAGGTCTGGTTGGTGAGGACTCTACATTTCGAGCGTTAGAAGTTCTGCAAAGTCCGCTACTTGCGGGTTGCTTTCGCGTTTGGCCACATCGTGATCGCTGTGCGGGTGGGTTCGCCGCCCTCCTGAAAAAACGCGGGGATAACCAACCGCAACCAGATACTCTCCACGCAGAAATTGCCGTCGATTCTTCCGAGCGAAAATCGCGTACCAAACCGAATAAAAAAGGGGAAAATCGCTCCCGATTTCGCCAAAAAACGTGGGATTCGCAACTTCCCGCTGAACTGGATAGCTGGGGAGAACTCCAGTGGGCGGAAGCTGCCGTGGGATCTCAACAAGCGTTCGCGTGGCCCGACGAACTTCCTGAAGGTTGGCTAGAACTAATACATGGAGGTCCTGAAGTTGCCTACAAAAAAGGTTCTCAGTGGTTTCCATCTCACGCATTGGCATTGCGATTCAAGTGGATACCCAACCTCGCCATCGAGTTAACTGATGATGAAACAAAGCGGTTCATGTCGGGTGAAACGATCGACGTCAAAGGGCGAATATCGCTTCAAGATAGCGGCTGGTGTGTCGCGCGATGGCAACAGCTTTCGCTCGGTTGGCTCAAAATTGTCGATACAATCGGCAAAAACCACATCCCTAAACCTGCTCGACTCAACCTACAAACCTCCTAAAGCTCATTCAGGCGATTGACGGTAGTTCGTAACCTATCTAGTCGATATGGCTTAACATGCGGATGACCCTGTGCGGTCGCTTCCGCGTTTTTTGATACACATAGAGCAAAAGATGTTCACGCTGACGTTCGGTTTGTTGGGGGCCGGGCCCTTTGTTTTATACGGCCAAGAAATCGCTTATGGTGACTTAGCGATTATCGGCTTGCTCGTTCTTCTCGAAGGTGTGTTGTCGATCGATAACGCGCTGGTACTAGGACTGCTCGCCAAACGCCTACCACCTCATCAACGCGCTCGCGCTCTGTCGTACGGCCTGATCGGTGCGTTTGTCTTCCGTGTCATCGCCATCGCCACCGCCAGCTTCTTGTTGCAATGGACCTTCGTCAAATTCCTCGGGGGCTTTTATCTCGTCTTCATCGCCGTAAAACATCTCTTCTTCGAAAGCCATGAGGAAGAAGAACATAAGATCGTGATGGATAAAGAAGGAAACCCTTCTTTGGTCGATGCGCAAACGGGCTCGGATCTCACCTCGAATCAACAAGATATCGAAATTCGCGAACGTGTTCCCGTCGGTGTCTCACTGATCAATGAAGAGAGCAATGAGACGACAACGCCTGCGAACACGACACCGCCAACTCCTTCTTCAGCAGCCACTTCCACTGCGAACACTATCAAGACCTTAGCCAAGACACCATCGTTTTGGGGAACTGTGCTGGTGATCGAATTGACCGACATCGCGTTTGCTGTCGACTCGATCTTGGCCGCCATGGCTCTAGCTGGAAGTCGCCAAAGCAAACTGTGGGTCGTGATTGCCGGCGGTATCTTGGGTGTTGTGCTGATGCGATTTGCAGCAGCACTCTTTGTGCGATTGCTCGATCGCTTCCCACGCTTCGAAGTCTCTGCGTATCTGTTGGTAATCATCATCGGCGTTAAACTATTGGCCGACTGGGGATTCAACAGCGACTGGTCCTATCAACAAAGTCCATGGATCGCTTCTCGATTGGGAAGCTGGTCCGAAACGTTCAAGAACATCGAGTCAACTCGCCGCGAGAGCGTGACAAATTACGAAGCATGGCTAACCGCAAATTGGCCACTAACCAAAGGCGCCAAACTCGGCCATGCTGCACATGCGGGCGATGATCATGCCCATGACGAGCATGCCACTTCAGAGCACAAGGACACCAGCCATACTGGTAGTTCCGACGCTGACAGCCCCGCTACCGACACGACAGCCAAGAAGAAAGAAGTGTCGATCCCTCACATTCCCCACTTACTCGACTTCCACGACCTGCGCCGACCCGAATGCTTAGGCTTCTGGGTGGCGATGGCTGTCTGCTTCGGCATTGGGTTTGTTCCGCGCAGCCGCACGAAGTTGGATACTTGAGGAAGGGGGAAGTGGTTCAGTGGTTCAGTGATTCAGTGATCAGGAAACGAAGCCGGCTAGTTCGGTGGCGCGCTGGACTCGGCGGATCGCAACCATGAAGGCTGCGGTTCGCAAACCGACCTGGGAACGCTGTGCCTCTTGCCACACTTGCTCGAACGCATCGCTTAGAGTGTGATCGAGCTCTTGGCGCACGCGATCTAAACTCCAGCGATAATGCTGACGGTTTTGAACCCATTCGAAATAGCTGACCGTCACACCACCGGCATTCGCCAGAATGTCCGGAACGATAGTCACATTTCGCTCCTTCAATTTGCGATCCGCTTCCGGCCAAATCGGCCCGTTCGCACCTTCGATAATCATTTTGGCTTTTACCTGATCCACGTTGTCTTCGGTGATCACACCACCGAGCGCAGCTGGAATCAACAGATCACAATCGAGTGTTAACAAATCATCGGCTGGTAATTTAGTCGCATGCTCATAACCTTCCAGGCTACCTTTGTTAGCCAACGTATAGCGCAGCACGTCTTGAATATTGAGTCCATCAGGAGCGTAGTAACAGCCGCTCACATCGCTCACGGCCACAATCGGAAACGCAGATTCCGACATATACTTGGCAGCATGTGAACCGACATTACCAAATCCTTGAATGGCGACACGACATTGGTCGGGACGTATGCCGATTCGCTTTAACATCTTGCTGGCGATGATACCGACGCCTCGACCAGTCGCCTCTTCGCGCCCCTTCGCGCCATATTCTTCGACGGGCTTACCTGTGATGACGGCCGGATTAAAGCCGTGATATTTTTCCCATTGATTGCGGATCCATGACATCTCGGCAAAGCCGGTTCCCATATCGGGCGCAGGAATGTCGGTGTCGGGACCGATGATGTCATGAATTTGGTCCACAAAGGATCGCGTCAACCGTTCTACTTCTTTGCGGCTGAGCTTCTTGGGGTCGACTGCGATGCCCCCTTTGGCACCACCGTAGGGGAGGTCGACTACGGCGGTTTTCCAAGTCATGAGGCTGGCGAGAGCCCGAACTTCATCGAGGTCGACAGAAGGATGGTAACGCAAACCACCCTTCATGGGCCCACGGCTATTATCGTGTTGCACTCGATACCCCATAAAGGTGCGGATGGTTCCGTCGTCCATCTCGCAAGCGACTTGAACGGTCACTTCGCGTTTCGCGGCGAGCAGCAAAGTTCGCAACCAATCGGGTAAACCCAAACGATCTGCGGCTTCATTGAAGTACAACTCGGTTGCTGCAAACGCTTTCATTTTGGAACTCCTTGCCTGATTTCGCGTTAGGACTCACGCCAAGGTGACTTATTAGAACAAATTAGTAAGTGCAACGAGCCCCATTGTCGGTTAAAGTGACATTATGGGAAAGGAGCCAACCCCCAACCAAAAACTGAACAATAAAACAAATGAACACAACCATACTGAACAACCCACTGAATCACTGAATCACTGAATCACTGAATCACTGAATCACTGAATCACTGAATCACTGAATCACTGAATCACTGAATCACTGAATCACTGAATCACTGAATCACTGAATCACTGAATCACTGA
>Ga0209174_10000778_pt1 | contig 23273 bp, 22 predicted proteins | sample JI91814BDNA_FD_187505 | JGI IMG/M metagenome (GOLD analysis project Ga0209174, IMG submission 187505) | Wastewater effluent complex algal communities from Wisconsin, to seasonally profile nutrient transformation and Carbon sequestration -... | ecosystem: Engineered > WWTP > Effluent > Algae...
TGCCCCCAGCACGGTGATGGTGCGGGCCAGGGCGCGCTCGTCACCGCTCAGCAGAGCATCGACAGCGGCCGGCTCGCTCGCCAGCCGGGTGTCGCATTCCCGGATGAGTTCGTTGATCATCCCCGGCAGACCGAGGCGCTGGCCGTCCTGCGGGCTGAAGATGTGCACCCCGACCGCCGCGAGCGCCGCGATCTCGCTGGGCACGATGACCCCGCCACCGCCACCGTAGATCTTGATGTGCCCCGCGCCGCGCGCCGCCAACTCCTGCGCGAGATAGGTGAAGTACTCGACATGCCCACCCTGATAGGAGCTGACCGCGATACCCTGCACGTCCTCCTGCAGGGCCGCCGTCACGATCTCGGCCACACTGCGGTCGTGCCCGAGATGGATGACCTCGGCCCCTTGCGACTGCAGGAGGCGACGCATGATGTTGATCGCCGCGTCATGGCCGTCGAACAGGCTCGCGGCGGTGACGAAGCGGACCTGATTGACCGGAACGTGGAGGGCGGGCTTCTCGGTCATGGGGCGCTCCAGCGACGTCGGTGAGGCGGACAGGAAAATACTAGGACGTCCATGTATTTCTGTCGAACTCGTCCACGAGCCGCGGGTCCGGAGCAACGCCGTCGTAGACCACGACGACCTCAAGCGGACCCTGATACTCCTGGATCAACGCCGAGCGGATCGCCCGGCGCAGCAAGTCGGGCCGGTCCATGGTCGGGATGACCACCGACACGGATGGGCGGATGTCGTTGCTCATGACGAAGGCCTGACGGGGGGCTGTCGGTGGGTGGCTGGATGATCGGTGGCCTGGGGTCGTTGAGCGGATCACGAGAGGGGTGGGCTGATGGGCACAGGCCAGTCGGGAGGGGGCCTGGCGGGCGCCGCGAAGGCGGTGCGGGCGCGCGGCAGTGAGCGTGGCCGGGCGGCGCTGGTCGCGGGCGCCGATGTCGTCGGGAGGGCGAGCGCCGATGCCCGAGTGCTGCCGGGATTCTTGATCGCGGGGGGTCAGCGCTGCGGCACGACCTCGATGTATCAGGCGCTGCGCCAGCAACCCACGCTCTTTCGGCCGACCTGGCGCAAGGGCGTGCACTACTTCGACATGGCCTATGGCGAGCGCGACCTCCGTTGGTATCGCAGCCATTTCCCCTTGTCCCGGCAACTCGCGCGGGCGAGCACGCGCCACGGCGGGGACGTTGCGCACGCCTTCGAGTCGAGCCCCTATGACCTCTTCCATCCGCAGGCCCTGGATCGGATCGCCACCGACCTGCCCGACATCCGGCTTCTCGTGCTCGTCCGCGACCCGGTGGAGCGCGCCTACTCCTCCCACGCCCACGCCCGCGGCTACGAGAGCGAGCCGTTCGCGCGGGCCCTGGAACTGGAGGAGAGCCGCCTCGCCAGCGAGGTGGAGCGGATCGTGGCGGACGCGGCATACGAGTCGAAGGCTCACCGACATCAGGCCTATCGCAGCCGCGGGGAGTATGCCGCGCAGCTCGCCCACGCCGGACACCTCCTCGGGCGCGAGCGGATCCACGTGGTGGACTCGCACCGCTTCTTCCGCGAGCCGCTACCGGTGCTCGATGAGGTTCTCGGGTTCCTCGGCGTGACGACGCGGGTGCCGACGAAGGTCGAGCAGCACAACGCCCGTCCTCGGCTGCCGCTGGATCCCGGCCTCGCCCGGAAGTTGCGTGCGCACTTCGCGCCGCACGACGCCGCCCTGACGCGCTGGCTCGGCACCGAGCCGACGTGGGTGGCGGAGGGCTGGTGACCGAGCCCAAGGGCGGGTCGATGCGCGCGCTTCGGCGCGGGAGCATGCTCAACCTCTTCGGCGCCGGAGTGACCACGATCTGCCAGCTCGGGGTGGCCATGGCCACGACCCGGGGCCTGGCGTCCCAGGACGCCGCCGGCGTGGTCTTCACGCTGACCTCGGCGTTCCTGATCGCCGCGACGATTCTGCGGCTGGGCTCGCCGACCGCGCTCGTCCTGTTCGTCGCCCGGACCCCCGACGAGGACGGCGCGCGCAGCCGGCGCTTCCTCTCGATCGCGGTCCGGGTCATCGCGCCGCTCGTCGCCGGGGTCGTGGTGATCACGCTGGGCGCGGCGGGGTGGGCAGTGAAGTACGCCCCGGACAGCCTGGTGGGGGAGGCGACCCCGCTGGTGATCGCGCTCGGTCTCACTTTGCCGTTTGCGGTCCTGCTCGATGCGATCCTGTCGATCTCGCGCGGCCATCACGACATGCGCCCGACGGTGGCGATCGAACGGATCGGGCGGCCCGCATCGCAACTCCTGCTCTCGGGGGCCGCCATCCTCTGGTGGCCGACCGTCCTGGGTATGGGGCTTGCCTGGGTCCTGCCCTACCTCCCGGCTTTCCTGGTGGCCATCCGGGCGACGCCGTGGCTGCGGCGGCCGCGGGGGCGGCATACGGCACGGGCGCAGGCGGCACGGGTTCGGGCGGCAGGGGTTCGGGCGGCAGAGGGGCGTGCGGAAGTCGGTTCAGAGGTCGGTCCCGAGGAAGTAGCCGAGTTCCGCTCGTTCTTGTGGGCCCGGACGTTCATCGCGTTCTCGCAGGTGCTGTTCGCGCGCTTGGACGTCGTGTTGCTCGCGGCCCTGACGGGGCCGGCGGCGGCGGCCTTGTATACGGCGGCGACGCGCTTTGTGGTTGTGGCGCAGTTGATCCAGCAGTCGATCAGCACAGCCTTCGAGCCCGGCCTGGCGAAGGCGTCCGCGTCGGAGGGGCCAGCAGCGATCGGGCGGCTCTACAAGACGGGGACGACCTGGCTGGTGTGGCTCGCGTGGCCGTTCCTGCTGGTCATCGCGGTGCTGGCGCCGTGGTGGCTGAAGGTCTTTGGATCGGGGTACGCGCAGGCGCCGGACGTCGTCGCCGTGCTGGTCTTCGCGATGATGGTCTCGACCGGCATCGGCACGGTCGAGGTCATGCTCAATGTCGCCGGTCGCGCGCGGAGCCTGGTGTCCTACAACATCGCCGGGCTGATCATCATGGTCGGGGTCGACCTGCTGCTGATTCCGCGACTCGGCGCCCTCGGGGCGGCGATTGGGTGGGCGGCCACGATCTGCTTCAAGAACATCGCTCCCCTCATCGAGTTCCGCCTGCGAATGGGCATCTATCCGTTCTCTCCCGCCTGGGCAGTCGCCGCTGTGACGTCCCTCGTCTGTGGGGGCGCGCTGCCACTGGCCGGGCGCTGGTTTGCCGGTGGACTCGGCGCCTCAGTGGGGGCGGTGGCCGGGGCGGGAGTGTGCGCGGCCGCTCTGTGGCGGCGACGCGGCCTCCGCCAGTCCTGAGGCTCCGCCCCTCCTAGACTCGACCGTATGCCGCCCCCTCCCGACGCGATCGACCCGATCGCCGAGGCCCGGCGACGGTGGGTCGAGCACGGGTGGGTCGACGCGGCGCCGGGGATGGCCGCGATCACCTCCCTGATGCGGGCCCAGGCGATCGTGTCGCGGCGGGTGGAGGTCGCGCTGCGACCGCTGGGGATCACCTTTGCCCGCTACGAGGTGCTCATGCTGCTGTCGTTCTCCCGGCGCGGCTCGCTGCCGATGTCGCTTATCGGCGCCAGATTGCAGGTGCACCAGACGAGCGTGACGAATGCGGTGGACCGGCTCGAAGCTGCTGAGTACGCGCGTCGCTCGCCGCACCCCCAGGACCGCCGCGCGACCATCGTGACGCTGACCGACGCGGGCCGTGAACTGGCGGAGAAGGCCACCGAGGTGCTCAACCGGGACGTGTTCAGCCAGCCCGGGTTGGGGCCGGCAGGTGTTGAAGTGCTGCTCGGGCAGCTTGACGACTTGCGTCACGATGCCGGCGACTATTAGGGGGCGTTTCCGCGCTGGGCACCGCGGCTGAGCTAGCGTCGCGGGCATGACCGATCCTCATACGTCCCCCGCCGAGCCTGCCGCGGTTGACCGCCTCGGGGCGGACATGATCAAGCGCCTGCAGACCCTCAACGAGGCGATCCTGTGGAAGCTCGACGGGCTCACCGAATATGACCTGCGCCGCCCGCTCACCCCCACCGGGACCAACCTGCTCGGTGTGGTCAAGTGGCCGAATCGCTGCTGGTGCACTCGGTGCTGCGGGGGCATTGTGCAGCGGGCTGGGGAGTGAAAGACTTGACGTGCTTCGGCCGACCTGATGTGCCCTCCGGCAACTGCGCCTCTGGCGGTGTACCCGTGATTGCGCCGCGGCTCAGCTCACGTCGCCTTCACCCGGTGGCTCCGCTCAGTTCAGGGGTGTCGTCGGCCACCCGTCCCGCGGGGCCGCGCTGCTGCCTGGCGATGATGACGGCCGCCGCGAGGAGCCAGAAGGGCAGGAGGAGGTAGGTGACGAGTCCGCCCGGCGGGATCCCGGCGTTGCCGAGGGCGCCGAGGACCCCGAAGACGACGCTTGTCACCGCGAACCAGCGCGGGAGGACGGCGCCGCGCAGCCCACCCAGACCCATGGCCACGAGCGCGGTCGCGAGCCCGATGCCCAAACCGGCCCATCCGAAGAAGTGGCCGTAGCCGAGAATGCGAACAGCCTCGTCGTCAGTCGACCCGGCGGCCCCGTTCAACAGGGCCCAGTTCCACGCCACCAGTTGGCTCAGGCTCGCGGTGACGACGATCCAGCCTGCGTACGCCACGCTCGACCAGGTCGCCTCCGAAGGTTCGGCGGACCGCAGGAGGTTGCGTACCGCGGTGGCGAAGAAGAGCAGGCAGATGCCCATGACGACGAGGCACGCGACGGACGCGTGGTTGCGGAGCAGGTGGGACTCGATGACCGCGGTGGAGGTCGACGAAGGTTCGTCGCCGTCGCTCACCGATTGGAGGGAGCCGTGACCGATCCAGCACAGGCCGGCGAGGGCTCCGGTCCAGGGAACGAGTCGTTCGAAACGGGTGACAGGCATGACCACTCCTCGGGTGCGGGGCGGCACGGTGCCGCGTGGTAGTGAATGTGGGGGTTCTGCCCGTCCGGGTTCATGAGGCAGAAGTCCCGGAGGAGTCGGGAACTCGTCCCGGGTGTGGGACGCGCGGGTGGTCAGGAGGCCACACTGGTTCGATGGGTGCTGCGGTGGTGGTCTTTGCGGCCGGACTGCCGGTGCTGATCGGTGTGCTCGTCGCGACCCGAAGCCCGCACCGGGTCGTCGGCCTTCTCCTCGTCGCCCACGGGCTGTCGGTGGCGGCTGTCGGCATCGGGTCGTCGAGTGCGCTGGCCGGCACCTCCCGACTGGTCGCGGACCAGCTGGTGCAAGGCTTCTGGGTCCTGCTTTTCGCGTGGTTGGCCTTGGCGGTCTACCTTCTCCCCGACGGGAGGTTCCCGTCGGGCCGGTGGCGCACGTGGGTCGTGACCTGCGCGGTAGGGACGGGGGCGTTCGTGCTCGGGGCAGTGGGCGACGCTGCGTCCTTCGGGGCGGACCACCCAGGGGTCGCGCCGCCGCTGCCCACCTTGCCCCAGCCAGTCTCGGCCGTGCTCGGTGGTGGGGGCTTGGTCGCGGTCGGGCTGTTGGTGGCCGGGGCCGCGACGTGGGTGGCCCGCCGGTTGGGCCATGTCGAGGACGATTCGCGCACCAGGCTTCTCTGGCTTGTCTGGGGCGCAGTCGCGATGCCGGTCAGCCTCGTCGTCGGCTGGCTCAACCGGCTTGTGCTGGGGAACATCTCGTGGCTGGCTGACTCGGCTCTGGCCGTCGGGGTCCTCTCGGTGCCCTTGGCGATCGGGGTGGCCATCCTTCGGCACCGGCTCTTCGACATCCGTGTCGTTCTGAGCCGCACGGTCACCTACTCCGTCATGGTCGGGGGTGTCCTCCTCCTGTACGCGGCGCTGCTCGAGGGGGTGAGACGACTGGGCGGCGACCGGACCGTCGGGGGTCTCGTGGCTGTCGCCGTCGTCGCGGTGACGGTCCATCCTGTCTTCTCCCGGCTGCGGCGAAGGGTGGATCGGAAGGTTTACGGGTATCGATCCGACCCGCAGCGCGCCCTGCGTCTTCTTGCGCAGCGCTCCGGCTCGCTTCCTCCGGAGGCCCTCACCGGAGCCATCACGGAGGTCGTGGCCGAGGTCATGCGTATCTCGCCGGTGCGGATCGATGATCGCGCGTCCCGTGACCGCGGCGACTTGTCCGTGGCGCTGCAGCATCGGGGTCAGGTCCTCGGTTACCTCGTCGTCCGCCGTCCGGCGGATCGTCGCCTCGGCGAGGGGGAGCTCGCGCTCCTCGAGGACCTCGCCCGCTACGCGGCCGTGCTCGTCCGTGCTGACCGAGAGCACGCTGACGTGAGGATCTCGCGTTCGCGCATCGTCACTGCCCGCGAGGAGGAACGTCGAAGGCTCCGACGCGACCTCCACGACGGGGTCGGCCCCTCCTTGGCCGCTGTCGTGCTGACGCTCAACGCGGCCGAGTCACGCACCAACACGGGCGAGCGCGCAGCGCTGCTCGCGGAAGCACGCGCAGAGGTGCGGGAGGCCATCGCCGAGGTCCGCCGGATCGTCGACGACCTGCGTCCACCCGCGCTCGACGAAGTCGGGCTCCTGGGGGCCATCCGACAAAGAGCGCTGCGTCTGTCGGGAGACGTCGTCATCGATGTCCACGGTCCTGCGGTCCTGCCCGAGCTGCCTGCCGCCGTGGAGAGCGCAGCGTTCAGGATTGCCTCGGAGGCCATGACCAACGTCGTACGTCACTCAGGGGCCCGCTGGTGCCAGGTCTCGGTAATCGTCGCGGGCCAGGACATCGAGGTGGTCGTTTCCGATGACGGGCAGGCTCCCATGGATGCGCAGCCCGGGGTTGGCTGGCAGTCGATGTGCGATCGTGCGATGGAGCTCGGTGGAACGTGCCGTTTTGCCACCGACCCGAAGACCGGCGGACTCGTCGTGCGGGCGCTGTTGCCCGGACGGGTGCCGAGTCCGCCGCCCGGCGAGGGGATGGTGACCGCGTGATCCGCCTTCTTCTCGCCGATGACCACCCCGCCTTCCGGCGCGGACTCGAGCTGATGCTCGACGACGTGGACGACGTCGAGGTCGTCGGGCGCGCAGCGACCGGCGCCGAAGCCGTCGAGCTCGGTGCTCAGCTCTCTCCCGACGTGGTCCTCATAGATCTTCGGATGCCTGACCTGGACGGCATCGAAGCGACGCGCAGGCTCGTGCAACACGACCCGGTTCCGGCCGTCGTCGTCCTCACCATGTTCGAGGACGGTGAGTCGGTGATCGCGGCCATGCGCGCCGGGGCCCGCGGCTACCTCCTCAAGGGCGCCGAGCAGGACGAGATCGAACGCGCCGTCCGCGCGGCCGCGGCGGGCGAGGTGATCTTCGGCCCGGCGGTCGCGAGTGGGGTGATTGCGCGCCTGACTCGCGATGGCCAGGCGCGCAGCCCTGCGTTCCCGTCGCTCACCCAACGGGAGCGCGAGGTCCTTGCCCTGATCGCCGTGGGCAAGGGGAACGCCGCGATCGCCCATGAGTTGCAGATCAACCTCAAGACGGTGCGCAACCACGTCTCAAACATCTTCACCAAGCTTCAGGTCACCGACCGCGCATCTGCCATCGTCAAAGCACGGGACGCCGGGCTTGCAAGCGCACAGGCTCTTCGACAGGCGAAAGAGCCTTCATGACGTCGAGGCCGCCACCCCGTGCTGCTGTCGACTCGTGAGCCATCCGACCGTGCGTCGGCTGGCTCACGACCCTGTCCGCGGCTTCGCCGGTTGTTTCGGGTCAGGTCACCACTGCCTTCGGCGGCCGCACGAGCCAACCCTTCCCCTTTGCACTGGGGTCCGGCGTGTCATGCGTCCGCGATCAGCGGTGGCGACGCCGCCGCACCGTTGGACAACGCCGCCGCGTTCCCCCTACCCACGTCGAGTCGAGGGACCAGCGGTGTGCGCTGGACTCAGTTGTTGGCAAGGTTTCGGTGGGACTCGAGGTAGCGCAGGACGGCGAGGACGCGGCGGTGCTCGTTGGTGGTGGTCTCGCCGAGGCCGAGCTTGTGGAGGATGCGGCTGACGTGGGTCTCTACGGTGCGGTCGGTGAGGACGAGGCGCGCGGCGATGCCGGAGTTGGTCAGGCCCTCGGCCATGAGGGCGAGGACCTCACGCTCGCGGGTCGTCAAGGGGGTGAGGGCTGTGCTGCCGCCGACCATGAGGCGGGCGACCACCTCGGGGTCGAGGGCGGACCCACCCGTGGCGACCCGTTCGAGGGCGGCCGTGAAGTCGCCGACGTCGAGCACGCGGTCCTTGAGGAGGTAGCCGAAGTGGCCTGCGGCGACGAGGTCGACGGACAGGCGTGACTCGACGTGCTGGGACAGGAGCAGGACTCCGGTGTCGGGGAGCTCGGTGCGGATGTGCGCCGCGAGCCGGGCGCCGTCGTCGGCGTGGTCCGGTGGCATCCGGATGTCGAGGATCGCGAGGTCCGGACGGTGCTCGAGGACAGCCGCCAGCGTCGACGGTGCGTCGGGGGTGTCGGCGACGACGTCGTGCCCGACCTCGGTGAGCAGGGACCGCAGCCCGGCCCGGAAGAGGGCCGAGTCCTCGCCGATCACGATCCGCACGGGATCACCGCGACGAGGGAGGTGCCCGCGGGCTGGCGGTCGGTGACGCTGAGACGTCCGCCGAGGGCGCGGACGCGGTCATGCAGCATGGCCAGCCCCGTCCCTCCCGCGATCCGGGCTCCGCCGGCACCGTCGTCGTGCACGGCGACGTGGAGCCCGTCGTCGGTGCGCCGGACGTCGAGCGCGACGCTGCGGGCGCCGGAGTGCTTGACGGCGTTGGTGACGCCTTCACTGGCGACGTAGTAGGCGGTGACGCTGACGTGGTCGGGGAGGTCGCCACCGCTGTACGACACGTGCAGCGGCAGCGCACTGGACCGGCTCAGGCTCTCGAGGGCGGGGCCGAGCCCGTCGTCGAGGCAGCTGGGCCGCAGGCCGTGGGCGATCTCGCGCAGCTCGCGGACGGCGAGCGCGAGCTCCTCCACGGCGTCGTCGACGAGGGGGTCGAGGGCGACCGAGCCGCCGCTGGCGACCTGGTGCTGGGCGACGCGCAGCCGCATCCCCAGGGACACGAGCCGTTGTTGGGCCCCGTCGTGCAGGTCCATCTCGAGCCGGCGCCGCTCCTCGTACCCGGCCCGCAGGAGGCGCTCGCGGCTCGCGTCGACCTCGACGAGGGCCTGGGACAGCTCGCCGCGCAGCCGGACCGACTCCGCGAGCAACGCGGCCTCGCGCGCGACGTCGGCCGGGACGCGCGGGTGTCCCGGTCCGGGGACGATGACGCCGATGTCGCTGCCGGAGAGCCGGATCGGGACGCCGTCACCGGGGACGGGCTCGCCGTCGACGTCGACCGGCATCGGTCGACCGGGCCGCCGGTACCCGACGCGCAGCCCGGGATCTCGCAGCGCCTCCTGCAGCACGGGCTCGAGACGCTCCGGTTGCGCCGTGCCCGCGTGCACCTCGCCGACGAGCACGCGCAGGGCGTCGACCCCGCGGGCCCGGCGCGGGTGGAGGCGGGCGCCGAGCACGCGCAGGAGCAGCGCGCGGGCGGGGAGCAGCAGGACGACGACGACCACGGTGGCCAGCACCGCGGGGACGGTGGACCCGGCCCCCAGCGCCAGGGCCAGGGCGGCGGAGAGCCCGGCGTGCGCGGCCACGACCCCGAAGGCGAGGAGGGGGTAGACGGTCGCAGCGACGACGGCCCGGTCGACGTCGTACAGCTCGTGCCGGAGCATCGCGACGAGCGTGGCAGCCGGGATGGCGAAGTTCATCGCGATGAGCCCGCCGAGCGCCACCACGGGAGTGCCGGTGAGGAGGTAGCCCGTCCAGCACAGCAGGATCGTCGCGGGCACGGTGAGGCAGGTCAGGAACATCCACCGCAGGCGGGCCCGGGCGACCTCGTCGGAGGCGGCGCGGTACCGGCGCCTCGTCGCGAGGGCGGCCATGACGAGCGAGCCGTAGAACACGAGCAACGCAGGGATCGAGCCGTACCCGACCCAGTGCACGCCGAACGGGCGGGGCCAGTCCTCCAGCGGGGGCATGAGCGGCCCCGGGGCGACGGCGAGCAGGGCGTTGAACGCGACGACCGACCCGAGCAGTGCGACCACCGTCCGGCGAGCCCGCCGGTCGGCGGGGCGGCCGTCGGGGAAGAGCAGCAGCACCATCGCGAACGGGACGAACCAGCCCATCCAGACGCCCTGGGTCAGGTTGAGGAGGGCGGCGCTTCCCGGGAGGTCGCTGGGTGCCGCGGCCAGCGCGTCGGCCCAGTTGCCGTGCGCCATCTGGAGAAGGATGTTCGTCCCCGCGGCCGTCAGCCACGTGCCCACCCAGTTGGCCGGGTCGTGCCGGGTCGCCAGCCAGCCCGCGGCGAAGGGGACGAGGGAGGCCAGCACGGTGCCGCCGACGATCCAGGTCCCGGCCGGCTCGGCGAGGTCGCGCACCGCGACCACCGTCAGGGCGAGGAGCGCGACGGAGACCCCCCACAGCAGGAAGGTCGTCCGTCTCGCCCAAGGCATGGCTCATGCTAGGGCGGCGGTCCGCGCCGCGTCATCCGTGCTGGTACCGACACCAGGTCGCGTACCTGCCCCGACGCGCCCACCCCGGCCCGACGGTGACGGTGGAGTCCTCATCCGCACACCGTCAGGAGCACGATCGTGACCACCACCGACCACCTCACGCAGAGCGCGACGACCGACGCTCGCGACACCCGCGACCTGCGCCGCACCTGGCGCCGGGTCGCCGCCCTCGCCCTCGTCGCCGGCCCGCTCGGCGTCACCGTCATCCGACTCGTCATGCCCTACTGGACCGACGACGCCCCCGCCCAGATGGTCGCCGGCTTCGCGGCCGACCCCGGCCGGGGTGCGGCGATGAACTGGCTCTCGCTCGTCGTCACCCCGTTCCTGCTCCTCAGCGCCTTGGCCATGGGGTTCGTCGCCCGACGCCGCGCACCGGTCATCGCGACCTGGGGGGCTGCGGTCCTGTTCGGCGCCTACGCCCTCGGCAGCGCCGTCAGCGCCCCGGACATCTTGGTCACCGCGCTGCTCGGGCGCGGCGACGACGAGGCCTCGGTGGCCGCCACCGCCCAGCTCCTCATGGACACCCCGGTCATGCTCGCCGGCGCCCTGTCCTTCGTCCTCGGCCACCTCGTCGGGATGGTGCTCGTCGCCGTCGCCGTCGTCCGGGCGCGCATCGTGCCGCTGTGGGTCGGGCTCGTCATCGCCGTGGCCCAACCGGTTCACGTGGTCTCGGCTGTCGTCGTCCCCAGCCGGATGCTCGACGTCGTCCTCGGCTGGGGCGCCACGACCCTCGGCTACGCCCTCGTCGCCCGCGCCGTCCTGCGGACCCCGGACGACGAGTGGGACCTGCCGCCCGTCCCGCGGTGACCGCCCGGCGGTCAGGCGCCCAGACCTGAGGGGGACGGCGGGTCACGACCTCGTCGTCCACCCTCTCGCCGGTCGGGGCGAACTGAGGGCCCGTCGAATGGCCGACTGCGTGCGGGCGGTCTGCTCAGCGATCTCTCGTAGGGAGGCCCCGTTTTCGTACTGCTCTTTCGCGAAGGCGATCAGGGCTTGGCGTTGCTCGGGGGTCTGTCGGGTGATGGCGGTGCCGATGAACTGCGGGAGCGGATCGCGGACAGGCCGCCCTGGGTAAACCATCAGGCGCGGGCCGCGCGGACGGCGTCGGTGGTGATCCGGGTCCGCAGCAGAAGGGCCTCGGTCTCTGTCCGGATCGTCTCCATCACCGGCGCCGCCTCGGCCCGCAGGAGCGCTTCGACCTCTTCGCGTTCGGCGCTGTTCCGGGGTTGGGACTCCAGCTCGGCGGCCACCTCGCTCCACCACCGCCGCAGGGTGTCGGCCCGGTAGGTGGCCACGATCAGCCGATCGGGCAGCACTTGGTCCCAGTAGGTCTTGCGGTAGCCGGCCACCCACCCCCCTGACCAGTCGATCCCGTAGTGCAGGAGCAGGATGAGCCGCCTAGCGACCCCCGCCGGCCCATCCACACCCACCGGCGTGACAGCCGCCTCGGCCGCGCCCACGGACTGAATCGCCTCGGCAGGACCAACACCCTGGCTCAGGCGGCGGCCCCGCATCAGCACAATCGGAGACGAGCCCTCCGCCGCGATTTGCGCCGCTATATCGGCCTCCAAATCGTCAAGCCACGCCTCAACCATCGTCAAGCCACGCCTCAACCGCGGCCTCCGACTCCGGCGACACCTCCGTGATCTCGGCCCCCTCCGGCACGCCACGCTCCAGCACATACCCAGGACCCACCCAGGTGGGGAACTCGGGTTCAAGGGGTGCCGTGGTCATTCTTCAATAATACTCCTGTTCGAGAGAATCCACCAGGGTCTAATCGGAAATTCGTTGCACTTTACGAACCGACTTCGCCGCAGAAGCACCCCGTGACCACCCCTGGAGCGCTGGCGGGCGGCGCACCATACGACGCAGCGACGATCACTCCCACGCCGCCCCGTCCGCCGCCGCCCCCCGCCAGGCGCCTCCGCCGGCGCCCCTCGCGAACGTGAGCACGCCTTAAGTTCTTGAGCACGCCGTGGACGACGTGCTCAAGTTTCTAAGGCGTGCTCAAGTTCGAGGGTGGGCTCAAGTTCGAGGGTGGGCTCAGACCGTGAACCAGGGGCTACACACGACCCCCGAGGGGAACACCGCGATCATGCGCACCGTCCCGGCGGGGACCTGGGTGATCCGCTCACCGAACCGGTCCGGCGCGACCGGGATCACCTGGCCGTTGGGGAACTGCGCCGAGATCACCTCGGCCGCCTCCACTGTGTCCTCATCGTGTGCGACCAGCACGAGCCGGCGCCGCCGATACCCGGCCGGCTCGATTTCGACCCGCAGCCGGATGCTGCCCACCGCGAACGCCAACGCCGACTCATCCCCTCGGGTCAGCACCGGGTCCGCAGTCAGCTCAGCCAGCCGCGCATCGACGTCCACCCAGTCATGGATCGCCGACGCCGCCTCGAGCACCGCTTGTGGGGTGGACTCTTCGTCCTGGACCAGGGCCGCCAGGATGGCGATCAGCTGACGGTCGCCCTCTCCATAAAGTTCGTCATTAGTGGACATCGGCTGACTCCTCGAGGTGCTTGCGGAGGGTGGCAAGACAACGGATGCGCGTGGGCCCGATCGACCCGACCGGAATGGCCAGCTCGGCGGAGATGTGCTGGTAGCTCTCGGACTCGACTACCAACCGCCGCAACAGTTCTCGGCAGCGCTCACTCAGCAGCGCGAAGGCCTCGGCGACCTCCAGGATGGTCTCCTGCCGCAGCAGCTCATCCCCCGGCCGAGCGTCGTCGGAGGCGATGTCGGCGACGGTGATGTCGACCGGTTCATACCGGGACCGAGCCCGGATGAGGGCCAGACACTCCCGCTTAGTGGTCGTCACCAACCATGCCCCGACCCGCTCCGGATCGTGGATCCGGCCGAGATTCTCCGCCAATCGCAACCACACCGTCTGACTCACATCCGCGGCGTCGGCGTGGCTGAGGCGGCAACGCAAGGCCACGGCATACACCAAGCGCGCGAAGCGCGTCACGAGTTCGTTCCACGCCTGAGGATCGCCGTCGCGCGCCCGCTCGACGATGCTCGTGAGGTCGGCGTCGCTCATTGCGGTGGGAAGGCGAGCACGTATGCCGCCGCGTCGTCGTCATCGAGATCGAGCACGTAGCCGTAATCCGGGCTGGGGAACGGCCGGGCCGAGCGGGCCCGTAGTCGATCCAGCGCGTCGCTCGGCGCGGCCCCCTCCCCGACGAATCCGGCGAGTTCCCCGGCCACCTTGGGCGCGGCGAAAGACGTGCCCGCCCACATGCCCCAGGGGTCCTGCTGCGGGTCGGTGATGTCCTCGACATACAGGCTCACGACCGGCATGGCCACGGCACTGAAATCCACCCACGGGCCGTAGTTGGACCAGGCCACCGGGTTGAGATCACCCTTCAGGCCCCCGACGCCGACCGCCCTCGTGTGCGAGGCTGGCAGCATCGGGATCGCCGTGCCGGAGTTGCCGGCCGCCCCCACCACGACGACCGAACTCGGCACGGCATGCAGCGCGGCCGAGATGGCGGGCGAGCCGATCAGATCGGGATCCTCGAAGCCCAACGAGATGTTGATGACCTGGCAGCCGTCCTGCACGGCTTGTTTGATGCAGTCCTTCAGGCGCCAGGAACTGCCGAACCCCCACGCGTCGACCGCGCGATACTGCCGGATCGTCGCCTCCGGGGCGTGCCGTAGGACGCACCCCGTGACAAAGGTCCCGTGGCCGGCCCCAGGCGCAAAGACGCCGGGCTGCAGCGGGTCCAGCGGGGGCCGTCCGTCGGGCGGGTCGATGACGTTGTCGCCCCACCCATCGGTGCGGGCCACCCCCTCGCGCTCGAAGCCACCGTCGATGACGCCGACGACGACGCCTTCCCCCACCGGGAGTTCTCGATCCTTGCGCGACGCGACGACATCGGCCCGGTTGAGCGCGAAGTCGACCCGGACGGCCGGATCCGCATTCCCTTGGGGCCGAACAGGTTTGAACGTGATCGCGGTATAGGTGACGTCATCGAAACTGATCTCCAGGGGCGGCTCCCCACCGGCGGGGGTCGCGCGCATGTCGCGCAGCGCGGCATACAAGGAGTCGGCGTCGAAGGGGTCCACGCCCAGGCGACTGATCCCCAGATCGGGGTCGTCCTCCTGACTCACGATCGAGGAGCCGAGGCCGGCAAGCCAATCCGCGACGCGCGGGAGTTGCTCGGTCACGGCAATCACGGTGCCCGTCACCACGGCTCGGACGCCGGGCCCGATGACGTCGATGGATGGGCCGGCGGATGCCGGGTCGAGCGAGTTCCCGGCCGCCGCCTCGCGCAGGTACTCGGCGTAGCGGGTCAACCGCACATATGACTCCCGCCCACGACCTGGCGCCGAGGCGAAAGACTCTTCGAGTTCGCTATAATCCGGGCCAATTGCGCCCGCCAAGAGTTCCCTCTGTTGCTGCGGGTCCTCGTGCGCCATGATTTCTCCGTTCGGTTCCCGTTCTCGAGGGCGGTGTTATGACAAAGGAGTCATAACCTCGCGCTGTGATACATGCCGATTCAATCGCCCAGGCCCGGTCCTTGGGAAGCACGATCCTGGAGAACCCCGCGACCGCGACTCCCGCGGCGGAGGACTTCCTCGCCGCCGTCGAAAACGCCGGCCACCACGAGGCCGCCGCCATCGTGCTCAACGCCTTGGCGTATGCCGCGCGCGAACTCCTCCACTCCTCCCAAGCCATGTCGTATGCCGAGCGGGCCCTCGCCCGGGCCACCTCGGCCGGATCCCGGGTCGAGCAGGCGCGCGCCTTGGTCAATCGCGCGATGATCGCCTTCGAGACGGGGGCGGTGGCGCAGGCGCGTGCCGACGTCGATGCCGCCCGCGACTTGGGCGAACTCGATGCCGCCGTCGCCATCGCGGCGGCCCTGCTGGCCAACGACGCGGGCGACCTCCCGACGGCGGTCAGCCTGCTCGAAGGCGTGCTGGAGCGAGCCGATCTCGACCAGTTGATGCGCCTGAAGGCCCTCAACAACCTCGGTTCGATCCTGCTGGCCACCGACCCCGAGCGGGCCCTCGCCTCGTTGCGGGCGGCTGAGGCGCTCGTGACCGACCCACAGTCGATGTACGGCCCGGTCATCATGGTCAATTGCGCCCAGGCGCTGGTCTATCTCGGGCGTCTCCCCGAGGCCATGCGGACGCTCCAACAGTCCGAGACGGCCTACTCGGCGTTGACCGGGCGCGGCCTCGAGGCCGAGTGGCAACTCGAAGTCGGTCGCGTGTTCGGCGAGGTCCGGCTCCTGGGCGAGGCCCGGGCCGCGCTGGATCGGGCCCTGACCGGGCTCGCCGGCGACGGCGGCGCGCTCATCCGCGCGGACGCCCTGGTCTCGGCGGCCCGCCTCGCCATCGCGGATGGAGACGAGCCCAGCGGGGACGCCTTCTTGCAGCAGGCGGAGGAGCTGTATCGCGCGCAGGGTCGGACGGCCGGGGCCGCGATCGCCCTGGTCGAGCGACTGCGACTGACACCCGATCCCGACCCGGATCTGCTCGCCGAGCAGGCCGAGATCCTGACCGCGGCCGGCCTACCCCGCGACGCCGCGAACGCGTGGCTGACCTCTGCCGCGGCGTCCCGAGATCGCGGGGACCTCGCCTCGGCCCGGGCGCGCTGGGCGCGAGTGCCGACGATCGTCAACGGTGACCCCGTGGCCGCCCTGGAAGCCCAAGCCCGGATGGATCTGCTGGACGGTCAGCACCAGCGGGCCGCCCAGTGGATTGCGTCGGCCTTGCAGGTCGTCGACCAGCGGGCTGCGGTGGCGGCGGCGCCGGATCTGCGGCAACGGATTTCGGCGCGGCGCATCCGCTTCGAGCAGCTCGCGCGGCAACTGAACGAGCACGATGCGCCACACCGGCAACTGGACGCCTTGCTGCGGGGCCGCCCGCCGGCCGCGATCCCCCTGCCCGAGACCGCCGCCGCCGAGCAGTTGCGGGCGCACTGGCGCAACCTGGCGAGGCGTCTCACCTCGGCGGAGGAGGACGCGGCGACGTTGGTGTCGTTGTCGGCGCAGTTCGTGGAGGTCGAGCGCGCCCTGCGCCAAGCCCAGTGGTCGGCCGTCGCCGGGTCGCCGGCCCGCGCCGCCCATGGCGTGGCCGATGTCGCCGCCGCAACCGGCACCCCGCTGATCGCCATCGCCCGGTTCGCCGACCGAGCGGTCGCCTTCGCGCACGCCCGTGGGACGACCCGGATGACCCCACTCGGCTCGTGGAGCGAGCTCCTGGACGACCTCGCCCAGCTCGGCCGGGCGATCGCCCGGATTGCCACCGGCGGGGGGACGCCGCCCGTCCTCGCCGCGGCGACCACGCTGGGGTGCGAATTGGGCGAGCGCCTGCGGCCCGTGGTTGCCGACCTCGCCGACGACGAGGCCATCACGCTGGCCCTCGATCGGGGCCTCGAATCGACGCTGCTCTCGTCCCTGCCACCCCTGTGGAACCGGCCGGTCACCATCGCCTCGCTCGCGGTCACCGGGACTCCGCGGGCGGCCCGCGGCCCCCTCGGCAGCAGCGCGGCGCGCGTCGCGGTGGCGGTCGGGCCGCGCCTCGACGGCGCGGACGCCGAGGCCGCCGACGTTCTGGCCGTATGGGGAGCCGGCCAGACCCATCGCCGCGCCACCGACGTCGTCGCCGCCTTCGCGGACGCCGATGTTATCCACCTCGCCGCGCACGCCGGCCTGCGGTGGGACAACCCGCTCCAGTCCCAGATCCACCTCGACGACGGCCCGGTCGCCCTAACCGAAGTCCTCGCCGCAGCCCGGGGTCGGGCGAGCTCTGGGCGCGCCATCCGGCTCCTCTACCTCGCGGCCTGCTCCCTCGGCGGCGGCGTCAGTGACAGCGCGCTGGTCAGCGCGATCCCGACCCTGGCCGAGCACGACATCGAGACGGTCGTCGCCGCCACCATCCCCCTGCCCGACGCCGAGAGCGGGTGGATCGCGCGGACAGTGCACGAGGCCGTATGCCGCGGCGAGACCCCCGCGGCCGGCCTCGCCCAGGCGAGGGCGCGGGTACGCCCGGGTGACCCGGGAACGGCGGTGACGTGGGCAGCGCTCGCGTGCCTCTCGGCATACGCGGGGCTGGCGTGAACGAGGCCCCTCAGGCGGCCGGCGTGAGACGGGCCCGCCCGTTTTCGCGCAGCCACCCGTCGAGGACCTGGGCCGTCGTAGCCACAGATCCTCGGCAGTGAAGGTGCTACGCAGAGCCGCGACCGCCCGAAGCAGCGCCATCCCATCGGCCATCCGGTTGAGCCGGATGGCATCGGTGAACATCGAGAAGAGTGTCGGCTCGCTCGCCGTGCCCGCCGGCCTGGCCGGCTCCGGCTCGGCGTTCAGCTGGCTCCTCGAGAGCACAACCTCAGCAAGCTAGTGCAGGGAGGCGCTGTCGAAGGCGACCGTCGGTGGAGGAAATCACGGCCGGTCCTCCGACCGACAGCGTTGTCGACGTGGTCCTCGCCGTGGTCTGCCGCGGACGCGGCACGAGGTCTCGCACCAGGGCGGGGACTTCCACTCTGGTGCGCAGGCCAGCCCGATCGATCCGGAGTGCGGTCACGGTTGGCGCGCCGCTCGCCACCGCCTCATCGAGGAGCGCGAGGGCGTGCTCAGGTGCGAGCGGCGGGAAGCCACCCTCCTCCAGACGTCGCCAATCCTGTTCCCGCAGAAGCGAACTCAGTCCCGTCTGGGTGCGCCACAGCCCGAAGGCGACCGCGGTGGCCACCCGACCCTGGCTCCGTCGCGCCTTGGCGAGGCCGTCGAGGAAGGTGTTGGCCGCGGCATACGACCCCTGGCCGGCGGCCATCACCTGACCACCCGCCGACGACACCAGGACGTATGCCGCGAGCTCGCGATCCGCGACCGCCTCATGGAGCGCCCAGGCTCCGTCTGCCTTCGCCCGCCAGGCGGCCGAGAGATCGCCCGCGCTCAGATCGGAGACCAGGCCGTTGGCCGACCCGCCGGCGGCGTGGACCACCGCCTCGAGGTCCGGAATCTCTGCCACGAGGCGGCGCACCGCCGCGGGGTCGCCCAGATCGCAGCCGACAACACGCACCTCGCTCCCCAGCGAGCGCAGTTCCGTCGTGAGGTCGGCAATTCCGGCGGCGGCCAGCGCCCTGCGAGAGGCCAGCACGAGTCGGCGATATCCCCAGGAGGTCACGGCATGACGCACGATCAGCCGACCCAGCCCCCCTGTCCCGCCCGTGATCAGACAGGTTCCCTGGCCGAGTTCGCGAGCGGGGGGACGCGGCGAGGGGGGCGGCAGTGGCACATAGTGCGATATGTGCACGCAGCCGGCACGCACCGCCACCTCGGGCTCGTCCGAGCCGATGAGGTCGGCGGCGAGGCTCACGTCTGCGCCAGCGGGGAAGTCGGCCAGCAGGAACCGGCCAGACTGCTCGCCCTGCGCGGCCCGCACCAGACCGGTGATTCCGCTGTGCTCGATCGTGCTGACGTCACCCTCCGCAACGGATCGCGCTGACCCGGTGACGATCACGGCACGCACAGACTGCCACCGGCTCTGCCCGGCCAGGATTCCCAGTTCGCGCAGCGTCCAGGCCGCCGCCTCCTGCGCACCGGCGCTGGACTCCGATCCGGTTGGCGGCAGGAGCACCACATCAGCGGGCTCGCCCGTCCACGGCGCCAGCGACGGCGTCCACCGGCCGGCGGCCACCTGCTCGGGAAGCACGGGGGAAACAACGATCACCTGCCCGTCCGAGGCGGGGACCGGCATCGGGGTGGGCCGCCAGCCGACCCGCCACAGATCGCGCGACGCCCGGGTGGCGGGACGCGGAACGACCTCGTCGGCCGCGACCACGAGATCGCCGGCCGCGTCGATCACAGTGATGCGGATGGCATTGGCCATGCCGTCCGCCGGGGACAACCTCGCGGTGACCTGGTCGCCCGAGCGGCCGGCCCCACCCGGACAACCGACCACACGAATGGCACCAACGCGGAGTCCGGTGTCTCGGCGGCGCCAAGACCACCCACGGCAAGGACATGCATTGCCGCATCGAGCAGCACGGGGTGGACCACGTGGGACGCCAAATCCAACCCGGTGACGTCAAGCGAGGCGACCAGATCCGAACCCTCGCGCCACGCTGCCGTCACCGCCTGGAATGCCGGGCCGTAGGTGAAGCCGCGGTCGGTCAACACGGCATACACATCGTCGACGGGAAGCGTTTGCGCTGCCGGACCGGGCGCGCCAACCTTGCTTTCCGCCATGGTCCGCGCTGCCGCCAACCGGCCCTCCGCGTGCATCGTCCAGGAGCCCAGGTCGGGGCGCTCGCGCCCAAAGATCGTGACGGCCGGGGCGTCCGACGCTGGATCGGAGACGACCACTTGGAGGGCCGTGCCCGGCGTCGCGACGACAAGGGGAGCGTGAATTGTCAGCTCCGCGAGCGTGGGGCGATCGAGAATCTGGCCCGCCGCCAAGGCGAGTTCGACCAAACCGGTGCCGGGATCGCCGACGCATTGGCGACGCCTGCCCAAGAGGCGAGCGTCTCCCCCCCTGCCGGAAGGCTGACCCCCGATCGACGATGCCTCAACCCCACCGGCGCGGTGCCGGTGAGAAGGTCGGATGCGGCCGCGAGGTCGAGCACGCCCGCAACCACGCCGGCCGTCACCAGGCCGAAGCCAGCTCCATCAACGGCCCGAGGCCGCATGCCGATGCGCTCCAACACGCGGCTCAGCGCCACCTGCACGAGCATGCCGGCGACCGGACCGTCCCCCTGGATGTCTGGGAACCCTGCCTCCGCGATAACCGCGTCGAGAGTCGCCTCCCATTCGGAAGCCCCCGGCCAGCTGATCCGCGATCGCCCGCAGCCGCGCGACGTCGTCGCCGAACCACCAGCGCGGCGTCACCGCGCCGGTGCTCGGTGCCCGGCCACGCCGATAGGAGCCGGGGGTGCCAGTGCGTGCCGCAGCCAGGGCGGATGCCAAGTCGGTAGCGTCCCGTCCCCATACGACGAGCCGGTCCGGCAGGGTGGCGCGCCGAGCCATGGCCGAGGCGATGCCAGCCCCTCCCGACGGATCCGACCCCGATGCCTGCAGCCGGCCCAGGAGGAGATCGCAATAGTCATCGACGGCCTCGGGCGCACGCGCGGAGAGCACTAATGGCGTCGGAGAGCCGAGGAAGGTCGCCATCGGGGCGCCGGTGCTGCTTGGCGCAGGCTCCCACTGCGGTGCTTCTTCGATGATGACGTGGGCATTGGTCCCCGAGATCCCGAAGGACGACACGGCCGCGCGGCGCGGGTCGGTGGTTTCCCAGGGGCGCCCCCGCGTCAGCAGACGCACGGCGCCCGACTCCCAATCGACCTCGGCAGAGGGCTCTTCGCCGTGCAGCGTCGGCGGCAAAGTGGCGTGACGGATCGCTTCGACGACCTTGATGACGCCGGCGACGCCGGCCGCCGCTTGCGTGTGCCCAAGATTGGATTTGATCGAGCCGAGCCAGGCGGGCCGATCCGCAGAGCGGCCCTGGCCGTAGGTGTTCAGCAGAGCCTAGGCCTCGATCGGGTCGCCGAGTCGCGTGCCGGTCCCATGCCCCTCGATGAGGTCGACCTCCGCGCCGGACACGCCGGCCTGCTGCGTCGCATTCACCCGCGCCCCGAGGCCACCCGCCAGCTCATCTGCTTTCCGCACGCGGGAGGCTCGGCGAGCTACTTCTTCGGCGTCTCCCGCCAGCTCAGCTCCGCCTTTGAGGTCGGCGCCCTGCAGTACCCGGGACGACAGGACCGTCGCAATGAGGCGTGTCTGGAGTCGGTGACCGCATTTGCCGACGGCGTGGTCGAGGAGATTGCGGACGTGCTCGACCGGCCGATCATCCTTTTCGGCCACAGTCTGGGAGCGACGCTCGCCTACGAAGTCGCGCAGCGCCTCATGCGGCTCGGTCGCCCTCCCGCTCTGCTCATCGCGTCCGGGCGGCGGGCGCCGGGGACGGCGCGGGTGAGCCAGGACGTCCACCTCGGCACCGACGACCAACTCTTGGCGACGCTGCAGAGGATGAGCGGCACCGCGCCGGAGTTGTTCTCTGACGAAGAACTCATGCGCACTGTCTTGCCGGCCGTCCGGGGCGACTATAAGGCGGCCGAGACCTATCGACACCCTCACCACTGGACGCCGTTGCCCCTGCCGATCACGACAATCAACGGGGTCCAAGACCCGGAAGTGACGCCGGCCGAGGTCGAGGCCTGGCGGCACCACACAACCGGGGAGTATGCCGCGCACTGGTTCCCGGGCGGACACTTCTATCTCAACGACCATGCCGAGGCGGTCATGCGACTGATCCGTCAGGCCGGGATGCGTCTGTAACAGCTCAGGCGCTCAGGGCCGGTGCGGTCTCCTCGACGAGCAATGATCAGAACCTGTGGATGGCCTTCGGCGGGGTGACGTGAGGGAGCGCACCTTCCCGAGGAAGAACTGAAGTCCAAGTAGCTCTGATCGGGACCGGCGTTGACGCGCTGGTTCGGGAAGGTGCGCTCATGCTCACCGCAATTGACCAGGATCCGCGATCCAACCAACACTGTCGACGGTGCTCGAAAACTGAACAGTTTCGGCGCTTGAAAAGTGAACACCCTCTGAGATTGGAGAGTGATCACTATGGAGGACTGGGCGTTGATCCGGCGGTTGGCTGCCGATGGGGTGGCCAAGGCTGAGATCGCCAGGAAGTTGGGGATCTCGAGGACGACGGTGGTCAAGGCGGTGGCTTCGTCGGGACCGCCGAAGTATGAGCGTGCCGCGTCAGCGACGTCGTTCACGCCGTTCGAGAGCAGGGTCCGGGCCTTGTTGGCGGAGACCCTGGGCATGCCGGCCACGGTGATCGCCGAACGGGTTGGCTGGAGCGGGTCGATCCGGTGGTTCCGCGACAACGTCAACCGGGTCCGGGCTGATCATCAACCGATCGACCCGGCGGACCGGTTGTCGTGGTCGGCGGGGGATGTCGCGCAATGCGATCTGTGGTTCCCGCCGCGCAAGATCCTGCTCGAGGACGGCACCCGCACGTTGCTGCCGGTGCTGGTGATCATGTGCGCGCATTCCCGGTTTGAGGTTCCCCCCGGACCGTGGAGGCATCGACAATTTGGATCGAGATGCCGGAGAAGCGGAAGAAGTACGACCGGGAGTTCCGTGAGGGAACTGTCCGGATCGTCGAAGAGACCAACAAGCCGATCGCGCAGGTTGCCCGTGACCTCGGCGTGAACGAGGGCACTCTGGGTAACTGGGTGACTCGTGCGCGCGCCGAGGCCGACGGCAGCCGCGGCCTATCCCGCGATGATGTCGCCGAGTTGAAACGGCTCCGCGCCGAAGTCGCGGAGTTACGGATGGAGCGTGATGTCCTCAAGCGATCCGTGGTCCTGTGGGTGAAGGAGGCGACGAAGTGAGCGTGGCCCGCTTCATCGCCGACCAGACGAAGTGAGCGTGGCCCGCTTCATCGCCGACCAGAGGACCAAGCACCGAGTGCCGCACACCATCGTCTGTGCCCTGTTGGGGGTCTCCCTGGCGTGGTTCTACAAGTGGCGGGCCCGAGCCACCGGGCCGGCCGCCGACTCGGGCCTGCACACCACCCGAGATCTGCGCCGCGACACTGTCGACCGCGCGGTCGCGGTGGCGTTCCGGAAGGCCCGCGGGGTGCACGGCTCACCCCGGCTGGTCCATGACTTGCGCGACGACGGCTGGACCGTCAGCGAGAAGACGGTCGCGGCCTCGATGCGCCGTCAAGGGTTGGTCGCCCGCCGGATCCGGCGCCGTAACGGCCCGACTAGGCAGGACAAGACCAAGCG
>Ga0209174_10000779_pt1 | contig 23251 bp, 33 predicted proteins | sample JI91814BDNA_FD_187505 | JGI IMG/M metagenome (GOLD analysis project Ga0209174, IMG submission 187505) | Wastewater effluent complex algal communities from Wisconsin, to seasonally profile nutrient transformation and Carbon sequestration -... | ecosystem: Engineered > WWTP > Effluent > Algae...
CATGCGGAATACATCACCGCAGGCATCGACGTAGGTAAGTTCAACTGTCACTGGACTGTTTGCGCTTGGTGGCGTGGTGCTGGTGGCTGCGTCATCGACTATGGAATTGCAGAGGTCGTCGGTAATGAAAATGTTCGCTTCCAAGATCGATCGCACGACATGGAGGCGTCCGAACCTGCCATCTATCGGGCGCTGTTGAATTGGCGTGATTACTTGCTGAATACCAGCTATATCGACGCGGCCGGCGTTGAACGCAAAATCAACATGGTGCTGGTCGACTCTGGAACCTACACCAACGCAGTCTATGAATTCTGTAGGCAGGTTCGAGGCATCTTCCGACCGTCGAAAGGTATTCCCAGCTATCGACCGAAGACGCATTCCACTGCAACGTGTGTGGCAGCGGCCAACCAACATGCGCAGTGGCTTGAGGCGTCGCAGATCTGGCTGCAAGAACTGGACACCGACTATTGGAAACAATGGGTTCACGAACGCTTCCTAACACCATGTTTCGACGAAAACAACTTGTTGCGTCGCGGATCTTTGTCGGTGTATCAGCCTGAAGGAAACAAGCGACATCTAAGCTACGCGCAGCATATTACCGCAGAAGAGTTGGTGACAGAGTTCATTGAGGGGAAAGGGGTTAAGGAAAAATGGGTTCAAAAAAATCAAAACAATCACTGGCTAGATTCGACATATCTGGCCGCGGCTTGTACGGAGGCGCTAGGGATTCAGTTGATCACACCGACCGAAGTCAGAGTGACAGCGAGACCGAAGCAACCAGCACCACCACCGCAACCCAAGGGACCACCGAAGACGCAGCACGGAGCAAGGTTCAAGTCGAGACCAGGCGGCTGGATACCGAAGCGACGCAGTTGACCGCAAAACGTTTCGTGCCACCAAATTGTTCTTTATGCACAGAACTTCGTCCTGACACTACCAAAAGCTATGTGACTGTTTATCACACGAAGCGCGAACACGGTTTTGTAATTCGCTACTGCAAGTGCGGGTTTTGCGGAAACACTTTCAAAGCACCAGAAGAAAAAACGTGTTGATACCATAGTCGTGGTATCAACTTGAAAAGAATTGTGCTGTTTCGTGCCATACTCCGCAAATGGCACTATCTTCCGCAGCACTTTTAGGCATGGTTGAATCAGCGATCGAAGCGCTACTGACTGGTGGTGCTTCGTCGTATTCGATCGGTGCGCGTACCGTCACGAAGCTTGATCTGAGTCAGCTGATGGAAGAACGACGCATTCTGCAGCAGGCAGTCGAACGCGAGAGCAGCGGCGGAATCTTTCGCAAAGCAGCGATTCGGAGACCTTCACCATGAACGTCTTAGATCGTGCTATCAGCTATTTTTCACCGAACTGGGGACTGAAGCGAGCGCACGCACGCAAAGTGCTTCGCAGCTATCAGGGTGCGGAATCCAATCGCCTTACAGGGTCTAAGAAACCTCGCAACCAGGCAGCAGACTCGGAACTCCTCGGACCATTTGGTGCAGACACTGCGCGAGCTTGGGCGCGGTCGTTTGTTCGCGACAATGCTTATGCTTGCGGTGTTGTTGAAACCATTGCAACCGCTGTTGTCGGCTGCGGAATTTCTGCACAGTCTATGGTTGAAACAGTCGATGGTGATGACGTTGAAGCTATCAACGACGCACGCGATCGCGTTTGGAATGAATGGTGTGAATCGTGTGACATCAACGGCGAACTAACATTCAGCGAAATTCAGTTCCTTGCACTACGCGAAATTGTCGAAGCTGGCGAAGTTTTAATTCGCATGCGACCAGTTCGAATGGATCGTTCCCGTCCTGTTCCGCTCGCGCTAGAAATGATCGACGCAGACCGTTTAGCACTGGACCGCGATGTTTGGGCACAGCAGCGATCTGGCAAACGCGTAATTCGCGGCGTCGAAATGGACGAAACTGGTAAGCCTTTGGCCTACTACATTTACCCCGAACATCCAAATGGTCCCTATGTCGCACGTGTAACTGAACCAGCTCGAATCGATGCCAAAGAAATCATCCACTTGTACCGCAAAGATCGTGTTGGTCAATCACGCGGGGTGACCTGGTTTGCACCAGTTCTATCCGCTATCCGCGACCTTGGCATCTATATCGACAACGAACTACAGGCATCGGCGGTCGCAAGTTGTTTTGCAGCAGTCATCAAAACCGAAGGATCTGCGGGCTCACTGCTTCCCAGTGATGGCAGCGACACTACTGACGACTATGGCAACGGTCTGGAACATCTTGAGCCAGGTCTAGTTGCACGTTTGAAGCCTGGTGAATCACTTGAGCAGGTCAACCCAGCACGGCCGGCAGCACAGGCGGAACCATGGATCAATTTGATGGTTCGCAACATCGGTGTCGGTGTTGGTCTTGGCTATGAAAAGGTATCGCGGGATTACAGTCGGACATCATATTCGTCTGCACGTACCGCAGAACTTGAGGACCGTAGGCGCTTCAAGCGATTCCAGCGGTATTTGATTTCGCACCTTTGCCAGCGTATTTGGGACCGCTTTTGCGAAGCAGCTTCAAGCGTCACCAAGCTTGTCGACGGTCCAGCACAGTTCCCAGTCCTAAGTGATTTGCTTGACGATCGCAGATCACACACGCCAGTCACATGGCAGGTTCCCGAGTGGGAATGGGTTGACCCACAAAACGAGCAAGCTGCCTCGGTGATGGCGATTCAAAACAACATGAGCACGCTGCAACGCGAGTGTGCCAAGCTCGGCATTAACTGGCGTGAAGTGCTTCGCCAACGATCTAAAGAGAAACAGGCTGAAGCAGAATACGGTGTGCAGCCTTTGGAGACGCAAGCGGTTCAAGCTGAAGTCACAGCTGCGACAGGCGGCGAAATGATGGGGCTTAGCACACTGCAATTTAATCGCAACAAAAAAGCCATCGAAAAAATCTTGGCGGAACTTGCAAGTGGTCAGACATCAGAAGCAAGGGCACGCGTTTTTCTCGCATCCATTGGAATGCAAGAACAAAACATTGCGGCATTGATCAACGACGCCACTGATGGAACGCCTGTTGTTTTACCACAGGAGACAGAAGCGTAATGACCACCGCAGCCAAGCCAAAAAAACTCAAGTCTTGGAAGAAAGACACGAAGCCACACGAACGCATGATCGAACGATCTGTGGTGATTCGCGTCGTCGAAGGCACACAAGGAAATACCGATGCAGTGCCAACACTGACCGCAGTGATTGCCAGTGAACATCCTGTCGAACGTTGGGACGAACAACGCAAAGAGGTTGTACGCGAAATCCTGCTGATGGAAGGCTTGGAATTTCGCGACGGAAAAAACAAGCTGCCAATCGTTGATTCGCATGATCGAACGACTGTTCGCAATGTTCTTGGGTCAATTCGCAACATTCAAATTCAGGGTGATGAGGCTGTCGGCCAACCCATGTTTGCACGCGATGCCAACAGTCAAGAAGCGATGATGAAAGTTGTCGACGAGCACATTGATGACTTTTCAATCACTGCAGACCCGTTGGAAATCGTCGAAGTTCCGCGAGGCAAAACAGCACAGTTTGGGCAACGATTCATAGAAGGGCCGGCCAACGTGGTGACACGCTGGCAGCCAACGGACGCGTCACTGGTAGCCGCGGGCGCAGACGTTCGAAGTAAGGTGCGGCGAAGTTACGAGTTATCGAAAGGAATTGCACGAGCCATGACAGCAGAAGCGATTGCAAAGCTGGTCGAAAAAGGCATGCCGTCAGACCTCACCGACCCTGAGCAAATCATGGCTTGGGTTCTCGGTAATTTGTCGGCGAGCGATCAGTCTTCAGTAACCTCCACCATGGGTGAAATGGAGTACGCCGAAGGCGATATGAAGCCAGAGGAAGAACCAATTCAAAAGATGGATGGCGAAGCGACGGAAGAGGTCAAGAACGCCAAACCAGCAGCCACCAAAACCCGTTCACTGGACCGAAGCAGCATTTTGGCCACTGAACGCAAGCGAATCAAAGAAATCAATGCTCTTGGAGAAAAAGCCAACATCGAACGCACCGTTGTTGACCGCTGGATTTCCGAGGGAACTTCCCTTGAGTTGGTGCGGGAAAAGGTGATCGAACGTATGGCAGCAAACGCCACTTCAACCGGAACGTCGGCTGGTGCTGACATCCGTGTAACCGCCTCGGGCGATGACAAATTCATGGCAGCAATTCAAGATGGTATCTTGATGCGTTGCCAACGCAGTAGCGGCGTGAAACGCAGCTTAGTTGGCGACAAGCCAGCAGAGGGTGCAGAAGATTTTTCAAGCGGTCGATTGAGTCGAATCGCTGAAGAAATTCTACGACGTGCAGGTGTTCAAACACATCGCTACAGCACTCCTGATATTGCACGTGCAGTGATGGGAAATCGTCGCGTGCTGGAACGCATGGGAATCCGTCGCGACTCACCGTATCACACGACGGGTTCGTTCGTGAACTTGTTGTTGAATATCGCCAACAAAAGCTTACTGGCTGCTTACGACGAGTCGCCATTTACTTGGAATTTGTGGGCTCGCCAGGGTGAAAGCACCGACGACCTCAAAGCGATCACACGCACGCGATTCAGTGAAGCGCCAGACCTTGACGACATCCCTGAAGGCAAGGAATACCCAGAAGCCGGCATGAGTGATTCAAAGGAATCCTATGCTGTTGCCAAGAAAGGCAAAATGTTCACTGTGTCCTGGGAAACTATCGTCAATGACGATTTGGGCGCGTTGAGCCGAGTACCTGCAATGTTTGGCAACGCGGCACGTCGAACCCAAAACAAGAAGGTTTACGAGGTTTTGACCGCTAACGCACTGATGGGTGACGGATACGCACTGTTCAGTTCGTCGCACGCGTCGGGTGACAACACTTCGGGAGCCGCAGCTGCACCGAGCGTTACCACGCTCAACGCTGGGTTCACTAAGATGCGATTGCAAAAGGGTCTAACTACCGATGCAGTTCTTGGGTTGATTCCACGATTTTTGATTGTCCCAGTTGCCTATGAGGCGACCGCACTCGAAATCGTCAATTCGATCAGTTACAACGCGGCCAACAATAATGAAGGCGTGAAGAACTTGTACGGTCCAACTGGACCTCGCAATTTGACCGTCATCGGTGAACCAACATTGGACGCTGCAAGTTCAACGACTTGGTATCTCGCAGCTGATCCGATGCAAATCGATACGGTTGAACTCACGTTCTTGGCTGGCGAAGAATCGCCACAGATCGACACTGAGTGGGATTTCGATACTGACACCTACAAAAACAAGGTTCGCCAAACCTTTGGTGTCAAGGCTATCGATTGGCGTGGGTTGTATCGCAACTCTGCGTGAACCTAATTTGACCTAGCAACAAATCCCAGAGCTAGTTCGTCATGGGGCGACTAGCTCACCCCTTTCAAAAGCGATTCATTTGCAATAAGCGAGATTGATAAGATGGCAGGTTTACAAGATTTTGAATCCTATGTTGACGATTTTGTTGGAACGAGCGTCACTCTTCCAGCTTCCGCCAACATTGGGACACCCTGGTTGATTGTTGACACTTCATCCTCCGGCACTCCAACGTACGTTCGGGCAGGTTCAGCGGCAACACTGACTCTTGCGTCGACCAGCGAAGTCGAAAACGTGTGCCTAGCACATGGCGATTCGCTGGCTTTCGACATCGACGACATTCAACGTGTTGTGATGCGAGCCAAACTTGGTGCTGCATTTACCAGCGGTAGCGAGTTGGTGTTTGGTGTTGGTTCCGCACGCAATGACACCACTGACAGCGTTGCGGCTAATGCCTGGTTCAAGATGGTTGGTGCTAACAGCACGACTGCAGTTTACGTCGAAACCGACGACGGAACCCGCGATAACGACGATGTTGCTACTGGTGCAACATTGGGAACGTCGTACAAAGAATTTGTCATCGACTTCACTGGCGGAAAGTCAAACGTCAAATTCTACATCGACGGGGCTCGCGTTGCAGCTTCGACAACCTTTGATATGAGCGGTTATAGCAGCGGCCTGCAACCGATCATTCAGTTGCAAAAAGCTGCCAACACCAACGTTGACGCTGTTTCGATCGACTATGTGGAAGTCGTTTGCAAGCGACGTGCAGCCTAACCACCGATGACACTGCGCGACGCATTTGAAACCGACGCTGCGATGTTTACGTCAACCAGTGACTTTGGCGAGACGGTGATCTACCGACCTCGCCTAGTCTCCGAACGTAACATTGCAGCCGTTGTTATTCGCCAACAGGCGGAACAAGTCAGCGGTGACGAAAACCGCGTTGCGACCGTGTTTGAGGTGCATGTGGCTAACAACTCGACGACAGGAATTGCAACCACAGAAATCGACCTTGGCGGCGACATGATCGACATCGCAGATCGAGTCGGCAAAACGCCAAAACCAAGATCGATTTTGCAGATCCTAGACCAAGATGAAGGAATGGTTGTTCTCCGATGCCAGTAGCGGAACCAACAGCGGTTGACGTTCTTGATGAGTTGGAAACGCGTTTAGCGTGGCTAACAACGTCGGAAATCGTTTTTCCATCCCGCGAAAACTCTGACAACGACCCAGAAGGCAAACCAGAGAGTCCAAAAGATTCACAGGTAGTCGTTTCGGTCGCCAACCTTACCCGCGTTGCGGATCTGGATTTACCAGGCAATCCACCGCGCGAGTGCTGGGAACTGGAAATCAAACTTCGCTTGCGGCTAATGCCAAGTGAAACAGACAGCGAGTCAATTGACTGGAAGTTGATGCGGTACGTGCGTGATGTGCGTCAAGCAGTGACGGGCGGCGACACCTACCTAGACGACTGGTTCAATTTCAACGGTAACGCACTGGACGCGAATTGGGGCGACACCATGGAACGTGTTTCAACCGATGGAACCAGCCAAAGCGACGGATATGTGCTGACGTTGAACATACGAATTCGCGTGACACCAGGGGCGCTGTGATGTTGTTTGTCAGCGTAAAAGGAAAAGTGAATCAGTTAGCGAAAGCGTTAGGTGATGAAGCACCAAAACGACTGAAAAAAGAAGTAGCGTCTGCAGTCAATGCAGCAGCCAAACGTACTCAAAACCTACTTGCCAAGGAAGTATCCAAAGAACTTGCAACGTCCCAAAAAGTGATCAAGGAAGGTATTTCGGTTACAAAAAAAGCGACGCAAGACAGCTTGAATGCTGAGGTAACACAAAAGGAATCGCAGCGACTTTCGCTAAAGCGATTTTCAGCACAGCAAACAAAAACTGGCGTGCGATACAAGGTCAGCAAAACGCAGGGCCGCAAGTTTGTCAAAAGTGCGTTCAAGGCAATGACCCTGGGCGAGCACATTTACAAAAGAGAAGGCAAAACTCGTTTACCGATTCAAAAGCTACATGGCGCGTCTCCATGGGGTGTGACAGTCAAAAACAAGCTCGATGAGGTTGTTACAAATCGAGACATTAAACCTGAGCTCATTAAGCAGTTAGATCGTCGGATAAAAGCAGTCAATTTCAAGAAATCGCAAGGTTAATAGATATGCCACTACTAAAACGAATTCGAACACTGGCTGCTAAGGTTGAAACCACTCCTGGGACCGCAGAGTCGTTGACATCAGCAGAGGGGGTATTTAACGCTTACGACCTTATGATTCAGCCTTCCGTAGCCATGACGGATCGCGAAGGTAGCGGATCATTTAACTACCTAACCGCAATTAGCGAAGGTCAAACCGCAACTGTCACTTTCAAAACCGACATTCCTTGGGATGGCACTGCCACCGAACCGACCGTGTTTTCGGTGCTTATGCCTGCATGTGGCTGGGTCGAATCTAGCAATGTTTGGAAGCCAAAAAGTGAGGCACCAGGCACTAACGTCAAGACCCTGACAATTGGCGTTTATGTCGATGGATTGCTTAAATCCATTAAAGGTGCGGTTGGGACTTGGGTAATGACCCTTCCGACTGGTCGGTTCATCACCATCGAATGGACATTCACGGGCGTTTACATCGAACCAACCTCGACTTCGATTATTACACCAACCTACCTAACCACCGACCCACTACGTTTCGCATCAGCTACAGCCTGCACTTTCAATTCGGTCGCGATGGCAGTCGAACAGATCACCATTGATGCCGGCAATGAAGTTGTCATGGTAGAAGATCCGACAAACGCCAGCGGTTACAAGCACGGACTGATCGTCAACCGTCGACCAACGATTAACGCAAATCCTGAAAGCGTATTGGTTGCGACGCAGAACCGACACAATGTCTGGACAACTTCAACACCTTACGCCATTCAGATCACCCTAGATGGTCCAACGACATCGACGCTTGGCATCACGGCGCCCAAGGCACAAATCATCAATATTCAAGAAGCAGATCGAAACAAATTTGTCGTCGATGATGTTGAATTTCTCTGTACCAAAAACGGTTCGACGCAAAACGAAGAACTGTATTTTACGTTCACACCAGCTTAGTTCATGAGGGGGTTTTGTGGGGTTTTTGCAGCCTGGGGAACAGTACCCCATTGAGTTTACTGGCGGATGCCTTACTTGCAAGGTTTTGAGTTTCAAACAGCAACGCGAGGTTGTGAAGCTGATCAAAGCGTTGCAAGTCAACAGCGATCCGGAAGAGGCAATGAACCTTGTCGAACAAATCATTACGAAAGCGGCCATCGGCTGGACGTTGGCGGAAACGTTTTCAGTGGATGGTTTGCTTGAAAAGATCGGTTTCCTGGAAGCGATGGACATCGGTAAGAAGATAACCGAAGGCGGCAGTTTGTCGGAGACGGAAAGAAAAAAGTAAGAGTCGCAGCATTGCTAACCCGTGGCGAGTTGTGCCGCGGCTGCGGGAAACAATGCGTCGACCAGCCTTCTGAATCAAACGTACTAGAAATTGCGGATGAGACAGATCCTTTGGGAACTTGGCGACTAGCACAGTGTCCGCGTCGCTTTGTGGCAGACATTGTTGACGAAATCAACATGGCACAACTTGCAGACCAACATTTGCCCGTTGAAGGCGGGGTGATGGATCAGGCGGCTTGGTGGGTAAATTGCTGGTTGGCATTCAAGAGCGATTGCAGCCAAATTGACCAAGACAAACTAGATCGGGAGCGGGGACGTTATGTCTGACGTAAACATTGTCATTGCGGCGCAGGATATGGCATCCAGCGTGATGAAAAACGTTGCTGCACAAACTGCAACCATGACAACCAGCGTCAAATCGATGTCAGCCGGCGTAGTCACCAGCACGCGTGCCATGTCCGCGGGTTTCATGTCGTTGACAGCTTCGATCGCACCGCTTTTAGCTGCAATGCTGAGTCTCCAAGCTATCTTCGCCATATTTCAGTTTGCTCGGGATTCGGTTTTGGCATTCGTTGAAGCGGGTTCGCCTGCTGGTAAGCAGCTCGGCGAATCGCTCGAGATCGCAGGCCAAGCCATTCAAAAACTGATGGTATCCGTCGGCGGACTACTGGCACCGCTGGTCAATATGGCTGCACAAGGATTGACGCTACTAGCAAATACAGCTTCAACGATTCTTGCGCCAGCAATCGAGTTCATGTCGGCAGCATTTGCTGCGACTGGTCCTATCATGCAAGGCTTTATGCAAGGTATTTTGACAGCCATCACAGCCGCAGAGGTGGCGTTTGGCAATTTAGGTCCAATCATGGAATACGCTTGGCTATCGTTCAAGCTGGCGTTTTCCCAGATGATTGAAGGAACCAAATACACGTTTACCACCGTTTTACCCGCCTATATTCGATGGTTCGGTGAAAATGGCCATCGAATTTTGCTAGATGCAGCCGTTGCCATGGCGACCGTGCTCACCAACTTTGGCAAGAACCTCGGTGAATTTGCAGCTGCAATCTATATGTGGATTAGCGGCGGTATGCAAAACGGTTTAGATGGACTAATGGAAAACATCGGTCAGACCATGATGGTTGGTTTGATGGATGGATTTGAGGCACAAACGAAAGCACTTCCGCAAATTGCGGCCAGACAGGCCACTGAGTACGAAAAAGCCATTTCGGGCGAAATGAATCGTATCGGTAGCAATTTAGGTGATCAGTTCAATCAAAAGTTTGCGTCGCGCATGTCGGGGTTGTCGAGTGAGCTCGGGATTGGCAGCGGAACGCAGTCGCCAGCAGCTGAAGAAACCGCGAAAAAACTGTCGACCGGACTTGCCACCGTGGCAACGGCACAAGCATCCATCGCACAGCAGCTATCAGCTAGTGAATCGCGTTTGCTGACTCGCGGACAGTCCGAGGGACCAATGCAGTCGGTCGCGACAGCCTCCCAGAAGACAGCAGAGGCAGCAGAAGAAACACGCAAATCTAGCGATCGGATGGTCCAGCTTCTGGAAGAGTTGCTGTCTCGAAACTTTATTGTTGCGGAGGCTGTCTGATGCCAGTTAGCAGCGTCACGCGCATGTGGTCAAGATATGCGTCCAGCTTGACCCGCCAAGAAAAGAAAAAGATTCGCACGATCAATGACGCGTACCAGATTGTGCATGATGCGACGGACGATCGATTGGCCATTGAATTTGCGGCTGGTGTGCCTCGGGTTGGAGATCCCTATCCTGGCGCAGCGTTTGTTTTTTGCGAAAAAGTGCAAATCAACCGCGTATCTCCGATCATGTCGATCGCATCGGTGGACTACAAAGGCGAAATCGGTCCCAACGGCGAGGATGATTCACCACTTAACGCCCCCCCTGAAATCTCTTGGTCGGACACTGAAGCCGACGAACCGACCGACGAAGACATCAACGGTCAACCAATCGTGAACGCCAACGGTGAACCCATCGACGGTGTGACGATGAAGATCGCTGACAACGTGGTCACGATCAAACGCAACTTCTTAACGTTTGACCCCTACACGACGGGTCAATACCGTCACAGTGTTTCAAGCGATTCGTTCCTAGGATATCCGCCAGGAACTGCCAGACTCATCCGGTACAACGCCAAGAACGCGTATTACAACGACAACGTGTATTGGGAAGTGACAGGATCAATTCAGTTCAGGCTTGGCATTCGCACCACCGACGACAAAGCCTGGTACAAACGCGTCCGTAACGAAGGGTTTTACGAGAAGATCACTGATTCGTTTACGAGCTCACCGATTTTGGTTCAGGCGACCGACGACAACGGCAAAGCGATGACGCGTCCAGTGCTGCTGAAATCGGATGGAACCCGTGAAACCGATCCAGCAAATGCACATTGGCTTGAATTTCAGGTTTATCGATCACTGCCTTATCAGGCTTTAGGACTTACTTAAAATGGCTAACCTATCACAAACCGCAGCAAACGTAAAAGCAGGTTCCGCAGCTACACGGACGCAGTTGGTGCAGGCTGGTGAATCGATCACGCAGGGGATGCCATGTTACCTGTGGTCTGACAACAAATACTACCAGTGCGACGCCAACGACACTGCGGTTAAAGCACAGGCCAAAGGTATTGCATTGACTGGCGCTGCGACTGACGGTTACTTTTTGATTGCAATTGATGGACTGATTGACCTTGGTGCAACTTTGGCTGTTGGTATGGTGTACGTGCTATCCGCGACAAAAGGCGCGATTTGTCCTTACGCTGATCTAACCACCAATGATTACGTTACCATTCTCGGAGTCGCAACGACAACCGCACTACTCGATATCGACATCAACATCAGCGGAGTTCAGAAACCGTAATGACTCGCGTCGGTGTCTTTGCATCACCTGATGAAGCCAGAGAGTTCAAGCAAGTGCTTTTGCAATTGCGGGCATCTGGTTTTGCGCTTTTGGGTGGACAAAAACCAGCACCAATCTTGGAGGCACCTCGGGAAATTGTGTTCTGCAATTCCAGCGGCGCAGCAGCACCCCCATTTGCAGCACTGCAGGTGATCAGCTGCGAAATCGAAAACAACGTGCCAATTATGGAGGTTGACCAAGCAGTCGATAGCTATGGTCGCAGCGGTGCATACATATTCAACGGACCAAGATCGATTGCAAACGCAGCTCGAGGCGTCGGATTTGTCGGCGTGGTCATTGTGCAAGGCGACGCAACCACCTACGCTTTTGGCGATCGATTGCGAGTTAAAGCCAATTCCTACAACGTCGAAATGCACCCCTGCGGACAACTTTTGTGCCTTGGAAAATACGAAATACGAGGCGAAACCGATGTTTACTACGCCATTGATGTGGGATTTCCAAGTACCATCGATTTTGTCGCACCTGGCGGGGGAATCGCAGCTGCGACTGGAACCACAACGTTGACAATGGGATCTGCTTCCTGCGATATTTGGGACGATGCAGGCACGGCCGGCCAGATCAGCGATTCCGGTTCTGATGAGACCATTTACAACATTTTTGACAAAGCGGTTCCCGCGGGCGCACGCGGTAAGGCATCGTTAAACGGCAACGGTCTCTGGACATGCCAAGAAATACCAATCACCGATTTGCGATTGGACGGAGACGATTACCAATACTGGCGCGGCGGTCAGTGGACAACGTGGGTCACTGCTTCCGATTGCCCTACGGAACCATAGTATGGCAAAAGCACCCAGACACATAAACGGCGTTCCATTGATACGAAACGGAGTGCCTGCTATCGGTGACGATTGTTGCTGCACACCCAGCTGTTACCCAAACGCGTGTTTGATTGATACACGGGCTCTGTGCTGCCAGTATTACTGTCCCGAAGCGGATGAATGCCGTCATATCAATTCTTTTGAAGTCAATATCAGTGGCGTCGGCGGTGCAATCACCTGCCCGAGTAGCGGTGGCACAGATTGCTGTTACGCCTTTGATTGCGAATGCGACCTATTCAACACCACATTCATTCACGAGCTGGATTCGGTGTGCGGTGGTTCAGGTGCTGGTACATGGAATGGATGCGTAAATCTGTGGCAACTTCGCAGTCCTAGTTACAATGGCACAGGCCCTAGTGATGGATGCAACATTCCACCGACGTTTGCTTGTGGACCATGGATTTCAGAACGATCTGTTTCGATTGAAACTGGCTTTGCAAATTATCAGCAGGCGTACACGGCAGGCTTTGTGACGGTTCTTTCTTTGCCAAACGCATTTACAACGTTTGGATCCTGGCAGATATGCAATGACTACACACTTGTGCCAGGTCACTACATCGTCGTGATCATGGGGCATAGTGTTATACTGCCGTTTAGCGCAGGTGGATGGTCCACTCAGAAAATGTATCTTTACCCGTTTGCTAACGGCATAAGAGATTACGAGGAATGTGGCGACTCTAATTACTATCCTGCGGGAAATTTCATTGGCGGGGATGCAGTTTTATTTGCAAGTCGACGTTTTCGAATTAATGGACCAACGACGCCACTGACCTACACATGGGACTGCAACGACTGGGACTACACCTGCCAGCTAGCTGATGCCACAGTCACTGTTGAGCCTCCAGATTATGACCTTTGCGAAGTCGAACCACCACCACCGCCACCACCATGAACCAGCTAAACTCTTTTCTTTTTGTGTGTGACAATTGCAAGCGTGAGGTTTTGCTGAAACGTCCACAAGCAATGGTTGCGTGCAAATGCGGTGCAATGCAATCGAAAGATGCACAAAGCTACAAACAACCATTTCGCAAAAACCGACTGGGCATCGCGTACACATCAATTCAACGAGTTGGTGGTGCAGAAACATTTTTGCGAACTATGATGCACGCATTAGGGCCGGTACTAAGTGGCGTTGCGGTGTTCTCACCCACAATCTATAGCAGCGGATTACGGAGTGGCATGCAAGCCATTGACGATCTTGCTGCGGTCAGTGATGTATTGCTCGTTTGGGGCTTCGTGGATGGCTTGCAGTCACTGGTTGCCAAGTATCCGCAAACAAAAATTTACCCTATTCATCATGGTGATTTGGCTTCAACATGGGCAAATGAAATGTTCGAAAAACAACTTGTCAGCACGAGGCAAGGTGTTGCTGTGAATCAGCACGTTGCAGCGAGGTTTGGTGTTGAGTGGCTTCCAAATCCAGTATTTAAACCGACGTTTACCCGCACACCGAACAATGCCAAAGTTCCGCGAGTGTTATGGAATCATCGATGGAGCGATGAAAAACAGCCAAACCTTGCCATTGCAATTGCAAACGAACTTGGCAACAGGGTTCAGTTTGCGATATCAGCACCGCCTTCAATTCAGCTTCCATCAAATTGCGTGAACATCGGCCAGACAACAAGCAACGTCAATTGGCTATCAGGTACCGACGTGTTTTTGTCAACTAGCAATCAGGAAGCGTTTGGCTATTCAATTGCGGAAGCGGCCTATATCGGTGTGCCTATTGTTTCGTCTCCCTATGGAATAGGACCGCACGTTGCATCGCGTATCGTCAAATCCGACGATCCAGCAGAGTGGGCGGCGGCGATTCTAGCTGCGGTTGCTGCGGATACCTCACAAGCGGCAAAATGGATTGATGACAATCACGGTCGCAAAGCAGTGGAACAGTGGGCGGCATTTGTGGGAGCAGATTTGGCTGATCTTGAACGACCCATTCCAGTTGCCAGAAAAGCGTATGAAGGACCAGGCACAGAGCTCGAAAAAATCCTAAAATTACTTGGCATTAATCCAAAGATTGGATGCGGTTGCAAATCGATAAAAAACAAGATGAATCGTTGGGGTGTTGAGGGTTGCCGAATGCCTGAAAATTACGCTTGGATTGTGGATCAGATTCGAGCCAATGCAGCCAAGTGGACATGGGCCGAAAAACTAGGGATTGCTATGCGAGCTGCGACCAGTGAACTAATGCTGGTAATCGATCCGCTGGACGTGTACGGCTCACTGGTCAACGAGGCAATTCGTCGGGCTGCTGCTTCCGCTTCCACTCCCGAAACGCCTTAGACTTGCGCACAATCGCTTCCGTTGCCTCTGCCAGTGTTTGGCCAGAGTCGCGGAGAAACGCAACCGTATCGGGCAGCAATCGCATTGGCGCGGGAATGCGGGCGTTGTCCTTGGGAGGTCGGCCAGAGTTTGGACGCGGCCCTCCGCGTTGTTCGGGTTTTTTGGTCATTAGTATTGATCTGCCACTGCCGACTTAATTTCGTCGCTGTCTGTAACGCGCTCGATAGCCGCATACAACTCATCGAAATGCACCACATCAGCCACAGATTCCGCGCCGATAACTTGGCAAGCTGCGGTAAGTGTTTCTTCGTCGATTTCAACCACTGGAATAACTGGTTCTTCAGTATCCTCCCAGCCTGGTTCTTGGTTTCGGTACTTTTCGTATGCCAGCTCAAACGCTCGAACCCGGTGTGATCCTGTTAATGCTTGTTCGCCAATGACCAAAACAGGCGTGATTTTCTTACCCCGCCGAATCGATTCAATGATGGAATCCAATTTTTCCGTATCGTTTGGTGTATGTATTGGTGTATATGTATTCATGGATTTTATTTCGCATTACGCGGCGTCGCGACTTTCGCTTGCCATGCATGTACTATATCGTCTTTGCTTTGGTTTGTGTATACGAAAACCAAAATAATTCAGAAAATAGTTTGGACGACAAGCACAGCAATATGGCGGAGTAGATTTAATACGACCGTCACAATCAGCACGACTATTACGATCGCGACAGCTAATTCTTTTAGGCTTTTTCCAGTCATTTTGGCGTTTTGCCTTTGATCGCTTGATATGTCGTCTGCCAATACTTGCCACGTAGGATATCGCTCGCATGCCGAACCGAAATTCCATATGTTTGCGAAATTGATGCTGCTGATTGGCCGCTTTCAAGCATTGAAACGACCTCCGTTTTCGTCAACTTTCGTCGCCCATTTTCTTCACCGCAGTTTTTTCGCAGCACATTGACTGAATGACGCGAGTTTTCTTGAGCTGTGCAATATTCTAGGTTTTCCAATCGGTTGTCGAATTTGCACCCGTTCTTGTGATTGCACTGCAAGTTAGAATCGCCAAGAAACGCAGACAGGACAAGTCGATGAACCAGAAAACTTTTTCGAGATCGCGGAGTCGCTCCATCGTATAGACTTACGGTCATGTAACCACGACTATTTTTTCCAGGTCGCAAAAACTTTTGCGTTTCTACGCTTTTGATTCTGCCGTCGGAAAAAACGATATAGCGACCATTCAAAATCAGCTTTTGCATTGCAAAGATTCCAAAAAAGCCCTTGCATCACAGTTGATACCCGACAGCCAAAAACGGCGCAGAAGTGATGCAAGGGCATATGGATTGTGGTCGGGTATCAATCGACAAACAAAGTGTACAAAATCTACTGTTTAACGTCAACAAACTAGCGGACTGGATATATAATCCAGTCCGCTAGTGTAAGGATTATCATGCACAGGAACAGGCAATGAATAAGAAGAAACCAAAACCAATTCCAAACCCTATTCCGGCGCCGAGAACGCAAAAAGCTACGAGATAATTTGACCTAGATAGTTTTGCTTGTCAGTTTAGGTATGAGTTGGTAAAAGTAATACATGACAACAAAATCACCACCCAAAAAAGAGTCCGAGGCTTTGGCCATTTTTCGTCGAAACGTGCAGATGATTTTGCACGACAAGTCCATTACAGTTTCCGAGCTAGCAAAAAAGGCTGGTATTTCACGCTCTGTGCTGTCAGATATTTTGCACGGGCATTTTGGCGTTACTTTGTCTAATGCAGACAGAATTGCAATTGCGCTGGGGTTGCGGTTGGATCAATTGCTACAGAAAAAGAAAAAATAATTTTCGGATTTCTGTTGACTTGCTGTAGGGTTTACCTTACATTGAATTCGTCGAAAGCAATTTACTTTTTTGCGACGGATTCAAAGTCATGTCACACGTCCAATTTCTCCGCCAACAGCTTGTAACTCTTGAGCAAGCTTTCTCCGCCTCCTGGCCAGATTCTCCGCTACGTGAGTCGCTTGCTAGCGACATCATGCGTCTGCGTCGCGATTTAGCAGACGCAGAATCGGCACAATCGATGCCATCAAAACAAGCAGCGTAAATTTTTTCGCTGCTGTTTACGGGTTCCGTTTGGGGAGCTCTCGAATCGTGGTCTACGGATTTTTGACGGATGACGCGATTTCATTTTTTGGAAGGTGAAGATGCTTGGAGGCTGACTGCCTTCTGCATTTTGGAGCCTCCGCGATGATGTCAGTACGTGATTATTTTGAGCATCACATGTTGTTACTCAACCCAAAAATTCGAAGTGCTGCAACGATTGAGTTGTATAAAGTCGACTTGGCTTTGCTACAGCAATACTTCGAAAAGCATTACCCGAACAAACCAGAGGTCGCGAGACCTGTTTTGCTGTCCGACCTGACCGCAACACTGGTTGCCGGCGCAGCAGCATGGCAAGCGAAGCGAGGTCGAGCCGCTGCGACTTGCAATCGACTCATTCGTCACGTTTGTTCCATTTGGCGATTTGCCAGCGAAAACAAGCCTGAAGGCGTCGAAGTACCAGCACCGCAAAAAGTGCTCAAGCATCGTGAAGCAAAGAAATTGCCAGTTGCGTGGAGTGCTGCAGAGTTTCAAAAGATCATTGAAGCTGCCTCGCAGGCGGAAGGCTATGTTGGTGGCGTCACTGCGTCCGTGTTTTGGCCTACGTTGCTTTTAGTCGCATATTGGACTGGCGTTCGTATCAATGCGTTGATGTCCCTGCCAACAGCCAACATAGATTGGAACCGCAACGAAATTCTGATCAACGCAGAGATCCAAAAGAATTTTGCGGATCAGCAATTTGAATTGCCGGCCGAAGTAATGCAGCTGTTGCGACGCATCGATCCCGTCGGTCGCGGGCTCAAGACAGTGTTTGAAGATTGGCGATTTGATCGCACTCAACGACAGTGGCGTCGGTTGCTTGAGCACTATTGCAAGATCCTGAAAAAAGCGGGTCTGTCGACTGACCGCAAACACAAGTTTCACTGCATTCGCAGAACCACAGCCACCTATATCGCAAGTAAACGCGGTATCGGTGAGGCTCAAATGTTCTTAGGTCACTCAAGCGTTTTAACCACGAAACGCTATGTCGACCCACGATTTGTCGAGCGACCTCGCGTTGCGTCAGTGCTACCTGCAATCACGGTGCCAGAGACAGCACCATTGAGGATTGTTGGTTAGTCGAAAAGCTAGTTTGTCAAATGCCAAAATGAAGGAACGTCGGATGGCTGCCCAGATAACGTTTTCTCAATTGCGATTTCAACGGGATAGCAAAGGCAATCCCGTTCACGGTCCACAGCATGCCGTCGCGCTGGTCGAATCTTTGCCAGCGATCGACGGCGTGTGGATGACCGTCCTACCAACGCAGTCGCAGCTGCGGGACGCACACCGCGTGTTTCCCAAGGTGATCGGCGCGTACGAAATCGCACTCTTCAACCTATGCCTAGTTTTGCAAGAAAACGAACAGTTACGCAATGAAGTTGCGGCGCTGCGTCAGTGTCAAGAAGAAACACAAGCACGCGTGGTCTAGCAGTTAGGACGCCGGCACTCACGCCGGGGACGCAGGTGCGACTCCTGCCGCGTGCATTTCTGTTTTATGTTTTTCACAGAGGTTTACTATGTCTACAAGTCTAATTGAACAACAACCACAGTCCACCGCACTATCGACTACCACAGCTGCGGCGCAGTCTCGAGCGATCGCAGAAGTGCAGGCAGCGGTTTTGAGTGCGAAGAAGTTTCCCCGCGATGAAGGTCAGGCGATTGCAAAGATTCTGAAGACCTGCGAGCGAGTCGCTTTTGCTGACGCTGCGGAGTATAGCTACCCACGCGGGAATCAAACGGTCAGCGGTCCATCGATCAAAGTTGCACAGGAGTTACAGCGAGCCTTCGGCAATATGCAGTCGGGTGTTATGGAGCTGCAACGGTTTGATGATTATTCGCTTTGTTCTGCGTGGGCGGTTGATCTTGAGTCGAACACCCGCAGCGAGATTGCTTTTACTGTTGATCACTATATCGACACCCGCAACGGCAAAAAGCGAGTTACGGACGCACGCGACATAAGCGGTTTGATTCTTAATTTTGGCAACCGAATTAAACGCAATTGCATTCTTAGCCTTATTCCAGAGGACATTGTTGATCTGGTGATGGAACGCTGTCGCGAAACGCTGACCAAGGCGGCTGGCGAAAAGAAGCTTGAAGATCGTGTTGCTGCGATGGTCAGGGCGTTTGCAGACATGGACGTCACCGAGGACATGATTGCCAAGAAGGTCGGTCACAGCGTCAAGTCGATCAACGAAAAAGAGTTGTCGATTCTTCGCAAGGCGTATAACGCGATCAAACAGGAAGCTGGGACCGTCGAGCAGTTTTTTCCAATGACTCCTAAAGATCCAAAGTCAGATAAGACGCCAAAGCAGGACGTTGTTGAACCTGCTGGCGATGTCGTTCAAGAGTAGGTTTGGTTCGGTGCGGGAAGTCCCGTCATGGAGGTGTGGCTAGGTTGGTACCGTTACTACCTAGCTGACCAATTGGCTGGTGCGTCGCAAGTGCCAGGGGTTCCGACATCCCCATAACTGCGATTCGTTTGTGTGTGTTTCTCCTTGGGAAGGCCTGGCAGTGGTGGCAACATCACTGCCAGGTTGGAGGTTGCGGGAATGGCTAAAGATCAACTCAGCTTTGATTTTGAAACGCGACCAGCGGAAACGCGGGTGATTCGCGTGACCGATCCGACTGTTGCAACAGAGAACAAAGCACGACTCAGCAAGAAGTGTTTGGAAGTGCTGGCGATGCTACGCCAAGGCGAAGTGACGAACGTGGAACTGGCACAGGTGGCTCTCGATTATCGTGGCCGAATTCGAGACCTGCGAGCGGCTGGTTTCCGCATTGAATGCCTCGACAAGCAAAGTAAATCGGGTGTGACTCGCTATAAGTTGATGGAAGGGTAGAACGATGGAACGAGAACTTTACAGTCGCTGCCGTGCTGCTTTCATTCGACGAATGCTTCGAGCTGCGAAGCAAGAACGACGAGATGAAGACGCCGATTTACGAATGCAATCTAGCGTTCGTTATGGAAAGCTCTACGCGATTTTGAACACACAAGAACGTTACTTCACCGTTTGGCGTGAAGGTCGCCGTGGGTTGCTGGTGCCAATGACAAAAGAATGTTTTTTCAAACTGTCTGATGCTGTTACCTATATGCAGCAGGTGCAGCATCGTTCGGTTTGCAACGTGGACTAGAACTAACTTTTTTGATGATCTATGGAACAAACATGACACGACGCAAGAACGCAGCTTCCGAGCAAGACCCAGCGCAGGCCAAGGCCAACGAGTACCACAGATCAATCGGTGCTGCCATGGAAGAGATCGCCGACGAGATCCCAACGGACATGGAAATTCAAATCCGCATCAGCTCGGGAATGTTTGAGGCGACTTTGATTGAAAGCGATACAGGTGCCGAAGTCCCTGTTGCGATCGACTTTGAAGAGTTTGCGGACGAGCTGTCGTACTTGCTGAACGTGGCGAAGGGTCGCGACCAGAGGAATAAGGTGTTGGGGGTGAAGCGGTCGGTTAACCCTGGTCCATCGCGACCAGCACAATCGATCAAGTATTGAGTTGGTGGCACAGTTTAGCTTGGGGGTGAAACGGTAATGAGTGAACAACGATTGTTTGCAGGCTTTTGGCGTGATGGTGCGGTAGTGGTCCCTGAAGAAAGGCACTACGGCGATGAAGTCTGCGTATTTGTTGTGCGAAAAGAAGATGGTTCGCGTGAATTCTGCCACGAAGACTTTAAGTATTGGCACATGGTCTATTGGCTGGATATGACAACACCAACTGAATTGACACCACAAGAGGCGTTTGAGCTGCTTCGCGTAATCAGTCCAGCGACAGTTCGAATGAAATCAAAACACAACGCAGAATGGCTAGCTGCTGAACCATTTAAGCCAATTATTAATTGGGGCACACTAACCGAATACCCACCACAGAAAAAATGGCGAGTGCCTACCGATGCGGACAAAGGTAAGGCATGCAGATGCTGGGATAATGTTGGTGGTCGTCGCGATGAAGGCAGGTTTGTGGCAATTTTTGACAGAGGATTTCTCACGACGAGTTCGAGCGGATTCAAGATTTGGGATAATTGCGAAGTGCTTGAGGATTGAGTCCCTAGAGTAGTTATCTAGGACACAACGGGCGGTGGATCGCGGAAAAACAAGGATCTAGGGGACAGCATGAAAGTTACAGGATTAGACATTCACTTCCACGAGGACAGTAAAGGCGAATGCGAACGCGGTCCTGTATATGGAACGGTTCCACTTCCTGACTCGTTGCTTTTGACGGATACGGTGTCGCAAGCAATGCCATGCCGTCGCGAGCTAATTGAGGTTCGCAAGAAAAGTGAACGAACAGTAGCGGCCTATGAGGTTGTTGTCTGGTACTTTCTTGCAGCGAATCGGGAACTTGGCGAAAGCAATAAAGAACGCCAGGCGTTGGCAGAAGAAAATGAAGCATTAAGAGCCGCATTAAAAGCCGCAAGAAAATACATGCGAAATCATTTCAATATGACCATGACGGGCTTTGCGCGAGCCTTGGAAATTACCCCAACGCAGCTTTCAGCGTGGACGAGCGAGCCGGTTACAACACCGCCTCAATTTGTGGATTAAACCAAGCTATGGACGACGCGGAGAAGAAACGAGTTCTTGACGTGCTGAAATGTACCGTCAGTTATATGGCCGACAAAGGCACCGTAGGGCCGTTAAAGCACTACGCGAAAACCGAACGGATATGGAGTCGATCAGGAATGATGGCTCACGTTCGCGAGCTAGAACGCAAACTGAAGGTTGTTAGCGAAGTGAATCAAGCGTTGATTCGAGAGTTGGACGTGGAGCCCTAGAGCGGGCGTCTAGGGCACGGTAGGCGGTAGATCGCGGTTTTGTGAGGGTCTAGGGTACAGTTATGACGACAGAGCAAAGTTTAGATTTGCGCAACTTGCAGCAAGAAATCATCAAAGCGTTGCTGTATCGAGAAAACGCGTTTGCTTGCAGTTACTCCAGCACTCCCCAGAAGATCGGCGACGAACTGTATGTTACGGATGGTCGAATTCTTTTTGTTTTTCCCTTTGATGAATCACTACGAACTGGCGAGCTTTTATTTGTTGAGAAAATCGACGGCAGGTGGCAATTCGGGCATCGGTCGACAGAAAGCGAACGGAATGCTTTTGCAAAACACTCTCGCCCACTCCCAAAGGTTCAAGAAGTTTTTGACGGCTTCTGTGACATTGGCATGAAACTACCCGCCATAGAAAAGCCGCTCGGAGTAGATAATTGGGCGTGGATATGGGAGGACACGTGCGACGAATGCAGCGGTTCAGGCTATGTCGAATGCAATTACGGACACGAGCACGACTGTGAAGAATGTGATGGTACAGGCACGGCGACGGATCAGTCAGAACACGCAACTAGACGCATTTCAATTGATTTTAATGGGGCCGTTTTCGATTTTGGAAAATGGTATTTGTGGTTAATCGGACAGATGCCAAACCCACGAATAGTAGGTTGGAAGCCTGTTGATAAAGCGGCTTATCTTGCATTTGAGTTTGAAGGTGGTAAGGGAATTCTTTGCGGCTTGAATCCGTAACGAGTTACTAGAGGGTAACTCCACCAACCATCGACCCGTAGATCGTCAATTTTTGGGAGTCTAGGACATGCAAGCAAAAGAACTGTTTCACGCTGATGGAAAGGCCGCTGGCGTGTGGTATTGCTCTGAATGCAAGATCGTCAAGAGAACAGAAGCCGAGGCTGAAAAGTGTTGTACTCCCAAAGAATGCCAGACATGCGGAATCGAACTAGCGAAAGAGCGTCGCGCGTGGTTGGTTTGCGAACGATGTTGGGATTGCGAACAAAACAAAAAACACCATGAGAGGCTCGACAAGGCACAAGAAGTTGACCCAAGCGAGTCAGTTATGTTCATGGTCGAAGAGTTTAGCTGTCACGGCGATGGATGGTTTCATGGACTTGATGAAATCATTGACTACGGATTTGATGAAGATTCAGACTGCCGGCCAGAATTTGCGTTTTGTTCGAAGCCTGAACAACGCTGGATCGCTCTTGGCGATGTTTTGGAACGTATTTGCGACGACGGTTACGAAGACATGGGCGATAATTTTTCTGGTCTTGAGGATCTTCAAGCGGCGATTGATCGATTTAATGAGCTGAATAAAGAGCAATTGAAGGTTTACAACGTGGACTACACTCGAAAGGTACGTATCCCGTGGCCGGCGTCGGTCGCTAAAAGCGAGTAGTAGAGGAATCATCTAGGGCACTTTGAACAGTAGATCGGCAGAAAGCGGGAGTCCATGGCATGGTGAATAGTGCAAGGTTAACACGCGAAAATCATTGCCTTGTGTATCCACTCATAAGCCATGGCGG